>FWWL01009181.1_pt1 | contig 12159 bp, 7 predicted proteins | sample 2228331 | NCBI WGS metagenome assembly FWWL01 (sample SAMEA103939775, study PRJEB20133) | metagenome | reverse complement strand
TGGCTGGAGATCCGCCCCACCGACCGCGGGCTGGAACTGCGCGAGCGCGGCTACCGCGCTCTGCCCGCCCCCCTGCTGGGGCTGGCCGTCTCCCCCACGGGGGAGCAAGCGGCCGACGTGCTGGCCGATGGTCAGGTGGCCGTGCTCACCTTTTCCAGCGGTGAGGTGCGCCGCTACGCCGTTAGCGCGCCCGCGGCCTATGCCTGCGGGCTGGCCTGGTCGCCCCGCGGCGATACGCTGGCGGTGCAGTGCATCGGCCCGGCGCGCGGCGACCCGCTCTACCTGCTGGAAGTGCCCGGCGGCCGGCTTTCCACCCTCCCCAACTCACGACTGCCCGCCACCACCCTCCCTCACCCGCTGTGGACGCCCGATGGGCAGGCCGTGCTCCTGGCCGCTCTTGCGCCGCCCTGCCCGCGCTTCCTCGACCTCACCACGGGGGAGCCCCGCCTGACCCTGCAGACCGATTCCACCTGCCTGCCCCCCTACGCCCTCGCCTGGTCGCCTGGCGGGCGGGCGCTGGCCGTGGGCGACGCCCACGGCGTGACCCTGCTGGATGGGCGCAGTGGGGCCGTTTTGGGGCATTTCGAGGGCGCGGTGGCCGGTTTTTCGGCCCCTCCCTTCCCCCTGCCCGCCCAGCGCCTGGTTTACAACGCCCGCGGCACCCGCCTGGCGGCGCTGGGATCGCTGGGGCTCGGCGCCGGTGCCCCTCCCCCGGAACCCCCCGCCACCCGCGTGTGGGAGGTGAGCACCCGCCGTCTGCTGGCCAGCCTGCCGGTGGGGGCCCATGAACCGCTGGCGCTGGCCTTCGATCCCGCCGATGACGGCGTCCTCTGGCTGTTTTACGCCGATGGGCGCTTCACGCGCTGGCCGTATGCCCGGCGCGATGCCGCCGAGGAGGTGCTCTACCGCTGGCCGGTGACGTGGCCGCAGGCCCCGCTGGTGATCGCGGCAGATGGGCAGCGGGCGGCGGCCGACCTGATCTACGGCGGGGCCGCCATCTGGACCCTGTCGGCCGGGGAGGAAGCCCCCGTCCTGCGCTTTGAGGCCCCCCTCAGCCACCCCGTGCTCAACCCTCAGGGCACCCAGGCCCTGCTGGCCCACCCGCCCAGCGGCACCAGCCTGCTCTACGCCCTCGCAGAGGGACGGGCGCTCCTGAGCCTGCCCGGGGCCGCGCGCGGGCCTCTGGGGGCCGCCTTCTCCCCGGATGGTCAGCGCCTGGCCTACGGGGATGGCGCACGCCTGCGCGTGGTGCGCCTGCCCGAAGGCCGCGAAGAAGCCGTCCTGACCGGCTTCCCCGCCGATCAGGTCATCACCCGCGTGGTGTGGAGCCCCGACGGGCGTGCTCTGGCCGCCGCCAGCGGCCTGGAGGGGCAAGAGGCCCTGGGGATCCTGCGCGTCTGGCGCCGCAGCGCCGGGGAGACCTGGCAGGCGGTGGGCGAAAGCCGCTCCATGCGCACGGGCTACACCGACCCCATCCTGATCGCCTTCAGCCCGGATGGACGCCGGGTCGCCCTGGAGCACCTGCCCGTCTTTGAGGCCAGCGCCATGCGCGTCCAGGTGCTGGATCTTGCCGCCGCCACGCCGCCCCGGCTTCTGGAAGAACACGCCCTGGTGGGCTGGCTGGATGCCCGGCACCTGCTGACCTACCCGGCGCAGGGTGACCTCCGCCTGACCCTGTGGGATGTGGACAGCGGCCTGGCCGGGGTAGGCCGGGCGGCCGCCCTGGGCGGCGAGGCCTACCTGCCCGCTCGTGCCGTGCTGGCCCGCCCCAGCGCCGATCGTCCCAACCCGGGCCGCGCCGTGGACGTGATCGCACTGGGCAGCGGCGAGCGCCTGGCTCGCCTGGAAGTGGGCGCCGACGTGCTGTGGGTCGGCTGGACCCCCGAGGGCGAGCGCCTGCTGGCCCTGACCGCCACGGGCGCGCTCATCACCTGGCCATTGACCTGGGAAAAGTGAAAAGCAGGGGCGCCGCCGGGAGAGTCTCCCGCCCCGGCGAGGCTCTCCGCACCCCATTTTCAAGCCCGCCCATCAAAACTGTTAAGCCCCCTTTCAGCCCCCCGCCGCGGTTTTTGGTTATAATCCGGCCCAATTATGTGGATTCACATCCCACTGCATCGCCTTCTGCGCGGGAAAAAGCGCCTCCTGCTCATCGGGTATCTGCTGATTGGGCTGGGGCTGGGATGGCTGGGGCGACCGGCGCCGGCCCACGGCCAGACGTCAACCCACACCCTTTACCTGCCTCTGGTCATGCGCAGTGAGAGCACCGCCTGCCAGCCGCTCACCCCGCCAGAGCAAGCCATTCTGGATAATATGCGCAGTGACCCCAACCAGGGGCGGCGGGCCTTCAACTGCGACCCCATCTTGCAGCGCGTTGCCCGTGAACGCGCCCAGGACATGGGCCTGCGCAATTACTGCAACCACATCAACCCCGATGGCTACGGCCCCAACGACCTGGTTCGGCAGGCCGGCTACCCCCTGCCGACCTGGTACGGGCAGGAAGCGGGCGCCAACAACATCGAGTCCATTGCCTGCTATGCCTCATCCACGCTCTCCAATTGGCAAAGCGTTTCGGCCACCATCTGGCAGAATTGGATGGCCTCCGAGGGACACAGGGTTCATCTCCTGGGGCTAAACGACTTCTACGCCGAGCAAACCGATTATGGCATCGGCTACGCCAACCTGCCCAGCGAGGGGTGGGCTTACCGCTCCTACTGGGTTGTCATCGCCGCCCGGCGCGGGCCGTGAGCAGGCCCCAGCGCGCCCCCCTCCAAGCCAGCGTGCCGGCAGCCACCCGCGGTGGCACTGCCGGCACGCTTGGAGAGGTCGCTCCACCCAAAGAACCCGCGCGTTCTTACTCGCTCAACGGTTTCTTTACCAGGTACAACATGGCCGTGGTGACCAGCGTCCCGACCAGGATGGCCACCACATAAAGCCCCAGGTTCTCCACAGCATTGGGGATGGGCAGTACGAAGATGCCGCCATGCGGTACGCGCAACCCACACCCGAAGATCATCGAGAGCGCCCCCGCAACCGCCGAACCGACCATGATCGAGGGGATGACCCGCAAAGGATCGCGCGCTGCAAAGGGAATGGCCCCCTCGGTGATGAACGAGATACCCAGCACTGCCGCGGCTTTGCCCGCCTCGCGCTCATCGGAGGTGAAGCGATTCTTGAACAACCAGGTAGCCAGCGCCAGCCCCAACGGAGGCGTCATCCCGGCCGCCATCACCGCCGCCATCGGCTGATAGACCTGGGCAGAGATCAAACCCACTGAGAAGGTATAGGCGGCTTTGTTCACCGGCCCGCCCATGTCAAAAGCCATCATTGCTCCCAAAATCAGCCCCAGCACAGCCTTACTGCCGCTCTGCAGGCTGTTGAGCCAGGCCGTCAGCGCATCCAGTGCCGCTTTGACCGGCGCGCCAACGACGTAAAACATCAAGACACCGACCACCAGCGAACCCAGCAACGGCAGGATGAGCACCGGCTTAAGCCCCTGTAGATTGCGCGGCAGTTTGAGCGCCTGGTTCAGCCACAGGGTGAAGTAACCCGCAATGAAACCCGCTACAATGCCGCCCAGAAAGCCCGAGCCGGTCAACCCGGCCACCACGCCCCCGATCATGCCCGGCGCCAGCCCCGGGCGGTCGGCAATGGAAAAGGCGATGAAGCCTGCCAGGATCGGCACCATCAGACCAAAACCACCCTGGGCTCCGACGGCGAAGAGATTGGCCCAAAAGGTTGTCCATGGGGTGGGGGTGATAGGATTGCCCTGCAAGTCCTTGGCCGGATCAAACGCGTAAATACCACGCGCGGCAAAGGCAATTGCAATGAGCAAACCTCCCGCTACCACAAAGGGGATCATGTACGAAACCCCGGTCATCAGGTGTTTGTACACCCCGGTGCGCTCGGCGGCACGCTTGGCCTTCGCCGCTTCCACCTCGGCCACATAGGCTTCGGCCTTATCCGGCGCTGCCACCACCACAGCCTCGCGCAGGGCGCGCTGTACCAGGGTTTTGCCATCATTGATTGCGGCATTGGTTGAGGTCTGGTAAACGCGTTTCCCAACGAAGCGCGCCAGATCCACCTTGGTATCCGCCGCAATGATGACTACGTCGGCCAGGCGAATGTCTTCCGGGCTGAGGGGGTTCTCTGCCCCAACCGAGCCCTGAGTCTCCACCTTGACCGTGTGACCGAGTTCGCGCGCCCCCTGCTCAATGGCTTCGGCAGCCATGAAGGTGTGCGCAATCCCGGTTGGACATGACGTGACTGCTACAATCCTTGCCATCCTCCTGCTCCTTTCTAAAAAATCTGATGGGATTAGGTAAGACCTGCGTCCGAATCGAGGGCCCTCACGGACACGCGGTTCACAAAAGAATCCAGGACGGCGCGCTCCGGCAGGTTAGCGCCCACAGTCGAAAGCGCCCCCAGGGCAAAGGCGGTCGCCAGGCGAGCGCACGCTTCCAGCGGCAGGCCCTGCAGGCAGGCCGCCAGCACCCCGGCCACCATGGCATCCCCTGCCCCCACCGTGCTGGTGATCGGGATGGCCGGGGGTTCGACCAGGTAGGTATGCACCGCATCCACAAAGAGCGCGCCGTGCTTGCCCATGGAAACGATGACCATCTCCACGCCATGGTCGAGCAGTTCGCGCGCTTTGCTTTCAATCGCCTCCAGGGTGGGCAAAGACGCCCCGTTCAACTGCTGCAATTCCTCCAGGTTGGGCTTGAGAATGTGCGGCCCGGCCAACACCCCCTCGCGCAGCGCCTCCTGGCTGGTATCCAGGATCACCCGCTTGCCGCGCGCCTTTAACTGGCGAATCAATTCTGCATATGTGGTGGAGGGCAGGCCGGGCGGTAAATTGCCCGAGAGCACGAACCAGTCGCAATCCAGCGTTAGATCTTCCAGGGTGCCGCGCAACTGCTGAAACGCCTGCGGGGTGGGTTGCAGGCCGGGCATGTTGATCTCCGTCGTCTGCTGGGCCGGCTCATCCACGATCTTGATATTGGTGCGCGTGCGCCCGGGGATGTAAATAAAGCGGTTGAGAATGCCCTTGCGGGCAAACCACTGCTCAAAAATGGCAGCGTTATCACTGCCCAGAAACCCCGTCACGGCCACGCGCAGGCCGTAATCCGCCAGGTAAGAAGCCACATTGACCCCCTTGCCACCCGGATCGAGGTGCATACTGCGCATGCGGTTGACCGCGTTGATCTGAAAGTGATCCACGTAAAGGGTCTGATCAATGGCCGGGTTGAGCGTAACGGTCACGACATCCATCATCCCTGCACCTCATCCTCCAGGCCGGCCTGGATGGCCTCTCGCAGGGTGTTTAAAGCCGCCGCGGCATCCGGCCCCTCGGCCGAAAGGTGCAGGGTGGTGCCGCAATCGGCTCCCAACTGCAAGAGCGAGAGCAGGCTTTTGCCATCCGCCACCCGTTCACCCAGGCGCACCCGAATGGTGGCTTGAAACTGCTTGGCCAGGCGCACAAAAGCGGTGGCCGGGCGGGCATGCAGCCCGTGCTTGTTGCGCAGAACAACCTCCACCCCCTCTTTCAGGTCAGGCACAGGCGGAGCGGCCGGTTCGGCGGGTGGCTCACCCGTCAGTGCCAGGATAATCTCCCTCACGTCCTGGCTGCGAATCAGGCGCTGCACCTGCGTCCCATCTTGGAGCAGGCGGGTCAGCCGCCGCAGGACCCCCAAGTGCTCGTCCGAGCGCGCCGCGATTCCGATGATCAAATGCGCCGTGGCATCTGGGTACCAGGCCACCCCCGCGGGCACCTGCAAGACGGCAATCCCCGTCTTGAGGATCAGATCCCGATCTTCTGGCAGGCCGTGCGGGATGGCCACGCCCTGGCCGAGATAAGTATCGGCCACTTCTTCACGTTTGAGCATGCTCTCGGCATAAGCGGGCTGAATGTGGCCGGAAGTGACCAGCAATTGGGCCACCGCGCGGATAGCGGCTTCTTTATCTGCCGGCTGGGCCCCGAGCGCCACCTGGGCGGGGGTGATTTGCAACATGTTAACCTCCTGAGGGGGGGAGAAACCGAGCAATTTCTGTAATCGTTTACAGATAGTATTATAGATAAATCTGCAAATTTGTCAATACCCCGCCCCAAAATTGCCTTAAAATGGCCCCAAAACCCTGTAGAAGGGGCAAAATTCGGGGCGCAAATTAGTAAACGTTTTCACAACTTCCCGCCGGCCTCTGTAAATCCATGCTATAATGATCACAGCCTTCACCTCCCTTGGAGGACGGACCGCCCATGACCAGCATCAAAGATGTTGCCCAGGCCGCAGGTGTTTCCACCGCCACCGTCTCGCGCGTGCTCGCCAACAAGCCTTATGTCAGCCCCGAGGTGCGCCAGCGCGTGCTGGAGGCCGTAGAGCGCCTGGGCTACCGCCCCAACCTGGTGGCACGCGGCTTGCGCGCCCAGCAAACCAACACCATCGGTTTGCTGGTCTCCGATATCCGCAATCCCTACTTCACCGATGTCAGCCGCGCAGTTGAGGACCTGGCTTATGAGCATGGCTTCACCCTCTTTCTGGGCAACACCGACGAAAACCCCCAAAAAGAGACTCTCTACCTCCAGTCCATGCGCGATCACAATGTCGCCGGCCTGATCTTCTCGCCCACCCGCCAGGCCTCGGAGCACTTCACCGCCCTCAACCTCACCCTCCCCACCGTTGTCATTGACCGCGCGGTCAGAGAGGGCGACGTGGACATGGTGCTGATTGATAATGTCGAAGCGGCGTACCGCCTGACCCAGCACCTCCTGGAACAGGGCTACACGCGCCTGGCCGGCCTGTTTGGCGAGATGAGCGTCACCGGCCGCGAGCGCCAGCGCGGTTTTGAAAAGGCCCTGCGCGAACACGGCCTTGCCCCCCTGCAAATGCGCTTTCTCCCTCCCTACATCCAAACCGGTTACGAGGCCACCCGCGCCCTGCTCCAATCTCAGCCCCGCCCGGATGCCATTCTGGCCACCAACAGCCTGCTGCTGGCCGGCGCCCTCAAAGCCATTCGCGAAGCCGGCCTGCCGCTCCCCGAGGCAATCGGCCTGGCCGGTTTTGACGAGACCACCTGGACGCCCCTGGTGGAGCCGCCGCTGACCGTGATCGCTCAGCCCACCTACGAGATTGGCCGCATGGCCATGCGGATGCTGCTGGAACGCCTGGAAAACCCGGCTCTCCCCTACCGCCAGGTGATCCTCAAAGGCCAGCTTATCCTGCGCCGCTCCACCCTGCGCCGCACTGAGGGATAAAAAGGCGCCAACCCGTGCGAGGCTCCTCGCCCAGATGTCCCTTACTGAGAACACCTGCGCACCGGGCCGGGCTCTTAGGGGTGTAACCCCAGCACGCCCCCACCCGCGCCGGGAAAATCCATAAATCGCCCCCGCGCCGAGCTTGCCATTTTCCACACAAGGCATAAACTGGTAATAAAGGGTTAGGTTTCGGTTCTCACCCCCCACCCGACAAAATCGCTCCGGGCGAATCTCACCCCGCGAAACCCATCCCCCCATCCTCCCGCTGTGAGGTGCGCCGTGTCCATTCACACCCCGCGGCTGAGGGGCATTGCCCTTTTGCTGCTTTTGCTTTGCCTTAGCGCTATTCCCTTTGCCCCCCGTGCCGCCTCCGGCCAGAGCGGGGCCGCCGAACCCCCTCCGCCTCACTACCTGATCCTCGCTCCTGTCGAATACACCGCCGCTCTAGAGCCCCTGCTGGCGCTCAAACAGGCCCAGGGCTTCACCACCTCCCTGCTCACCCTGGAAGCCTGCGGGAGCACACCTGCCGAGATCAAAGCCTGCTTGCGCAGCGCCTACCAAAGCCCCACTCCCCCGGCGTATGTCCTCCTGGTGGGCAGTGCAGAGCGTCTGCCTCCCTGGCCCTCGCAGATCAACCCCAACCGGCAAACCGATCTCTACTACGCCACCATGGACGGCAGCCAGGATATCACCCCCAACTTTCACCTGGGACGGCTGCCGGTGCGCTCCGCCGACGAACTGAGCAGCATCATCGCCGCCTGGCAGGCCTACGCCGGGCTGGCCGGGAATGAAGCCTGGCTGCGCCGGGCCGCCTTCCTCGCCACCGATGCGCCGGATGCCCGCACGGCGGCAGAAGCCACCCTCAACGATGTGATCGGCACCTACACCGCCCCGCGCGGCTACCAGGGCGATTTTCCCACCCCCGAGTTGCCCGGCGGCGATCGCCTCTACGCCTACACCTATGCCGCCGACCGCGCGGCGGTCAGAACCGCGCTGAACAATGGGCGCAGTCTGGTCGTTTACCTGGGCGAGATGGCCTTCACGGCCCTGCCCGGCGGCAGCATGCTCAGCGCCTGGAAAGCCCCCGCTTTCGACCAAAACGACGTGCGGGCCCTCACCGCCAACCCCGTTCCCCTGGTGCTCTCGCTGGCCGGGCGCAGTGCCGATTTCACCCTGGGCGAGGCGTTCGGCGAGACCTGGGTGCGCCAGCCGGAACACGGCGCGCTGACCTTCATCGGTGCCACCCAGGAGACCCAAGCGGCGCTGGATCATTACATGGCGCGCGCCTTTCATGCCGCCCTTTTCGCCAGCCCCACCCCCTCCCTCGGCCAGGCCCTGCATACCGCCCTGGCCGCCCTGGCCGCCGATTACCCCGACAGCGCCCGCCGCTACTGGGAGGCCTACACCCTCCTCGGCGACCCGTCCCTGCGCCTGCGCCTCTTTTCGCTAGCCGGGGATTTCAGCCTGAGCGTACAGCCCAACGCCTTGGGCCTCTGCCAGGGCAGTCTGACCACCGGCCAGGTCGCGCTGGGAGCCCTCAACGGCTTCAGCGCCCCGGTTAGCCTGGAACTGGCCGACCTGCCCCCCGGAGCACAGTACGCCTTCGTTCCCCCCTGGCGCACCCCGCCCGGGGAGAGCCTCCTCACACTGAGCACCTCCCCAGACACCCCCGCCGGGCCGTACCTTCTCACCCTCCGGGGCCGCGCCGAGGGCCTCTCGCACAGCCTGCCGCTCTCCCTGCAAGTTGCGGCGGCGCCGCCCGACCCAACCCAGATCGTCCAACCCGCCCCCGGCGCAAGCGGCGTACCGCTCCAACCGACCTTCACCTGGCCGGCCAGCCCCACCGCCCAGACTTACACCCTGGAGGTCGCTCACGACAGCGCCTTCTCCGCGCCTGTGCTGAGCGTCACAGATTTGAGCACAACCACCTACACCCCCGACACCCCCCTCCCGGCTCATACATTGCTCTTCGCGCGCGTGCGCACCCACAACCCATGTGGCGAGAGCCTCTCCCCGGTAATCTACTTCACCACTCGCCCGCTCCCGGGCACCTGCCCGCCCGACGCGATCCCGGTGGACCACTTTGCCACTACCGTGGCCAGCAGTGAACCGCAGTGGGCCCTGCAAGGCTGGTCCATCAGCACCCAACTGGCTCATTCCACCCCTTACGCCTTCTCCGCCGCCGCTCCCGCCAACCCCGCCACCGCCAGCCTGAACGCCCCCGTCATTGCCCTGCCCCCGGCCAGCCTCGATACCCTCCCGCTAACCCTGAGTTTCTGGCTGTACACCGATCTGGAAGGGAACGGCGCAACCTGCTTCGATGGGCTGGTGCTGGAAATCTCCACCGACAATGGCGCCACCTGGCAGTCCCTTCCTCCCACGGCCTACCTGGAAGGCGGTCCGACGGGCATTGTCGCCACCTCCTCCGCCAATCCCCTGGGTGGGCAAACCGCCTGGTGTGGACAACGCGTGTGGACGCAGGTGCGTGCCGACCTCACCGACTACGCCGGGCAGGACCTGCGCCTGCGCTGGCGGCTGGGCAGTGATGATCGCAATGCCAGCCCCGGCGCCTGGCTGGATGACATCCGGGTCAGCGCCTGCCAGGCCAGCCCCCGCTACGCCCTGGCACTGCTACCCGCCCTCAGCACGAACACCGGCAGCCCCGCCGAGACCCTCACCCACACTCTGACCCTCACCAACACCGGCAGTGCCGTGGCCACCTTCGACCTGAGCCTGACCCCCGGCGCCTGGCCGACCACCCTGCACACGGCCACCCCGCTCACCCTGGCCGCGGGGGAAAGCACCGCCATCCGGGTTGAAGTCACCCTGCCCGAGGAGGGAAACGCCGTGGAAGACACTGCCACCCTTACCGCCACCGCCCGTGAAGATGCCAGCCTCACCGCTCAGGCCACCCTGCTCAGTCGCCGCTACTACGCCGCCTTCACCCTTGAAACCCCCACCACTGCCCTGACCACCCTCCCCGGCGTGAACCTGCCCATTCCCCTGACCCTGCGCAACACCGGCACACTGCCGCTCAGGCTTGACCTGACCCCCGCCCTCACCCCGGCGTGGGCCCACGCTCCGCTGAGCACCCAATCGCTGGAGCCCGGGGAAGCGCGCACGCTGGCGTTCTTTGTCAGCGTCCCTGCCAACGCCCTCGCCGACCAGGTGGCCTCCCTGCATCTCGAAGCCCATGCCGAGGAAGCGCCCGCACAAATCCACACCCTGGATCTCACCCTCACCGTCTTACCCCTTGCCCACCCCCAGGTGCGCCTGCCAGCACTGCCCCCGTACCTCCCCCGCGGCAGCCCCACCACCCTTTGGTTGGAAGTGACCAACCTCGGCAACCTGCCCGACCGCCTGGACCTGACCTTTCAGGTGGCGGCACCCTTGACCCTCGACATCCCCGACGACTGCGCCTCGCTGGACCTCGCTGCGGGGGCCAGTCAAATCTGCCTGCTCACGCTGAACGTACCCCCCAGCGCCCCGAAAGGCAGTGCCACCTTCAAGGTGTGCGCCACCTCCGGCCACGACCCACAGGCGGTCGCCTGCCTCACAGCCGCGCTCAACATCACCGACCGGTTGCTCTTTTTGCCCCTGGTGGGGCGCTAGGTGCCCCAATCGCGCAGGTAGAGGAAATCGTAGCCCACGGTGCGGTTGGAGAGTTTGGCAATGATGGGGGGCACCCGCTTGAACTGGTTGCGGCGGATGCGCTCCGTCACCGCGTGGACAAATTCCGGAGCAAACCCCGCCTCAATGCATTCTTCCGGGCTGTAGCGCTCATCCACCAGCAGGTAGAGCAGGCGATCCACCTCGGCGTAGGTAAAGCCCAGTTCGCCCTCGTCGGTCTGTCCCTTCCAGAGATCCGCCGAAGGGGGTTTGGTGAGGATGGATTCGGGCACACCCATGGCCCTGGCCAGTTGGCGCACCTGCGTCTTGTACAGATCACCCAGCGGGTTGATGGCACACGCCGAGTCGCCGTAGAGCGTGGTGTAGCCAAGCAGGATTTCGGTCTTGTTACCCGTCCCCACCACCAGTCCGCCAAACGCCGCGGATTGGTCGTAAAGCACGATCATGCGCGCGCGTGCCATGATGTTACCGCGCCTGACCGCACTCATGTCGGGGAAGCGCTCAAACAGCGGTTCCACCATCTCGGTAATGGGGATGGTGACCGAGGGCACCCCCAGCGCGTCAATCACCTTCTGCGCATCTTCCAGTGAATCGGGCGAGGAGGTGCGGTAGGGCATGCGCACGGCCAGGACGTTCTGCGGCCCCAGCGCCTCGGCTGCCAGGTAGCACGAAAGCGCTGAATCAATGCCCCCCGAAAGCCCCACCACCGCCCGCTCGAAGCCCATGCGGGTGATTTCCGTGCGGATGAAGCCGGTGAGGATCTTGCGCACCAGGTCGGTGTTGATGGTCAGGTCAATCGTCATCATCGCGTCCTCCTCTAGCGCCCGCTGTTGCTCTGGCGCTGCCCCAGAATGCGGTTTAACTCGCGCTGCACCAGCGCCGTGCGCTCATCCCGCAGCAGGGGCAGGCGGTAGCGCGTGCGGTGCAGTTGATTGAGGTCAATTTCGGTCAGCAACAGCGCCTCTTCGTGATAGGGGGCCTGTGCCAGCACCTTGCCGTTTGGATCGTACACCGCCGAGCCGCCCCAGAAGTTCAAACCGTCCTCATACCCCACGCGGTTGGCGTGCGCCACAAAGGCGGTGAACAGGCTGGCGTAAGCCCGGTTGATGTGATCCACCCAGCGCGCCGATTCCAGGCGCCCGTCCTGGCTGAGGCCGCGCCCCGGCGAGGCCGAGGCGAACAGGAAAAGATCAGCCCCATCCAGCCAGAGCAGGTAGGGCGGGGAGGCATGCCAGAAATCCTCGCAGATGAGCATCCCCACCCGTCCAAAGCGCGTGTCA
>FWWL01005068.1_pt1 | contig 12159 bp, 12 predicted proteins | sample 2228331 | NCBI WGS metagenome assembly FWWL01 (sample SAMEA103939775, study PRJEB20133) | metagenome | reverse complement strand
GCCCCGGCCTGCGCCGGGGCGACGGCTTAGTTCAGCCGACGATCCCGAGAATGTCGCTTTCCTTCATGATCAGCAGGTCTTCGCCGTTCACCTTGACCTCGGTGCCCGACCATTTGCCGAACAGGATGCGGTCGCCGGCCTTGACGTCGAGCGGGGTGACTTCACCCTTTTCGTTCTTGGCGCCCGAACCGGCGGCGACAACTTCGCCTTCCTGCGGCTTTTCCTGGGCGGTGTCGGGGATGATGATGCCACCAGCGGTCTTGGCCTCGGCCTCGACGCGGCGGACCAGCACGCGATCGTGCAGCGGACGGAAGTTCATGGAGCTCTCCTGAACGTGGTTGAATAGACTGTTGGCACTCACCCCCGGCGAGTGCCAGCAGCGGGCATATGGGTGAGCGTCCGGTGGGCGTCAACGGGGCGCCTGCCAGATTGACGCAATTTGACGGTAAATGCTGTCGAAAGCCGATTTCTTCTGTATCATCTCGTTAACACAGTCGCTTTACGCGCTTGCGCACAGGCCCTACCTGTGCGTCAATCGCGCGGGGCATTTCGGAGAATTCAGACGTGAAACTGGTACGCGGCGCATGGAAGCTGCTGGTCGGCATCAAGGACGCTCTGGTCCTGTTGTTCATGCTGTTGTTCTTCGGGGCGCTGTTCGCGGTGCTGTCGGCCAAGCCCAATCCGGGCGGGGTCAAGGACGGCGCGCTGGTGCTGGCGATCGACGGCACGATCGTCGAGCAGCCGGCCGAGGCCGATCCGTTCGGCGGGCTCGGCGGCGGCGAAGTGCCGCGCGAATATCGTATGCGCGACCTGGTCCGCGCGCTCGATGCGGCGAAGGACGATGCGCGGGTCAAGGTGGTGGTGCTCGACCTCGACCGGTTTGGCGGCGGTTACCCCGCGGCGGTGGCCGAAGTGGGCGAGGCGATCCGCCGCGTGCGCGACGCGAAGAAGCCGGTGCTGGCCTATGCCACCGGCTATAGCGATGCGAGCTATCTGCTCGCCGCCAATGCCAGCGAGATCTGGGTCGATCCGATGGGCGGCACGATCTTCAGCGGACCCGGCGGGTCGCGGCTTTATTACAAGGGGCTGATCGACAAGCTCGGCGTGACCACGCACGTCTACAAGGTCGGCAAGTTCAAGTCGGCGGTCGAACCCTATATCCTGACCGCCCAGTCGCCCGAGGCGAAGCAGGCGAATGAGGCGCTGTACGGCGCGATCTTTGGCCAGTGGCGCGAAGCGGTGAAGAAGGCGCGGCCCAAGGCGCGGATCGAACCGCTGCTGACCAATCCGGCCGATACGGTCGCCGCCGCCAATGGCGACTTCGCCAAGATGAACCAGCAGCTGGGCATGGTCGACAAGCTGGGCGACCGGCTGGCGTTCGGGAAGCGCGTGGCGGAAATCGCCGGCGTCGATGCCAGCAAGCCGGCGGGCAGCTACAAGACGATCAAGCTCGCCAACTGGCTGGAGGCCAACCCGGTCAAGAAGACCGGCGACGCGATCGGCGTGATCACCGTCGCGGGTGAGATTGTCGACGGCAAGGCCGGGCCGGGCGTGGCGGCGGGCGATACCATCGCCAACCTGCTGCTCAAGGGTCTGGCCGACAAGAAGCTGAAGGCGCTGGTCGTGCGGGTCGATTCGCCGGGCGGGTCGGCGCTGGCGTCCGAACGCATCCGTCAGGCGATCCTGGTGGCCAAGGAACAGAAACTGCCAGTCGTGGTGTCGATGGGCAGCCTGGCCGCCAGCGGCGGATACTGGGTCTCGACTCCCGGTGACGTAATCTTTGCCGAGCCGAACACGATCACCGGATCGATCGGCATTTTCGGCATCCTGCCGACGTTCGAGAACAGCCTGGCCAAGATCGGCGTGACGTCGGACGGGGTGAAGACCACGCCGCTGACCGGCCAGCCCGATGTCTATGCCGGCACCAATGCCGAGGTGGACCGCGTGCTGCAGTCGGGCATCGAGCAGGGCTATCGCCGCTTCATCGGCCTCGTCGCCGGGTCGCGCAAGATGACCACCGCGCGGGTCGACGAGATTGGTCAGGGCCGCGTGTGGGACGGCGGAACCGCGCGTCAGCTGGGGCTGGTCGACCGGTTCGGCAATCTTGACGATGCCGTCGCCGAAGCGGCCAAGCGCGCCAAGCTGGACCCGGCCAAGACGCATGCGGTGTTCCTGGAGAAGGAGCCCGACTGGTTCAGCGCGCTGATCGCCGGGCTGATGTCGGGTGGCGACGGCGACGAGGAAGAGGCTGCTCCGGAGAGCGGTGGCGACCTCTACGCCCGGATCGCCGGGGATCGTCGCGCGGTGCTGGCGCAGGCGCTGGGCGATGCCAAGCGGCTGGCGGGTGCATCGTCGATGCAGGCACGCTGCCTGGAATGCGCGGCCTATGGCCCGATGGCCGGGCCGCAGGCACAGGCGGATGCGCGGCTGATCGATCTGGTAATGGCGAAGCTGGGCTTTTGAGGAACTGACCGCGTGATCCAGATCCAGTTGCGCGCCGCCGACCCCGGCGACGCGGCGGCGATTGCCGCCATCTACGCGCCCTATGTGCTGACCGGCACGGTGAGTTTCGAATTCGATCCGCCCGACGCGCGCGCGATGCGCGGGCGGATGGAGGCGTCCGACGGCCTGTATCCGTGGATCGTCGCCACCAATGGCGAGGGGCAGGGTGTGCTGGGCTATGCCTATGCCACCAAGTTCCGCGAGCGGGCGGCCTACCGCTATGTCGTCGAGACTTCGGTCTATGTCGCCGGTGCGGTGCAGGGGCAGGGGGTCGGGCGGCTGCTGTATGCGGCGCTGATCGACACGTTGCGCGCGCAGGGCTTTGCCCAGGCGGTCAGCGTGATCTCGCTGCCCAACGACCAGTCGATCAAGACGCATGAGCAGGTCGGCTTTCGCCGTGCCGGGCAGCTGCGCGAGATCGGGTTCAAGCAGGGGCGCTGGATCGACATCGGGATCTGGCAGTGCGAGCTGAACGACAGCGCGATCCCGCCGGTCGAACCACGCCCGTTCAGCGAGGTCGGGGTGGTGCGCGGCTGAGCCGTAACGTTTTTTGCGCTATCCGAGGTTCTTGACGCCAATTCCTGCTATGATGGCAGCATGGACGAGGCGCCAAGCTACCGGATCGAGATCGATCGTGCGCGCAAGCTGCTGATCCTGACCGCGTTGGCGATGCACGGGCCGGAAGAGTCGGCATGGGCGGGTGAAGAATTGCGCGCGGCGATCCAGAGTTTCGGGCCGGACATCGGCCAGCATGTGACGCTGTATGACGGCAGCGCCATCCCGAGCCTGCCGACCGCGACGGTCGATCAGATGCTGAAGACGCTGGACCACCCCGCCGTCCGCGCCATCTGGGCCCGCAAGGTCGCCTTTGTCGCGACCACCGCCACGGCGCGGATGCAGATCAAGCGGTTGCAGCAGGTGCGGGCGGACATTGCGGTGTTCGATACGCGCGATGCGGCGATCGCGTGGCTGATGGCGCCCTAAACCCCGCCGCGATAGGCGGGGAGGGCGAGTTTCCAGCGGATCGCGGCGGCGCGCAGGGCGAAGCCTGCACTCGCGGCGGTGAGGCTGGCGACGTAGAGCGGGAGGCCCAACAGCGTCAGGCCGACGTGCAGCCCTGAGGCGAGTGCGGCGGCGGTGACATAGAGCTCCGGACGCATCAGGATTGACGGCTCCCCCGCCAGTACGTCGCGGATGATGCCGCCTGCGCATGCCGTCAGCACGCCCATCAGCATCGCCGGGACGGGCGGGATGCCGAAGCTCAACGCCTTGGCCGCGCCGAACACGGCATAGGCGGCAAGGCCGAGCGCATCGAGCCAGTCGAACCCCTGCCCCTGCCACCAGCGCTGGGGCGTGACCCAGATGATCGCGGCAACGCCCAGGCACAGAGCTGCGACAAACGGGTGGTGCACCCACCACACTGGGGCTCCGATCAGAAGATCGCGAATCGTGCCGCCCCCGACTCCGGTGACCAGCGCGAAAAAGGCGGCGGTGACGAAGGTCTGGCTACGTCCCGCTGCCGCCAGCGCCCCGGTGGCGGCAAACACCGCGATGCCGAACAGGTCGAGCCAGGGCAGGACGGTGCCAAGTGGGAGCGGGGTGGGGGACATGAGCGTCCTGTCTCACCCCGCTCGCCCGGGGTCAACGCGTCGCGCCGATGCCAAGCCGGGCGAGGGTGCGCAGCACGCGTTGGATATGCAGCACGGGGAGCATCGCCGCCTTGAAGATCGTCGCGACGATGATCAGCGTCATCGCGGGGAAGCCCCAGTGCAGCGCCTCCAGCGTCTCGGTCGCGTCGAAGAAGCGCCAGCCGGCATAGACCCCGGCGAAGAACATCAGCGTCTGGGCGACGAGCACCACCGCGCTGGTCCAGCCGAGGCTGCCGCCGAACAGCGATCCGACCTGAGTCAGGTAGCCCGGCTCCTCGCCGATCTGGCGCAGCAATTCGCGTTCTTCGGCGGCGATGGCGGCGTCGATGTCCTGGTCACGCATGGGTTTCTCCTTCCAAGATGGTCTTGAGCCTGGCGCGGGCGTGCAGCAGGCGGGTCTTGACGGTACCGGCGGGGATGCCGAGCGCGACCGCGGTTTCGGCGATGCTCAGCCCCTCGAAATAATGCAGCGCGACGGCGGCGCGATGACCGTGCGGCAAGGCTGCGACGGCGCGGCGCAGCGCGGTGCCGTCGGCGGCGTCTTCCGGGCTTGGCGGCGCGGGCGGCGGGTCGTCCTCCAGCGCGGACTCGATCGCGCGGATCGCGACGCGGGCACCGATCGCGGCGGCGGTCTTGCGCGTGACGATGCGATAGGCCCAGGCTGGGAAGGCGCGTTCGTCGCGTAGGGCAGCGATGCCGCGGACGATGTCGATCCACGCCGCCTGCACCGCTTCCTCCGCCATCGCGCGGTCGCCGGTCAGCCGCCAGCCATGCGCGACCAATCGGCGGTGCCAGCGCGCGACCAGCCGGTCGATCGCGCGCCGGTCGCCCGCCTGTGCGGCGACGACCAGCCATGCATCGGTCGTGCGTTCGTCGAGATGCGTTGCCCCGTTCATGCGGACTAGGTGCGCCCGAAGCGGCATCCGGTTCAATCGATGACGTGATTTCCCGCTTGGCGCGGCGGCGTCACTGTGGAGAATGGGTGCCATGAAGGACTATCCGCCCCGCCTGATCGGCCTGGCCGTTGCGCTGGCCGCGCTTGCCGGGTTCGTCGATGCGATCGCCTTTACCCGGCTGGGCGGTTATTTCGTGTCGTTCATGAGCGGCAATTCGACCCGGCTGGGCGTCGGGATCGGGCTGGCGGACGGGACGCACCTGCTGGCGGCGGGCTTGATCCTGGCGTTCGTGGCTGGGGTCATGGTCGCGACGATCGTCGCCCGCCGCTTTGCCGAGCGGCGCAAGGTCGCGGTGCTGAGCGCGGTGACGGCCACGCTGACCTTGGCGGCGGCGCTGTGGATGGTGCTGCCGGGGCCGCTCCCGCTGCTGCTGGTCGCTGCAGCGATGGGGATGGAAAATGGCGTGTTCGCGCGCGATGGCGAGGTGGCGATCGGTGTGTCCTATATGACCGGATCGCTGGTGCGAATGGCGCAACGGCTGGCCGGGGCGCTGATGGGCGACCCCGACCGTTGGGCGTTCGTGCCGCACCTCGCGCTGTGGCTGGGTTTTGCCGTCGGCGTGGTGCTGGGGGCAAAGGTTGGCGTGGCAGCGGCGGATGCGGCGCTGTGGATCGCGGCGATCGCTGCAGGCGGACTGACGCTGGTCGCGGCGGGGCTGACGCGCGGACGCGGGCCGTCCGCCGCCTGACCTATTTCCGCGGCGCCGGCATTGAACGCCCGCCCTGGTGCAGGATCGCGCCGGTCACCTTGCCGCTGGCGTCGCGGGTAAATTCGACCTGGGCGTCGACGACCTTGAGGAAGAAGCGGTCCTTGCTTTCGGGGAACAGCTCGAACTCCTGCTGTCCGGTCGCCTGGGTCATCAGCTTGCCTTCCTTGACGCGCATCGTGATCGCGAAGGTTGGGGCGAGTTCGTACACGCCCTCATATTGGGCGAGCTGATCGGGGGCGACCGTGATCTCCTTGCGCTCGGCCGCGAGCGTGACGGTGCCGCCGCGCGCGAGCGTCATCAGTGCCTTGGACAGCTTGCCGGGCGACGGGCCGTTGAGATTGCCGAGCACGACCACGGTGAGTTTGCGGTCGGGGTCATAGGCGAGCGAGGTGTTGAAGCCCTCGATCCCGCCGCCATGTTCGATGGTGGTGACACCGCCCGCGCTCTGGACGCCGATGCCGAGCGCGTAGCCGTCCTTGTAGGGGGTACGGAAAGCAGCAACCGTGGCGGGCTTGAGCAGCTTGCCGCCATAGATGCCGCGCTGCCATTTGAGCAGGTCGCGCGTGGTGGAGTAGAGCCCGCCCGCCCCCTGCGGAATGGTCATGCTGATATAATCGGCGTTGACCGGCCCCTTTGGCCCCGGCGCGTAACCCGATGCACGGCGCGGCAGAATCATCGTGTGGCTGTCATAGCCAGTGTCGGTCATGTCGAGCGGCTTGAATAGGTTCTCTGCGACGAATGCGGCGTAGCTCTGGCCGCTCAATTTCTCGACGATCGCGCTGAGCAGGACATAGCCCGAATTGGAGTAGGCGAACTTTTCGCCCGGCGCGAACTCCAGCGGTTTGTCGCGGAAGCGCGCGATCAGGCTGTCATGGGTCGCGGGCAGGGTCTTGGTCGCGCCGTAATCGGGGAAGTTGGTAAAGTTGGGGATGCCGGCGCTGTGGGTCAGCAGATGTCGGACCGTCACCTTGTCCCAGGCGGCGGGGGCATCGGGGAGGTAGGTCTTGACCGGCGCGTCGAGCGTCAGCTTGCCGCGGTCCTGCAGCAGCAGGATCGCGACGGCAGTGAACTGCTTGGTGACCGATCCCAGGCGGAACTTGGTCGCGCCATCATTGGGGATGTTCCACTCGAGATTGGCCGAGCCATAGCCCTTGTCGAACAGCACCACATCGTCGCGCGCAACGAGGACCGCGCCCATGAACGCGCCCTTGTCGGCATCGTCGCGGACCACCGCATCCATACGAGCCGGGTCCTGCGCGAGCGCGGGCAGCGGGGCCAGCACGAGCGCAGCAAGTGCGATGGCGGCATAACGGCGCATGGATCAGTCTCCCCCTGTGTGTTACTCGACTATAGCGGTCGGGCAGGGGATGGCAACCGGTGGCGTGTGTTTAACCCGAGCGCTGCATCGGATTGTGCCGTCGCCCGATGGGACGGTGCCACACTGCGCGGTCGCGTCCGCCGCTCTTTGCCTCGGCGAGCGCAGCGTCGGCGCGAAGAAGCAGCGAGTCGAAGCGGTCGCCTGCGGTCGCGCCGGTGACACCGGCGCTGACCGTCACGCGGATCATCTCGCCATAGCGGCCCGGCGTTTCGAGGCCGTAGAGGCCGGTGCGCACGCGTTCGGCGACGTTCATCGCCTCGGCCTGCGTGTCGGCGCGTATGAACGCCGCAAACTTCGCGCCGTCGATGCGCGCGCACAGATCGCCGTCCCGCAGCAACGCGGCTATGCCGTTGGCGATGGTGATCAGCGCGCGATCGCCGTTTTCCTCACCATGGGCAGCGTTGATCCGCTGAAGGTGGTCGATGTCGAAGAGGAGCAGATAATGACCGTCGTTGCCGAGCACATCGAGACGAGCATCGACCTCGCTTGCCAGATAACGGCGGTTTGGAATCCCGGTCAACGGATCGCGGGTCGCAATCAGCTTGAGCTGCAGATTGGCGCGGCGCAGCGCCTTGGTCCGCTCGGTCACCTTGCGCTCCAGTTCGCTCTGCGCCGATCCGATCCGCTCGGCCATGATGTCGAAATCATGCGTCAGCTGCGCCACCTCGTCGCGTCGGGCGACGCGGTCGACATCGACGAAGCGGGCGCTGGGAACGCGGCGGGTGAGCGTGCGGGTGCGTTCGATCAGGCGCGCAAGCGGCTGTCCGACGCGGCGGCGCAGCAGCCAGGTGATCGCCAGTGCCTGAAGCACCAGGCAGACCGCAGCGGTCAGCGCGATGCGCAGGATCAGGCGGTAGGATTCAGCCTGCATCACCGCCGGATCCTGCACCACCAGAGCATACCAGCCCGGCGTATCGATCCGACGCATCGCGACGAAGCTGTCGAGCGCTTCGCCGAGATAGCCGTCCTTGCCGTGCTGCTGCACGAAGGCCCACAGCGCCGCCAATTGCGGATCCCGTGTCGTCGTCAGATCAAGCATCGATTCGGGACCGGACCGCTTTTGATGCGTGTAGCTGGGATGATGGATCAGACGACCCTCCCGCGAGATCAGGATCACACCGGTCCCGGGCAGGCCGTTCAGGCCATGGGCCGGAAGCAAATCGTCGAGCGGCACGCTGGTCCCCCAGCTACCGACATGCCGGCCACCGATATCGACGGGAGTCATGCAGCCCGTGGTCCAGGTGCCGCCGGTGCGATCATACAGGATGTGACGCAGCGCGGTGCAGCGCATCGTGCGCGCCGGGTTGACGGCACGGGTGGTGATCGTCGCAAATTCCTGTTGTTGGAAGTCGAAACTGCTCGGCGCATCCTTGCGGTAGAAGCGCAGCCCGTCGGGGCGGTTGGCGGCGAAGATGACCAGCGCATTGTGGGGCGTGAAATAATAGAGGCTTTCGAGTTCCGGGCTGACGCCTTCACCCAAGCGGCTGACGATTCCGGTCGCGGCCATCAGGCGGCGGCGCTCGTCTGCTTCGGGTTCTTGGGGAATGAAGCCACCAAGCGTGCGGATATGGCCGAACGGCGTACTGGCGCCGGTGTAGAGCGCATCGGCGCTGCGGCGGCCGCCGCGCGGATCGGCGGGGAACAACGTCGCGAACGCGGCGGGATCGTCAAGCCGGGGATTGGCAGACAGCTCGGCCCGCAACAGATCGCTGGCGCGATTATGGGTCGCGCGGATGCGGGCGAAGCGCGCCTCCTGTTGCTGGGCAACCTCATGCGCATAATGGTCGAGCGTGGCCAACCCGCTGTCGCGCGTGCGACGGGCGCTGTCCTGATAGGATACGATGCCCGCCAGGACGAAGATCAGCCCGATCAGCGCGGACAGCGTGATTGCCGTCCGTGTCGCAATCGACATGTCGCGTAGAAATGCGGATGGGCGTGCGAACATCGCTCCGCATTAGCGGGGGCGGGTTAAGCTGCAGCTAATGTGCGCAGCGCGGTGTCGCTGCTACCAGCAGAAGCGCGTGTCGGCGCCGTTTTCCTTGCGCCCGGCGATGAGCTTGGCGCGGTTTTCCGCGTCGGCAAGATAGGCCGTTTCCTTAGCCATATCCTCGCGCAATCGCGCCAGCGCCGCATCGAGCAAGGCCTGGCGGTCCTCGCCCTTGGCCGGGCGGGCGGTGTCGAAGATCGGCTGATAGGGGTTGGCGGCGACCCAGTCATAGGCCTTGCGGCGCAGCGCCTGTTGATTGTCGATCTTGCAAAAGGCGTAGCCATTGATCGTCGGCCCGGCGAGCTGGACGAACGCGCCCATTGCCGCGCGCGCTTCGCCGCCTTCAGCGAACATGCCGGGGCGGTCATAGCCGCTGAGCACGCCCGCCATCGCCATGAACCGGTCCTTGGCGACGTAGAACCAGAATACCGACTCATCGCGCGCGCCGACATCGTAGAGGCGCGCGGCCAGCACCATCAGTGCCAGCGGGCTGACCTTGGCCGGATTGGCGCGGACGCGTTCCTGCGCCGCCAGCACATCTTCGGTGCGGTCGGAGCGGAGCAGGGGGTCGAGATCAGGATCGACCCGCACCACCCGCTTCGATGCCTTGGCCGCGCTGGAATAGAGCGGGGTGACGTAAAGATCGACGCTGCGCACCGGCTTTGCGTCCGACGCGGCCGCCAACGCAAATGCCATTGCGATCATGTCGTCCCCCCGCTCGATCGCGATCAGATGTGGATCGGCTTGCCCGTCACCGCCATCGCCGCTTCCTTGATCGCTTCGCTGTGCGTCGGATGGGCGTGGCAGGTATAGGCGATGTCTTCGCTGGTCGCGCCGAATTCCATCGCCTGGGTCGCCTGGGCGATCATCGTGCCGGCGAGGCTGGTAATGATCCACACGCCGAGCACGCGATCGGTCTTGGCGTCTGAAATGACCTTCACGAAGCCATCGGGTTCGTGGTTGGTCTTGGCGCGGCTGTTGCCGGCCATCGGGAATTTGCCGACCTTGATCTCGCCCTTCTCCTTCGCGGCCTCTTCGGTCAGGCCGACGCCGGCGATTTCGGGCATGGTGTAGACGACCGATGGGATCAGGTCGTGGTTCACGATTCCGGTGAGCCCTGCGATATTCTCCGCGACCGCAATCCCTTCATCCTCGGCCTTGTGCGCCAGCATCGGGCCCGGGACGACGTCGCCGATTGCCCAGATGCCGTCGACCGCGGTTTCGAACTCGTGGCCGACCTCGATCTGGCCGCGCGCGTTGACGGTGAGGCCAGCGGCTTCGAGGTTGAGGCCGTCGGTGTTGGGACGGCGGCCGATCGCGACGAGGACATTGTCGGCCTCGATCGTCTCCGCCGCGCCGCCCTTGGCCGGTTCGACGGTGATCGTCGCCTTGCCGCCATCGACGGCGACGCCGGTGACCTTGGTCCCGGTCTTGAACTCGATGCCCTGCTTCTTGAACAGCTTCTGCGCTTCCTTGCGCACATCGCCGTCGAAGCCGGGGAGGATTTGGTCGAGATATTCGACGACGGTGACCTTCGCGCCGACGCGGCGCCACACGCTGCCCAGCTCAAGTCCGATCACGCCGCCGCCGATGACGACGAGATGCTCGGGCACCTTGGCCAGTTCGAGCGCGCCGGTCGAGTCGACCACGACCTGCTGGTCGACGGTGACGCCGGGGAGCGGGGTGACGCTGGAGCCCGTGGCGATGACGATGTTCTTGGCGCGGACGGTGCGGTCGCCGATCTGGACCGTGTCCTTGCCGGTGAAGGCCGCATAGCCCTTGAGCCATTCGACCTTGTTCTTCTTGAACAGATACTCGATGCCGCCGGTCAGGCCCTTGACCGCTTCCTTGCGCTGCGCGTGCATCGCGTCGAGGTCGAGTTCGACGCTGCCGAGCTTGACGCCGAGCTTGGCGAGCGCGCCGCTGGCCGCCTCATTATACAGCTCGGACGCATGCAGCAGCGCCTTGGACGGGATGCAGCCGACATTGAGGCAGGTGCCGCCCAGCGTCTCACGCCCCTCGGCGCATGCGGTCTTGAGGCCCAGCTGCGCCGCGCGGATCGCCGCGACATAGCCGCCGGGCCCGGCACCGATCACGAGGACGTCGAAGTCGTATTCAGCCATTTTCTTCACTCCGTCGCCCCGGCGGAGGCCGGGGCCGCTCTCGGCAAGCGCGTCGAGAGCAACATGGCGGCCCCGGCCTGCGCCGGGGCGACGTAATTACTTACAGGTCGATCAGCAACCGCGTCGGATCCTCGATCGCGTTCTTGAGCGCGACGAGGAAGGTGACGGCCTCACGACCGTCGATCAGGCGGTGGTCGTAGCTGAGCGCCAGATACATCATCGGGCGGATGACGATCTGGCCGTCGCGGACGACCGGGCGGTCCTCGATGCGGTGAAGACCGAGCACAGCCGACTGCGGCGGGTTGATGATCGGGGTCGACATCAGCGAGCCGAACACGCCCCCGTTGGAGATGGTGAAGGTGCCGCCCTTCATCTCTTCCATCTTGAGCGTGCCGTCCTTGGCGCGCTTGCCGAAGTCGCCGATGGTCTTTTCGACCTGTGCGACGCTCATCTGGTCGGCGTCGCGGATCACGGGGACGACCAGGCCCTGCGGCGCGCTGACCGCAACCGAGATGTCGGCATAGTCGTGATAGACGATCTCATCGCCGTCGATCTGTGCGTTGACGGCGGGGATGTCCTTGAGCGCCATCGTCGCGGCCTTCACGAAGAAGCCCATGAAGCCGAGGCGGACGCCGTGCTTCTTTTCGAACAGATCCTTGTACTTGGTGCGCGCTTCGATGACGGCGGTCATGTCGACGTCGTTGAAGGTGGTGAGCAAAGCGGCGGTGTTCTGCGCGTCCTTGAGGCGGCGGGCCACGGTCTGGCGCAGGCGGGTCATCCGCACGCGCTCTTCCTTGCGGCCGCCGGTCGCGGCCGGGGCGGCGGTCGTCGCAGCCGGGGCAGGCGCCGCAGCCG
>FWWL01009180.1_pt1 | contig 12160 bp, 11 predicted proteins | sample 2228331 | NCBI WGS metagenome assembly FWWL01 (sample SAMEA103939775, study PRJEB20133) | metagenome | reverse complement strand
TGAACGATGCTCAGGACGCTGCGACCTGTGATGCTGGTGGTGATGGTTTTGCTCCCTCTATCTCCCTTCCTGGCCGCAGGACATCGCCAGGAGAAGATTCATATCCTGGATGACGCAGTCTACAATGATGTGAACCCCGGGCTCGAGTTGGGGGTGTGGGAGGCCATCGCCGTGCTCTAACACGCCCTGGAGCAACGCGCACCCGCCTGGGCCCAATACCGATGGAAAGACATTGACGGCGAAACCCACGATCTGGCTTACTACATCTGGAGCGTAGCCAGCGCCCCGAGGATCGGGGTCAACCCACGGGTGCTGCTGGTGACCGCCGGCATCGCCCTGAACTGGCAGATCCCCAGGGGCAAAGACCTGCACCGCGCCATCAGCGAAGTCGGCGTCACCCTCAACGATCACTACCTCAACTTCCGCTTCGACCCCGCCCTCCGCGCCCGCTACCCCCACGTGGCCAACGCCGCCACCTACTCCCTCTTCGCCTTCTTCGGCTATGATCGGGAGAAACTCGAAACGTGGCGGCGCACCTATCAAGAACTGTTCGGCCGCGAGGCCCTTTGTGCAGGGGGCTACGCTCACGCCCAACGCCACCCCCGACCGTTCATCGTCCGGCCCTTCGCCCAGCCTCCCGCCCCGACACCCTTCTATACCGTCTACTCCTTCCTCGACCACGATGCGCCCTATCAGCGGGCAGAGGGCACCCTCACCCGGTTGGACGGCCGCGTCCTGCCCGGCACCAGCGAGGACTGCGACGCCGGTGTGAGTTGCTACAGCGGGCACGAGGGGCTGGATTACACCACCGGCCGGGACTACCCCGCCATCAAGCCGCCCATCTATCCAGTTGCTGATGGGGAAGTTTCCAGAGTATTTAAGGCCTGCGGCCGAGTAGAGGTCCTCCACAAAGATCAGCAAATCGTCAGCGTATACATGCACATGGAAGACATCCAGGTGAAAGAGAACGATCCAGTCACCACCCAAACCATCTTAGGCTACACCGGCAACGTCGCCAACGGGGTGGACTGTCGCAGCAGCGGCGCCCACTTGCATTTTCACCTTTACTTTCAGCATAACAACGAGGCTTTCATCGAGCCCTTCGGCTGGTGGGACGCTTCCGGGGGTTCCGACCCGCTGGCCGATTACACTGGGGATGGTTGGAGCGGCAGTTGGTGGCTGTGGCGGGGAGATGAAGCGGGGGATGGCGATCTCACCGTAGACCAACGTGAATCCCAGGCCCAGTTATTTCACCTTCCCAATGATAGGGAAGATGGGCAAACCTGGTGGTATGATGCGGCCGGGTATCGGAACGAGTCCTGGTGGACATACAGCATCACCCGCGAGAGCGCCAGCACCAATTGGGGCATCTGGGGGGTGGAGATCCCGCAGGCTGGGCGATATTGCGTCTACGCCTACTGGCCGAAACATCCCGATAACACCACCACGGCCCGATATCGTATCTTCTCCAGGGACCAGGGCTTACGGGCCACGGTGGAGGTCAACCAGCGGGCGCAGGGGGATGCCTGGGTGCCATTGGGCGAATACACCTTCCAACCCGGCCCCGCGGTGGTGATCCTGACGGACTTCGTGGGGGCGGAAGGGGAGGCGGGGAAGCGGGTTTACTTTGACGCGGTGAAATGGGAACCCGGCCCTTGCGCCACCCCTACTCCTACCCCTACCCCTACGCCCACACCCACGCCCACCCCGTTGACCGAGGTGCGAGTTCAAATTGCCTCCGGCCCTGAGGATGCCGGCCCAGAGCCCTCGGCCTGCACCTATGCCACTTCGTGGAACGAGATCTACTTCGGGGAATGCGCGGATGGCACGCCCATCACCAGCGGCTTCCGCTTTGGGAACGTGCCCGTGCCTCGAGACGCACAAATCATGGAGGCCTATGTGGAATTCACCGTGGACGGTCCGTATGATGTGCCCCTGCAGGTGCGTATCTACGGCGAAGCCTCCGGTGATGCCCAGCCCTTCAGCGATACAGATCGCCCGGAGAGCCGCCCCCGCACCCAGGCCTCAGTGCTGTGGAGCGTCCCCGCTACGGATCACTGGGAACTGGGGATGACCCGGCGCACGCCGGACTTGACGGCGCTGGTGCAGGAAATCGTCTCACGGCCCGATTGGCAACCCTATCACGGGATGGCGTTGATTTTCAACACGATCTCCTCGGCCTCGGGGGAACATCGGCGGGTGATCGGCTATGAGCGGCCGGAGTGGTATCCGGGGAGGGACTATGCGGCCCGGCTGGTCATCCGGTATGTCGGTGTGATGCCACCCCCGCCCACGCCGACACCCACGCCGACCCCGGAGCCTTGTGCGCTGCAACAGATGCAAGGCCAGGTGCCGGGCCTGGAGGACCTGGGGCTGTTCTACCGGGTGCGAAGCCGGTTGGCCCAGACCCCGGCCGGGCAACGGTATGTGGAGATGTATTATCGGCACAGCCCGGCGCTGCTCCGGTTGCTGCAACAGGATGCGGAAGCGCGGCGGGCCTTGGGCGAAACGCTTCAGGCCTGGCGTCCGGTGCTGCAGGCCTGGGTGGAAGGGCGGGATGGGTCGCTGAGCCGCGACCAGGTGGCCGCGTTGCAACGCTTCTTGGCGTTGGTGGCGGAGCGGGGCGAGCCGTCGTTGCGGGCGGCGGTGTTGCAAGAGATGCAGCGGCTCCCCTGGGCTCAGTTGCCGGGGATGCGGATCCACAAGGCGGAGCGCTTGCTCCTGGGTGCAAACGAAAGCCTCCAGGGGGCCCCCACCCCCACCGGCACTCCACAGCCCTAAACGCAGGCCGGGGTCCTGGGCTGGGCGTTCCCGTTTTCGTGAGGGGAGACAGGGTGGGTGAAGGGACCCGACCCTGATGAATGCAGTGGTTGCGATGGAAGCGGCACCGGGAAGCCAAGGACCGCGAAGCCTCCGCCTTGCCGCGCCCCAAGGCTCCTGCTATAATCAAAGCGAGTGGGCGGTTAGCTCAGGTGGTGAGAGCGCCGTGTTGACAACGCGGAGGTCAGAGGTTCGAGTCCTCTACCGCCCACTCGTTCCCGCCCGCCCCTGCCGGCGGGCGATGGCAGGACACACCCGAAACCCGAGGAAGGGGACACGCCCTCCGGGAGCCCCACGCCAGAGCGCGGGCCTCGCAGGCTGGGAGGGCCCGTCGTGGCGGTCCGGGGGGCACCGCCCTGGAGGGGCCATCCCGATCCGGCGCCGCCGGGGTAGGGATGGACGGCTTGCCACCGTTACCCGGCGCCGAGGGCGGCCGCGCGGCCAGGCGCAGCCGAAATGGGGTGGAACCGCGGGAGGCATGCGCCTCTCGTCCCGAGGGGACGGGAGGCGCATTTTTTCAAGCACCCGCCGTCCCGGGGAGATCCTCCACAGCCCTCAAAAGCAGCCGGAAGGTCCATCCGGGGGCCCTCGAGGAGGAGGCCGATGCCGCAGAAGAAGATCGTGCCCTATCAGGACACATGGCTTTACCGGATCCGCCACTCGTGCGCCCACATCATGGCCCAGGCGGTCCTGGAGATGTTCCCGGAGGGGAAGCTGGGGATCGGGCCGCCCATCGAGGACGGGTTCTATTACGACTTCGATCTGCCCCGGCCGCTGACGCCGGAGGACCTGGAGCGGATCGAGGCCCGGATGCGGGAGATCATCGCCGGGAACCATCCCTTCATCCGCCGCGAGGTGACGCCCGAGGAAGCCCGCGCCCTCTTCCAGGATCAGCCCTACAAGCGGGAGCTGATCGAGGACATCCTCCAGCGCGGCACGGACGAATACGGCAACCCGCTCCCTCCGGGCCAGCGCCCCGTCCTCACCACATACCGGCATGACACCTTCGAGGACCTGTGCCGCGGCCCCCACGTCGAGCACACGGGCCAGATCCATCCGGGGGCCTTCAAGCTGCTCCATGTGGCCGGGGCCTACTGGCGCGGCGACGAGCGCCGGCCCATGCTCCAGCGGATCTACGGGACGGCCTGGGAGACGCCGGAGCAGCTGGAGCAATACCTCTGGCGGCTGGAGGAGGCCAAGCGGCGCGACCACCGGCGCCTGGGCCGGGAGCTGGACCTCTTCTCGTTCCATGAGATCGCCCCCGGGGCGCCCTTCTGGCACCCCAAAGGCATGATCCTCTTCCGCGAGCTGGAGCGGCTGTGGCGGGAGGAGCACGACCGCCGGGGCTACCAGGAGATCTCCACCCCCATCCTGGTCCACCGGAAGCTGTGGGAGCAATCCGGCCACTGGGAGCACTACAAAGAGAACATGTTCCTGCTGGAGGTCGAGGGGCAGGAGTTCTCCCTCAAGCCGATGAACTGCCCCGAGTCCACGATCATCTACCGCTCCCGCCTGCGGTCCTACCGGGATCTCCCGCTGCGGCTGAACGAGATCGGGCGGCTGCACCGCTTCGAGCGCTCGGGGACGCTCCACGGGATGCTGCGGGTGCGGCAGATCACCATGGACGACGCCCACATCTACTGCCGGCCCGACCAGATCCTGGAGGAGATCGATGGGGTGCTGGACCTGATCTATAACTTCTACCAGATCTTCGACTTCGAGCCGGAGTTCTTCCTGAGCACGAAGCCGCCGAAGGCGATGGGGGACCCGAAGCTGTGGGAGATCGCCGAGGAGGCCCTGCGCCAGGCCCTGGAGCGCCGGGGGATCGAATACGGCCTCAAGGAAGGGGAGGGAGCCTTCTACGGGCCCAAGATCGACGTCCAGGTGAAAGACGCTATCGGGCGCGACTGGCAGCTGGCCACCGTGCAACTCGACTTCCAGATGCCGGAGCGGTTCGAACTGGAATACATGGACCGGGACGGCACCCCCAAGCGGCCGGTGATGATCCACCGGGCGATCTTCGGCTCCTTCGAGCGCTTCATCGGCATCCTGACCGAGCACTACGCCGGCGCCTTCCCCGTCTGGCTGGCCCCCGTCCAGGCGGTGGTCATCCCGATCACCGACCGCCACCTGCCCTATGCCCAGGAGGTCGGGGCGAGGCTCCGGGCCGCCGGCCTGCGGGCGGAGGTGGACGACCGCAGCGAGCGCATGCAGGCCAAGATCCGCGACGCCCAGCTCCAGAAGGTCCCCTATATGCTGATCGTGGGCGATCGGGAGCAGGCCGCGGGGACGGTGGCCGTCCGCCTGCGGACCGGGGAGGACCTGGGGGCGATGAGCCTGGAGGCCTTCCTCGGTCGCGCCCTCGAGGCGATCCGCACCCGCCAGTGCCTGGGAAGCCGGAGGGAAAGCCTGCGATGCGCACCCGCCAGGAGCTGGAGGCCATCGAGGACCAGATCCTCGCCCCCTACGCCCAGCGCAGCCGGCTCAGCCGGGGCCGTCGGCATCCGGAGCCGGAGCACGCCTACCGCACCGCCTTCCAGCGGGATCGCGACCGCATCCTCCACACCACCGCGTTCCGCCGCCTGAAGCACAAAACCCAGGTCTTCATCGTCACCGAAGGCGACTACTACCGCACCCGCCTCACCCATACCCTGGAGGTGGCCCAGATCGGGCGGACCATCGCCCGGGCCCTCGGGGTGAACGAGGACCTGGTGGAGGCCATCTGCCTGGCCCACGACCTGGGCCATCCTCCGTTCGGCCACGCCGGCGAGCAGACCCTGGACCGCCTGATGCGGGACCACGGCGGGTTCGAGCACAACGCCCAGTCCTACCGGATCGTGACGCACCTGGAGCGCCGCTACCCCGAGTTCCGCGGCCTCAACCTCACATATGAGGTCCTGGAGGGGTTGGTCAAGCACGAGACGGAATACGACCACCCCCTGATCCGCGACTTCGAGCCCCACCGCCGCCCGACCCTGGAGGGCCAGATCGCCAACCTGGCCGACGAGCTGGCCTACACCGCCCACGATCTCGACGACGGCCTCCGCGCCGGCCTGATCCGACCCGAGGACCTGAACGGCATCGCCCTGTGGGAGGAGCTCCAGCGGTCCATCGGGTGGGATGGAAAGGGGTTCAACGACCTGATCCGCTACCGGTTGGTGCGGCGGCTCATCGGGATCCTGGTGACCGACGTGATCGCCGCCACCGATCGGCGCCTTCAGGACCTCCAGCCCTGCTCCCCAGAGGAAGTCCGGGATCACCCCACGCCCCTGGCGGGGTTCTCCGAGGCGATGGACGGGAAGGTGCGGGAGCTGAAGGCGTTCCTCTACCGACGCCTCTACCGCCATCCCCACGTCGTGCGCATGCAGGCCAAGGCGGGGCGCATCCTCGAGGCCCTCTTTCAGGCCTACCTCGAGGAGCCGGAGCAGCTGCCCTATTGGGTCCAGGAGCGCATCCGGGAGGAGGGGGACCTCCACCGCGTGATCTGCGATTACATCGCCGGGATGACCGATCGCTTCGCCCTGGCGGAATACCGCCGCCTCTACGAGGTCACCGATGTGCTGTAGGACGCTGCCCCTCGCCCTCGGCCTCCTCCTCTTGGCGGCCGCGCCGCCGGATCCCCGCTTCGGGGTGGTGGAATCCCTCGAGGCCCCGGAACGGGCCTCCGAGCTGGGGGTCGCGTGGACGCGGGTGCGGTTCGCCTGGCACGAGATCCAGCCCACCGGCCCGGAGGACTGGAACCCTCCATGGCCGGCGGAGCGCCTGGCGGCCGAGCGCCGGGCCGGGCGGGAGATCGTGGCCCTGGTGCTGGGGACGCCGAAATGGGCCCGCGCCGACCCCCAAGTTCCCGGCGTCCCCAGAGGCCTCTACGAGGAAGAGAGCCGGCCGGAGAACCTCTGGGCGGCCTTCCTGCGGCGCCTCGCCGTCACGTATCCTTACATTCGCACTTGGATCATCTGGAACGAGCCCGACATCTGGGATCCCACGTATCTCGGCTACACGTGGGGCGGGACCGAGGCGGATTTCGTGCGCCTGCTGCGGGTGGCCTACCGCACCTTGAAGGGGCTGAATCGGGAGAACCGGGTGCTCCTCGGGGCGTTCACCTACTGGTGGGACGCGGTCTACGGCCGCCGGCCCTATTTCGAGCGCTTCCTGGAGGCCCTGGACCGCGACCCGGAGGCGCCTCGGTTCAACCGGTACTTCGACGGCCTGTGCGTCAACCTCTACTTCAACCCCGACAGCCTCTACGATCTGATCCGCTGGCACCACGAGCGGATGCAGGCCCATGGCTTCAACAAGCCGATCTGGCTGACCGAGACCAACGCCGCCCCCTCCGATGACCCCGCCTGGCCGGTGCCCCGCCCCGTGTTCCGGGTCGCCCTGGAGGAGCAGGCGGCCTTCATCGGCCAAGCCATGGCGCTGGCCCTCGCCGCGGGGGCCGATCGGCTCGCCGTCTACAAGCTGATCGACAACCCCACCGACCGCTTCGCCAACCCCGAGCCCTTCGGGCTGGTGCGGGAGGACGGCTCGCCGCGCCCCGCCTTCCGGGCCTACCAGGTCGCGATCGAGGCGCTCTCTGGATTCATCGAAGCCCGCCTGATCCGTCGGGACCACGTCACCGTGGTGACCATCCGAAAGCCCGACGGTCGGGTGTGGGTCGCCTGGTCCCGCAGGCCCGTGGCCCAGGACATCGCCCTGGAGCGGACGGGGAGGTTCCGCCGGGCATTGGATGGGATGGGGAACCCGATCCCGGTGGAACAGACCCCGCAGGGCTATCGGGTGCGACTTCCCGAGGCGCTGTGCCGGCAACGCCTGGGGACGGCGTGCATGATCGGGGGGATGCCGGTTTATATAGTAGAATCCGCCCTCCGGCCGCTTCGGGAGCCGGAGTGAGGGGCAAACCTCATCCCTGCGTCGCCCGCCTCACCAGCTCGCTGATCCTCGCTGCCTCGGCAGCGGTCAAGGCCTTCAGCGCGAAGGCGACCGGCCACATGTTCCCTTCGTCGAGGCGCGCCGTGTCGGTGAAGCCCAGCGTCGCATACCGCGTCTTGAACTTATACGCACCCTGGAAGAAACAAACGACCCGGCCGTCCCGGGCGTAGGCGGGCATCCCATACCAGAGCCGGGGCGAGAGGTCGGGCGCGTTGGCCCGGATGATCGCGTGGATCTGTTGGGCCATGGCGCGGTCGGGATCCGGCATCTCGGCGATCTTCGCCAGCACCGCCTGCTCCCCGTCCGCCTGCGCGGCCGCCTTTCGCTCCTGAGCGCGCTCCTCGTCCGTCCACTCCGCCGGGGCGCGCCGGGCGGACTTCCGCGCCGCTTTCTTCGCCGGTTTGCCTGTATGGGCCATCCGATCCTCCCGGTCCGGGCAGTTCAAGCCAGATACTGCGCCTCGCGGACCTTTTCTATCCATTTCTATCCATTCGACCGATTCGGGATCCTGCGCGGGATCGGTTTCCGGATCAGAAAGCTGCCCCTCCCGCCCGCCCTCCGGGTTGGACGACGGAAAGCATAAAGGCCGCGTTTGGCGAATTCTCTTAAAATGGAAAGGGCAGGGGATCCAAGGCCTCGGAAAGGAGGATCTGTGAGCGCATCGGAACCGGAGATCCCGCCCGAGCGTATCCGGCAGCTCCTGGAGCAGCTCCAAGACCTCTCGGAGGATGAGCGGGCCCTGTGGCTGGCGCTAGCCGAGCTGGATCGAGAGATCGGCCGCCCGCTCCCCCCCGAGGAGCAGCAACTCCTCCAGCGCCTGGCCGCCTCCCTCCAGGGCTACAACCCCGAGGAGATCCGCGCCGCGATCCGCCACCTCGTCCGGAGCCAGCCCCAGGGCCCCACGGAGGCATGGCCGGGGGAGTTGCGCCGCCGCCTGCGCCGTCGCCTGAGGAAACGCTGATCCAGGAAAGGACTGAAGCCGCCGCGCCACGTGTCTGCAGCGGCATGGAGCACGGGGGGCCGCCGGAAGCCGCCCTCACTCGACCTCGCCCGCCTCCTCCGGCGGGGCCGCCTCCTCCGGGGCGGCGATCAGGCGCTCCTTCAGACGGGCCGCCTTGCCGAAGCGCTCCCGCAGGTAATACAGCCGGGCCCGGCGGACGCGGGAGTGGCGCATCACCTCGATGTGCTCGATACGGGGGGAGTATAGGGGAAAGGTGCGCTCCACCCCAATGCCGTGGGCGGCGATCCGCCGCACCGTGAAGGTGCGTCCGGTCCCGCTGCCCCGGATCCGGATCACCGTCCCCTGGAAGACCTGCACCCGCTCCTTGTCTCCCTCTCGGATCCGGAAGTGCACCCGCACCACATCTCCCGGGCGAAGCTCGGGAACCGAACGGCCCGCAGTCCATTCCCGCTCCAGCTGCTGAAGGATCAGATCGCTCATCCCGCTTTCCTCAGCGAAGAGTTCACGGGGGAAATCGTCCCAATGGGCCCCGTCTGATCACGCAAGGGGAGATTATAACCGCCTCAGGGGATCCTGACAACACGCCCTGCTCCCGTTGGGACACGAGTGGAGATGGGGAATGCGACCCAGGCCAGGAAGCGCTCATGGAGGACCTGGGCCTGGGCCCTGAAGGTCGGGCGCAGAGGGCGGTGGGCCTTCCGCACGATCAAGCGGCCCCTATCCAACGGCCTCCACCGGGGGCTCCAGACCCTCTCCCGCCGCCGCTCCCCCGCCCGAAGCCCCGCCCCGGCGGCTGGCCATCGCCGGCCCCAGATCTGCTTCCGGCTCTCCACCGTCCGGCTCCTCCCCCTCTCTCCAGCCCCGGCTGGTTCTTCCGGTCTTTGAACGCCGGATCGCCCTTCATCCGCCGCGCCTCCTCCGGCTCGATATTCCTCACCCCCCACAGTTGGGGAGGGCGAGCCGAGAGGAGTGCCCTCCGGATCTGGGCCGCCGGTTTTGGCCGATCCACCCGGTCCAAGACCCGCCGGACCGAGCGCTGCAGCAGGCCCTCATCCCGTATCGGGTCTCCCTCCGGGGAGGTGGCTCCCTTTCCGTCGAACCGGATCAGGAGGCCCCTGCTGCCCCCGATGTCCCAACGGATGTCCCAAGCTTAGTCTTTTTGGAGGCTTAACGGGTGGAGGGAAAAGGATATATAGATGATATTCTCATCCGCAAGTATGTGCCGGGGAGCGTGACGGTGCGGGGCTCACTTTTCTATGCCGATCGTAACAACAACTCCGTTCCCGCTAACTCCGTTCCCGCTCGCTTCACCAAGGTCTATCTCTATGACCAGGACCCTGGTGGAAGTGACGACTTGCTGGACACAACCGTCACGGATGCCGAGGGCTTCTTTCAGTTCTCGGCACGCCCCAATTGGGACGAGGATGATCCTGACCCGGATCCCAACAACCGTCGTCTGGACTTGTATGTCGTTTGGGAGGCGGATGTCAACAATAGCGATTCCGCCCGACGGCGGGTGACCAACTTTGGGGACTGGGCCTACAAATGGTTACCAGCGATGTGGATTTTCCAGGACTTGCGGCGGGCGTGGGAGAGTATTGTATCAAATACGGGCATTGATCCCGGGTCCATCACAGCGCGATGGGAGAGAGACCAGAACACTCTCCTGCCCTGCATCAACAGTTCTTGCTTTTACGCCGGGCCAGGTGGGCCGTATATCTTCATCGCTCACAATAGCGTGGATTCAGGAGATACGGTAGTGCATGAGGCAGGACACCATTACATGTGGAACAAGACCGGCTGGTGGTGGTGGCATCCTGCTTGTTGGGAACATAATCTGTTCTCTCAAGAAGATGTGAACTGTGCCTGGAGTGAGGGTTGGGCCGATTTCTTGCCCTTGGTGGTAAACGGGGATGAGTGCTATGACTTTGGGAGGGGTCCGTGTGGTGCTGGAGGCGGGGCCTTTGAGAACCTTGAGACACGCAGTCGCAATGATCTGCCACCCTTGTTCCCTTGGGGTGATGTAGTGGAAGGGCGAGTAGCGGGGGCGCTGTATGATCTCTATGACAGCGCTAATGAAGATTTTGATAGCGCCACTTTTGGCTTTGCCCCGATCGCCAACATCGTCTTCCAAGCGCCCCACGAAGATCGCTTCTCCGCCTTTTGGGATAGTTGGAAGGGCGGCGGGCGCAACAAACACCGCGCGGTGCGGGCCATCTGGCAGAACACCATTGACTACGACACCCCGCCCCGTTTTGAGCCACCGTTGCCGGATCGCACCGTGCTGCAGGGATTTGGATGGGAGAACGCTATTGACCTTTGGGCTTACTCGGCCGACGAGGAAAGCAACGATTGGGAACTGGACTGGCGGATTGTTTACACCAGCGACTGGCGATGTGGGGTGACGATTGATGCCTGGGATTTTGTGGACATCCACCCGCAGCCTGGGTGGCTGGGCAGTTGTGATGTGACCATCCGGGTGAGCGATAGCCTCAAGACATCGGAGGACACCTTCCGGGTTAATGTTGTGCCGGTTCAGGCGCGGGTGTTTCTGCCCCTGGTTTTGAAAAACAGCCCATAAGGGCGAAGGGGGTGAAGATGAAACGCTTTTGGATCCTGGCGATTTTGATGATTGTCCTGACAGGGTGTGGGGGAAGTGCTGCACCCGGTGGCATGCGGTGCAATCAGGGCCTTTGTGTCAAGATTGAAGTGGCCGAACCGATTCGTTGGGAAGAGCCAATAGTAGTCACCGTAACCGTGACGGCTGAGAGGGATGTCTCAAACTTGCAAGTCTCCCTTACTTCTTATCCGCCAGTGTCTATAGAAGATCCGCAAGGAAAATGGATAGAGGAGGGAATCAGGTCAGAAGTCAACCTTATAGCCAACCGGCCTTTGGTCACTGTGTACAAAGTACGGCTTCCTTCAGAGGGAACTTTTGAGTTGAGGGCAGGGGCTTATGCACCCCATCTGCCCTACGTCTCTGACTCCGTGCGCATTTATCTCAGCCGTGAGGGTGGAGTGGTGAATCCAACGCCTATTGTCCTTCCAGGAACACCGGCGTTAGTGTCGACGTTACCGCCTGAGCGGCTCCTCACGCCGTTTCCCACGTCTACGCCCTGGCCAACCCCGATTCCCACGCCAACTTCCCCGCCGCCGGTGCGCACGCCTACGCCCACACAGCCGGCTTTCATCTCGCCCCTTCCTACACCCACCCCGGCCGCTTATCCGTAATTGGTGGAGAGGCGGATGGTGATCAACTTTCCCAGACGTCCGGCGGGCTAACCACTCGCTCCAGCCGACGGCTCCCTCAGCGGCGAAGCCATCGAGGGAGCAGCGGCGGAGCTCGGTGCTGTTGGGCAGGCGGGAAAGCCCGAATGAAAATCTAAAAGCCCGATGCTCCGGGCCGTGGGCATCAGCCGCGCGGGGGCACATCGGTCTGGCCGCGGG
>FWWL01009177.1_pt1 | contig 12169 bp, 8 predicted proteins | sample 2228331 | NCBI WGS metagenome assembly FWWL01 (sample SAMEA103939775, study PRJEB20133) | metagenome | reverse complement strand
CCCGGGGGCTTTCTGCTTTACGCCGTATGCACCCTGGAGCGAGAGGAGACTCACGACGTCGTCCAGGCCTTTCTGGAAGCTCGTTCGGATTTTTACCTCGTCCCCCTCGACGGCTCCGGATGGCCGGCCTGTATCGAGCCCTTCGTGGAGGACCGGTACTTCTTTGTCGTATGGCCGGACCGCTTTCCGGCCGACGGCTTTTTCGGGGTCGTCCTACGGCGGAGAGTTTCGTGACGTCGGGACGGGGTCCTGTCGGGAGGGGTACGATTCCCGATGGGCCATTTTCGCTACGCCATCCCGCCGTCCGATAGGCTTGACGGGGCGGGCGTCGGTCGGTAGCCTGGAGGGACCGGTCCATGGGGGCGCGCATGCGAGGCTTCTTCTTCGGGTCCGGCCCGTCGCCCCGGAAGGTCCCGAAGGCCCCGTCCCGGGAGGACCCGGTGCGGGACCCGGTATGCGGGATGGCCCTGAACCTTCGCTACGTCGAGCACTTTACCGAGTGGCGGGGTGTGCGCTACGGGTTCTGCAGTCTGTCCTGCAAACTCCTGTTTGATCAGGACCCGGATTATTACCGCCGATTCGGCGATGCGGGAATCGGCCCCTCGGCATCGGGCCCTGAGAAGGACCGGCGGGGGGACGAGTAGGACGCATCCGCCGGGGGTGGACCCGTCCTTTCCCCTCCCGGTGCGACGGCTTTCCCGATGGCCGGACTCTCGGTCCTTCGCCCCCGACGCCTGACGCCGAAGACTGCGGAGGACCTGTAGTGTGGTTGGGTATCGCCGTCGGCCCGGCCTTTTTAAAGGTCGGTGTCGTCGAAGGCCGACGACTCACGTACCGGGAAGTCTTCCCCCTGGAGGGCCGAGACTTCGAGGGGTTTTTGGCTCAGGTCGATGCGGTGTATCGACGGGTCCTGAGTCAGTTTCCCGTCCAGGGCCTGGGCGTCGCCCTGCAGGCCATCGTTTCCCACCCCGACGGGGTCGTCCAACATGCGCCCCAAATGGCCTTTCTGCAGGGGGAGCCGGTGAAGTTTCATCTGGAGCGGCAATGGTCCCGGCCGGTCGTGGTAGCGAGCGAGGCCCAGATGGCCGCTTATGGGGAGTATCGGCTTCACCCGGAGGTCCAGCGAAGCCGGGGCCGGCATCTCGTGTACCTGTCGGTCGAAAGCGGCCTCAACGGCGGCGTCGTCATAGACGGCCGGCCCTATTGGGGGGCCCACGGATGGGCCGGCGCCATCGGGCATATTCCCGTCCGGCCAGACGGTCCGGTGTGTGCCTGTGGGCGGCAAGGCTGTCTGGAGGCCTTCGTATCGCCGCAGGGTATCCTCTGGCGGCTCCAGTCGCTTCTATGGCGCCACCCCCAATCCCGCCTCCGGCAGATCCGGATGGCCAACCTGCGGGTCGAGGACGTCTTGGAGGCGGCCCGCTTTGGGGACCCCGCCGCCCAGGAAGTCATCGAGGAAGGGGCCCAGGCGTTGGGCCTGGGCGTTCACATCGTCGTGAGTCTGTTGGACCCCGACGTGGTCATCCTGGGGGGAAGTATCGTCGGTTCCAACGACTTTTTCGTGGAAATGGTGTCCCAACGGGCACGGGCCTACATGCCGACCGAATCGTCGCGGGCACCGCTGGTCCTGCCTTCCCATTTAAAGTACTTTGCCGGCGTTTGGGGGGCCGCCTTGGCGGCGGAGATGGTCCAGGCCGCCCCTCCGTCCCGTCGTAAGAGGCAGTCGTAGTCGGTGTCGGGGGTTGGGTTTCTCTGTCGACCCCGTCCCGAATGCCGGATCGCTATCGGGCCAGACCCCACAAGAGGGCGTTCAGGACAAACCGGTGGGTCCCCCAGTAGTCGCCCCGGAACATCGGATGGCCCAAGACGGCGAAGATTTGGCCGCGCCCGAGTCCCACGTGCCAGGCGTAGGCCGTATCGGCCAGGGCCTCTTTGGAATCGTCCCATACGAAGCCGCTGGCCGTCAGGCGGTCGGCCGGGGCGAACCGGGCGACGACGAAAGCCGCCTCGGGGTCGGGTCGGGCGACCCGCCTCCCCTCATAGAAGACGGCGACCCCCGGGGCATCGTACCCGCCCATCCAGAAATGACGATTTTCTAAGCGGACCCACAGCAAGGCTCCAGGCACGTCGGCCAGGGATGGGGGCTTCTCGGGGGTCTTCCCGCCGTCGGCCTTCTTGGCCGGCCCCCATTCGACCTTCATCAGACCGGCCTCCGACGCCCAGACGGCCCCGTCTCCGATGGCCACGAGGGCCCCGCCGCCCTCCAGCCAGAGCTTGACCCGCTGGACGGTCTCGTCCCGCCAGAGGCCCTTGAGGACCGTCGGGGAGACGTCGGCCATGATGAGGACCCCGACGTCCGACCAGTCCATCGAGGGCAGGACATCCGTCCGGACCCGGGTGATGGGGAATCCGTAAACGACCTCCAGGGTATGCCATAGGGCCCCCACGCTATCCGGTCGGGTGCCGGGTCCGACCAAGAGGACGATCCGCTTGTCCGATGGGACGAAGGCCGTCTGGGGCGAACTCAGGGAGATGCCGTCAGCCGTCCAACCGCTGTCCAGGGGCAGGACCGCCGTCCCCAGCCGCCGGGCCCACGTCTCGATCCAGGACTCAAACTCGGCCGGCTCCTGGGCGACGAAGAAGATGAGGCTCCCGGGCGGACAACGGTGGGGACCCAGGTGGAGGGGCTTCCGGTTGATGAAGAAAGGAAAGCGACGCTCCAGGGCGGAGGCGGCGGCCGCGTAGGCGCCCAGGGTGCGATTGCACACGACGTAGGCGTATCCCGCCGGTCGGAACGCCGACTCCGTCGGGTCGGACGCCTCCGTCACGGGTCGGAGCAGGCTCCGGTCGGGGCGGTCCGTCAGCTCGACGACCCGGAGATTCCACGCCAGGGGGAGGGACCAGCCCGTGATGTCGTAGAAGCCGGGGTCCTCCCGGAGCTCCCGCTGTTCCCGGACGGTCGTCAGGAATTCGGCGTCCATGGGGACCTCCCGGGCGAGCCAGGCCCGGAGGAGGAGCCGCTGGGCCTGTCGGAGGGGGACCAGCCAGTCGCCGGGTCGGACGTCGGCACGGGTGCCTTGGGTCCCGAAGTAGGGGTCTCGAACGGTCAGGGATACGGGACTCGAGACGGTGTAGACCTCGACGCCCATCCGATGGAGGCGCTCCAGGAGCCGCTGACGGAGAAAGGGGTCGGTGTCGGCCGGTAGGAGCCAACCCCAGAACTCGTCGGCGTCCTGGAGGTTGGCCCGGCGGGCCTGGAAAAAGTCCCGGAGAAGTTGGGTGCGGTGCTCGGCGGCCGTCCGGAGCGTCGTCCAGGCCGTCGTCCAGTGATGGGCGATGGCGTCCGCCAGGGTCAGGACGGTCCCGTCCGACCGGCGCACGCGCACCCCCCGGGCCGAGGCCTGCTCGTAAGTCATCCCGACGGCCCCGTTGAGGGCCGGGAAGCTGTCGCCGTAGCCGGGGTAGTACGTGTCAAACCACTCTCGCGTGAAGTACCGCCAGCCCCTCTGCTCGAAGGCCTGGGCATTCGCCCGGCCAAACCGTTCCCACCACGCCCGCAGGGTCGCCGGGAGCCAGGGGATGACCGGCCGGGTCGGCGGCGGGAAGAAGTACGTCTCGTCCCGACCCATCTCGTGAAAGTCGACGAACACCTGGGGCGGGTGCCGGACGTAGGCGGCGACGCGAGCCTGGGATTCCCCTTGCGTCTGAAACAGCCAGTCCCGATTCAGGTCGTACAGGAAGTGGTTGAACCGGCCGGAGGGCCATTCTTCCGTGTGCTCAGCCGCCCAGGGGAACTCGTCGGGCTGACGGCCCATCTGGGTCCGCACGTGTTGGACGAACCGGCTCCGGCCGTCCGGGTTCTGAACGGGGTCGATGACCAGGACGGCCCGCTCCAAGACCTGCCCGACCTCGGGTCCCTCGGAAGCCGCCAAGAAATAAGCCAAAGCCAGGGCGGCCTCCGTGCTCGAGTGCTCGTTACCGTGAATGCTGAACCCGAACCAGACCAACACGGGGAGGCCCTCGGTGAGCCAAGCGTCCAGGTCCGAGGGGCGGACTCGGACGGGGTTCCATAGGTCCCGCCAGCGGCGTTGCCAGGTCTCCAGCCGGGCCAGGTTCTCGGGCGTGCTGACCCAGGCCAGCCGGAGGGGCCGGCCCTCAAAGGTCTGTCCGTATGTTTCGACGCCTGGGCGAGGGCTTCCAGGTAGTCGAAGGCCTCCTCCGGCGTGATGGGGCGCTGGCCGAAGGGAAAGCCCAGGACCCGGTCCGGTGTCGGCACGTCGGGCCGGTAGACGCCCTCCGGCAGGGGAAAGCCAAAGGGCTGGGGAGCCGGAGGCATCGCCGCCATTCCTCCGACGGCAAGGACGGTCAGACAGGTCCACGGAATCCACCGGCTCATCGTTCCCGTCCGAATGCTTGGTTGCTTGGCATCTTCGGGAATTCGGGAGTTCGGCCATTCGACCCCCTCGGGCCCCATCGCCGAACTCTCGAGTTCCCGAACTGCCGAACGGCCTGTAACCGACGGCCGGTGGAGGAGTCCGCATTGTAGCCACGTCGGCGGTACATTGCAAAGCCCGTCAGGGACCGATCCATCATCGGTAGTTTTCACGATGCCGCTCCCCCTCAGCTCACGGAGCCGGTGAACCCTTGCGGCGCCTCCCCCAGAACTGATTGCAGTTCAACCCGTAGACAGGGTTTATTCCCTTGGAATATACTGGATGCAGGACGTACAATGCGGGATACAGATTCAACGTGTGAGGGCCCTGGATAGGGGCAGGCCCAGGGGCCTGTCCTACCGCCTGGGCAACGTGCGAATGCCTGAGGCCCAAGGCCCGACACCGGAAGGTCGTCATGCCGTGGGTCCTGACGATTCAAGGGGGGTCCCTGCATGGGGCCCAGTTCCGATTCGAGGCCTCGACCCGCCTGACCGTCGGACGGGGCGCCGACTGTGACGTCCGGTTCCATCCGACGGCCGACCGGGTCGTCTCGACCCTCCTCATCGCTCACCTGGCAGGGGCCTTCTTCTTTGTCCTGTACTTAGTCGTTTGGGTCCCGCTGTTTCTGGCCTTCCTGGGGGGCATCGTCTACCTGGTCGTCCGGGAGGGCCGGATCGTCCGGCGTCTGTTGACGCCGGAGGTCGGACGCCTGATCACGGAGGCCGAGCTCCGGGTCGCCGGCTCCTTCTGGGGTCGGGTCCGGTGGCTTCTGGCGTCGTTGGGTCGTCCCCAGAGATTGCAGGCCCGCCGGCGTTTTCTGCGGGCACTGACGAAGCTGGCCTTCTGCTACTGGCACGTGGAACGGGCTCAGGCGGCAGGTGCCCAGACGATGAGCCTCCCCCGGATTCCCCACTTATACGAGGAAGTCCGGCGCCTCCGGGGTCAGGTCGGAACGTAGGTTTCGGAATATCGGTGTTCGGGGTATCCTGTATCTTGCGTCCCGTCTCCCGCATTTTGTATCCTGCCATGGGCACCGGTCGTTCCGGGTAACTACCGTGGGGTTTCGGATGAGGCTCCCGCGGATTTGGATGACGCTGGTCTGTGTCTTGGGCGTCGGATGGGGTCTGTATGCGCTGTGGGCCGAGCGGCAGGTCCGTCAGGGGACGACGCCCCCGGGTTGCGGCATCAAGGAGTCGGTCCGGTGCGACGTCGTGCTGACGAGTCCCTACGCCCGCTGGCTGGGCGTCCCGCTCCCGGTCTGGGCCCTGGCCCTTTACGGGGGCCTGCTCGCCCTCCTATGGCGGGGCCGTTCGACGGAGCGGGTCGGCGTCCTGTTTGCCTGGGCAGGCGTCGGGGCCGTCCTGGCCTCGGCCGGCCTCTTCTGGGTCATGCGGACCCGCCTGGGAGCCGTCTGTCCCATATGCTATACGGGGTATGCCATCAACCTGCTCCTGCTGGTCTCGGCGGTCGTCGTGTTTCGACCGGTCCTGCGCCGTCTGCCGGAGGTGTGGCGGCGGGACCGGGTCCTGCGTCGCTGGGTCTGGGCGCTGAGCCGGGGTTCCGTCGTCTTTGCCGGATGGGGCTACCGACAGAATACGTCGGTTCTCGGGCGGCTCTCGCCGGCGACTCCGGAAGACCGGGCTCCCGTGGCGACGCCCTATACGGGGGGCGGGACGCCATACACGGGCGGTCCGAAGGCGGGCCTCTGCACCGATGAACCGCTCCCGGCCGACTGGGCCGATTTCCTGAAGACGCCGCCCCCGCCGGTGGAGATTCCCGCCGGCGTTTGCAATTACTTAGTCGGGGGTCCCGACGCGCCCGTCCAGGTCGTGGAGTTCATCGATTTTCAATGTCCCGTCTGTGCCCAGATGGCCTTCGTCTTGGACCGATTGGCCGAGGAGTTCCGGGGCCGTCTCGGGATTCAGGTCTGCCACTTCCCCTTAGACCCCGCCTGTAATCCGAGCGTCTCCCGCCCCGTCCACCCGCTGGCTTGTCAGTTAGCGGCCATCGCCGAGTGCGCCGCCGGCCAGGGCCGCCTGCGGGCCGTCCACGACGAGATGCTCATGTATCAGCCCTCGATTGCCCTCTGGCTGGAGGGCCGGATTCCGGGGGCGGGCACGGCTTCCGCCTTCCGGGCCTGTGCGGCCACACCCGCCATCCAGGAGCGGGTCCGCCGTCAGGTCGAGTTGGGCCTGCGGCTGAACATCGCCGGTACGCCGACGGTCTTCTTCAACGGAGTCCTCCTTCGGGGCGGTCTGGTCCCGCCCTCGGTCCTATGCCATCTGATCCGCCAAGCCTTGGGTCCTCCGTAGGGGCACGGCGGCGCCGGGGCCCGATTTCGGCATCGAATTTGCACAACTTTGAGGGCCGGCCGTTCGGCAGGGGAAGGTCTGCCCGGTGGGTCAGGTAGCCCGATGGACAGCCGGTGGGGGGTAGGCCACCCCATGGGTCTTGGGGGTCGGGACCCGGCCCCCGCGTCCCTGTCCCGAAGGGCCCGGCTGCCAGACTGCCCCATTGCCGAATCGATCATAGGGGCCATGACGATGCGTGGGGTCCGTATCGGGTGGGTCGGCCTCTTCTGGCTGGTCGGGAGCCTGCCGGGAGGCGCCTCCGACCTGGGGGACGCCGTCGGCCAGGCCTTTCGGGCCAATGCCTGGACACGGCTGGGGGTCTACTTGAGCTCGGAGGGCCGGGTCTACGTCCGGATTCCCAACCTCCGGAGCGGCTTCCTGACGGCCGACCAGGCTCAGGCCCTCTTCCAGGAGATGGAGCGCCGTTTGGAGACACGTGCCTTCCAGGTGGTACAGGACGAGGGTTCGGAGCGGAATCGATGGGTGGTGCGGGGCGCGTGGCGCTTTCACGACCGGGCCCACGGCAAGGACTTTGAGTATACGGTCGAACTCGGATGGGAGTTTCGCGAACGGGCCTGGCGCTTGATCGTATTGCAGACCCGGTGACCCGGCGTTGGCTCCGATGGGTCCTGCTGTGGGCGGCCCTCCTCCGATGGCCGGCCTTTCCCCTCCTATGGGCCGGCCTTTGGATGCTCGACCGATGGGGTCGCTTGCGGCTTCGGACCTGGGAGCGATGGGTCGGCTCCGGGATCGCTTTATGCCTACTGGCGGGCTGGGGTCTGTCCCGCTCGACGGACTGGGTCGCCCGGACGCAGGGGCGCGTCTGGCAGGCTCGATGGGTTCCGGCGACGGATAGCGATTTCCGCCGCTGGGTCGGTCGACCCGACGGCGGCGTGTGGGTCGCTCGAGGTTCGGCCGTCGAGCTGAGGGGGTCCTTTTTCACCGTCGACCCCCAAGAGGTGGCCGATTCGGACCGGCCGGCGGGCTGGTTTTTGCAGGCTCGGCCCGTCGGTCTCTTCGTCCTGGGGATCCGTCGGGACGGGACCGAGCGGGTCGTCGTCCAACAGAGGCTGGGGCTCCGCCTCGAGGAGGGGCAGACGCTGTGGGACGTGGCCCCCCAGCCGGTCTGGCAACGTGGACTCCGGTTACCGGTCCTATGGGAAGTCGCCCCGGAGGTCGTCGATGCCCTGACGACGGCCTGGGACCGGACGGTCCCCGTCGAGGCCCCGTCTCGGATTTTACGGCGGGTCCCTGACGCCCAAGCCCGTATGGACGCTTGGTGGTCCGCCTTTCAGGCCCTGGTCGGTATCGGGCTGGCCGCCGGGCTGTGGGTCGGCTTAGGGGGGATGGTCCACCGGGCCCTGGGGGACGGGACGGCCGGGTCGGAAAGGGGGCGAAGGGTCTTTCAGGCGGCCCTGGCGACGGTCCTGTGGGTCGGTCTCGGGGTCTGCCTGGGGGGGCCTGGCCTGGACCCCTTGAGTCCCGTCATGTTTACCGTCCGCGGCCTGCCGGTATGGGGCCGGAATCTCTGGACGTTTACGGTCGGCGGGGCGGGCCTGGTCCTGTGGGGTCTGGGGGTCGCCTATGCCGTGGCCCGTCTACCGGGGACGCCTTGGCATCGAGGGTTCGGCCTCCGGCGACACCTCAGCGCCGTCCTGGTGGGTCTCGGGTGGACGCTGGTCGTCGCCGTCCTGGCCCGCTTCATGACCGGCTTCCTGACAGACGTCCTCCACGTCAGCCACCTGGAGGTCCTCGAAGTCGAGCAGGCCGGCGGATTCCACCGCTGGGTCCGGCTGGCCCTGGGCCTCTGGCTGATGGGGGCGATCGCCCCCGTCGGGTCGCTGACCTACGGATGGCTCCGGTGGCTGGGTCCGGGCGTCCTGGTCGGGGCCGCCGCCGGTATGGGGATGACCGGGTGGACCTCGTCCGTCCTTCCCTGGCCGGTCCCCCTGATTTTTTGGGCCGTGGCCTGGGCCGTATGGTTCGGGGCCCGGGGGGTCCGCCGGCCGGACCTTCACCCGGTCCTGCTCCCCGCATGGGGCCTGTTTTACTGCCTCCATCCCCTCCTGCTGGTCCTGAGTCACGCCGTGCGGCGGGAATTCGTCGAACGGGACTGGCAGGCCCTCTACCAGTTCCGCCAGGCCCAGGCGGCCATCGACCTCGAGCAGGCGCTCCGGCTGGCCGACCGCTGGCTTCCCGTCCTCCAGGCCCGGGACCCGGACCCGGCGAGCGCCTTCTTCCTGTGGGAACGGCTTCCCTTTGCCCGTTCGATGAACGCTTCGTCGGTGGTCTTGCGCTGGTACGACGAACGGGGCCGGCGCCTCACCGAGTCCCGGATGGACTGGCAGATGCCGTGGTGGCAGGAGCCCGATGACGTCCCCGGCCTGGCCGGGGAGGGATGGACCCTCACCCGGCGGACTGTCTACGACGGCGGCGTCCGGTACCTTCGGGTCGCCCGGCGGACCGTCCCCTATCCGAGGGGGGCCCTCCAAGTCATCCTGGCCATCGCCGAGGACCTCTACTGGGCCCCCTGGGACGCCCGCCCCGATGGGGTCCCGCCCGCCCTCCGGATGGACGAGACCCAGACCTTCCAAAAGCTCTTGGGACCTTTCCGCTTCGGGGCCTGGACCCGGGAGGGGGCCGCCCTGACGGAGACGACCTGGTTTTTCCCGCTCCCCCGCCCGCCGGCCCGACCGGGCCAGTGGCAAGTCATCGAGACGCCCTCCGGGGAGCGGCTGGCCGTGTACACCCTGCCGCATCCGTCCCTGGACCTACAGTTCGCCATCCGGTATGACCGACCCGGAGACCTCCTCGACCGGCTCGCCGTCCTCGTCTTATGGGACGGCCTGACGCTCATGGTCCCGGCCTGGCTGTGGGTCGCCCACCGCCGACCGCCCCGCCGGGGTCCGCCCCGGTTCCGGACCCTCATCTTCGGGACGACGGTCGCCAGCGTGGGCCTCCTGTGGCTGGTCGTCTATGGGGCCATCGGCTTTTACGTTTACCGAGACTACCGGTCTCAGTTCGTGACCCAGACCCGGCAGGTCGCCGCCGAGGCCCAGACCATCCTGCAGGACTACCAGACCTTCACGGGGGCGGCCGACGTCGAGGACGCCCTCCTCCACTGGGTCCGACGGACCCTGCGGCGGGACGTGGACGTCTTCGAGGACGCCCGCCTCCACGCGACCAGCCGGAGGGCCTGGTACTTCATGGGCCTGCTCCCCCAGGTCCGGGCCGAACCGGCGGGCCTCCCGGATACCCTGACGACCGACCTGCCGCCCTTTACCCTCTGGCTCCCCGTCTCGGTCGACTCCTACGTCCTGCAGTTCCGCATCGGCCACATCGTCCACCAGCTCCTGACGGGATTCTTCCTGACGATGGGCCTGTCCATGACCGTCAGCTACTACCTATCTGCCCGATTGGTCCGGCCCGTCCGGCGGATCGTCCAGTTCATCCAGGGGATCGACCCGGCCCGCCTCGAGGCACCGTCCCCGGCTCCGACGGGCCTGCCCGAGGAGTTTCGACCGGTCCTGACCCGATTCGAGGACCTCCTCGACCAGCTCCGGCACTATCAGGCCGAGGCCCGGCGAGCCGAACAACTGGCCGCCTGGCAGGAGATGGCCCGCCAGGTCGCCCACGCCGTCAAAAATCCCCTGACGCCCATGCAACTGACCCTGGACCAGATGCGCTCGATGGCGGCCGCCGGGGATTGGGCCCGTCTGCAGGCCCGTTTCCCCGTATTCCTGGAGCGCTTGCAGAAGCAGGTCGAGACCCTGAAACGCCGGGTCCAGGAATTCGCCCAATACAGCCAGGAACTTCACCTCCGGCCGTGTCGCCTGGACCTCCGGCTGTGGCTCCCCGAGGTCCTCCAGCCCTATGCCTCCGAGGCCGGCCCCCACGTCGAATTCATCGTCGATGGGGACCCGTCCCGGCCCTGGACCGTCTGGGCCGACCCCGAAGGACTCAGTCGGGCCCTCCATAACATCCTCGAGAACGCCGTCGAGGCCGTCGGTCGGGACGTCCACATTCGCGTGACCCTCCGGCAGACCGGCCCCGATACTTATGCCATCGAGGTCTGGAACCGGGGTCCGACGATCCCTGCCGAGGTCCTGAACCGTATTTTCGAGCCGTCGTTCACGACCAAACAGTACGGCTCCGGCCTCGGCCTGCCCCTGGCCCGGCGGTACGTCGAGCTCCAGGGCGGGACCCTGGAGGCCGAAAATGCCTCCGACGGACCCGTCTTCCGGATTGTCCTGCCGGCGATGCAGGGGTAATTTGGGGGATGGGGATTGCGGCAGTTCGGGAATAATGCCCATGGCCCGGGTCGGCGTCATCGTCGTCCACTACCGGACCCCCGACGACCTGTGGGTCGCCCTGCAGAGTCTGCGCTTTCAGGCCCTGCCCCTCCAGGTCGTCGTCGTCGATACGTCCGAGGAGCCCCAGGTCCGGCCCTGGTTCCATATGGCCGTCGAGTGGCTCGGCGACGTGCGACTCGTCGAGCGGCCCGATAACCCGGGCTTCGGGGCCGCCTGCCACGCCGGCTGGTCGGCCCTGGCGGCCGACACCGACCCCGTATGCATCGCCAACGCCGACGTGATCTTTCCCCCGGGGGCGCTCCGGGACCTCGTCGAGTTCATGACGGCCCGACCGGATGCCGGGGCCGTCGGGCCCCGCATTCAATCGCCCGAGGGCTGGGTCGAGCCGTCGTGGGGCGGCCCCATCACGTTCGGCCGGGAGTTCCTGTACCGGTGGCGGACCCGGTGGTTCCGACTCCCCTGGCTTCAAGCCCGGTGGCAGCGGCGACCCCAACCTACGCCCGTCACGTGGGTCTCGGGGGCCTGCATGGTCGTCCGACGGGCCGCCTGGGAAGCCGTCGGCGGCCTGGACCCCGGATTTTTCATGTACTACGAGGACTGTGACTTCGGCCTGCGTCTGAACCGGGAGGGATGGACGGTCTGGTGGGTCCCGACGGCCCGGGTCGTCCACTTCCGAGGCCAGAGCGTGCGCCGCAATCCCCAGGTTCAGAGCCGGGTCCGACAAGCCCGACGGGCGGCTCAATGGCGGTACTACCGGAAGCACCGACCGGCCTGGGAACGATGGCTCCTGCGAGTCTATTTCGGACTCCGGGGCGTCCGGGTCCTGGAAGAGGGCAGATGGGCAGAAAGATAGAGAAGTCGGCCGAGGTCCATCGGGACACCCCCGGCGTCCGACCCCCTGAGGGACGTTTTGTCTCTTCCCATCGACCGATGGGGAAGGGCCCGGGTCAGGTACGACCGTCGTCCCCGGCCGGACCCTTCCGATGGGGCGGCTCCCAAAACGGGCCTCATGGGTTAGTCGAAGCTATACCCGATGAACGCCCGGAAGCCCTTGGCCTTCTTCACCAGCGTG
>FWWL01009175.1_pt1 | contig 12174 bp, 13 predicted proteins | sample 2228331 | NCBI WGS metagenome assembly FWWL01 (sample SAMEA103939775, study PRJEB20133) | metagenome | reverse complement strand
CTCTGGAGGCTATTCCTCGGGGAGGATGCTGAGCGGCGGCTCCTGCGGCCCCTCGGGCAGCGGGGGAGGAGGCGCCGCGGGGGCGGGCGGATAGGGGCGCGTGCCGAGGCGGGTGAGGGCCACGGCGCCGAGGCCGATCAGCCCCGCGGCGAGGCCCAGGGCCCAGCCGATGCAGGGGACGTTGGTCACCAAGATGAAGAGGGCTACGCCCGCAGCAGCCTCCCAGAGGGGGGACACGTCGGACACGTTGAGGGCCTGGAAGAGCCGCTCCCCGATGAGGAGCCCGATGGCGATGAGGCCCCAGATCCAGGCCGCCGCCGTCGCCACGAGGAGCAGGAGGCCAATGGGGGCCAGACACAGGGTGAGGATGAGCACGGCCGAGACAGCCACCGCTGCGAGGGCAGCCAGGATGCCCACGCCGAGACTGGCAGGCCAGGCCGTCTCCACGCAGACCGCGACCTGCCGGGTGTGGCGAGGCAAGAAGAGCATGGCCAGGATGCCCAGGCCCGCCAGGAGCAGCGCGGCGATGAGGGCACCGATGGTCCCTCGCACCAACCCGATCAGGCCGGCCAGGGCGGCCTCCACCCAGAGGGGGAAGCGCCCCTGCGCCGAACGGGGCGTCTCCTCGGAGGAGCCTCGCCAGGGCCAGAACATCCCCCGCCACTGAGGCCACTGGAAGCCCGAAAGGACCTGCCCCTGCACGCGGGCCCCCGGGGCCCGGTGGACCGCCCCACCGAAACTGACCACGTCGCCAGCCACCAGACACCCGTCCTGCAGGTCCACGTCGCCGCCAAAAGTGACCACGTCGCCCAGCACCTCGCCCTGGATAGTGGCCGTGCCCCCCAGCACGGCGAGGTCCCCGGCGACCAGACCGCCGGACTGCACCAGGGCATTCGCCCCGAAGACCGCGGCATCGCCCCGCACTCGCTCGCCAGGGCGGACGACCAGGTCTTCCCCGAAGCGCACGATGCCCTGATCTCCATCGTCGGCCCACGCTGGGACCGCCATCAAGAGCACCAGCGCCAGGGCCCAGATCAGTTGCCACCACTTGCTACGCATACCATCACCTCCATAGGGTTTTGAGCCCCATCTGTCAGACGCGCAGGCGGGCCCTCCGCAGGCCACCGCCCGCGACGGCCAGGGAAAGGGCCAGGATCAGGACGCCGGACGCCAGGGCCATGCTCCTGCAGAAGGGGAGCAGGGAGTCCAGCAGGTGCATCAAAGACCGCACCGCAGTGGTGAGGGCCTCCCAGAAGAGGCGTAGCCCGGACCACACGGCCGGAGAGGTCAGGGACAAAAGGGCCGGGACGCCCAGGAGGGCCGCCCACCAGACGAGGAGTGAAAGGGCAACCAGCGCGACGCCCGCCGCAAGCCAGAAGGCGTCGCTCCGGTGCGGGCGCGCGGCGGTCTCCCAGCGCGCCTCCAGACGGGCGAGGGTCCTTTCGGCCAGCCCCGCTGGAACAGGGACCGCGGGGCGCGCGGAGAGGAGGCGGTCCACCTCCTGGAGGGCCACCCAGGTATCCCGACACTGGAGGCACACCCGGAGGTGCGCCTCCAGTGCGCGCGCTTCCTCGGGGGCCAGCCGGCGATCCAACGCCCCCGACATCCACTGGTGAGCATCTCCACAGTGGCTCATGTCCCTTTCACCTCCTGAGGCCGAGGACGAACCGCCCCATCCCCTGGGAGCCCCTGGACCTCCCCTCGTCGCCGTTCCTGGAGCGCCTTGGCCAGGGCCAGCCGGGCCCTGTGCAGACGGGATTTCACCGCGCTCACCGAAGAACCCGTGGCCTCGGCAATCTCAGCGTGGCTCATCCCGTACCAGTAGTAGAGAACGGTCGTCAGCCTGTCCTTTGGAGCGAGGCAGAGCAGGAGGCGCTGCACCTCATCCCTCACTTCCTCAGCGGCAGCGGCCTCCTCCGGGTCGCCCTCCGAGGCGGGAGGGAGGCCCTGTTCCACCGCCTCGTCCAGGGAGGCGCAGGGGCGACGCCTCCGGCGCAGACGGTCCACACAGTAGTGGGAAGCGATGCTCAGGATCCAGGTGGCGAACCTGCGGCGCGGGTCGTAGGTCTGCAGGTGCTGGAAGGCCCGCAGGAAGGTCTCCTGAGCCGCGTCCTCCGCGTCCTGGGCGTTTCCGAGCATGCGGTAGGCCAGGTTGTACACAGGCCGCTGGTAGGCCTGGACTAAGCAGGCGAAGGCCGTCAGATCTCCCTGGCGGGCCCGGGCAATCCACGCCTGTTCCTGTTGCGCGGCCTGCGTTTCCATAAGTTCTCCGTCGCCCCAGCCCTGTTCTCACTTCCTATACGCAAGATGCTGCCGTGGGGTTGCCGGTGCATGGCGCACGCGGCGGTGCAGGCTGCCTCCGGCAGGGGTGGGCCGTGAATCGCCCCTGCCGTTGCCTCGCAGAAGGCCAACACGACGTGCAGCCGCAACAGGTTGCCGGTTTGTCCGCCCCTATGGTACAATGTTCCTGGAACTGCCAACCTTGTGCCTGAGGAGGGACGTCCTGGACGCGAAAACCTTTGCCCGGCAGATCGTGGACTGGCTGGCCGACAAGCAGGCTGAGGACATCATCCTGTTGGACGTCCACGAGGTCTCCATCCTCGCCGACTATTTCGTCCTCTGCAGCGGCACCAGCGAGCGCCAGTTGGGCGCGCTGACCGAAGAAGTGCGCCAGCAGGCCCGGGAGGCCGGTGCCCGACTGTTGCACCTGGAAGGCGAACCCCACACCGGTTGGATCCTGCTGGACTATGGCGACGTCGTGGTGCACATCTTCTCGCCCGAACTGCGAGCCTACTACCGTCTGGAGGAACTCTGGCGGGACTCCAACGTGGTGCTGCGCATGGCGTGAACCCCCTGCCCCCTATTCGGACCCCCGCCACAGGGCCCACAGGCGCGGCAGCGCCTCCCCCGCGGGCTCGGCCCACCGCTCGTGAGCCAGTGGGCTCAGGGGCGTCGGCTCAGGGTTGATTTCAATGAGGTAGGCCCCGTGGTCCAGGGCGATCAGGGGCAACTGCGCGGCCGGGTAGACCACGGCTGAGGTCCCCACCACCAGCATGACCTCGGCCCGCGAGGCCGCGTCCATGGCTGCCTGGAGGGTCCGCGAATTCAGGGGCTCGCCGAACCACACCACGTCCGGCCGCAGGAGCGCGCCGCAGGCTCGGCAGCGCGGTGGGATCTGAGGCAAGGGCACATCGGTCAGGGGGACAACCGTTCCCTCTCGCACGCAGCGGGCGCGCCAGAGGCTCCCGTGAAGTTCCAGGACGTTGCGGCTGCCGGCCCGCTGGTGCAGTCCGTCCACGTTCTGGGTGATGAGGGTCACCTCCGGGAGGGACCTCTCCATGGAGGCCAAGGTGGTGTGCGCAGCGTTGGGCCGGCACCGAGCGACCACCTGGCGGCGCCAGTCGTACCATTCCCATACCAGGCGCGGGTCCCGCTGGAAGGCCTCGGGCGTGGCCAGGTCCTCCGGGCGAACCTGACGCCACAGCCCCTGCGGCCCGCGGAAGGTGGGCACCCCGCTTTCGGCGGAGACCCCCGCCCCGGTCAGCACGACCAACCGCACCGGCAACCCAGGACGTTCCACGGCCTCCCCCCTACGCCGCCCCGGCTCGCCAGGACGGGGCGGCACATGTGCCTTCCACGCCGTAGGGGCACCCCTTGTGGGTGCCCAGGGCAGGCACAAGGCCCGCCCCTACTCCCAGATCCAAGGGTCCACGGCCCGCTCGTAGGAGAGGATCTCGTCCTCTCGGAAGAAGAGGGCGATCTCGGCGCGGGCCGTCTCCGGGCCATCCGACCCGTGCACCAGGTTGCGGCCGATCTCCACGCCGAAGTCCGCGCGGATGGTGCCCGGGGCGGCCTCCAGGGGGTTGGTCGCCCCCATGGTCCGACGTACCAGTTCAATGGCCCTGCGCCCTTCCACCACCATCACCACCACTGGGGCGGCGGTGATGTACCGGACGAGGGATTCAAAGAAGTGCTTGCCTTCGTGGATGGCGTAGTGCTTTCGGGCCAGGGACTCCGAAATGCGCATCATCTTCATGGCCACGATGCGCAGCCCTCGCTGCTCCAAGCGTGTGATGATGGGGCCGATGAGGCCCCGTTCCACAGCGTCGGGTTTGATGATGACGAGCGTGCGTTCCAGTTCCACCGAGTCTCCTCTCAGCAAGGTGTGGATGAAGCGGGTCGGTGCAGCATCTGCAGAGCCTGTCGGTAGGCCCCCAGGGCTTCGTTGAGCCGGCCCTGGTGCATAAAGGCATCCCCGAGCAGTTGGTAGATGCGGGCCAGGTGGGGCTCCCGCACGGCCAGGGACTCCAGGTCCTCCACAACTTGCGCCAAGACATCGTCCACGGTCACCAGGTGCTGGTAGTGGGCCAGGGCCTCGGACACCTGGCCCTGTGCGGCGTAGGCCCGCGCCACGAGGAGCCGAGCCGCGTGGTCGTTGGGACGGACAGCCAAACGCTCCAGGGCGGCCTGGACCTCGGCCGGCCGTTCCAGCGCAGGAGGGGCCTCCTCGGCCTCCGGCGGGGCCTCTGGCGCCGCCTCCACGGGTGCTTCTTCCACCTCCAGCAGTCCTGGGCCTGCCTCTTCCCCCCATGCCCTCGGGACTTCTTCCACCGGCGCGGGTCCCCCCGGCTGCGCAACCCCGATGTATTCCCCCTCCGCCAGAGCGGCTCCTTCTCCCGCTGGCGCGGCCTCCTCCATCCGCACCTCAGTCGCCTCTTCCACAGGGGCCTCGGGTGCCCCCTCCAAGAGGACCTCTTCGGGAGACGCTTGCTCCACCTCCTCCACGGGAGCAGCGGCCCGCCGGCGCAGTTCAGCCAGCCAGTCGGGGACCCCTTCTGCCTCAGGGGGCTCAGCCTCCGCCACCACCTCTGGGCGCGGGGCTGCGGGCACCTCGGGGGTGGGCTCCTCCACTTCCTGCAGCCACGGCGGCAAGGGGAGTTCCTCCTCGGGAAGCACAGAGATCTCCTTTTCCAGGAGCCAGGTGGGCAGGGGCTCCTCGGCTTCGGGGACAGGGGCTGGCCCCTCCTCGGGGGCAGGACCGGCGGGTACTGCCCTCTCTTCCGTCTCCTCGGCCTCAGGGGATGGGACCTGGAGCCAAACCACCTCTTCCTCTTCTGCCGTTTCGGCGCCGGTTTCCGCCGCCAGGGCCTTCAGCCACTCGGGGATCTCCTCCACGGGCTCCTGAGCCACGCCCTCGGCCTCCTGCACGAGCACAGGGCCGGGCGCTTCTTCGGCTTCCTCCACGGGGAGCGCTTCCTCCTCAGGCTCCCAGGGCAGCAGAGCCTCCTCCGCGCTGGGGACCGCGGGGAATTCCAGAGGTGAGACAGGGGCCTCCTCCGGCACCTTCCAGAGGGTCTCCCGTTCCATGTCCAGAGGCGGCAGCACGGGGTCCTGAGGTGGAAGGGGAGAACGCTCGCCGAGGAGGTCCTGGGCCACAGCGTTGAGGGGGTCCAGTTCCTGGGCCCGCGCCAGGAGCGGACGGGCTTCGTGCTCCCGGCCGGCTCGCTGCCAGATCTCGCCCAGCAGGAGGTGGGCTTTGAGACAGTTGGGCAGGTGCTCCAGCACCTCCTGGCAGGTTTCGGCGGCCTCAATGCGACGGCCATGCCGCCAGAGGGCTTCGGCAAGGCCCAGGAGGAGGTCCAGACGGCTCGGGTTCTGTTCCAGGGCCGCTCGGTACTCCTGGATGGCCTGTTCGTAGAGACCGCTGCGGGCCAGGAGGCGGGCCAGGGCCGCCCGGGAGAGCTCCACGCGCTCGGGGGTGGCTCCCCTCCGCCGCTGGAGGCGGACGAGGAGTTCGCGGATGCCTGGCTTCCCGGGCTCCAGGTCAAAGGCCTGCTGGGCCCAGCGTACTGCTTCCTCCAGGCGTTCCTCGCCCTCGGCCAGCATGGCCAGGCCGAACCAGGAGAGGTAATCCTCGGGGTCTATGCTGAGGGCCCGCAGGAAGAGTTCCTCCGCTTGCCTGCGCTCCCCGCGTTCCAGGGCGGCCTCGGCCAGGAGCCGGTAGGCCCACACGCAGGCGGGGCGTTGCCGGAGGATGTGCCGGGCCAGCAACATCGCCTCTTCGTGCCGTTCCTCATCCACGGCCCTGCGGGCTTCTTGTAACGCCATGCTGAGGGTCATTTCGCTCATGGCACACCCCCTCTCCGAACCGATGCCCGTCCTTTCGCAACGGATTATGCACCGCCCTGCACGAAATGTCAACCTGGGAGCCGGAGTGGCTCGGTTTCGCTTTGCGTTGGGCAGGCTTGCGACCGGCACACGCGGCAGGGACGATCCGTGAACCGTCCCTCCCGCTGGGACCTGCTCAGCCGAAGAAGGGATCTTCTCTGGGGGTCAAGCGCTAGCGCAAGGATTCTGCCAGGGCCACCACCTCCGCCATGCGGTGGCGGTAGGTGTGCCTGGCGTAGGCCGTAGCCTGCCCATGCTCAGCGATGCGCCGCCGCTCCTCCGGGTGGGCCAGGTAATGCGCGGCCTGGGCCAGCAGTTCGTCCACATCGGCGTAGCAGGCCCAGTCCACGCCCTCCTGGAACAGGTCCAGCCCCTCCGGCTTCCGCTCGTTGAGGAGGAAGGCCCCGCAGCCCAGGGCCTCAAAGGTTCGCATGTTCAGGCCGGGGCCATCCTGGGCCTGGGAGATGTTCAGCACGATGTCCGCCGCGCTGTAGGCCCGGGCCATGTCGTCCAGGTAGATGCCTCCCCCGCGAAGGCGGGCCCGCAGCCGTGGCCCTGTCCACCGGGGGTCCCAGCGCTCGCCCCAGACGGCCAGGTCCCAATCCGCCAGGCGTTCCAGAAGGGCTGCCCGCTCCGGGTAGCCCGTCCCCACGAAGCAGATCTGGCTCCGCCAGCGCTCCCGCTCCGCTGGAGAGAAGGGGATAGGGCGGTGCACGGCCGGGTCGCAGGCAAAGGGGAGGAAGGCTGTGCGGCGGGCCCCAGCCCGCTCCACCGGCGCGGTGCGGGCGCGCACGGGCAGGAGCCAGACGTCGTACAAGGGGATGCTGGCCCGAAGCAGAGGGCTCGCGTAGCGGCGGTGGAAGGGGTCATCGGGCATCCAGTTGAAGAGCAAAGGGCGCTCCCTGCCCCCTTCCTGGAGCAGCCGCAGGGTCCGGGGGAAGATGGGGTTTCCCTTGGTCACCAAGAGGACGTGGGGCCTCCAGGCTCGGGCCGCCTCCAGGAGGTCGCGGTTCATCTGCCGGTCCTTGGGATGGGGGCCGAGGAGGAGACGCAGGCGGCGCAGGACCTTGTCCAGGAGGGTCCTGGGCAGGGGACGGGCGTAGTCGGCGTAGTCCAGGATGCGCACCTCGTGCCCCAGGCCCTCCAGGGCGCGCACCACGAACCACCCCAGGGCTGCCTTCCCGTACGCCACCGAGTCCAACCAGATCAGGAATTTCACGGCCATCCTCACTACTTGGCCAGGGCGGGCCGCCCCAGGAGCAGGCCCCAGAGGAGCCGCGCCCGCTCGCCCAGGGCGCGGCCCTCGCAGGCGGCGAGGACCGCGTAGAACGCGCCAGCAACGCAGGCGCCGTGGACAAGAACCCTCGGAAGGAGCGGCCAGGCGCGTGCTGGGCCGCCACCGGAGGCAACCCAGGCCACGGCGAGAAGCGCCGCGCCAGTGGCCAGCGCCGGCCCCCTCAGCACCTGCCCCAGGGGAAGGGGGATGAGGTCCGTCACGTAACGATACGTGAGGGCTACCCCCACCAGGAAGGCGATCCCCACCCCAACGGCCGTCCCTCGGGCCTGGAAGGCCAGGGTCAGGGGGGTGGCCGCGGCGATGAGGGCCACCGCCTGGGCCACTTGTACCGAGGTGACCTTGCGGGGATGGCCTGTGGCCACGAAGAGCGCGCCCGCGTCGTCCAGCAAGGGGCGGATGACGGAGTAGGCGACGAGGAAGCGGAGGTACAGCGCGGTGGGCAGCCACTCCTCGCCGAAGAGGAGGCGGACGAAGTCCGGCGCGGTGGCGAAGATGGCCAGGGCGAGGGGCAAGGCCACGGCCGCGATGAGCCACAGGGTCATGCCGAAGGCGCGTGCGAGGCGCGCCGGGTCTCCCTGCAGGCGGGCGTAAAAGGGGAGTGAGACGCGGGCCACGATGTGCGTCACGAGGCCAGTGGGCCACTGGGCCACCTTGTAGGCCCGCTCGTAGTAGCCCAGGGTGGCCACGCCCACCAGCGTTCCCACCAGGAAGTTGTCAAACTGGAGGACAAAGACGGTCGCATAGGACCCCAGCGCGAGGGCCGCCCCGTACCGCAGGAGGAAAAGGACCGTGGACCGCTCCACGCGCAGGCAGGGCCGGACGCCGGCCAGGAGCCAGAACCCCAGCGTCCCCAGCCCCGCGTTCACGGCGTTGCCGATGAGGAGGCTCAAGTAGCCGAACCCCCGCCAGGCCAGGAAGATGCTCGTGGCGTAGGAAACAGCCAAGGCTCCCGTCACCACAGGGGTGGAGCGGCCGAAGCGCAGGTCCTTCTCCAGGAGGTCCCGGGCGGTGGTGCCGCTGGCCTCCAGGAGGCCCACGAGGGACAGGACCAGGACCGCGGAAGCCACCTCCGGCGTGTATCCCAGGGCAAGGAGCAGGGGACGCGCCGCCCCCGCCAGGGCGAGGCCCAGCCCGGCCAGCCCCAGTTGGAGGCTCAGGTGGCTGCTCACCAGGTCCTCGGTGGTGGGTTGACGGTGCATGAAGGCGTAGTCCAGCCCCAGTTTGGTCCGCACGTCCAGGAGGCCGAGGAGGAAGGCCCCCAGGGCCACCGCGCCGAAGTCCTCCGGGGCCAGGAGGCGGGTGAGGATGATGGTGGTGACGAAGCCCATGCCCATGTTGGTGTAGGAACTGGCCAGGACGTAGGCCGCGCCCCGCACGGCCCGCCCAGCGGCCTGCCGCAGGTCCTCATCGGCCATGGGCTGCCCCCTGAGCGGGCTTCTGGGCCAGCACGAGGACGTGCGCCCAGGCCGGCCCCCAATAGGGGATGGCACGGCGCACGGCGAGCCCTGCCTCCTGGCAGCGCGCCATCACCATAGCCCCGGTGTAGAGGGTCCGGTGGTCCCTCTGGTCCCCGTACAGGTGCTGCAGCATCTGGCGGTGGGTGGGGATGCCCGCACGCCAGACCCGGCAGAGGAGGTCCAGGTCGGGCGTGGTCAGGATGAGGTAGCCGCCCGGCGCCAGGACACGCGCCACCTCCGCCAGGAAGCGGCGTCCACCCTCTTCGTCCAGGTGCTCCAGGAGTTCCGTGGCCAGGACTTCTCCCAGGCAGCCATCCCGCAGGGGAAGGGCGCGGGCGTCGGCCTGGAAGGATAGATGGGGGAGCCGGGCTAGGTCGGCGTGCAGGTAGCCTTGATAGTGGCTCTCCCCGCAGCCCAGGTTCAGGCGAAGGACGCCTCGTCCAGATGGAGGAGCAGCCGTGGGGGCCGGCGCGGGGACCGCGCCCCGCGCGCGCCACCACCGCAGGGCTGGGCCGGCCCACCCCATCGCCACGAGGAGCCCCTTGACCCACGCCTTCCAGCGGGGCCAGCGGAGCAGGCCCGGAACGCTGTACGGAGAAGGGGTCGGGGCGCAAGGGGCTTCCATCGGTGTGGAGTCCGGTTCACGCTTCGTCCGGCGGCTGCACCGCCCCTTCCTCCAGGGCGGCCGCTTCCTCGCTGGGGCGGAGGTCCTGTTCAATGCCGCGGAGGAAGAGGCGACCGTCAAAGCGTCCACCGTCGTCCAAGAGGAAGAGGTCCGCGTGGACCTCGCCCCAGATGCGGCCTCCGTCCAGGAGTTCCACACGGTGGGCGCGGATGGACCCTTCCACCGCCCCAGCCACGGAGACGGTGTCCGCCTGGATGTCGGCGATGACGCGGGCGGTGGGGGTGACGATGACGTGGCCCAAGGTGGTGATGGAACCGCCTCGGTAGAGGCCTTCCAGGCGGACCGAGCCATCGCACTCCAAGCGGCCGGAGAAACTGGCCGTGGGGCCCAGGATGACGTCCAGGTGCTCCTCCAGGCGGCGGGCGCGTCGTTTGCGGAACATGGAGGCCTCCTCAGGCGGTCTGCTGCTGGTAGGCGATGGCGATGGCCTGTTTCTCCTCTTCGGTCAGCGCGTAGTCCGATTCCCACTTCTTCAGGGGCTTGGCGTAGACCCGCGTCCCTTCCCGCGCGTGGAGGCTGGAGAGGACCACGCCGTTGCCGTGCCCATCCACCAGGGCGATGGCGAAACTCTGGTTGCCGCCGGTATCGGGGAAGGGGTTGAAGCGGACCACACCCAGATGCTGGAGGCTGTAGCGAGCAGCCACCTGGAGCCTCTTGGCCAGGGCATTCAGGTCCCGCACCTGGCTGGCTGTCTCCTGGACCTGGGTCAGGTACGATTGGAGCATTGCCTCCAGGTCGGCCCCAGATGGGGCGGTGAGCAGGTTCTTCAGGCGGCGCTCCAGGTGGACCTGGCGCCAGGTGAGGTAGGCAAGCCAGGCAGCCATCCCGAGGAGGCCAGCGGCGACGCCCCACACGGCAGGGGGCAAAGTGCCCAGTCCCGGCATACGCACATCTCCTCCGCTTTGGCTTGGATGGGGGTATTGTACCCCAAGGGGGGAGGGGCGTCAACCAGGGCGGCAGAGGCTGCGGTTGCGCCCTGTGTCGGTGGCCCCGCGAACCCCGTTCCAGGGGTCAGACCGGTCCCGCAGCGGCCGGGAGGATTGACAGGGCCCCGGTTTTGGGCTAAGATGCGGCGGCTGAACCTCGTTCCCTCGGAGGAGCAAGGCTTGTCTGGAGCATCGTCGCACAGCACATGGGATGAGATGCTGGCCCTGGCGGAGGAGGCTGCTTGCCAGGCTGGGGAGGAACTGCGGCGCCGGCTCTCCCTTCCCCACACGGTGACGTCCAAGGGCCTGCGGGACCTCGTCACCGAGGCGGACGTCGCCGCGGAGCGCCTCATCCTGGAACGCATCCAGGCACGGTTCCCCACCCACAGCATCGTCAGCGAGGAGTCGGCTCCCGTCCCGGCCTTCGGCGATGGGACGTGCTGGGCTGTGGACCCCCTGGACGGGACCAGCAACTTCGCCCGAGGGCTGCCCCTTTTCTCCGTCAGCGTGGCCGCCCTGGAGGGAGGACGGCCCGTGGCAGGGGTGATCCACGAGCCGATGGTGCACCGCACCTTCCGGGCCCGGCGGGGCGGTGGCGCGTGGCTGGACGGGGTTCCGGTCCGGGTGAGCCGGGTGGACCGTCTCCTCTCAGCCATGGTGTGCCTGGACTGGGGCCGCGCCCAGGAGGATCGCCTCAGGGTCCTGGCCCGGGTGCAACGCCTGGGGCCGGAGGTGGGCGTCTTCCGCACCCTGGGTTCCGCCGCGCTGGGCCTGGCCTACGTCGCCGCGGGGTGGCTGGACGCCTATTTCCACCTCGCGCTGGGGCCCTGGGACACGGCGGCGGGGGTGCTCCTGGTGGAGGAAGCAGGGGGCCGAGTGACCTTGGTGGATGGCAGCCCTTGGAGCCCCGAGGCGACCTCCATCCTGGCCAGCAACGGTCTGTTGCACGACCAACTGTTGGAATGGCTGCGCCTCTGAAGGCCTTCGGGGGGTGCAACCGCAATCCAGAGGATGGGGCACTTGACGTCTGGCCCAAAGCCTGGTATCATGGGTTTGGGAGTGGCTGAGTCCCGGTGGGCTCCGCGGTCTTCAAAACCGTCTGGGGGGCTCTGCGCAAGGGTCCCTGGTGGGTTCGACTCCCATCCACTCCCGCCTTGGCACGCTTCGGGCCCCACTCAAGGCCTCATAACGACGCGAAGTACGCCCCTCCCCCCACTCGGCACCCCGCCCGCTCCCACAGGCTGGCGCGGCGTGATGTTGTAGGGATGCTGTAAACACAGCCATGTAGATCACGCATCCAGCGTGACCCCCTCAGCACGCCAGGAGGCGTGCCCTACCGGCTCCTTTTCACGCGCCAGTCACCACCGCCAAGAACCCTGGGGCGCGGTTGGCAGGGCTTCCGCCCCGTCCCCGACGCGAAAAAGGGCCGCACCTTCCAGGCCAGGCGGCGCAAGAAGGTGCGGCTCGAAAGGGGGACGACGATGATAGCCTCCACGATCTCCGGGCACACACTCCATCAGGCATTGGCGGATCCGCTCGCCCGGCATCCCTCCACACGGAGATTGTACCAGATAGCCCCGGCCACGACAATGGTACTATGGTCCTATCGGGCCGCGGTGAGTTGGCCCCAGGCCCCGGTGG
>FWWL01009174.1_pt1 | contig 12175 bp, 13 predicted proteins | sample 2228331 | NCBI WGS metagenome assembly FWWL01 (sample SAMEA103939775, study PRJEB20133) | metagenome | reverse complement strand
CCACCGCGGCGCCGCCCACCGCCAAGGCGCCGGAAGCGAGGGCGCCGGCGCCCAGGGCCGGGCCGCCGCTCACCAGCGCCGCGGCGAGGTTGGGGATGAAGAGCGCCAGCATCGCCAGCAGCAGCGAGGCGGCCAGGATCGCCAGGGCCTCGTAGAGGTCGGGGTTGGCGGAGGGCTGCAGCTGGTCGAAGACCGAACGCGCGCCCGAGACGACGATGGCCAACGCCAGCACCTTGAGGCCCGACGAGACCACGAAGCCGAGGGGACGCTCCGCCAGGAAGGACGACTTCGACCAGATTCCGAAGGGCAGCAGGACGAACCCGCCCAGGGTGACGATCTTGAACTCCAGCAGGGTGACGATGATCTGCAGCGCCAGGACCGCGAAGGCGATCATGATGCCGATCATCGCCAGGCCGAGGATCAAGGCGTCGGTGAAGGCGCCAACCACGTCGAGGGTGTTCTGGCCGAAGGCCGGCGTCTCGCCCAGCGCCTTCACGATGTCCCAGCCCTGCTGGAGGATGGCGCCGGGGTTCAGGAAGTCGGCGCGAGACAGGTTGCCGCCGCCGGCCCGGAGTCCGAGGTCGACGAACCCCGCCTGGATTACCAGCGACAGCCGCTCCCAGTCATTGATCAGGTAGGCGAAAGATCCGATCAGCAGCACCTTGCCGAAGCCGCTCGCCAGCACCTCGCGGTTCGACGACAGCGCCCACTGGATGCCGGTCAGCGCCACCACGAGGGCGATCATGAGCCCGAAAACGCCATTGACCGGACCCTGAAGCGCCGCGAACCCCGCTGAGACGGTGTTCGAGAAGACCGTCATCAGGTCATTCGGCGTCTGCATGCTCACGTCGGCCATGACGCTGCCTCACCGGTTTGACGGCGTGTATGGATCGAAGTCCGGGTTCTGGATCGTCGTCGGTGCGCGCCCCCAGAACTGCCGGCGGGCCTCCGCTCCCGCGGCCCTATCGGCGGCGCGCCGTGCGCTCTCCGCCGCCAGCATCCGCGACTGGGCCATCAGCAGAGTGCGCATGGAACCGAGATCCTCGGCGAGGATCGCCAGCACCTGGGTGGAGGACTGGATCGCCGCCGTCTGCCCGTCGGCGCGCTGGCTGGCGTTGATCGCGCCCTCGAGGCGGCCGCCGCGCCCGCGGCTGAGACGCTCGAGCTCGGCGGCGGTGCGGGCGAGATCCTGCGCCGTGTCCCGCGCCTGGCTGTTGCGGGCCCGCGCCTGCTCCAGGGCGCGGCGGGGATCCAGGCCGTCCACGGTGGCCGGGTAGATCCTCTCGAAGTCGCTCTGCAGCGTATCGAGGTCGGAAGCGACGCCCTTCACGGTGCGTGCGAGCTCGCCGATGTCCCGAAGGGTCGATGAGGTCTCCGCGAGATGGCTGTAGGGCGAGGTGGCGAGCTCGCGGGCCTGGTTGGCCAGCATCCGGGCTTCGTTGGTCAGGCTCTCGAGCTGCCGCGCCGCCTGCAGCGCGTTCTCGAGGTGGTTCTTCGGATCGAACACCACCTGCTGGGCCTGGGCCGGCTGCGGGTCCGAACAGGCCGAAAGCGCCAGCACCAGCGGGGCTACGGCCGCGAGGAAGTTATTCCGCGGCGAGCGGCGGGGCCGCGACCGCGTCGAAGAGCGCGTCCACATGTGCAAATCCCTTGGCTGCGAGGAAGGCGCGCGCGAACCCCTCGGGGCCGGCGCGGGCGAGGATCTCGTCGATGAGGGCCTGGTCCTCGGGCGACGACGCGCCGCAGAACGCCAGGCCGGCCCCGAAGAGCTTGAGGTCGAAGAGCCGACGGCCCTGGGGCTGGCGCCAGTAGTAGGCGCGCTTGGGCGTGGCGAAGGCGATCAGCTCCAGCTGGCGGCGGGTCAGGCCGAAGCCGGCGTAGAGCTCGGCCGAGGCCGGTTCGAGGGCGCGCGGGTTCGGCAGGAAGACCTGGGTCGGGCAGGATTCGATCAGGCTGGCGGCGATCGAGGAGGCGGCGACGTCCTCCAGCGACTGGGTGGCGAAGACCACGGCGACGCGCCGCTTGCGCAGGGTCTTCAGCCACTCGCGGATCTTGGCTGCGAAGGCCGTGTCGTCGAGGAACAGCCAGGCCTCGTCCAGGACCAGTAGCGTGGGTCGGCCATCGAACCCGCGCTCCAGCTCGTGGAAGAGCGCCGACAGCACCGGACCCAGCACGGTGCGCGTCGCCATGAGCTGCTCGAGCTCGAAGGTGTCGAAGCGGCCGACGCCGAGGTCGCTGGCCGCCCCGTCGAGGAGCGCGCCGTGCGGGCCCTTCAGGGTGAGCGGCTCCAGCGCGGCCGCCACGGTGCGGTCCTGCACCAGGGCGCAGAAGACGGTCAGCGAGCGCTGCTCGGGCGGCGCCTCGGCGAGCGCGCCCAGCGCCGACCAGACCTCCTCCCGGAGCCGGGGCGTGATGGGGACGCCGGCGCTCCGCACGGCGTCGGCGATCCACTCCGCGGCCCAGGCGCGCTCGCCGGCCTCGTCGATCCGGGCCAAGGGCTGCAGGGACAGGCCCGCGCCGGGCTCGAGCGCGCGCCAGGTTCCGCCCGCGGCCAGGGTCGCGGCGCGGGCGCTGCGCCCCTTGTCCAGAAAGACCACCCGGGCGCCGGGATAGCGCAGCCACTGCAGGGACAGGAAGGCCAGAAGGGCGCTCTTGCCCGAGCCTGTCGGGCCCACGACCATCGCATGGCCGACGTCGCCGACATGCAGCACGAGGCGGAATGGCGTCGAGCCCGTGGTGCGGGCCACCGCCAGCGGCGGACCCGCCAGGCACGCGTCGTGGGCCGGCCCGGCCCAGACGGCCGAGACCGGCAGGAGGTCGGCGAGGTTGAGGGTGCTGACGAGCGGGCGGCGCACGTCGGCGTAGGCCTCGCCGGGCAAGGTCCCGAGCCAGGCTTCGACAGCGTTCAGCTCCTCGGTGCGGGCGACGAGGCCCTGGGCGTTGAGGGCCGCCTCGACCGCGCGCGCCTTCTCCGCCGCCACCGCCGGGTTGGGGTCGAGGATGGTCACCGCAAGGGTCACGTAGCCGAACGCGCAGGCGTCGGCGCCCAGCGCCGCCAGCGCGCCGTCGCACTCCTCGGTCTTGCCGGCGGCGTCGGTGTCGAGGAGTGGGACCTCCTCCTTGGTGATCGCCTCGCGCAGGAGGACGCCCACCCCCTTGCGCTTCGCGAACCAGCGCTTGCGCAGCCGGACGATCTCGGTTTCGGCGTCGGCCTTGTCCAGGCCGATCCAGCGCGCGCTCCATCGGTAGGCGAACGGCAGGGCCGACAAGGCGTCGAGCAAGCCTGGCCGGGTCGCGGCGGGAAGGCTGCGGACGGACACCACCTTCAGCGATTGCGCGCCGAGGCGCGGCGCCAGGCCCCCCACGAGCGGCTCGTCGGCCAGCGCCACGTCAAGAAAGACCGGCGCCTCGGCCGGGGAAACCGGATGGGCGCGCGTGGAGGCGCAGGCGTGCAGCCAGGTCAGCAGGGCTGCGTCATCCAGGCGCGCCGCTTCCGGCAGGGTGTCGCCGAGCAGATCCAGGACGGCGTCGGCTTCGCGCTGAAAGACGTCCAGCGCCGCGCGCCAGTCGCGGTCCGCGCGACCAAGGCCGTCGAACAGCAGCCGCTCGACCCGCCGGGTCTGTTCGGCAGGCGGGAGCCAGGTCAGCGAGAGGTGGTAGTCGGTTTCATAGGCCGGCTCGGCGCGGTCGAAGGCCTCCTGTCGTTCCGCGTCCACAAGCCAGGCGGCGGCGGCCGGCATCTCGGAGGCGGGATAGGCGTGCGCGGGCCGGCGGCAGGCGTCCACATGCAGACACCAGCCCGTGCCCAGCCGCCGCAGGGCGTTGTTGAGGCGCGCCCGCACGGACATCAGCTCGTCCTCGGTCGAGGACTCCAGGTCGGGGCCGCGGAACCGCAGGGCGGTGAGGAACGAGCCGTCCTTGTTGAGAATGATCCCCGGGGCGACCAGCGCCGCCCACGGCAGGTGGTCGGCGAGACTGGCCGGGCGGCGACGGGCCTCTTCGAGGAAACGCATGGCGGCCTCACGCGTCCAGGTGCCCGGCGCGGCCGAGATGGCGGCGCAGCACGTCGAAGAAGCGCTTGTCGGTCCGGGCCACGAGGAGGCCGAGGGCGTGGGCCAGGGTCCACCAGAGGAGGCCCAGCCACCAGATCCGCAGGGCGAGGCCCAGCACCAGCGCGATGGTGCCCATAAGAATGGCGTAGTCGCGGGGCATGCCGGCGAAAAGGACCGGCTCGGACAGGCCTTGAGCGATCGGCAGCTCCCAGCCCTCGCGGTGCAGGCGTGTGTCCATCACCCGACCTCCGCCCCACCGGCGAAGCCGAAGAAGTCCAGGAAGAAGGTCGAGGCCGCAAACGCGATCGAAAGGCCGAACAGGATCCCGATGCCGCGGCGCATGCCCGAGCCGCTTTCGCTCATGGCGATGCCGGCCCCGAAGATGACGACGGCGAAGACCGCGGCGGCCTGGACCACGGGCCCGGTGACCGACTCCACGATCTGCTGGAGCGGCCCCTCCCAGGGCATTCCCGCGCCGCCTGCCAGGACGGGGGTGCTGACGACAAGGCCGCAGAAGGCCGTCGCGGCCGAAAGGCCGCGTAAGATTACCTTGTGCATTCGTGCAATCCTCAGCGCGATCTCGCGCTATGATTGCAATCAGAACGTATCGGAATTGAGATTGTCAACAGCTCTTTGTCTTGCTTTTGTTGCGACTTTCATGCAACTTAATGGCGAGTTACCGACGACATATACGGACGTTGCCCGCACGTTGTTGTAACGTCGTCGCCGACTTGCCGCGCGCGAGGGGAATTCACGACCTGACGCCGAAGCGCCAACCGAGGACACCTGTTGGACCGGAACCCGCCCTGCAACGTGGCCGGGAGACTCACTTGGCTTGTGGATATTTTTCTGGACGGCTTGAGCCCGCCGCTCTGACTGTCGGCGGCCGCACGGGATGCCGGGCCCGCTATTTTTAACAGGTCGCCGCGAACGTGTTAAAAAGTTCGCGAAAAACGAACATGAGATCCCGCAGCTGCCGCCGGCGTCGATCGTGGCGGCCGCGCATCTCGACCAGGCGGCGGCGGGATTCGTTGAAAAGCAGCAACTCGGGCGCAACAACTACTACATCAACATGCCGCTCGTAGCGCAGCGCCCGGGTGATCGCCTTGATCAGCGGATATCGCCCGCTTCGTCGCGCCAAGCCTAGGCGGCCTGCGAATCCCGTTCTTTCACAAAGTCCGGGACAAAGGCGTTCTTGGTCTGCTTCGGGCCAAGGCCGAGCCGCTCGTAGATTTCGCCGCCGATACCGGGCACGATTTCACCTTCGTCGGTGCGAACCGTATCGACCTCGAATGTCCAGTACTCGAACCGCTCCGCGAGCTCCTTCGAGAACCCTTTCTCGAGACGCTCGTCCGCACCCTCCAGCATGACCGGCGCGGCCACGTGGACGCGGCCGGGGCTGACCTCGTCGAACAGGTACTCGAGGTTGCTGCGAACCACGCACGCGCCGGAGATGACGGACTTCAGGATCACCAGGTGATCGATCCGTTCCGGCGCGGGCTCGCGGTATTGCTGAACGACCGGGGCCATGTCCGCCCAGTCGAGGTCGAAGGCGTCCCCGCGCTCGTTCCAGAAGCAGGCGACCGAGACCTTCACGCCAGCGTCCTCGAGGCTCTTCACCGCGCCGCGTCCCAGGAAGTCGGCGTCCTCCACCGTCATGCCCAGGCAGACGACGTCGCCCCTGCGGATCTCGGATCGCGCCATGGCCGCGCCCAGATAGCTGCCCAGCTGCTGCATCGCTGCGCGGTAGTCGCGCACGGACGTGGACTTGCTCTGGACAACCGTCAGGGTTTCGCGGGCGGCGTTCAGTAGGGTCGCGTCGATCAACGACGTCCGCAACGTCATGAAACCCCTCGCAAGGCGACGACCACCTCGTAGACGTCGGCGGGCCGACGCTCGACGACATAGCGCTCGAATGCGGCGGATTCGGGCGAGCCGCCACGAAAGGCGGAGTAGCCGGAGAGTCCACCGAATCGATAGTAAAGGTGCTTGTTCCGAATCTTGATGTCCATCCCGAGCGCGGCCAGATGCTCGGCGACCTCCGCCGGCAGCTCATACTCCGGCCCGAGCACGGCGACCACGGGCCCGGGCGCCTCGGCCGCGTGCACGGCGAAGGCCGCCAGGCTCGGATCGCCGGTCCAGCTCACCCAGGCCGCGAGGATGGCCTTGAAGACCTGGCGCCGCACGCTCGGCCGGGGCAGTTGGATCGAGATGCTGTCGATTGCCGCGACCAGCGCCGGGTTGGCGGCCAGCAGGCTGTCGAGCTCCGCGTCGAACGCGAACCGCACCACCTCGACATCGAGGTCGTCGGGTCGCGCGGCGACGAGCGCGTCGCGCAGGTCCTCGCGCGCCACCACGAGCTCGTAGGCGGCCGCCACCCCGGCCGCCGCGTCGAGCGCCGCCTGCAGCCGGAAATCGTCGGCCAGCGGATGGTCGCCGCCGGTCCAGCTGGCGGCGCCGCTCTTCAGCTGGCTCAGGCGGCGGCCGGTCGGCCGGTCGATGATCAGGTCGTCGATGAAGCAAAGCTGCTGGGCGTAGATGGATGTCGTCGCGCCGTCGTCCCCGACCGCCAGCGCGTCCGCGAGCGCCTCGGTGAGCCGGGTCGCGGCGTAGTAGGTCTCGAAGGTCGCGCCATTGGCGTTGTTCCGCCCGCCGCGGTGCTTGCTCCGGGCGTAGGCGGCCGCGTCCGGGCCGCACGTTCGTTCGATGAGTTGGGAATCGTACATGGCGGATGGCCTCACCATAGGGCGCCGGCCCGGGCGTCCAAACCTGCCGCCGATCCTCGCGGCGGACCGGGCGCACCCGCCTTGGGGTCGCGACCATGGGGATTGCCCCTAGTCGCCTGCGCGAAATCGATAGCCTCCGTCCGGATCGATCCCATCCAGGACCAGAATGGGTTCGACGGTGCGCCCGTCGGGACGCCGCGCGATGTGGACGATGAGGTCGATCGCCTGGGCGATCACGCGGGCCGGGTTCTGGGCCATGACCTCGCCCAGCAGATCCTCCAGCCGCCGGAGCGATTCCCGCGCGGAGTTGGCGTGGATCGTCGACACACCCCCAGGGTGGCCGGTGTTCCAGGCCTTCAGCGCCTCCAGCGCCGCGGCGCCGTCGCGCATCTCGCCCACGACGATCCGGTCGGGTCGCATCCGCAGGGCGTCGCGAACCAGGTCCGCGACGGTGATGGGACGCGGATGGCGGCGCGTCAGGACCGCCACGAAGTCCCAGGCCGCGCACTGCAGCTCCGGTGTGTCCTCGATCAGGAAGACCCGGTCGTTCGCGAAGGGCGGCTCGGCCAGGATGGCGTTCGCCAGGGTCGTCTTCCCAGACCCCGTACCCCCCGAGATCAGGATGTTCCGCCGGCCCTCGATGGCCGCGCGCAAGGTGTCGGCCTGGCCGCAGCCCAGCACGCCGGAGGCGACATAGTCGTCGAGGCCCCAGATGACGGCCGGGCGCTTGCGGATGGAGAACGCCGGCTGCGCGCAAACTGGCGGCAGGAAACCCTGGAAGCGCTCGCCGCTCGGCAGCACGCCGGAGAGACGGGGATCGTCGCGGGTGATCGGCTCCCCCACATAATCGGCGACGAGGCGGATCACCCGCTCGCGCGACAACGCGGGCAATATCGCGCCGCTGTCCGTCCGGCCGGACCCCAGCCGGTCGACCACCAGGCGTCCGTCCGGGTTGGCCAGGACCTCGACCACGCGCGGCTCGGCCAGCGCTTCGAGGATCGCCGGGCCGAGGGCATGGTCGAGCGCCTCGCGTTTGCGCGCGAGCGCCACCGCCTCGGCGTTCATTCCGCCGCCGCCGCAAAGCTGCGCGCCTCCAGCGCCGCCTCGCCGTCGGGGCGCCGGCCGGCGACGATCCGCGCGGCGGCGGCGTCCAGGAGCGTCTCGATGCGCGCCTCCACGGCCGCCCGGACGAGGGGATCGTGATCTCCGGGGGCGTCCGGCAGCCGGGTGAAGAAGGCGCGCGCGAACTCCACGAGCAGTTCCTGGACGATCGTCATGTCGCGGGCGTTCGAGCGCATGTGGTCGCGCAGCGCGCGCTCCAGGGCCAGGAGGCGGTCGTCGGGGTCGGCCCCTGGCCGGCGCTGCAGGCCGCGGGCGATGGCGCTCTCCGCGGCCCGGCTCAGGGTCTGCCGGTTGGCGCGGGCCTCCCGCCGCAGGGCGAGCTCCGTCTTCGGATTCTCGAAATAGACCTGGACGCGCGGGGTCGGCCGCTCAGCCGCTCTTGCCATGACGATGCTCCTGCAACTGGTCGAGGACGGCCTCCTGCGCCGCGAATTCCTCGGCGACCCGCTCGTAGATCTGCACCGCCTTGGCCGCGGCCTTCTTCTCGTCGATGGCGCCGACGACCTCCTTGAACAGGGGCAGGCTGGCGGTCCGGTCCTCGCCCAGCGCGCGGTATCCGCGCCAGGGGTGTGCGGGGCGGCCCGGCGTGTCCAGCACGGCGGCGTCAGGGACGGGGATCGCGGCGCGTTCGCGGAAGGGCGAGCGCTGGTCGTAGCGCACCTTGCGGCAGCGGAAGGGCCGGTGACCGGCGACGAAGACGAGCTGCTCGTCATCGGGCAGGGCGCGGATCTCCCCGGGTTCGAGGAGGGGCCGTTCTATCTCGGAGCGGGAGACCGAACCATGACCAGGGGCGAAGGCCGCGGGACGACTGCGGGTCGTCCGCGTCTCGGCGATCGTGCCGGTCAGGCGAGAAACCTTCTCCTGCGTAAGCGGGTCCAGGGCGGCGAAGGCGGTGAAGACATGGCAGTTGTCGAGGATGGTGTTGTTGACGCCGTAGGTTTCGACGATGTCGTTGAGGCTCTGGGCCACGAACATGGTCTTCAGCCCGTAGCCGCTCATCAGCCGCAGGCTCTTCTCGAAGAACTCCACGCGGCCCAGCAGCGGGAACTCGTCCATGGCCATCAGGAGCTTGTGCCGCTTGGGCCGGCCGGCCGCGTCTGACGTCTCGTGGGCCGTCAGCGACTGCGCCGCGGCGTAGAACAGGAGGCGCACGAGCGGCTTCAAGGCCGCGGCGTCGGCGGGCGCGACCTGGACGTAGAGGCTCATCGGCGCGTCCGCGCACATCAGGTCGCCGACCGCGAAGTCGGACACGGACAAGGCCCGCTCGACGTCCTCGCCGGCCAACCACTTCAGGTAGGACCGCGCCGTCCCCTGGACGGAGGTCCGGAAGCGGTCGTGCATCGCCGCGTAGCCTTTGACGGCGGTCCGGATGAAAGGGTGGGTCTCGGGCTCGCCGTCGGGGCCGGGCCGATGCAGCGTCCGCAGCATGACGTCAGCCGCATCGTCGAGATCGGCCAGCAGTTCGCGCACCTTGAGCAGGGTCTTGGCCTCGTCCTCGGCGGCATAGAGGACGTGCAGGATCACCGCTTCGAGGATCTCGGACGCCGACTTGTCCCAGATCGCCTCCTCGTCCCGCACGCCCCCGGGGTCCGACAGGATCGCCACCAGGCGCTGGACCTGCGCCAGCTCGCCCGCGCCGGGGCGGATCTCGGCCAGCGGGTTCCAGCGCACGGAAGCGGGATCGCGCGGGTTGAAGCGGAGCGCGTGCGAGAACGTCGCGCGCCACCCGGCGGTGACCCGCCACAGCTCGCCCTTTGGGTCGTGGATCATGGCGCTCTCGGTCCAGCAGAGCAGGCTGGGCACGACGTGACCGCGGCCCTTGCCGGAGCGCGTGCCGCCGGTCACCAGCGTGGGCCGCAGGTCCGCCGTCACCAGGAGGCGTCCGCCGAGGTCCCCGAGGACGCATCCTGTGCGCGCGGTGAGGCCTGCTCGGCGCGCCTCGTCATGAGCGCCCCACCCCCGCGCACGGCGCCGTCCCGCCGTGGGCTCGAGGAGCATGCAGGCGCCGAGGCCCAGGACGAAGCCGAGCATCATGAGCCCGCCCGCGCCCGCGAACACCCTGGGACCTTCGCTGAGGAACTCGGCGCGCCAGTGGAGCACCGACCACGGCGCGTAGAGCCTGGCGTGATCTGCGAGCGGGAGGCCATCGCCGAGCGGCGACGCGTAGCGAAACGACCAGGCGACATACTGGGTCGCGGCCTGCAGCCCCGAAAGGGCGCCAAGGGCCACGGCCGTGAGACGACTGACAAGGCCACTCATCTTTGGAATTGCACCGACGCTTCCACTGGCGTCAGAACGATGATCGGTGCGATATCGTTCCAACTCTTTGTTTTTAATTATGTTTTCCGACGTTGATTGTCGGATGGACCGACAAAAGGTGTCGGTCTCGGGACGGACGATCAGTCCTCCGCCTTCGGATCGCCGGGGTCGCCTGGATCGCCGAGCCAGCGGCTCGCGGCCTTGCGGCTGCGGTCCAGCTCTGCGCTCAGCATGGTGAAGGCCACCCTCAGCGCCTCCACGATCGGTGCGGCCTGGAGGTTGGCGAGGTCGGCGCCCTCTTGGAGGAAGAGCTCGCGGGCGTGAGCGACGCAGAGGAGCAAAAGCTTGCTGTCGATGCAGGCGATGGCGAAGTCTGGCGCGCCCATCTTCACGCTGGCCCAGTTGGCGTAGGGATCGCTGTCGGTGGCGCGGGCGAAGGCGAAGATCCTGTCGACCTTGAGGAAGCCCTCGCCGGCCTCGAACCGCTCGTAGGTGCGCTTGTTCAGCGCCATGCGGTCGGCCACCTGTTGGACGGTCAGCCTGCGGTGGTTCCGGATCGACTTCAGGACGCAGGACAGGCCCTCGTCGCGCTCACGCGGCCTTCTCGAACTCGAACGCGACATCGCCCGAACCACACCAACAACCTTACATTTCGGCACATCCTCAGAGCAGCCCTAGGTCGTCGTCAATCCGTCAAAGGCGATCCATGCACAGGTCGGGAAGGCACTGGCCCGCAATCTGCACGCCATTCCGCGCCTGAACCAAGTTTAGTTGTGATGCTTCTTGTTGTTTCATGATGAACTTGCCGTCTGATCCGACGCGTCTTGTCGGAATGTCCGACGATTATTGTCGTGTTATCAATCATCGTCGTCGTGACATCTCGACATGATCCGGATTTTGGCTTCAGTCTGCAGCCTTGTTCCGGAGTACCCCATGACGAGGAAGCGCGCAGATTCATTCAAGATCGCTCTCGACACGCTGAGGGAAGAACTGCGGGCAGGCGTCCACAGTGCGGGCTCCAGGCTCACGGCCAACGACATCGCCGAACGTTTGAGCCTCAGCCAGACCCCCGTGCGCGAAGCGCTCTCCCGGCTGGCCGGAGAAGGTCTGCTGCTGGATCGTCGCGGGCAGGGCTTCTTCGTTCAAAGCCTTGCCGAACAGGATCTCATCGCGCTCTTCCGCCTCGAGCTGGAATTGCTGCTGATCGCCTGCGAAGGCGAGCGATCTTCGCTGCCGCCTCTCGACCTCGACCGGCTCGTCCCCACGGCCCCGGAGACACCGCCGGACGCGGCCTTCGTGCCTGCCAGTGAGCGGCTGTTCCGGGTCTTCGCGTCGGCTTCAAGCCCGCCGTTGGCGCGGCATCTTGGTCGATTGCAGGATCAGCTCGCGCCGCTGCGCGCCGCCGAGCCCCGCGTCCTGCACGGCCTGTCGGCGGAGTTCGGTCAGCTCCTGGACGTCATGTCGAGCGGCGCGACGGAGACGGTCCGCAGTGCGCTCAACGCCTTCTTCGCCCGGCGGATCGGCGTCGCGGCGGCGCTGATCAGGGCGCTGGACGCGGCCGACACTATAGAGTCGATATAGTTTGAATATAGCACAACCGGGGCGCGAACTGCTTCTGCTGCAACCGCGGCATCCACTGAAGCAGGAGACTACAATGTCCAAGCATCTGTCGATCCCGACGAGCCGTCTCATCTGCCTGGGCGGCGCGAAGGCGTTCACGAACGCCCAGGGCGGGGAAACCCCCGAGTACGACGACGGTCCGCTGTTCGACTGAAGGTCGTGCCCCGCCGCCCCGCCCGGGGCGGCGGGAGACCGCCTGCGCCATGGCCCCGCAATCCCGCAAGCCGTTCGCCCTGAAGCCCGCCGTCTACGGGGCGGCGATCGACGACGATCTGGTGCTCCTCGACGCCCAGGTCGGCGCCTACCACTGCCTCGCCGGCGCCGGGCCGGCGCTGCGGCCGGACGGGCGGACCCTGGCCGGGTTCGATCCGGCCCTGGCGGCGGCGCTGGCCACGG
>FWWL01009171.1_pt1 | contig 12176 bp, 13 predicted proteins | sample 2228331 | NCBI WGS metagenome assembly FWWL01 (sample SAMEA103939775, study PRJEB20133) | metagenome | reverse complement strand
CACCATCGCGAGCTCCAGGTCCGCCACCGTCCGCCCCTCCTCCGCCGCCACCCGCACCACGCGCCCCACGATCGCAATCGGCCGCCCCGTAAGGTCCGGCCGCCGGTGCGCCGCCCGCACCTGCCGAACCCAGCCCCGTCCGCCGAGCCACTCCTCCACCGCCCGGTACAGCAGCCCCACCTTCAGGGGCCCCGGCACAATCGTCCCCGGCATCCCCTGCGCACGCGCCGCCGCCTCATCGTAGAAGAACGCGGGGAAGGCCCACTGCAGCGCGCAGTACCGGATCACCTGCCCCAGGTCCGGCCGCACCGGGTACGGCCCCAGCTCATCCCCTTCCCGCAGCCAGCTCGTCGCCGCCTCGGTCATTCGCCGGGGCTCCCGCTCGCCGCGTACTGGGTCATCGTCCGCCCGCTCGCCGCCACCAGCCGCCCCTCCGCGTCGATGAAGCACACCTCCGAGAGGATGTCGATGCTGTACCCGAACCGCCCGCCAAACCGCTCGCGTACCCCCGTCACCCGGTGAATCACCGCCAGCTCCTCGCCCATCCGCAGCGGCCGCTCGAACCGCCACTCGTTCGCGATCAGCAGCGAATCGGGCAGCAGCGCGGGGAACGGCGGCGCCTCCTGCTCGGCCTCCGCTTCCAGTGCCGTGATGACGTACCCGGGCACCCGCTCCCCCTCGGCCGGCACCCGCGCGGGCAGCCCGCCGACGTATACCTCATGCGCCCGGCGGTAGGCGCGCGGCGTCACCCGCACCCGCCCGAGCGGCACCTCCCTGCCCGCCAGCGCCCGGACCTCATCCGTGAGCAGCGACTCTTCCGGCATCGCGGCCAAGGCTACACGCGCTCCCCGCCGCATCTCAACCAGCGCGCTCGCTCTGCTACGCTGGGCACGGGCATGATCTACCTCGACCACGCCGCCACCACGCCGCTCCGCCCCGTCGCCCGGGAGGCGATGTCCCCCTTCCTCGATGTCCGCTTCGGCAACCCGAGCGGCCTCTACGCGATCGGCCGCGATGCCCAGGCCGCCCTCGATGAGGCCCGCGCCGCCGTCGCAGCCTGCCTCGGCGCCCGCCCCTCAGAGATCATCTTCACCAGCGGCGCCACCGAGAGCATCAACACCGCCCTCCTCGGCATCGCCTACGCCCTCCGCCGCGCCGGCGCCGGCGACCACGTCATCACCAGCGCCATCGAGCATCACGCCGGCCTCCACGCCGCCGCCTTCCTCGAGGAGCTCGGCTTCCAGGTCACCACCGTCGGCTGCGATGCTGCTGGCCGCGTCTCCCTGGCCGACATCAACACCGCCCTCCGCCCCGGCACCATCCTCGTGAGCGTCATGCTCGCCAATAACGAGGTCGGCACCATCCAGCCCATCGCCGAAATCGCCGGCCTCCTCCGCGAGTGCGCCGCTCCCGCCGGCCATCGCATCATCCTCCACACCGATGCCGTCCAGGCGCCCGCCTGGCTCCCCCTCGATGTCGAAGCCCTCGGTGTCGATGCCCTCAGCCTCTCCGCCCACAAGTTCGGCGGCCCAAAAGGCACCGGGATTCTCTACCTGCGCCGCGCCACGCCCTTCCACCCCCTCCTCCTCGGCGGCGGCCAGGAGATGCACAAGCGCGCCGGTACCGAGAACGTCGCCGGCATCGTCGGGACCGCCGCGGCCCTCCAGGCCGCTACCGCTGGCATCCCCGAGCGCTCTGCCCGTATCCTCGCCCTCAAGAACCGCCTGCGCGATGGCATCCTCGCCACCATCCCCGATGTCCAGGTCAACGGCTGCCAGCACGAGTGCCTCCCGGCCATCCTCAACGTCGCCTTCGGCGGCCTCGAGAGCGATGCACTCGTCGCCGCCCTCGATGAGCGCGGTGTCGCCGTCAGCTCCGGCAGCGCCTGCAGTAGCTCCACCTGGGAGCCCTCCCACGTCCTCATGGCCATGGGCGTCCCCATCCGCCGCGCCGTCGGCAGCATCCGCTTCTCCCTCGGCGAATCCACCACCCCCGCCGAGATCGACGCCGTTCTCCAGCTCCTGCCCGGCGCCGTCGCCGAAGCCCGACGCAAGTTCGCCCTCGCACCGCGCACCTGACCCTTGGCAGCCGCGCCCCTAAACTCGAACCGGTGAACGTCGAGGCGCTCCCCTACACCCTGCTCATCATCCTCGCCGAGCTCACCATCGGGAGCCTCTGGATTACCCTCCTCAGCGACCTCCGCGGCGGCGTCACCCGCGGCTTCGTCCTCACCATGGCCCTCTGCATCGCCATCGCCGGCGGCCTCGCCCTCTGGACCGCCGCCTCCCTCTCCATCGGCACCGACGTCGATGGCTACCGCATCGATCCCGATCCCTTCCCGCGCTTCCGCCAGGCCCTCCTCGTGGTCACCATCACCGCGGTCGTCTACATGGTCGCCGTCTTCATGGGCTGGGACCCCATCGGCCGCATCGCCGCCATCTTCGGGTCCCTGGCCGGTCTCGCCGCCGTCGTCCTCCTCTCCATCATGCTCGCCCCGCCAACCTGGGGGTACCCGGCCATCTTCCTCGCCCTCGCCGCGGGCACCCTCGCCCTCGGCGCCGTCTCCGTCGCCATGACGTGGGGCCACTGGTACCTCACCGAGGGCGCCCTGCCAGCGTGGCCCCTCAAAGAACTCTGCCTCATCCTTCTCGGCGTGCACGCCGTCCAGGCCGTTGTCCTCATCCTCAACCTCGCCATCCCCGTCCGCGAAGTCCCGCTTCCCGCCAACCCCGTCGATGTCGGCCTCTTCGAAAACCCTGTCCTCTACCTCCGCGTCGGCGTCGGCCTGGCCTTCCCCATCATCCTCGCCTACCTCGCCTATCGCACCACCCGCATCCGTGCCATGCAGAGCGCCACCGGCCTGCTCTACATCGCCATGGGTGCCGTCTTCGTCGGCGAAGTCCTCGCCAAGGGGCTCATGTTCCTTACCGGCCGCCCCACCTGATCCGCGTCCGCCGCCCGGCCCCGGTTGCCGCGTGCCACCCGCCTCCGTAGAGTCCCCCCGACAGCTCTCCGAGGAGGACCCAGCCCATGGACCCCCAGGTCGAAGCCCTGCTCCAGATGATGGCCGCCCAGGCACAGGCCGCCGGCGTGCCCCCGCTCTGGGAGCTCGAGCCCGCCGTCGCCCGCGCCAACGCCGAAGTCTCCTTCGCCGCGTTCAACCAGCCGCTCCCATCGTCCGTTACCATCACCGACCGCACCATCCCGGGCCCCGCCGGCGAGATCCCCGTCAAGGTGTTCACCCCCGCTGGCACCGGCCCCTTCCCCCTGGTCGTCTACTTCCACGGCGGCGGCTGGGTCATCGGCTCCCCCGCCACGCACACCCGCCTCTGCGCCGAGCTCGCCGAGGGGGCCGGGGCCATCGTGGTCAGCGTCCACTACCGCCTCGCCCCGGAGCACACCCCGCCCGCCCAGCTCGACGACTGCGTCGCCGCCACCCGCTGGGCCGTCGAACACGCCGCCGAGCTCAAGGCCGACGGCTCGCGCTTCGCCCTCGCCGGCGACAGCGCAGGCGGCAACCTCGCCGCCTGCGCCGCGCTCCGCCTCCGCGACGAAGGTGGCCCCAGGGCGCGGCTCCAGCTCCTCCTCTACGGCGCCCTCACCGGCAACAACGACCTGCCCTCCGTCCACGCCAACGCCGAGGGCAAAATCCTCACCCGCCAGACCATGGACTGGTTCTACAAGCACTACCTCTCCGGTGGTGCCGACCCCAACGACCCCTACATCTTCCCCATCCATGGCGACCTCCGCGGTCTCCCGCCCGCGCACCTTATTGTCGGCACCCTCGACCCGCTCCCCCCCGACTCCCGCCTCTACGCCGAGGCGCTCGAAAAGGCCGGCGTTCCCGTCCGCCTCAGCATCTACCAGGATCAGCCGCACATCTTCCTCCAGCTCACCGCGATGCTCGACGGCGCCAAAAAGGGCATGGCCGAAGCCTGCGAGGCGCTCCGCACCGCCCTCGCCTGAACACGCGGCCCCCTAGCCGGGCTGCTCGGCCGCCGGCGGCACGCCGCGCAGCCCGGCGGCCGCAGTCGCCCGGTAGCTCCGCAACCACGCCACGAACAGCGGCGGCAGCAGCATGCCGAACAGCACCGCCGTGAACGCAAACGCCACCCGGATACCGATGTCATCGGCGATGAAGCCGAGCGTCGCCTCCAGGAACGCCACCTGCACGCTGAACGCCAGCGACACCACACTGAGCACCGTCGCCCGCTGGTCGCTCGGCGTGTGCTCGTTGATATACGAATCCATCGTCGGCCGCACCAGCCCCTGGATCACCGCCGGCAGCGCGAAGAACGAGAACGCAGCCACCGAATCCCAGGCGGCCAGCGCCGCAAACCCCACCACCACCCCCGCGCACGAGAATCCCAGCACGCGGTCGCGTCCGGCCCGCCGGGCCACCCGCCACGCCACGATCGCCGCCGCAACGCCTGCCAGCCGCACCGGCGCCTGGAACACCCCGAAGAGCCCCGTCGGCACCTCGTGCACAATAAGGAACGGCTGCACCAGCACCACCGGCGCAAACGTCGCCATCATCAGGCCCGTCAGCAGCAGCATCGAACTCCGCACCGGCCGGTGCGTCCAGGCAAACCGAAACCCGCTCCGCAGCTGCTCGATGTACCCGCGTCGGGCGTGCGCCACCTTCGGCTCCACCATCAGCAGCGCCAGCACCATCGCCCCCAGCGGCGTCAGCGCACTCACCTGCACCGTAAACGCCAGCCCGAACCCGGCCGCCACCACCCCACCCAGGATGATCCCCGCCAGCCCCGCCCCCATCGTGATCGCGAATCCCCGTCCCGCGACCCGCGAGAAATCAGCCTCGCGTCCTGCCTGCTTCAGCGAATCGAACACCAGCGCCTGGTCCGCCCCGCTCCGGCACGCCTGCGCAACCGCCCACAGCATGTAATCCGCGAACAGCATCCAGTAATTCGTCGTCAGCCCAAAGCCCAGGATCGTCAGCGCGTAAATACCCGAACCCAGCGCCAGCACCCGGCTGTGCCCGATGCGGTCCGCCAGCGCCCCGAATGGCGCCTCCAGGCTCGCCACCGCAAACCAGAACGGCACATCCATCAGCAGGATGTACTTCAGCTCCAGCCCCCGCTCCACCACCAGGTACTTGATCCAGATCCCGAACCACAGCCCGAAGTCGTTCAGCAGCGCGAAGCCGTAGTACAGCCGCGTATTCCGGCGTGCGATGGCCTCGGCGGCGGTCATAGCCGCCCATCATCCCACACCCCGTCCCAAGCGTCGCACGACGAGGCGCGAGGCCCCGCCCAGGAGCCCCGCGCCCGCCACGCACCGGAGCCGGAGAGCGCTATGGGATCTGCTGCAGGATCGCGAACAGCCCCGCCCCGATAATCGTCGTGTCGCTCGAGAACGCGATGATGCTCAGCACCAGCACGAACACCGCCAGCCCCGCCAGATTCGCCACCACCACCTGCGTCGAATCCGCGTTCGTCACCGACTGCGCCGCGTAAATGCTCATCACGAAGAGCAGCACAATCGACCCGATCGCGAACACCGGGTACAGCACCGGGATGAACATCAGCACGCTGATCGCCAGCGGCCACGCCGCGTATCCCATCGTCCGCAGTAGCGACTGCAGATCTGCCGAGGCCTTGTACACCTGCGCCAGCATCACGTACACGATCAGCGCCCACACGCCATAGAGCGCCGCCGTGAACAGCCCGCCCAGGATGAACATGTTGAGCCACGCGTTATCGGGCCCGAAGTCGAAATTGAACTCCCAGAACAGCGTCGCCCCCAGCCCGGCCAGGAGCGAAGCAACCGCCGCCACGATCAGCGCCGGCACCAGCTCGGCCACGTTGTCGCGCACTTCGTCGAACACGCTCGTGTCGAAGCGCACCAGCCGAAGAACATGATTCACCATAACGTTCGGATCCATGCTGCCTCCTGCATGACGTCCAACCAGCGGCAGGTATCGGGCCGCCAGTTGGCGCGCACTATAGCACGCTTGCCCTCTCGCGCACGCACAATTGTTCAAACAACTATGCCAATGTCGCCCCGCTGTCCGCTTCAGCCGCCCAGCGGCCGCTTCTCGGGCACCCCCGCCCGCCGGGGGAACGCATCCGGGCACGGCGCCACCTTCCGGAACATCGCCACCCGCACCGCCGGGTTCACCCCCTCCCGCATCGCTACCGTCCCCGCCAGTTCGCAGCCCAGGCAGCGCATCGCCTCACCCGCCGCGCCCAGCTCCGCCTCCAGCCGGCTCCCCTTCGGCAACGCCACCACGCCCCCTACCGTGGCAAGCGGCGCCGCGTACTCCAGCGCCACCCGCACCTCCGCCACCGCTCGCGCCGTGACCAGCGTACAGCGCTCCCGCAGCGGGCCGCGCCCGGCAGCCTCGGCCCGCTCGGCGTGCACCCGCACGTTCGCCAGGCCCAGCGCATCCGCCGCTCGCTCAAGGAAGCGCGCTCGCTTCTGGAGCGGCTCCACAAGGTGCACCTCCCACGCGGGCCGCGCGCAGGCAATCACCAGCCCCGGCCAGCCGCCGCCCGGCCCCACATCCGCGTACACCACCGCCTCCCCCCACCCGTCGCCCGCAGCCTCCATCAGCCGCAGCAGCTCCAGCGACTCCGCGTACTGGCGCTGCACCACCGCAGCCTCCTCCACCGCCGTGACGCGCCCGGCCTCGGGCGTCGTCAGCACCAGCTCCCAGTGCTGCCGCAACTTCGGGATCGCCGCCGCAACACCCGCATCCCCGGCGAACAGCCGCTCCAGGTCATCCCAATCCAGCATGACCCTCACATCCGCACGGCACGTTCCGCGCTCCGGTGGTACAGTACCGTTATGACGAAGCAACCCGCGAGTGCACCCACCACGAACAGCACCCTTCGTGAAGCGCTCCGCGAATTCTCAGCAACCCTCAAACCCGCCGACCACGACTTCGCCACCTACGCCGAAAAATTCTGCAACGATGTCGGCCCCGACAAGCCCGTCGCCGACCTCACCCCCGCCGCCGTCGAACAGTACGGCGAACGCAACCTCCGCGCCACCGACCCCAACGGCCAGCGCCGCCTCGAAGGCCTCAAAGCCTGGTTCAAATTCCTCAAGGCGCGCGGCTACACCGCCACCAACCTTGGCACCCCCCTCCGCCTTCCCAAACCGAACGGCCAGCGCACCACTGCCAACGCCGTCCGGGTCGTCGAAACCCCCATCGAAATGACCGCCGACGGCATCGAAGCACTCCGCCGCGAACTCGCCGAGCTCGAACAGCGCCTCCCCGACCTCGTCCGAGCAGTCGAGACCGCCCGTTCCGACGGCGATCTGCGCGAAAACGCCCCCTACCACGCCGCGCGCGAGGCCCTCGCCTTCGCCGAAAACCGCCGCCGCCAGCTCGAAACAGCCCTCCGGCGCGCCGTCGTCGCCGACCGCTCCGAGCTCGATGTCGACGTCGCCTCCATCGGCTCCGGCGTCACCGTCACCCACCTCGAGCGGAACATCCAGGTCACCTACCAGCTCGTCGGCCCCCGCGAGGCCAACCCCGCCGAGAAGAAGATCAGTGTCGAATCCCCCGTCGGGCGCGTCCTCCTCGGCCGCCGCGTCGGCGATGAAGTCGAGGTCGAAGCCCCCCAGGGCACCATGCGCTACCGCATCGACGCCATCATCCACAACCCCTGACCCGCCCCCCCCGCATTCGCGGGAATCCCCGCCCCCAACCCCCGGGTTCTTGCCGCCCGCACCGCGGGCTTTCCCCTATCTCCCATCCGCACAGGCTCGCCAATACTCCCGGCATCACCACCGGAGGCCCGACCATGCTCGTCATCGGCGACCTGAAATGCCTGCACTGCGGCCACATCGCCGGCCGCTGGGTGGGACCGCGCGGCACCGCACCAACCGTCGCCGGCCTCCGTCCACTTCCCCCCGGCCTCGACCCCGCTGCCCCCGTTCGCTGCGGGCGCTGCCAGGGCCCCGTCTACCTCGATGACGCCATGCCCGTCGCCAGCTCCTACCGGCTCCGCCGCATCCAGCGCATGCGCGACCAGCTCGCCGCCTTCGATGCACCGCGCCCGCGCAGGGGCCGCGCCGCCTGACCCACTGCCGCACTCAGCAGCAGTCGTCCTTATACCCGCAGCGGCGGCACACCGCGATCCGCGCCCCCTTGATGTCGGGCATCGCCGAACCGCACCGCGGGCACACCTGCACCGGCACTGCCTGTCCAGCCATGCGCCACATTCCACCACACCGCGCGTCGCTGCGCCAGCAACCGCGCACCCGCTTGACCCGTTGATCATTTCAGCCGACGATTGCTATAGCGGCGCGCACCTCCCCGCGCGCCGCACGGGTAGCACACCCCGCCTCCCGCTCCGTGGCCCCCGCCGTGCACGGGGGCCACGCCATTTCCGGGCCCTTTACCCCAGGGGCTGCGAATCCGCCCATGGACCCCTCCGCCCTGCCCGGTTCGCCCGTTTCCATAGGCCGCCTCAATGGCACCATCGAACCTGTCGAAGCGGCCGCCCTGGCCACCGCGCGCCGCCGCTCAACGCGCCACACTGGAATCGACAGGCCCCGGCCGAGCACGCCGGGGGAAGGAGAAGCACCAATGCACCGAAGCCCGAAGTCCCTGCTCATCGCCGCCCTCGCCGTCGCGGCCCTGGCGCTCGCCGCCTGCGGCGGCTCCTCCAGCTCGAGCGGCGGCACCGCCGACGGCTCAGACGAGCGCATCCCCGCCGGGGCACCCTTCATCGACCAGGACAAGCTCAAGTTCATCCCCACCGAGCTCACCGTCCGCGTCGGCGAAACCGTCTACTTCAAGAACAGCGAAACCGCCCTCCACACCGTCACCATCAACGGCAAGAACCTCTCCGGCAACATGAAGAAGAATGACCTCTTCCTCTGGACCCCGGAAGAAGCCGGCACCTACCGCATCACCTGCGAGTACCACCCGCAGATGAAGGCCACCATCACCGTCACCGCAGAGTAGCCTTACTTCGGGGCCCGCAGCGCCGTGCCCTCGCTCAGGCGCACCACCAGGTCGAACCCCGGCGGCTCGCTCCCGTCGGGGTTTTCCATGCGCAGCTCAAACAGCCCCACCAGCTTCGCCGCCGTGTACGCCTTCCCGCTCACATCCACCACCCCGGGCGCCGCGCTCCCGTCCCCCCGGATAACCGTCACCCACGCCGGGGGAATGCCGTACCGCTCGAGGTGTTCCAGCGCCGCCTTCCCGCCGTCGGCCAGCCCGGGCGGCACCACCAGCGCAATCCGCGGCGCCTCGTCCCGAACCTGTGGATCCGCCAGGAACTCATCGATGATGGCGTACATCTGCTCCCGGTTCGCCAGCAGGATGAGCTGCCCGTCCTCCGACACCCCGCCGTACATCGCCTTCCCCAGCGAAAACGTCTCGATCCGCCCCAGGTCCACCTCCCGCGCCAGCAGCGCATACCCCGGGATCAGCGAATTGTCGATGTCCGTCCGAAACGCGTCCCGGTACGCACTCCACAGCTCCGGGATCCGCGCGATATACCCCAGGCTCACTGCCTTCTCGGCCACCGCCCGGATCACAATCTGCTGCCGCTCAATTCGCTTCAGGTCCCCATCCACCCGTACCCGCGAATAGCCGAGCGCCTGGCGCCCGTCCATGTGCTGCGGCCCCGCCTGCACCGTATTGTTCGGGAACACCTCGAGCACATCCGTTCCAAAATCCGAGATCGGCTCCGGCACATTCACCTCGATCCCGCCCAGCGCATCGATCAGCCGGACGAATCCCTCCCAGTCAATGACGACATAATGATGGATGGTGATGTTCAGGTTGTGCTGCACCGCAGCCACCGCCGCCGCCGGGCCACCCCCGGGGTACTTGTAGAACTGCCCGTACGAATACGCCGCGTTGATCTTGTTCTCCGCCCACACCCCCGGCTCATTCCCGTATGGGATCTCCGCCCAGTAATCCCGCGGTATCGCCAGGATCTGCAGGCGACCCGCGTGCGTGTCCACGCTCGCCACAAACATCGTGTCGCTGCGATACGTCCCGTCCTCCGGCTGCCCCGGCCGCTTATCCAGCCCCAGCACCAGGATGTTTAGCCGTGCCTCCGGCGTCCACGGCTTCGGCCCCGTGGCCGAGACGCCCGGTAGCGAAACATTCACCCCGATGTCCGTCCCCGGCACGTACGCAGGCACGCTCGGCACCGCCACCTCGTTCGCCGGGAACAGGTACTGGTCGACCCGCCCCAGGACGAACACCGCGGCGTAGACTGCCACCAGGCAGCCCATCACAATCCCACCAACTGCGGCACGCCGCCGCGAAACCAGGCTGCTCAATCCCCGCCAGCCTCGCAGGAGGTTCCCCTCACCTTCCCCGCCAGCACCGTCCACGTCAAGCGCCACCAGGGACACCCACCGTGCCGCTCCTCATCAAGAACGCCGTCATCGCCGATCCCGCCGGCCCCTTCCGGGGCGACATCCTCTGCCACGGTCCGACCATCGCCGCCATCGGCCGCGACCTCGAAGCCCCCGGTGCTGACCTCCTCGATGCCGCTGGCTGCACTGCCGGCCCCGGCTTCATCGATGTCCACGTCCACGGCGGCGCCGGCCACACCTTCTTCACCGATTCCCCCGCCGCCATCGATGCCTATGCCGCCTGGGCCCCCACCCGCGGGGTCACCGCCTTCCTCGTCTCGACCCTCGGCCCAACCCACGAGGCGACCGTCGCCCGCCTCGCCGCGCTCCGCCCCGCCATCCGCCCACTGCCGGCGGCCGCCGAGCCCCTCGGCTTCCACCTCGAGGGGCCCTACCTCAACCCTGCGCGCCGTGGCGCCTTCCCCGCTGCCTTCCTCCGCCCGCCCTCCATCGCCGAGTACCAGGAGCTCTTCGAAGCCTCCGGCGGTCACGTCCGCCAGGTCACCGTCGCCCCCGAGCTGCCCGGAGCCCTCCCCCTCATCCACGCCATCGCCCAGTCCGGCGCCATTCCGGCCCTCGGCCACACCGATGCCACCCTCCCCGAGGCCCGCCTCGGCTTCGAAGCGGGCATTCGCCACGCGACGCACCTCTTCAATGCCATGCGCCCCATCCACCAGCGCGAGGGCGGCCCCATCGTTGCCGCGCTCGAAGAGCCCTCCCTCACGTGCGAACTGATCTGCGATGGCGCCCACGTCGAGCCCGCTGTGCTCCGCCTCGCCTACCGCCTCCTCGGGCCCGCCCGCGCCGTCATCGTCACCGATAACCTCGAACTCGCCGGGCTTCCCGCCGATGCCGCAACCTTCGCCGGCGAACCGATCACCGTCCACGGCGCCAGCGCCCGCAAAGCCGATGGCACCATCGTCGGCAGCGTCGCCACCTTCGACTATCACGTCCGCAACGCCGTCGAGCACCTCGCCCTCGATCTCGCCACCGTGTTCCGCCTCGCCAGCACCAACCCCGCTCGCGTTGCCGGCGTTGCCCATCGCAAGGGCCGCCTCGAGCCTGGCTTTGACGCCGATATCGTCCTCCTCGACCCCGATCTCCACGTCGTCACCACGCTCTGCCGCGGCGCTATCGCCTACCGCCGCCCCTGAACCTCCCACCCCGCGCGCAGGAAAGGGAGCACCGCCCGCAGGAATGCATCCGGCCGCTCCTCTGCCGGCAGGTGCCCCGCACGCTCCAGGATGACCGGGCGCTCCGCCCCCGGGATGGCGTTCGCCAGGTCGTCCGCACGTGCCGGCGGAACCACGATGTCCGCCGCGCCGCCCACCACCAGCGTCGGCGCCCGGATCGCCGCCAGCGGCGCCGGCGCCTCTGCAGCGTGTTCCCGCGCCATCTCCCCCACGGCTCCCACCGTCCCACGCACCAGCAGCGGGTCGATGTACCCCCGCACCACTGGCTCCGTCACGAACGCCGGGTCGAACACCATCCGCCGCAGCGCCCGGCGTCCGAGCGCGTACATCGCAGTGGGCGACCACGTCGCCAGCTCCAGCGCGCCGAATGCCAGCGCGCCCGCCCGCCGCCGGCGCCCCACGTTCAGGTTCTCGCCGGCGCTCACCGATGCCACCAGCACCAGCCGACCGGCCAGCGCGGGCTCCCGCACCGCCAGGCGCTGCACAATCGCTCCCCCCATCGAGTGGCCCACCAGTGCCGCCCGCTCGATGCCCAGCCCGCGCAACAGCTCGGCCAGCCGCGCGGCCTGCCGCTCGTGTCCGTACCCAATCCCCCGCCGCCGGTCGCTCGCCCCAACCCCCGGGAGG
>FWWL01008727.1_pt1 | contig 12178 bp, 14 predicted proteins | sample 2228331 | NCBI WGS metagenome assembly FWWL01 (sample SAMEA103939775, study PRJEB20133) | metagenome | reverse complement strand
TGGTGGTCGGCAGACAACGCTGCTTTGGTGGGACTTGTTGAACAAAGGGATGCGAGTCTTTGCCGAAACGAGCACTGATAGCCACAACCGTAAAGGTTCCCCTTTGGGGCACCGGCGCACTTATGTCTACCTGGGCGAAAAGCCTTTAACGGCTGCCAACATCGTGCGTGCTTTACGGGAAGGACGCAGTTTCCTCAGTCGCGGGGCGCTGCTTTTCGTTTCCGTCAACGGTGCACTCCCTGGCGATACTGTGACGGCACGAGAAGTGACAATCCAAGTGCACCTTCAAAGCGTGTTCCCTATTGACCGCATTGAAGTTGTGCACAATGGCAATGTGGTGCGCACCCTCCCACTTGAGGGCAAAATGGCATTTGAAGGAGAAGTGCGACTTTCCGTCACCAACGGTTGGCTCTTAGTCCAAGCCTTCCGCAAGGACGACCCCACACCCGTAGCCCTGACCAATCCCGTGTTCGTGAAGGCACCGAGGGACTAAGCCCCTGCTCGGAAGAGTTAAAGAAGGGCGCTGTCCCAAAGGCTCTCCCCTCAGGACAGCACCCCTTTTTGCCTCTCAGAGAGTTTAAGGCGAAGGCGGGGTGAAACCCTTCACTTTCCCATGTATCGGTTGGGTTGGTTCAAAGGGCTGTGCGCGGCGTCCTGCGAGGGCGTAGAACCCCACCACAATGGCGAGCACCGCAACGATAACGAGAACAGCCAACCATGCTGGCACTTGCTTCTTCACAGCACCCACCTCCTCGCGCACAGGGCTACCTACTACTGCAACTGGAACCCAGGGAGTTGGTCCAAGCCTGCCAATTCGCGGTCTCTTGCATGGATTTGCCGGTGCTGCATGAACTTAACATGTCCGTCGGCGAAGGAAATGAGAGAACCGAGATGGTGGCGGGTATTTCCCTCATGCCGGACAGTCTCGTTGCACGCCCCGCCACAAGCGTTTGCCCAAATGATGCGAGGAGCAATCCAAATGGGTTCCCACCACTGGGAGAAAACGACTTGCTCGGGCACTGCGTCCTTATGGGCAGAATCTGCAAAAAGCAACACGGAGGCTGGACGGTTAATCTTTGCGAGGTTTCCCGCGTTTCCTGCGTGAGCAGCCAAGAATTGGTTATAGCCGTAACTGAACAGGATGCCATTGAACATCGGGTGCCATGACCAGCACCAACCGATAAGAGCCCGTCCGCCTGGAAGGAAGGGTCCGAAGGCTTGTTTGCAGCCTCCTGTGAACCAGCCTTCATAGCGGATAGTTTCGGTCCCACCCGAGGGGTCGGAAAAGATTTGGACATTCCGCATGTAGGGTTGTATTCGGTGTGCCCAACGCTGGAAGGGGTCGCAGGCTTCACTGATCCCCGTCCCTACCCTAAAAGTGGTACCACCTGCCCAAACGACATCGCGGCACCCCGTAAAACCTCCCCACATCTCAAAGGGAGAAAACCGTTCGTCATAGTCGTTCGCATACTGCATCATCGCCATAGTGATGTTCCGCACGTTGCTGGTGCATTGCGCCTGCCGTCCCTTTTCGCGAGCCTGGCTGAACACGGGGAACAGAATCGCTGCCAGGATCGCGATTATCGCGATCACCACCAGCAACTCAATCAGCGTGAAACCACGACGCCGCATCATCAGTCACCTCCGTGAAAGTGCTTTACCGTTAAAAAATTAGCCGCTCCCACGAGGGCTCGTAAAGGGTAAATCTTGCGCTCTAACAGGTCATTTGTTGCGAGTTTTCTCCAACATTATGGCACAATCTTGCCAATAAATGAGGCAATTTTGACATCCGGCAGGGTTGCTGAAACCTTCGTGGGAGGGGTGCCAAAGCGCTTTTGGAATAGGGAACGAAAGTGCTTGGAGTTGCTGAAGCCGACCATCCGAGCGACCACACTGGGCGGCAAGCGGGTGTCGGTTAACAACTGTCGGGCGGCTTCTAAACGCACCTGCAAAACGAAATGAAGCGGTGGCACCCCTAAGTGCTGACGAAAATAGCGGCAAAAGTGAAAGGAACTCATCCCGCACCGCTTCGCCAATTGGCTCAGCCGAAGCGGTTGGTCGTAGGTGCGGAAAATGTGGTTCACCACCTGCTGCAAAGGGAAGGGCAATTCAGGCAAGTTAACCACACATTCCGCCCACGCAACGAGTGGTAAAGCCGTCGCCTCGCTTAACAGGCTGAAGAGCCCGATTAGCAACCCTCGGCTCACCAGTGAATTGTGCATCTCCCGAATGCTGACCTCCGCTTCCCATTCGCGAAACAAAAAAGCAACCCGCTCGTCTGCGACAATGTAAGTTGGGCTTCGGTAGTGGGCTTTAGGGGTGACCCGACAGTGGTGCAGTGCGGCTCCGAAAGGATGGATGCCTACCCACAGCCAATGGCTTTCAGGTATTCGCTCTTTGAGGTGTCCGTGAGGGAAATAAGGGCAATGGTGCGGAACAAACACCCCTTGCCCTGCTGCCACTTGAAACCAGCGGTTCCGAACGAAGACGCTCCCTTCCCCTGCAAGGCAGAAAAGGAAAGTTGGCGCCACAGCAGAGTAAGGGCGCTCCCGCACCTCCATCTTGCCAAGGGAAGCAAAAGGAAGGAACACCGGCTCTATCTCGGGAACGCTGTTCGGTTGCCAAAGGGCACTACCGTCCCGCTCCAAAGCAGGGAGCACTGTGCGAGTGAGGAAATCCCTAATAGCCTGCCATGTCCCTTCCATCCCTGTGATAGGCAAAGTCGGCAAAGGGGTCATGTTGTCTCCCCCTTCGGCTCAAACTTCCATCTTCGCTAACTGAGAAACTTCAACGAGGCTGTGCGGCTTCCTCCTCATTTGGCAAGGGCTGACCTTGAACTTTCGCATGAACTGTTTGCGGAAGTGGTGCCAATCGCGGTAGCCAACAATTTGCCCTATCACGGTAGCCGGCAGGTTCGTTTGGGTCAGCAACTGCCACGCAGCGCATAGGCGCAACTGTTTCAGATACTCCGCAGGAGACATTCCCAGCCACCGGCGGAATAAGCGGCAAAGGTGAGACGGGTGAACATGACTCCATCGGGCGATGTCTTGCAACCGCAGGGGATGCAGATACGCTCGGTGCAGCAATTGCAACGCGTTCTGAAGGAAAAGGGGCATTTCGGCTGCCCGCATCGGAAGCAACTCCCAGAAGGTCGGCAAGGTCGGTTGCATCCGCGCTATCAAACTCCAAAACGCTACTAATCGTCGCCTCCGTAAAGGTGATGACAACTCTTGCCCATCTTCCACGAAGGTAGGCAGCATGGGATCAAGCAAAAGGTGCCCAGGTCCCTCGTAATGGGCTTTCGGCGTCATCCGACAGCGAGTCACAAAGGCGCCGAAACGGGTCACTGTGCAAACCAACCATTCGTTGGTCAGCAAACTTCCATCAGATGCTGTGTGGAGGAAGGTCAAATCGTTCGGCGAAACCCAACACCCTGCGGGGGCTTTCAGCACCAGCCTTTTCCCACGCGGTGTTGTCACTACTGCTTGCCCTTGCAGCAAAAAGCAAAGGTGACCGATGGCTTCTTTGAGACAGGGGTTCATTGGACGGTCGCTTTGGACGGTCGGTCGGCGAGTGCGCTCCCGTGCACAAGACAAAATCTGCCACTCCTTTCAGCAAGTGGGGCAAGATGGTCTCTTCTATCGCCTCAACAATGCCTGCCCAATCCGCTTGCCCATTAACCCATGGAACGGTAGGCGCCGACATCATCAATCCCTCCCATCGCCACTCATTACCGAAACCGCCATTCCAAAACTTTAGCGCATCGCCTCTTCCTAAGCCAACGGGAAAGGCTAAGGCAAGGCGTGCTCACCGTTGAGCCACTGGAGGAGTTCACGAGAGACTTGCGGGAACTTTTGCAGCCACTTTTTCGTTCGCTGCCACGCAGTGCGGGCTCGTTGCATCTGTCGGCGAACGGAAACTTTTGCTGTCCCTGCTAACTCGCTGCGCCGCTCCACGCTTCGTTCTGGCTGCACCAAAGCCAACGCCTCTTCGTCAAAAGCATCGCTAAACCGCCGCAAGTCTTCCAAAGTAGCGTCTTCCAATCCCTTCCCTTGCTCGCTCAAGTGCAGCACCAACTGCCCCACGATGTGGTGCGCCATGCGGAAGGGGATGCCTTTGCTCACTAAGTAATCAGCAAGGTCGGTAGCGGTGGAGAAATCGCGAACCAATGCCTGCCGCATTCGCTCCTTGTGGAAAGTCGCTGTCCCCACCACTTTCTCCATCACCGACAACGATGCCACCGTTGTGTCCACAGCGCTGAACACAGCCGCTTTGTCTTCCTGCAAGTCGCGGTTGTAAGTGAGTGGCAAACCCTTCAGCATTGTCAGCAATTGCACTAACGCCCCAAAAACTTGTCCTGTCTTCCCGCGCACCAACTCCGCCATATCGGGGTTGCGCTTTTGCGGCATGATGGACGAACCCGTGCACCATGCATCGTCCAAAGTCACGAAACCAAATTCAGGCGTGCTCCAGAAAATCAACTCTTCCGCAAGGCGCGAAAGGTGCACCATCGTTAAAGCGCAGGCAAAGACCAACTCAACGGCGAAATCGCGGTCGCTGACAGCGTCCATGCTGTTCAGCGCCGTTGCGTCAAAGCCCAACAATTGCGCTGTTCGCTGCGGGTTAATGGGTAACCCTGCACCCGCTAAGGCAGCAGCGCCCAGCGGCGAAACATTGATGCGGGGGAGCAAGCCTTGCAACCGTTCCACACCCCGTTGGAGCGCCCAGAAGTGCGCTAACAGGTGATGGGCTAACCGCACCGGTTGAGCGTGTTGAAGGTGCGTCACGCCCGGAAACAAAGTGTCAATGTGGCGCTCCGCTTGGGTTAGCAACGCTCCCTGCAAGGCGAGGATGTTCTCCACCAGAGAGCGCACTGCGTCACGGCACCAGAGGCGAAAATCCGTTGCCACTTGGTCGTTGCGGCTGCGGGCGGTATGCAACTTTCCCGCTACTTCCCCAATTCGTTCGCGCAACTTTCGCTCCACAAAACTGTGGATGTCCTCATCTTCTCCTTCCAATGGCTCTCGCCCTGCTTCTATCTCGCGATAGAGAACAGCCAGTCCTTTTACGATCTCTCGTGCTTCTTCAGGTGACAAAATCCCGCATTCGCCCAACATGAGGGCGTGGGCGATGGAGCCGAGGATGTCGTGGCGCCACAAGCGCTTGTCCACGCTGAAACTGGAGGAGAACCGCAACGCTTCCTCTGCCAACGGCTTCTTAAAGCGCCCACCCCAAAGAAGGGCGGAAGGGGCAGACGGCACTGATTGCTCTTTCTTGCCATGAGCCATTACCATCCCTCACTCCTTCACAAAGTTCGTGTTTTGGCAGCGCCAAAACGCTTAACTCCCGTTTCAGCCAACGTAGTGACTGCTCATGTGAGCCGCTTGACCATGCGGACCCAAACGCCCCAACCTTTGCCGGCTTCTTCAAAGCCTAACCGCCGATACCACTCGCGGGCTTTCCAGTTCTCCTCGCCCACCCACAGGCTGGCATATTCGCACCCTTGGGCACGGGCATAGTCCAATGCTGCCATCATCAATGCGCGTCCGATGCCGACTCCTTGCCAATTTTTGTGAACGACCAACTCGTGCAATTCGGCGGTCCGCCGTTGAAAGCGGCGGTCCCACCAATCGGTGTGGGTGCTCACAAAACCAACGAGTCGCCCTTCTTCCGCTTCAGCAACCAAAAAACCGCTTGGTTCCCCCTCGTAGAGCCACTCCAAGTAGTCGCGAATGTCCTCTTCATCCGTCTCCGCGTATTGCTCCATGCCCTCATAACCTGAGCGGTAAACTTCTATCAGTTGCTCCAACTCATGTCGTCGGACAGGACGGATGATGAAAGCGGGTGTCACCGTTTTGGCATCGGCTGGTCGGCTCATGACCAAGTCGCCTCCGTTGCTGTAGAGCAACTAAGTTGCGTAAGGCAATGGCAAATTTTAACGGCATTGGAAAGCAAGCAGAAAGGTGACACCATTGGGAGAAAACCGCAACATCGGCAGGTCATAGCCGATTAACGGTTGCTTCGGAGGTGGAACCCACTTGATTTGGTTTGCTCTCGCACTTTCCGCATTTGGTATCGTGGTAACAGGGTGGTTGTTGGTCCGCTCGGCTGCTGTTATCTCGGAAGAGACACCGTTGGGACGCGTGTGGGTTGGGAGCATTTTGTTGGCAGGTGCCACTTCCTTGCCCGAACTAATGACCAACCTGCACGCGGGATGGCAAGAGGCGCCCGACTTCGTCGTCGGCAATGTTTTGGGTAGCAACCTGTGCAACATGGCGCTGTTGGGCATCGTAGACCTCAGCCGCTGGACAGGCACCGTTTTGGGGCGCGTTTCCACCCATCACATCTTCACCGCCGCTCTTGCCTCCCTCCTCACTGCCTCTGTCGGGGCTTTCTTGCTCTTGCGGCTTCCCTTTTCCATCGCGGGCATCGGCGTTGACAGCCTTGCCTTATTGACGGGTTTTGTCATTGGCTCCTACCTGCTCCACAAGTTGGAGCAAGGGGAAAACGAGAACCGTGACAACCAAGCGACAGCGGAAGGGCGTCCCCATCGGTTGCTCAAAGCCTTGTCAGTCTTTTTCATCGCTGCGGTGGTTCTGTTCGTGAGCACTCTACAGTTCGTCAGCAGCGCCCGAGAGGCGGCTCGGTTAACAGGGTTGGGCGAAACTTTTGTTGGCACCACGCTTTTAGCAATCACCACCTCGCTGCCAGAGTTAGCCTCGTCGCTGATAGCAGTGCGGATGGGGCACTACGAATTGGCGGTCGGGAACATGTTCGGGAGCAACGCGTTCAACATGACGCTGCTGTTCTTCGGCGACCTCGCTTACCGAAAAGGTTCAGTGTTGGCGCACGCCAGTTCCGATCATTTGCTGACAGCGTTCTTTTCCGTCGCGTTAATGATGGTGGGCATCATGGGCATTTCTTTTCGTGGCGAGCGAACGCGTTGGTGGCAGCGGATGGACGGCGCCCTGCTGCTCTGCCTTTACCTTCTGGCAGTCTTCCTTCTCTGGCAGCGAGGCATCCGTTGGGAATAGCGAAGGAAAGCGCTGCTCCCCCAACGCAGTCGTTTCGCCGATTAAAATCGGCACTCATTAACAGCACCAACAACTACGAATGGTTAGCGCTGTCCCCTGTGGGCAACAGTAACTAATGACCGCTGGCAGCAAACCCTGATGCTACCGTCTCCTTGTAAAAGTGGCGTCAGCCGTGACAAGGAAAACGGGGTGTGGGACGAAGGACGCGAGACGAGCAAGGGGCATGGAGCGCAGAGCCTGGAGCAAGGATTAAAGGTTGGTAGCGTCGCCCCTTGTGAGCGGTGGTCGTTCAGTTGGAGGATGCGTCTCCTGACGAACCGCGAAAACAAAATCGCAGCAATGGAGGGTGCGCTTCCCGACGCAATGTCGGCGCATCAGGAGATGCGCCCTCTGATGAACCCCAGCGCATGGGGAGATAAGTTCCTCGGAACTTGCTGGCTCGGCGTGGCTTGCTGTAAACTGGTTAGGTGAAGCATTTCAAGCGCTGTTCAGAAGGTGGGATTGGTGATGGTTCAACCGAGCAAACAAGAGTTCATCGCTTTGGCGCAAAAGGGCAACCTCATCCCTGTCTGGCGAGACATCCTCGCCGACTTGGAAACCCCTGTTTCTGCCTTTTTGAAGTTGGCACAGGGTGACTTTGCCTTCCTGCTGGAAAGCGTGGAAGGCGGCGAACATGTCGCCCGCTACTCCTTCCTCGGCACCCAACCCTTGCTGCTCTTCCGCAGCAAAGGCGATACGGTGCTTTTGGAACGCGAAGGGGGATTGCAAGTTCACCGCTTGCGGCAAGGGGAAGACCCCCTTCACCGTCTCAAGCAAGTGATGGCGCAGTTTCGCTTCGTGCCTGTTGCTGATCTGCCCCGCTTCTGTGGTGGCTTCGTGGGTTACATCGGCTACGACATGGTGCGGTTCTTTGAGCGGTTGCCCGATATCGCTGTGGACGATTTGGAATTGCCTGACTGCTATTTGATGCTGGCAGACACCGTCGTCGTCTTTGACCACCTCAAACGCAAGATGCGCATCCTCGTTAACGCTTTTGTCAACGATGACCCTGCCAAAGTTTACGACGCTGCGGTGGAACGCATTGAAAGCATCATCCATCGGCTGCGCACCGCTTCGCTCAACCCGACGCTTCCGACCTCAACAGTGACCCGCCCGACTTTGTCCGTTACTTCCAACTTCACGCGGGAAGGTTTTGAAGCAGTGGTGAAGCAGGCGAAGGAGTATATCGCAGCCGGCGACATCATCCAAGTAGTGCTCTCCCAGCGGTTTCAAACTCAAGTCACCGCAGCCCCCTTTGACATCTACCGAGCCTTACGCTCCATTAACCCGTCGCCCTACATGTTCTACCTCGGTTTTGGCGACCTGAAACTCATCGGCAGTTCGCCCGAGATTTTGGTCAGTTGCTTTGGCACGAAGGTCATCACGCGCCCGTTGGCGGGGACGCGTCCGCGTGGGCAAACGCCTGAAGAAGACGCTGAGTTAGAGCGCGAACTCCTGAGCGACCCCAAAGAGCGGGCAGAGCACATCATGCTGGTGGACTTGGGGCGCAACGATTTGGGGCGCGTCTGCAAAATCGGCACGGTGCGAACGACTGAATTGATGCGCATAGAGCGCTACAGCCATGTCATGCACATTTACTCAACGGTAGAAGGCGAACTGGACACGAGCCGCTACGATGTCTTTGACGCCTTGCGGGCGACCTTCCCTGCGGGCACCGTCTCGGGCGCACCCAAAATTCGGGCGATGGAAATCATTGAGGAGTTGGAGCCAACGAAGCGGGGACCTTATGCGGGGAGCGTCGGCTACTTCAGTTTCAACGGCAACATGGACATGGCAATCACCATCCGCACCATCGTGCTGAAAGGCAACACGGCTTTCGTTCAAGCGGGGGCTGGCATCGTTGCCGACAGCGTGCCCGAGCGGGAGTTCCAAGAAACCGTCAACAAAGCCAAAGCCCTCCTCACCGCCATTGACTTAGCCGAACAGGGGTTGGAGTAGCCTTCCCTTTGAGCCTTTAAGGCATGTTCTCCCAACAAACAGTCGCTCAAGTTGCCAAAGGGGCATTCGGTTGGATTGATAGGGCAAAGGCAATCGGTAAAGATCCAGGGCTTGCTACACAGAAGAAGTTGCCTTCTTCGCAGTAGAAATCATTACAGCCAAACCTTGTGCCAGGTTTGCATTCAAATTCTACTTGCAGTTAAATTGGGCATCAAGAGGGTCACTGCCCTGGCAGTTAAACCGCTGACCGTTGTTGGGATTTTTACAGGTGAAGCCACTTGTGCAATTGAAGTCACTGTCCCAACTCTCCTTGCAAACATAATCGCTGCAGGTAAAGCCAGCAGTGCACTCATAGTCCTTGCACCCAAAGGCGTAACTGGGATCTCTATTGCCACTACAGGTCACCCCACTGACATCACAAGAGAATGTCTGGTAACACTTGTGGTCGGTTCCCTGCCCGTCGCAGGGTGTGCCAGCACAGGCAGGGTCCCCTGCCATTGCCCTGACAAGTCGCTCCAACCCGACCAATCCGCCGATCCCAAGGTTGACCAGCCGCATGAATTCACGGCGCTTCATGCTCCTTCACCCCCCTGGTGAATCCTCAGCATAAAAGCAGCACTTTCACCTCTCTATCTCAACTTTTGTTGAGCCGTCAAGAAAAAGCCTAATAGCGACCCAATACGACTCGTAAGGACGACTGTGGGTATAATCCAAGGCATACCAGAGGAGGGGTTTGTCCCACCGAAAGCGCCATACTACTATTCCGCCGTCATATCCGGGCTTTCCACCAATGACTTCAGCCTCAATAGTAGGTGGCGGGGAATCAATGTGAACGGGAGCTATCCCCTTCGCTGCATACTCATCTGGAACCACGTAACTTGACACTTCATGGTCAATGCTGTGTTCCACATGAATCCCCTCCAAGTAGGCGGACCGGGCTCTTTGGGTGGCTCACGCGTAGACTTTCCAGCGAAGGGGTCATTTGGACAATACCAAACCTGCCAATCCTTCGTGTAGGGCAGAAAGGCTGCCTTAAAAAGCACAGGGTTATCAGCGTTGGGAAGGATGAGATTGCGCTCTTCATCGGTTGCCGGCACGACATTGGTGTAAGGTGGAACATAGCCATCGTGGTCTTGAGCATACATGTGCAAGGCAGCACCGACTTGCTTTAGGCTATTGACGCAATGAGTAAGTCGTGCTCTTTCGCGAACAGAAGAGAAAACTGGGAAAAGAAGCCCCGCCAAAACAGCGATAGCGCCAATGACGATAAGCAACTCAACTAAAGTCAAGCCTTTCCTTGGCATCTTTCATCCCTCCACAGGACAAGGCTTTTGCTCAACGGCGCCATCGCTCAGGGCAGCCTTGGGTAATTTTCCCACCACCTTCGCCCACGCTGCCATATCGGCGCAACAGCCTTTTGGCGGTGTCCTTGCTACTGCTCTATCACCACCACCACCTTTGATAAGCGTAACGCAAGCCCGATATTAGTAACCCATAGCCCGCTAATAACACCATTGCCCATAGCAGCCGCCGAAACACTTGGTCTGGCTCAATGCCAGTGTAAGTTTCCCACGCTTTCTGAGGTGCTCGCAAACGCACTGCCACCCACAAATCAGCATATGGTCCTATCCACTTTTTCGCCCTCTCCCTTTCCTCCCGCATCTTGGTAAAGCCAATCACCCAACAAAGTTGCCCTGTTAACTCCTCATATCGCTTCTCCGCAAACAATGGGACATGTGCTTCCTCCTTCCTTGACACCACATAGTCCTCTGCCTTCACCAAGCATCGTTCAAAAAGTTCGGGATCCTCTCCTACCTTCTTCACCAGTTCCGTCATTGCCCTTTTTGCTTGTTCCCTCAAGGCAATCAAGGTCTCTTCCGTCACTCGCGTTTTCCGAAAATAAAACCGAGAGGTCAAACGAAGGAACTCGGAAGGAGGTAGTTCTTCCTTGTGAGCGTAAGTGATGGCTACAGCAACAAGCAAGTAAGGAGCAAATTGCTGCGATGCCATTTTAGGTGGATTGAGGGGTGCCATTTTGGGGAGATCGGGACCATAAGCCCAATAGGTAGCAGCGATGGTTAGAAGCACCAAAGCAGTTCCTACTGCCCGCCTGCCTTTGCGGATAAATAGGAGAGCAAGAGCAATCGCCACAACGAAAAGGGTAACAGGAAGTATGTTGCGCTTCAAAAGCCAAAGGTAGGATTTAAGCGCGTATCGGTCCAACAATCCCGTTCGGTAAAGGAAGAGCCAATAATACCACAGCCCAATCATCCCCGCCAGCAACCAAAAATCTAATCGTCGTCGCTTTTCCCAATCATTGTCTCGCGTGAGATTTTCTTTCACATTCACCCTCACCTCCTCATTGCAACCATTCTAAAGACCTGAACGAGTACCGTTACAGTTCTAGCCCTGGTTCTATTGAGGTAGAATACGGATTTCCTGGTGGTTGAGCACAGGAGAAAGGAGGACCAGAAGGACATGTAGCCCCCGTGCCACAGTCGTAATGAGACTTGCAGTAGAAGTCTTCACATGTAAATTTGCCCCCATCTCTGCATCCAGTGAATGCAGCACTACAATTGAATTGATGATCGCCAGCACCGGTATCAGTGCCACTACATGCGAAAGAACCCACATAGTTGCAACCAAGAAAATTGAGCTCACAGGTGAAGTCTCCTTGGGCGGGGTTACAAGAGAAGTTAGCAGGACACACAAAGAGATTGCATATGAAGTAAGGATGATAGGGTTGGCCACAATGGTAGTTAGCTCCAGGACAGGTGTAGAGTCCTCCCGGAGGGCAGGATTTAAGGTAAACACCTTCCCCGTCCGTCGTCAGCGCACATATAACCTCTTCGGGAGGGGCAGAAGTTGCCATTGCCTTCGTCAGTCTGACAATGCCTGCTAAGGAAAGGGCACCGATGCCCAACTTCTTGAGAATCTCTCGTCGTTTCATTTCTGATCTCCCTCCTTTGGCTTGAAGTATTCAACCAACTCCCGCCACATATAGCACGGGCGAGAGTCACTATGCAAATGAACACTTCCGTCACAAAAAAGTTCTATAAGCTTCTTGCGTAGTGGTAAAGAAGCCTCCATATTGTCATCTATGTGGTTAGAGCAAAAAGAATAAACAATCGCACCAAAGTGAAGGC
>FWWL01009161.1_pt1 | contig 12181 bp, 12 predicted proteins | sample 2228331 | NCBI WGS metagenome assembly FWWL01 (sample SAMEA103939775, study PRJEB20133) | metagenome | reverse complement strand
CTACCCTTTTAAAAGCAGGTTTTATGCCAGAATTCAGGACGGCCGCCAGGAAAAAGGAAGTCGGGATAGCTCCAGGAAAGACTCAAAGAATTGAGATACAGAACGAATTATCTCCTGTAAATTTGCTTACAGTGCGGGAAAAAATTTTACATCTGGCCCATCAGGGCTGCTGTTTCTGCTCTTCTTTTTCCCTGCGCTCTTTCTTAATAAACTCTTCCCAGGTGACGAAGCTGTGATAGAACACTCCGTCTCCTTCGTCGATGCCCCGGGTAATTTCGGTGATGTGAGAGGTGGTGGCGCCAAAGGCTTCCACCGCATAGATGACGGCTTTTTCCGGGTCGATGTCATTGCCGCAGGTGTAAATATCCAGCGCGCCGTAGTTCTTTTCGGGCCAGGTATGGGTAGAAATATGAGATTCAGAAATCACCACCACACCACTGACGCCATTCGGCGGAAATCGGTTGAACGAAATCGACCAGACGTGAGCCCCGGCTATTTCCGCCGCTTTCACCAGAATCTGCTGCACCTTCTCCACGCTGCCGATAATCTTCGGGTCGCAACCTGAGGCTTCCACAATATAGTGATGGCCAATGGTGGAGTGTTGATCCTTAGCCATTTATCTCCTCCATCAACTTTATTTCGATTACGGGTTGAATTATGACATAAATAGAAATTCTGTCAATAAACTTTTTTCACAGCGGCAACCTCGGGTCGTACTTGACCACATTCAATACCAGCTGGGTAACTGTGCGGTCGATGTATTTCAGAGAAAGGACCTTTTTTATGAACTGATTGAGATCCTGGCGGTCGGCAAAACAACCGATGAGCACTGAATCCCAGTCTCCGGTCACATCAAACACGGCCAGAACCCGTGGATCTTCAGCGATCTTTTTTTGCGTTTCCAGCAGACGGCCCTGAGAAATCCGCAGAACGATCACCGCCATCAGCCCGAAGCCAAAATATTCAGGGTTAAGCAGCGGAATGTATCCTTTGATCGCCCCGGCTTCCTCCATTTTTCTGATGGTCTGAATCACCGCTGGAACGGAAATGCCGGTTTCCCTGGAAATTTCCCGGTAGCTTTTCCTGGCATCTTTATTCAAACAGGCAGCTATCTTTCTTTCCGAATCGGCAGCCATTCAGTCCTCCTTCTAATTGAAATAATTCAGGCTAAAAATATTGACAAATGGAAATAAATTTATTAAATTTTTTTATAAATGAGAAACAATAGATTTTGTTTATTAACATTTGTGTTTCCCCTTTATATTTTATGAAAAGGAGCAAGAAATGCAAGAAAAAAAGGAGCCTGTCTTCGGGCTGAACACCGAGTCCGAGGTGCTGCGGGCGGTTTCCGACCCCGGACTCAGGATTGAGTTTGTCAGAATAATGTTTGCTGACATTCTCGGCCGACCGATGGATTTTTCGATTCCGTCAGCCGAGCTGGAAAGAGCTTTTGCTGAAGGAAAGGGATTTGATGGCTCGTCAATTGAAGGGTTTGTCAGGATTGAAGAAAGCGACCTGGTCATAGTTCCGGACCCGAAAACCTTCAGAGTTTTTCCCTGGTCCTACCGCGGATTCGACCCTGAAGTAAGCTGGCGAGAGGCCATCATGTTCGGCGACATCTATCTTCCTGATGGACGTCATTACCCGGGCGACAGCCGCTACGTCCTCAAAAGAACCCTGGAAAAAATGCGAGAAGAATTCGGCTTCTCAGATTTCAAGTGCGGCCCGGAGATGGAGTTTTTCATTTTTCCTACCGATGATAATCCAGCGCCTACCGATGCCGGCGGTTATTTCTTCGCCGGTCGGCACGGCGAAATCCGCAAAGAAATCCAGCTTCTCCTGAAAAAAATGGGAATCGAATCAGAATATGACCACCACGAAGTGGCTCCCAGCCAGCACGAAATCGACCTCAGGTACCAGAACGCCTTAGAAATGGCCGACATCGTGATGCTTTTCAGGTATGTGGCGAAAAAAGTGGCCAGAATGCACAACCTCTATCTGACCTTCATGCCGAAACCGCTCAACGGACAGAATGGCAGCGGCATGCATGTCCATCAGTCGCTCTGGCGCGGGGAGCACAACGCCTTTTTTGAAAAAGACGCTCCCTACCATCTGTCGGCTGAAGCCAGGCATTACACGGCCGGCATTATTCATCATGCCCGGGAAATCTGCGCCATCTTCAGCCAGTGGGTCAATTCTTACAAAAGATTGATCGAGGGATACGAGGCTCCGGTTTACATCGCCTGGGGGCAGAAGAACCGCTCGGCTTACATTAGAGTTCCGGAATATCAGCCAGGTAAAGAAAAAGCCACCCGGATCGAACTGAGGTCTCCTGATCCGGGATGCAACATTTACCTGGCGCTGGCCACGATGCTGGCGGCCGGTCTCGACGGCATCAGGAGAAAAATCGAACTTCCTCCTCCGGTGGAAGAAAACATTTACCATATGAGCAACAGCCGTCAGAAAAAAGCTGGCATCCAGGTTCTGCCGAGAAATCTGCAGGAAGCCGTAAGACTGGCAGAGAAAAGTCAGCTGGTTAAAGAAACCCTCGGTGAACATATTTTTGAAAAGTTCATTTCCAACAAGCACAAAGAAATAGAAGACTACCTGAAAAACGTGCCGGACGAATACGAAAAACAGGTCAGCCCTTATGAAATAAAAAAATACCTGCCGATGCTATAAGGTTCGGCTCTCAGCGAACCTGAAGAAAATCTAATCGAGCTGAGAATAAGGAGTATGGAGGACAGTCTCTACCAGCGCCTGGAAATTTTCCAGCGGAATGTCAAGCTGAAGATTATGGGTCGGGCTGATGATCAAACCGCCTCCCCTGCCCACCGTGCGCAATCTTTCGAGCACCTCAGCCCTCACCTCCTGCGGGCTGCCGAAAGGAAGAGTATACTGCAGGTCAACCGTCCCCCAGAAACAGAGCCGGTCTCCAAATTCTTTCTTCAAACGTGCCGGGTCCATCGACCGCGGCTGTACAGGATTCAGCACGTCGACGCCTATCTCGATAAGGTCCGGAATTATCGGATAGATGTTTCCATCCGAGTGGTAGGCTATTTTCAACCGCGGGTTAAGCCTTTTCAAATCCGAAATCAACCGGGCCATTCTCGGCTTCAGGAAACGGCGCCAGTGAGCCGGAGAAATCAGCATCCGGTCCTGAGCTCCGACATCGTCACCCAGCCAGATCATATCAACTCCGATTTCTACCAGTTTTTTAGCCACCGCGGAGTGATAATAAAAAGGAATATCGAAAAGTTTCTCCACCAGTTCGGGATTAACCACCATATCGAGAAGCGTTCTTTCGAGCCCCCTGAGAGCCCAGGCCGTTTCAAAGATGGTCGTCACCACCACTCCAACCACCCAGTATTCATCCTTGAACCGCTCCACCGTCCTCCGGGCTTCAGCGTAAAGTTCGGGTCGTTCGGGGTCTGGCGGCCGGTAAGAATCCAGAAGCTTTCCCTCAGCCAGAGGATGCCTGACTATTTCGGTATAACGACCACGGCCAAACCTGGTCTCGTATTCAACCACCTTCCAGCCAATTCCCCACTCATCCACATAGGTAACCCCATCCCGGCTCAATCGCTCCACAGCATAATAAGAATTCGCCCACCCGACTGAAGTCAGCAGAAGGTCGCAGCCGACAGCTCTTTCCAGAGCGCAGGTGTTCCCTCCTCCGTGAGGATTATGCGCTTCAGGTGGAAGCCCCAGAACTTCCCTTACCCTGGCCGCAAACTCGGGAGTAAAGCTGAGCTGTAGAGGGCACCTGTCGGGCTGCTGATGATTCAGCGCCAGCCAGACTCTTTCTCTCGGTTTCATTCCGACCTTTTTCTCTTCTAAATTATACAATCTGACGTTTATTTAGAAATCTTATTTTATAAAATGCATAAAAATTTTCTAAAGCCTGAAAGACTGAAGGCAATAAGTCTGGTCCTGCCGGATGAGTACGGTTCTCCCGCCTGAAAGAAAATTTTTCTTGACAAACAAATTTTTGGTTTTATATAAAACTTTATTGGAATTATAGGTTAAGAAGGAGTTATACATTTTTATCATTCATTTTGAAGGGCGTAACTCCTTATATAATTTAATACCATTTCAGCCTGATTTTTGCGCTCATTTCCTCCTATCTATAATCAGAAGCAAACCCACCCGGAGAAGGGCATCAATTTTCTTTTCTACTCTTACACATATGGGCTTGCCTCAAATTGATTATTTTATAAAAAAGGAGGCTCCATTTGGGTGTCCATCAAACGATCAACCTTGATATCATTCAGGAAATCGTTGAGAGGCACGGTTACAGCAAGAACAAACTGATCGCCATCCTTCAGGATATTCAAGCTGTCTATCATTACCTCCCGGCTGAGGCGCTCAAAACCCTGTCCAGATTGCTGAAAATTCCGCTGATCGACATTATCTCGGTAGCCACTTTTTACAGAGCTTTCAGCCTGACTCCCAAGGGACGGCATGTGGCCACTGTCTGCATGGGGACTGCCTGTCACGTACGCGGGGCTCCCAAGATTCTTGAGGAATTCGAGCGCCAGCTGAACATCCGACGTGGTGAGACTACTGAAGATGGCCAATGGTCGCTGGAAACCGTGGCCTGTCTTGGCTGCTGCGCCATTGGACCGGTGGTGGTGGTCGATGGCGATTACCATGCGCACACCACCATCCGCAAAGTTCCGACGATTCTCAACAAATACCGAAAGTGAGGCCGGCCATGCCAAAAATCAAGAAATTCAAAAATGTCGAACAACTTAGAAAGGAGATTGAAAAGCAGGAAGCCAGCCGCCAGCAGGAAAAAAAGAAAGTAATCGTGGTTTCCAACGGCACCTGCGGCCAGGCCCGCGGTTCTCTCAAGGTGATCGAGGCTCTGAAAAAATCCATCCGCCAGGAAGGGCTCAAGGAACAGGTGGCCTTGAAGATCACCGGATGTCACGGCTTCTGCGAGGCCGAACCAAACATCATCATCTATCCGGATGGAATCTTCTACCAGAAACTCGCACCCGCCGACATCAAAACAATTGTCAAAGAAACGCTGGTGGAAGGCAGGGTGGTGGAAAAATATCTCCACCGCGACCCGCTGAGCAGAGAACGCGCCTGGTACGTTCAGGAAATCCCCTTTTACCAGAAGCAGAAAAGAATCATCCTGGGCGATAACATCTTCGTGGACCCGACAAACCTGAATGATTACCTGGCCATCGGCGGATTCCGGCCTTTCCTAAAAGCCCTGACCAGGATGAAACCGGAAGAGATCATCCAGACGGTGAAAGATTCCGGGTTGAGAGGTCGGGGTGGAGCTGGCTTTCCCACCGGCATTAAATGGGAAGCCACAAGAAAAGCCAGAGGCGAACCAAAGTATATAATCTGCAACGGAGACGAGGGCGACCCGGGAGCCTACATGGACCGCAGCGTGCTCGAAGGAAATCCCTTCCGCGTGCTCGAAGGTATGATGATCGGCGCGCTGGCCATCGGTGCGCGTGAAGGATACGTTTATGTGCGCGACGAATATCCTCTGGCGGTGCGCCATGTGACCATGGCCATCGAAAGCCTCTACCAGGCAGGCCTGCTGGGAGAAAACATCCTGGGAACCGGTTTCAGCTTCGACCTCCACCTGACCAAAGGCGCTGGAGCCTTCGTTTGCGGCGAGGAAACCGCGCTGATCGCTTCGATCGAAGGTAGGGTTGGAGAACCACGCCAGAGGCCGCCCTTCCCGGCCCAGCGGGGGTTATGGAACAAACCCACCTGCATCAACAACGTTGAGACCTGGGCCAACGTCCCGCTGATAATCCTTAACGGCGCTGATTGGTTCTCAAGCATAGGAACGAGCGGCAGCAAGGGGACAAAGATCTTTTCTCTTGTCGGCAAGATCAACAACACAGGCCTGGTGGAAGTTCCGATGGGTATAACCCTGAGAGAAATAATCTATGACATAGGGGGAGGCATTCCCGACGGGAAAGCTTTCAAAGCCGTCCAGACCGGAGGTCCTTCGGGCGGCTGCCTGCCGGCTTCGATGCTGGATCTGCCGATTGACTACGAATCGCTGACTTCGGCCGGTTCGATCATGGGTTCTGGCGGCATGATCGTCATGGACGAGAAAACCTGCATGGTGGACGTGGCGAAATACTTTCTGAACTTCCTCAGAGATGAAAGCTGCGGCAAATGCATTTCCTGCCGCGAAGGAACCCAGAGAATGTGGGAAATCGTCAGCGACATCACCGAGGGCAAAGGAAAGCCCGGGGATCTCGAACTTCTGGAAGAACTGGCGATGGCCACAAAGGAGGCTTCGATGTGCGGACTCGGACAGACCGCCGCCAACCCTGTTCTTTCCACTTTGAGATATTTCCGCGGCGAATACGAAGCCCACATCTACGAGAAGCGCTGTCCGGCTGGTGTCTGCAAAACGCTTATCCGCTACGTGGTCATTGCGGAAAAATGCACCGGTTGCGAGGCCTGCAAAAGGGCCTGTCCCACCGGCGCCATCCAGGGTACCAGAAAAGACGTTCACCTTATCCTCTACGACAAATGCATCAAGTGTGGTGCCTGCCTTGAAGCCTGTCACTTTGAGGCCATCGAAGCCCAGAGAGACCCGGCGATCATCGTCGATCAGGAGGTGAAACCATGATCACCTTGAAAATTAACGGTGTGGAAGTCAAGGCGGAGGAAGGCTGGACCATACTCGATACGGCGAAGTTTTACGGACTGGAAATTCCCACACTCTGCCATCATGAAGGGCTGACTCCTTACGGCGCCTGCCGCCTCTGCCTGGTGGAAATAGGAGAGGGCCCGAAAGCCAAACTGGTTTCCTCCTGCACCTACCCGGCCGAAGAAGGTCTGGTGGTGCACACTGATACCAGAAGAGTTATCCAGGCCCGCCGGATGATGATCGAGCTTATGCTGTCTGTAGCCCCCTACTCAAAGGTTATCCAGGATCTGGCTTCTAAATTCGGCGTGACCCGCATGCGTTTTAAGATTCGCAACGAAGAATGCATCCTGTGCGGACTGTGCGTCAGAATGTGCGCTGAACAGATGGACGGTAAAGCCATAGGCTTCCAGAAACGGGGTTTTCAGAGGAAAATCTCCACACCTTTTGATATCCGCTCGGAAGAATGCCGGTTGTGCGGGGGATGCATTTACATCTGCCCGGCCTGTCAGCTCAGGTGTCAGGGACCTCAGGCCGAAACCGCCATCTGCAACGCCTGCCTGACCATGGACCCGACCTGCCTGGATTTTTATGATGAGCTTCAGTGCTGGATGTACGATGCCGGTCGCTGCGGCACCTGCGTCCGGGAGAAAAAACAATGATTTTAAGAATAAATCATATCAAAACTAACTCAGGAAAAAGGAGGTAAAAAAATGACCTTTACAAAAATCAACAGGAGTGCCGCCACTTTAACCAAAAATAGAACGGAAGGGTCGATCAGCCCTTTCAGCGGCATGTGTGTAACCTGCGTTGACGGCTGCATCGGCATGTGCGAAATCGGAAAGTCTGCCTACCGGGGAACTGAAGTCCTCTATCCGCAGCCTTTCGGGCTGATCACCGCTGCCTGCGAGAAAGATTATCCGGTAGACCTTTCGCATTTTAACATCATGGGCACGGCAGCCGGAGCCTGGGGAGTTCCCGCCGACAGCGACCTGGCCACCTTTGAGAAGGTGACCATTGAGACCGCTATCGGCCATGACAAAGGAATCAAACTCCGGGTGCCGTTTATCATCTCCGGTATGGGCTCGACCAACGTGGCGAAACAGAACTGGGCCGGGCTGGCCGTGGGAGCCGCTATTTCCGGTACGATCCTGACGGTCGGTGAGAATGTCTGCGGCATGGATGACGAAGCAGAAATAAGAAACGGCCGGATCGTTCGCTCTCCTGATATGGAGATGAGGGTCAGGACCTTCCAGAACTGGTTCGACGGATACGGAACAGTGGTGGTTCAGGCCAACGTCGAGGACACCCGGCTCGGAGTGCATGAATACGTGATCGAAAAACTCGGCGTGACCGCTGTCGAGCTCAAATGGGGCCAGGGAGCCAAGGATATCGGCGGCGAGGTGAAAATCAAGTCGCTCAAGAAAGCTCAGGAGCTCAAAAGAAGGGGTTATATCGTGCTTCCCGACCCGGAAGACCCGCTGGTGATTCAGGCCTTCGAGAAAGGAAGCTTCAAAGAATTTGAGCGACACAGCCGTCTCGGCATGGTCGAAGAAGAAGCCTTTATGAAGAGAGTGGAAGAATTGAGGAAGGCCGGAGCGAAATACATCTTCCTCAAAACTGGCGCCTACCGTCCGGCTGACTTAGCCAGAGCGGTGAAATACGCCTCAAAGGCCCGGATCGACCTGCTGACAGTTGACGGCGCGGGCGGCGGAACCGGCATGAGCCCCTGGAGAATGATGAACGAGTGGGGAATTCCCGGCGTGGAAATCTGGTCGCTCACTTATAAATATGCCGATTATCTGGCCAGCAAAGGTGAATACGTTCCGGACATCGCCTTCGCCGGAGGCATTACCTTTGAAGACCAGATTTTCAAAGCGCTGGCCCTCGGCGCCCCCTACACCAAAGTGGTCGGAATGGCCCGTTCTCCTCTGGCCGCGGCTATGGTTGGCAAAACCATCGGCAGCCGTATCAAAGACGGTCAGATTCCCGTTTATGTCGAAAGATTCGGCAATACCGTGGAAGAAATCTTCATCACCGCTCCGGAACTCAAAAAGAGGTTCGGCGAAAAATTTAACGAAATCCCCACCGGTGCCATTGGCGTTTACACTTATTTCAAGCGCCTTAGTCAGGGTTTGCGGCAGCTGATGGCTGGAGCTCGCAAGTTCTCGCTCGGATACATTACCAGAGACGATATTGGCGCTCTGACCATGGAAGCGGCCAGAGTCAGCGGCATCAAGTACATTCAGGACATCGACCGGGAAGAGGTGGAAAAAATCTTAAATTCGTGACAGGGCCCCTCACCGATTAACCAGAAGGCCGGGCCTGACCCGCGCGGTCAGGCCCATCTTATTTTCGTGGACCAGCCTCGCGCAAAATACTTTCAGCCTCCGCCTTCAGTCGTCAATTGACTTCGGGGCATAGACTAACCCCCGTTCTTATGGTATAAGAAAATGACCTGAAAAAAAATGATAACGACCGTAATTAGCCTTTTTATTCTGCTTTTTGCCATCACCATTCATGAAGCCGCACACGGCTGGGCCGCCTCGCGTCTTGGTGACCCGACGGCCAGGCTGGCCGGGCGAGTAACCTTAAATCCGATAGCCCATATTGACCCGTTCGGAACCATCATACTGCCGATTCTTCTGGGAATTATCGGGGCTCCGGTTTTCGGCTGGGCAAAACCGGTTCCGGTAAATCCCCTTTTCCTCCGCAATCCGAGAAAGGATGGATTCTGGATTTCCCTGGCAGGACCAGCAGCAAACATCCTGGCCGCCACCGGAGCGCTGATAATCATTGTTATAATGAAATTGATCAGCCCGGTTACCACCACCGCTCTCTATAATTTTCTCACTTCTCGCGGAAGTCTGCCGCCCGGGCTGCAGCCGCTTCAGGGTTTGATTATCATTCTGTTTTACATGGTCCTGATAAACACTTATCTGGTAGCTTTCAACCTGATCCCGATGTATCCACTCGACGGCAGCGGAGTTCTGGAAGGTCTGCTTCCCGAACGTCTGGCCATGATGTATTCCCGTCTGCGGCCATTCGGTTTTCTGATCGTCATCATCCTGATTTCTGTTGGTTTTCTTGAAGTGATCGTAAGACCTTTACAATATTTAATTCTTGCCATAATCTTTTTTTGAGCTGAGAAACCATGAATCAACAGGGTAAAAAAACAGTTCTGAGCGGGATGAGGCCGACAGGGCCTCTGCATCTCGGAAACTACGTCGGAGCCCTTCGCGGCTGGGTGAGGCTTCAGGACACTCACCGCTGCTTTTTTACCATCGTCCCCTGGCACGCTCTGAGTTCAGAATACCAGAACCCGAAAGTCATTAGGGAATATACGTTTGAGGTGGCGCTTGACTGGCTGGCGGCAGGACTGGACCCCGAAAAGTCCGTCCTTTTCATCCAGTCAGAAGTGAAGGAGCATGCGGAACTGCATCTTCTTCTTTCGATGATTACCCCGCTCCCCTGGCTGGAAAGAGTTCCAACTTTCAAGGAACAGCAGCAGGAAATCGCCGACCGGGAATTAAACACTTACGGCTTTCTCGGATATCCTCTGCTCCAGACGGCTGACATCATCATTTACAAAGCCGAAGTTGTTCCGGTGGGCGAAGACCAGGCTTTCCACATAGAGCTCGCCCGGGAAATAGTTCGCCGGTTCAACCGCTTCTACGGTGAAATCTTTCCTGAACCGCAGATGCTGCTGACGGAAGTGCCGAAGCTGGCCGGAACGGACGGCCGGAAGATGAGCAAATCATACGGTAATGCCATCTATCTTAAAGATTCCCCCGAAACCATCAGGCAGAAGATCGCTCCGATGGTCACCGACACACGAAGAAAGAGACGGACAGACCCTGGAGAACCAAATGACTGCCCTGTGTTTACCCTTCATAAAGCTTTCGTGCCTGAGGCTAAAAGAGAAGAGCTGGCCGCCGGCTGCCGGACAGCTTCCATCGGCTGCCTTGATTGCAAAAAAGTAGTGATAGAAGCCCTGATTGAGGAATTTGCCGGCTTCCGCGAAAAAAGAGCCTACTACGAAAAGAATCCCGACCTGGTGTGGGAAATATTCGATGAAGGAAATAAAAAAGCCAGAGAAGTTGCCGCCAGGACCATGGCTGAAGTGAGAGAAGCCATGGGTCTGGTGTTTCCCGGCGGGAAATCATCCCGGGGTAAGGTGTGATGGAGCAGGAACTGCAGGAGCCCGTTGAAATCCAGCTTCCGGAGGAATCCTGGTCGGGTTCTTCCGACGGCTACCAGGTGAAGCTGGAAATCTTCGAAGGTCCGCTTGACCTTCTGCTTTATTTAATCCGCAAGAAAAAGATTGACATACACGACATTCCCATCGCTGTCATCACCCGCGATTATCTTGAATACTTAGAAAAAAAAGACCGCATCAACCTTGACCGGGAAGCTGAATTTCTGCTGATCGCCGCTCTCCTGATTTACATCAAATCCCAGATGCTGCTGCCGCGGGAACAGGAAACAGCCCAGTCCGACGACCCGCGTCAGATACTGGTGGACCGGCTGCTGGAATACCAGAAGGTCAAAATTGCCTGCAATTTCCTGCGGGAAAAGGAAGAGGATCAACTTCTGCGCTGGCGCCGCGCCTTTCTGCCGCCGATAGCCAGACCGGAAGAGGCCGAGCTTCTGGAGGTCAGCTTGTTTGACCTGGCCGAGACTTTCTTCCTGCTGATGAAGAAGAGGGAAAAAGAAAACCTGCGCATCATCAAAGGCAAAGATGTTTCGGTCGAAGAAAAAATGAAAGAGATGATCGATTACCTGGAAACCAACGGCTCGATGGATTTTCTGGAATACTTCTCCGCTCAGGAAACACTGGAAGAAGCGCTGGTTTCCTTCTTCTGTCTGCTGGAGCTGGTGAAAAACCATCTGGTCATAGCCATTCAGGAACAGCTGTTCCAGACTATCCGGGTCTGGTTGAGAAAACCGCGATCACATCATCAACATGGACACAGCCATGAATGAACAGTTAAAAGCGATACTCGAAGCTCTGATTTTCATTTCTCAGGAACCTCTAACTCTGGAAAAAATAAAAGAAGCCCTGGGTGAGGTGCCGGAAGATGAACTGCAGGAATGCCTGAAATCGCTCATTGAAGGGTACAGCGCAGCCCACCACGGCATTCAGATTATCCAGTCCGGAGGTGGATACCTTTTCACCACGAAACCCGAGCATGATCAGTGGGTCCGGAAACTCCTGCAGATTGAAAAGAAGAGCAAACTCTCCTCGGCCGCTCTGGAAACTCTGAGCATCATAGCCTACCACCAGCCGATTACCCAGGCTGAAATTTCAGCCATCCGCGGAGTCGATTCGACTTACTGCATCAAAACTCTGTTGCAGAAAAAGTTGATCAAAATTGTCGGCCGGAAGAAGGCGCCCGGCAATCCGCTCGTTTACCGCACGAGCGAAAAATTTCTTCAGTATTTCGGGCTGAACAGCCTGGAGGATTTGCCGAAAGAAGAGGAAATTGCTAAAATCCTCGAAGAAGAAAAGCAATCGGTTTCCTGATTTTAAAAATTATA
>FWWL01009165.1_pt1 | contig 12195 bp, 11 predicted proteins | sample 2228331 | NCBI WGS metagenome assembly FWWL01 (sample SAMEA103939775, study PRJEB20133) | metagenome | reverse complement strand
CCTGCGGCAGGAAGATGTAGAAGCGTCTTGGGCCTTGGCTCAATTCGGCGTCTATAATCGCGGGGTTGCCCTGCTTCAATTGGTTATTATGGGCGCTGCGGGGGCGGCGTCCGCGCTAGTGCCGTCGCTGACGGCGGCGAGGGCTCGCGGCGACGAAGCGGAGTTCGCGACGCGCGCTACGTTCGCCATGCGGCTTGCCTGGTGGCTCGGCGGCGCATCCGCGATCGGATTGGCGCTGCTTGCGTCGCCGATCAATAAGGCTCTGTTCGCCGACGGCAGCGGCACCGCCGCGATGGCGATCATCGCTTTCGCCGCCGCAGGCGGCACGCTGCAGGCGGTGAGCGCGGCGCTGCTGCAAGGCATGGGCGACCTGCGGTCGCCCGCCGTCAACCTGGCCGCCGCGGCCTTGCTCAAGCTAACGCTCAACGCGGTGCTGGTGCCCGCGTACGGCATCAAGGGCGCGGCCGGCGCTCGCCTTCGCCGCCGCGGCAGTGCTTAACGCGCTGTCCTTGCGTCAGCGCGCCCAACTGCCCGCTCCGCGCCTAAGCGTTGCGTGGCGCTCCATCGCTGCGCTGGCCGCCATGGCGGCCGCGGTCGCTCTAATCGCGCTAGGGCTTGGCGGCGCGCTCAACGCGAGCCCTGCCCTGCCCGCGCGCCTGGCGTCCCTCCTCGTCGCCCTGCCTGGCGTTCTCGTCGGCGCCGCCGTCTTCGCCGCGGCGCTCGTCGCCCTGGGTGCCGTCGCTCCGCAGCAGTGGCGCGAGCTGCCGGGTCTATCCGGCAGCCGCATCGAAACCTGGCTGTTGCGCCTTCATGCCTTAAATGATCGCCGCACCAAACCCTCGAAATCCAAGGAAGGATGATGATATAAGATGCCACCTACAATAACGGTTGTCGGTCTCGGCTCCGGCGGAGAAGATCAGTTAACTCTCGGCACGCTCAAGGTACTGGAGCAGTCCGCCCGCCGCTTTGCTCGCACAGCCGACCATCCGGCCATCGTCGATTTAATGCTTCGCCAAATCGCTTTCGACTCTTTTGACCGCCTTTATGAGAGTCTCGAAACTTTTGAAGAAGTATACGAAGCCATAACACAGGAACTTCTCGAAACCGCCAAGCGGCATGTCGACGAAACAATCGTCTACGCGGTACCCGGTCATCCGATGGTCGCCGAACGGGCGGTGCAATTGCTTAGGCAACGCGCTCCCGAGGAAGGCGTCAGCTTGCGTCTGCTCGGCGGCGAAAGCTTCCTCGACCAGTCTTTCACGCGTCTGGGCTTCGATCCGATCGAAGGTTTTCAGCTGCTCGATGCCGCCGATCTAACGCGCGAGCACCTGCGTCCCCGTTTACATACGGTCATAGGACAAGTGTATGATGCTTTTACAGCCTCCGAAGCTAAATTAACTCTCATGAGCGTCTATCCGGACGATCATCTTGTCACCGTGGGGCAAGCGCTTGGCGTCCCTGGGCAAGAGAACATCCGGCAGGTTCCTCTTCATGACCTCGATCGTCTGGATTCTTACGGCAACTTGATGCTCGTGTACATTCCCGCCAGCTCGGATGAACGTTTGCGCCGGCGCTCTTTCGAGCGGCTGCACGAGATCGTCTCCATCCTGCGCAGCCCGGAAGGCTGTCCATGGGACAGGGAGCAGACGCATCAATCCATCCGCCGGAATTTCATCGAAGAAACGTTCGAAGCGATCGAAGCGCTGGATTTGGACGATCCCGACGGCATGAAGGAAGAATTCGGCGACGTGATCCTGCAAGTACTGCTGCATAGCCAGATGGAAGAGGAGAACGGAGCCTTCGACGTCTACGACGTATTGGCCGAGCTCAACGACAAGCTGATCTTTAGGCATCCGCACGTATTCGGCGGCGAGAATGCCCAAGATGCCGAGGAAGCATTGAATAATTGGGAGCAGATGAAGGCCGAGGAGAAGAAGCGTAAAGGCATTCCGGAGCGCAACTCCATTCTCGACGGCATTCCCAAGGACTTACCCGCCCTTCCCCGAGCTCACAAGCAGCAGAAGAAAGCGTCCGGCGTCGGCTTCGACTGGCCGAATCTTAACGGCGTCTTCGACAAGATCGAAGAGGAATTGCAAGAACTGCGCCATGCCGCGCAGCAGGAGTCCAGGGAAAGCCAGCAGGACGAATTAGGGGATCTCTTGTTCGCCGTCGTCAACGCCTCCAGGTTCCTCAAAGCCGATCCCGAAGAGGCCCTTGCGGGCACGAATCGTAAATTCGCGGCACGTTTTAAATACATCGAGGAGCAGTTGCGTATAAGCGGGCGTACTTTTGAGCAAACTGACTTGTTAGAGATGGAAATGTGGTGGCAGGAGGCTAAAACGCGTTTGTGAACAATTCGGAACGCATACTTTGTCTCACAAAAAAAGAAATTTCGCCGTTTTTCCCCTACTTTCTACCTATTTCGAGAAATTTTTTTACGAATTGGCAGGATTTTTTTAACAAAGGGCAGAATAGTATTCTTCGTGAGTTAAACAAACCCACGTTTCACGCGGCATTCAGAGCTTGCGGGAACGAAATTAGGCATCGACCATAGGAGGAATTTCGTAACATGAACAAAACAGACCTGATCAACAACATCGCAGACAAAAGCGGCTTGACGAAGAAAGACGTAGAATCCGTATTGAACGGTTTTCTGGGCGAAGTAACCGACGCTCTGGCAAAAGGCGACAAAGTACAACTTATCGGCTTTGGCACGTTCGAGACTCGCAGCCGTTCCGGCCGCGTAGGCCGCAACCCGCAAACGGGTAACTCCATCACGATCCCGGCTTCCAAAGTACCTGCTTTCAAAGCTGGCAACAAACTGAAAGACGCCGTTAAGTAATTAATGCGTCTGGATAAATTTCTGAAGGTGTCGCGGCTCATTAAGCGCCGCACCGTCGCGAAGGAAGTGTCCGATCAAGGACGCGTCCTTCTCAACGGTAAAGAAGCCAAGCCGAGTACCGTCGTCAAAATCGGCGATGTGCTGGACATTCAATTCGGACAGCGTACGTTAACCGTACAGGTAGAACGGTTGACCGAGTCCAACCGCAAAGAGGATATCGCGGGACTGTACACCGTGCTTAAGGAAGAAGCCCGCAAGCGCGACGAAGATCCCTTGGGACTATAAGTTTGAAAAGGTATGAGAGTCTTGTAAACTAGAACAACAGAGGTCTGCCATCTACATGAGGCGGGCTTTTTTGTGATCTCCTAAAATGTTACAAAAAATGTCATGACCTCAAGTTGCTGTTATGTTATATTTTTCCTATTGGTGTCTACTCCTGACGAACTATGCTAATAGTAGTTGGCTGAGACGCTAGTTCTAAGGTGAGATATGATAATGGTGGAGGAGACAGCAAAATGGGGCAGAAGACGATGAAGAAGCAATTCTTAAGCATCGCAATAATCGTTTCCATGATTTTTACAGGATGCACGACTGTTTTTGCAAGTGAGCTTAAGGACATGAAGGGTCATTGGGCGCAGAGTTCCATTCAGTCTTGGGCGGATCAAGGCTTGATTTCCGGCTATAATGACGGAACCTTTAAACCGAATGGAAGTATCGTACGTTCAGAATTCATTGCCCTAATTAATAGATCTTTCGGATTTACGGAAGTTAAGGATGTTGAATTCACGGATGTTAAGAAAACCAATTGGTTTTATGCCGATTTAGCTAAAGCAGTCGCGGCAGGCTATGTTAAGGATATAACGGATGGTACGTTTCAACCTTCTCAGAAGGTAACACGCCAAGAAGCGGCTTCCATTCTGACTAAGCTTCTCTCGCTCGCCCCTTCCCACTCGGCAGATCAATGGGCAGACGTTACGAAGTTATCGGATGCGGCAAAAGGGTCAATCGGCGCTGTTGTTGACGCGAAGCTGATGCACCAAAATGCCAAGGGCAAATTCCGTCCTGACGATAACCTTTCCCGCGCGGAAGCGATTGTCGTTCTGACCCGTGCGCTTCAATACAAGAAGGATCAGACAGAAGTCGTATACGACAGGCCTGGAGTATTCGGCCCTGCGACCGGAGTGGAAACGGTGAAGAAGAACGTACGAATTGTTTCCCCAGGTGTCACGTTGCAAAATATGAACATCGAGGGTGATTTGACCATTGAAGAATCCGTCGGAGACGGCGAGGTATTCTTAAAACAGGTTTCTGTCAAAGGAACGACGGCAGTAAACGGTGGAGGAGCGAACAGCGTTCATTTCGAGAACTCCGTCATCGTGAAGATTGTTGTTAACAAAAAGGACGGAAGCGTCCGTATTGTTGTAGAAGGAACTTCGGAGGTTAAGGATGTTATTTTGCAATCCGGCGCAAAGCTTGAGGAATCGAATTCTTCTGGAGCAGGGTTTCAAAATGTAACTCTTGCGGAAACGTTGCCTGCGGATTCGAAAGTAACGCTGAGCGGTCAATTTGAAACGGTTGACGTACTTGCTGCGAAGATCAGAGTAGAAATTCCGATGGGACAGATTGATAACCTGAACGTGGACCAAAAAGCGGGAGATGTTTCCGTCGATATCGGTAAAGAGGCCAGTATTGTAGAACTCGTCCTTGCGGCGGTTGCGAAAGTAATCGGTCAAGGCGTAATCGAGACAGCCAAGATTACTGCAAATGGAGCCACAATCGAGCAAACGCCTAACAAAGTGGAAGTCGGTCAAGACATGAAAGCCGAAGTTGGCGGTAAGCCTGCGGTTAATAACGGCGGAACGACTGGAGGCAGCACATCCGGAGGCAGCAGCGGCGGCGGTGATTCTCCGTCAAGCGTAAATAAAACAAATTTACTTTCAGCGATCTCTGTCGCCCAAGCCACATATGGCCAAGCGGTTGAGGGTAATGAAATCGGCCAATACCGGTTCGGTTCGAAAGCTGAATTCCTTGTAGGTATTCAAGCGGCTAAGTCGGTATATGATAATTCATCTGCTACTCAGGAGCAGGTTAACGCTGCTCTAACAACCTTGAACTTCAAAGTAATGATATTCGGATACAGTAAGAATCAATTCTCCATAAATGAATTGTTTGTAAATTTATTTAATTCCTCCAAAGTCTTGTACAATTCCGTAGTCGAAGGTGCAGGGCCGGGACAAGCCGGAGCGGGAACGAAACCGGTTTTTGGCGAAGCAATTGCTACGGCACGAGCGGTTAAAAATAACAGTGCTGCCTCGCCTCAAGAAATAGGGAGTGCTTATGATTCCTTAAGTGCCGCATATGGTGTATTCATCAATGCTTTCACGCCTAATGATGTCACCAAATTACAGGATGCATTTAATAAAGTGGATCAGGCGCTAGTGAATGCGGTAGAAGGGGTTTTACCAGGACAATATCGGATGGGAGCTATAGCTATTCTCCATATGGAAACGGATGGATCTAGGTTCTTGCTGTCGAATTCGCATGGGCCGCAGTCCCGAATAGATTCCCAAGTAGAATGGATAATCAGTGCGCTGAATACCTTTGAAAGCGATAAGGTATCTGAGAATCCAGCAATCATTGCCCCTGTCGACCCTTACGGAAAATATACATTCCCTCAAAATAACGAGGAGTTCTTCAAATTCACTGCCAGCGTGACCGGATCCGTTTATGTCGTTCCATATTCTTCTTTCCCAACGACGATTAACGATCTAGATTCATTAACGATTAAAGCACAAATATCCGTAACCAATAGCGCTCCGACCCAAATTAATGTCTCATCGCTGCCAATCGGAAAGTACAAGTTCTATCATGTGGATGCGCAAGGGATACTGTCCAAGGCATTTATCGGTTACTCCATTTATGCGGATTCTCAATTAAATGAAGTTGTCGTGACTAATGATCAGTCTCCGAACACTGCAGGTGGTATTGTTAATACGGTTACTTGGACCGACAGTACCTCTCTAGGAGTTAACAGCTATAGCGTTTATCGAGGATTAACCAATAATGTTATTGAAATGACAGAACTCGTTCAAGACATAGCCCCAAAAACACAAGTGTATGTAGACGAAGATCCTGATCTTATGCCGAATACGACTTACTACTATCGAATAGTGATCAGAAATAAGAGTGGATCTGGGGTTTTCTCCCAAGGATTCTCAATCCAAATCCCTGCAGGATACTAGCTAAATAATGTATCATAAATAAGAGTTCTCTGAGTAACTCGGGGAACTCTTATTTACATACCAAAGGAGCGGAATTCATGACAAATGCTCACGAAATATGGATTGGCGCTTATAGCGCTAAAAATGAAATAGGAATTACTAGGCTTGAAATGCATCACGATACAGGGGAGCTCTTCAAAACGGCCGAATACGGAGGCATTGAGAATCCTTCGTTCCTGCGCATGAACCGCGAAGGAACCCGCCTATTCTCGGTGAGCGAGACGGATGCTTACGATAATGGCGAAGAGGAAGGGGGACAACTGGCCTCCTTTCCGATTGAAGCGGGAACCCGGAAGCTCGGACCGGGGCAATTTCATCCGACGCACGGCAGTCATCCTTGCCATCTTTCGCTTACTCCGCAAGAAGATTGGCTTGCCGTTGCCAACTATAGCGGAGCGTCCGTCACGATGTATCCCATCATGCCGGATACCCGTACGGCGCCGCCGGCTATTCGGCTTCGCCATACGGGTTCCGGACCGGACGCGGATCGCCAGAAGGTGCCGCACCCCCATTCCGTCTTCTTCAGCAGGGACGGCAACTACTTGTTCGTTCCCGACTTAGGGATGGATAAGATTATTATTTATATGCGCGGTCCCGAAGCGCATGAGTGGTCGGCGAATGACGCCGTATCTTTGGATCCCGGCGCCGGCCCGCGTCATCTCGCTTTTCACCCGTCCGGCAACGCCGCTTATGTACTAAATGAACTCAACTGTACGATAACGCGATTCTCGTATGACGGGGCTGGAAAGCTTGAGCGCCTAGAGTCCGTGCCGACGCTTCCTTCTTCCTACAAGGAAGAGAGCACGTGCGCGGAAATCCTCGCATCTCCCGACGGTCGGTTCGTCTATGCATCCAATCGGGGTCACGATAGCATCGCCGTCTTTCGGGTTGACGAACGAACGGGCGAGCTTCATGCAGCAGGTCACGTCTCTACCAGAGGAAAAACACCGCGCAATTTTGCCTTAACCCCTGACGGGCAATGGCTGCTCGCGGCCAATCAGGATTCCGACTCCGTAGTTCTTTTTCGCATCGACTCGCAGTCCGGATTGCCCATCTATGCCGGAGCAGAATTACCGGTAAGCAAACCCGTGTGCGTCCTTATTCGCTGAAGTTCTAATTCGTTCCCCTTACCCATAGGCTAGTCTTAAAGGTAAGGAGGGACGTGCTATGGTTGAACACGCCAAAGGCGCCAAACACCAGGAAATCCGCATGCTCAATCGCAAAACGCTGGATATTTCCGGGGTCAGCAATGTGGACAGCTTCGATAACGAGGAGTTTCTGCTGGAAACCGAATGCGGATTTTTGACCGTTCGGGGGCAAAACCTGCACATGAAAAATTTGAATCTGGACCAAGGACTCGTCTCGATTGAAGGCACGATCCACTCCCTCGTCTATTTGGACGGCAACGCCGGCAGCAAGTCGAAGGGCTTGTTCGGGAAGATGTTTAAGTGAACGCGGCGGCACAATGGATGACGATCGCCTCTATGATGATGTGCGGGCTGGCTATGGGGCTCGTCTTTGACGTCTATCGTGTCGCTTCCCACCGATTTCACGTTGCCCGCTGGCTGCTTCCCGCATTGGACGTGGTCTATTGGGCGGCTGCAACCCTTGGGGTATTCAATATCCTGCTCGGAAGCAATCAGGGCGAAGTGCGCATGTACGTATTTCTGGGACTAGGCATCGGCGTGACCGGCTATTTCGGATTGTTCAGCAACTGGGTGGTCAAGCTGTCGGGCAAGCTCATCGATATTCTTAAATCGCTGTTTCGCTTTGCGTGGAAACTGGTTAATACGATACTAGTCGTTCCTTTTTTGTGGATTGTCCGATTGTTGGCCAAGCTGCTCGATATCCTGTTTATCTTGACGGCGGCGCTAGTGCTCTGGGTTGGGAAGCTGCTCTTAAAACCGCTAATCGCATTGTCCAAGCGGATTTGGCCCAAGCTTCTGCCCGTCAGACGGAGATTCGCGCCAATCGTTAACGCCTATGCGCTCGTTCGAGAGCGCGCACGGCAAATTCGCGACTTATTGAAGAAAAAGCCTTAATAACTTTCGACAACTTTTTTGCCTGAATTGCTTCGAAAGAAGCATATTTCCAAATGTCCGAATTATGCTATAATAATCCCGTTCCTCTGTTTAAAAAGGGACAGTATAGCAGCTTGGGGAAGGAGGCATCGGATTGTCTTCACGCAGTATGGCCGCGACACCTGTCATGACGGGAGCACGCAGAAGATTGAAATTATTGCTGTTCATCATGGTTCTCTTTATGAGTTGGGCACTGTACGTCCTTATCATCCAATACGGACAGATCAGCGATCGTTCGGGTCAATTGCAGGAAGCTGACCGTAAGCTAGCCGATGCCCAAGCGAAAAGCGATGCTCTGAAGCAACAGATTGCCCGATTGAACGATCCCGAATATATCGGCCAAATCGCCCGCAAGGAGCATGGGCTAGGATTGCCGGGGGAAATTCCGATTAAGAAGGAATAAACGGTTACATAAGCATTAACGTAGTCTAACGACTGTTGACCTTGCTTTCTATTGTCGGTTATAATTGGCATAGCCGGACTTATGCAGTTCGGGCACATTTAGGTTCAGGGAGGAACATCGGTTTTTATGGCCATCGAAGTGGGTACCAAATTGGAGGGCAAAGTTACCGGCATCACGCATTTCGGAGCGTTCGTGGATCTTACGGGCGGCGTTACGGGGCTCGTCCACATTTCCGAGATTGCCGACAGCTATGTGAAAGACGTTCATGAGCATTTGAAGATTAATGACATGGTAACGGTCAAAGTCATTAATGTGGACAAAGACGGCAAGATCGGTCTGTCCATACGTCAAGCCGTGGACAAACCGCCGGAACAGCAACAACAGCAAGCACCGCAACAACGTGGACCACGCGATCGCGGCGGCCGTCCCTCCAAACCGGGTGGTTTCGGTAGATCTCCCTCTTTTGATGACAAATTGTCTCGCTTCCTCAAAGACAGCGAAGAACGCATTTCTAATCTTAAGAAAAGCACCGAATCCAAACGAGGCGGACGCGGCGGACGTCGTTCGTAAGATATAATCTAATACCTGTATTCAGAAACCGGACCCTGAGGTCCGGTTTTGTTCTGTTTAGGAGATTATGAATTTTTGCTGATTGTGGATAAGCTGTGCATAAAGCTGGGGGTAAAATGTCTGCTTCATACGGTGGCTTAGGTGGCTGCATGTCGACGGGTACTCTAGCAAAAATCAAAGTTAAACACTGGGCAACTTTTGATTATCCTGGTACGTAGTTAAGATAGCACTGTTGTTAGATCGCAAGGATTATGATGAAATTAAATCGGATATGTCGTGTTTGTTATTTTTATCAAAAGGGGGAATATACAATGAACGATAATTACACGAAATTCGTACTATCTGGAATTTTAGTTTGTCTTATATTCATTGCCTTCAAGCCAAATGAAAAGACCGATCCGCAACTAACGCTTAATTATGAAGATTACCTAAATAATCCTGAAAAGTATGGGATACCTGTTAGAAATTAATTATTAGCCAGAAAATCTTAAGTGGAGTAGTCCAATAAATGTTCTGAGAAAATTTTAACCCCATGCAATCATTCGTGCCTATCCGGCATCGGCGCGCGCTTGGCGTCTGCGGAAGGGCGGCAAGGAGCGCCATCCCGCGTCGGATGAGCGCGTTTTTTTGTTGTCGTAAATGGTGACGGAGACGGGCACCAGTCATGAAATTGTGAGATCAACCTATGGGCGCCATGGGTTTCGCGGTTTCCCGAATGCAGTCGGCGCAGAGAAGCGGTCGCTGTCGGAAAAAACTTTTTTCCCGCCAACCGTTTCTGACAAACTTCATGAAACGCCCCCCCTATAATAAAGAACACAATTCAATCTGGTAAATGGGGTGTACATCATGGACAAGCCGTCCGTCGTTCCGTTCGTACCGCGTCCGGGAACCGGACCCGCCTTTGTTCCCGATAAGGGAAACAAGCGTTGGTTTCGCAATCGGAGGAAATCCGCCAATGCACAAGGAAACTCCCGGCCGTCGTCAATGCTCGCGCGATCGGGAGAAGCCTTACGTGCGCAGCAGTGGTTGTTGTTAGTCGTCGCAGTCGGGTTTTTGCTAGGAAGAGCCGTGATGCTGGAAGGGATTGCGCCTTGTGCGGCGGCATTTTTCGGAGTCGTGCTTTATTTACGCAGGGATTTGGCATTCTGGGCGGGAATCTCGCTCGTTGCAGGCAGTTTCTGGGCGCTTGATCCGATGCCTGCGGTCATTTGCGCGGAGATCGGCGTCATCTATTTGCTTTATCGTGGATTAGTCAGCTATGAGAGAGCGGATTTATCGCATGCGCCGGTAGTCGTGTTTGCTGCAACGCTGCTTGTCCGACTATTCGATACGCTGCTTGCGGACAAGACCTCCTGGTTGCCTTACGTGCTTACGTTGGTGGAGGCGGGTCTGGCTTTCGTGCTAACTTTGCTTTTCGTACATGCATTGCCCGTGTTGGCACGAACGAGGAAATCTTCCCAACTGCGCCATGAAGAATGGATAGGAGTCGCAATCTTGCTCGCCTGCCTGCTCACGGGGATGACAGGCTGGACCGTATATGGAATTGCCGTAGCAAGCGTATTATCCCTGTATTTCGTCGTAATGACCGCTTACGTCGGAGGTCCGGCTCTAGGCACATCGGCTGGCGTGGTGGCAGGTATGATTCTAAGCCTGTCCAATATCGGAGCGGCATCCGAAATCGGATTGCTTGCCTTCGGAGGGTTGATGGCCGGGCTTTTGCGTGAGGGCGGCAAGGCGGCATCCGTGTTCGGCTTATTGCTCGGCACTTCCGTGTTAGCGCTTTATAGCGGGAATGCCGCGGATACGATGGCTTCCACTTGGGCGACGGTGGCTGCATCCGTATTGCTGCTTTTTACCCCGCGTGCGGTTATGGAGTCTGTATCAATATATGTTCCGGGTACTACAAACTATGCACAGAATCAACGGGATTATGCGCAAAAAGTAAGAGACTTGACGGCCGAGAGGGTGGAGAAGTTCTCCGAGGTGTTCCGTCAGCTGTCGCGAAGCTTTCGCCAGATGACGCAGGCAGGGGAAACCGCCCGGCAAAACCGGGATTTCGACCATTTCGTGAACGCGGTCCACGAGCGGGCTTGCTCAAGCTGCCACCGCCGCGGATTATGCTGGGACGGACAATTCATCCAGACTTATAAGCTGATGACGGATATGATGACTGCTGTCGAGGAGGAGCCGGATCTGAAGCCCTCGAATATGCCCAAGTCTTGGAGCCGAATTTGCGTCAGAACTCCTCAGGTACTCGAATTGCTTAAACGCCAATATGAAGTTTACCGCAATGACCTGCATTGGCGGCAACAATTGCAGGACAGCCGTTTCCTGGTAGCGGACCAATTGTCGGGCGTCTCTCAGGTCATGGATGATCTAGTGAAGGAAATTCGTCGCGAAGCCAAGCAGATGGATGCGCAGGAGGGGCAGATCAGAGATGCGCTCGATCATCTGGGGTTAGCGATTCAGAACATAGATATTATTAGTTTGGAGGAGGGACATATCGATATTGAGATGGTTCATGCGTTCCAGTCCGGTTACGACGAGTGCCGCAAGATGATTGCTCCGATTCTCTCGGAGATTCTCGGAGAAACCGTAACGGTTCGCCATGAGCGAAGCGGCGAGCCTGCCGCGCACCTGAGCACGGCCACGTTCGCTTCGGCCAAAGCGTACGAGGTGGAGACGGGGGTGGCGGGCGCAGCTAAGGATGGCGATATGCTGTCGGGTGACAGCTTCAGCATGATGGAGCTAGGGAACGGTAAGTTCGCGGTGGCGTTAAGCGATGGAATGGGCAACGGGGTTAGGGCTCGGATGGAGAGCAGCGCCGCGTTGTCGATGCTTGAGCAATTATTGCAATCCGGCATCGACGAGCGGCTCGCGGTGAAATCGGTAAATTCGGTTCTGCTGCTGCGCTCCCCTGACGAGATGTTCGCAACTGTTGATCTGGCGCTGATTGATCTCTATTCGGCCCATGCGACCATGCTTAAGATAGGGTCGACACCTAGTTTTATTAAGAGA
>FWWL01009164.1_pt1 | contig 12197 bp, 8 predicted proteins | sample 2228331 | NCBI WGS metagenome assembly FWWL01 (sample SAMEA103939775, study PRJEB20133) | metagenome | reverse complement strand
GAGGTGCTGGCGGTGGTGGCGGGGCCGGAGATCCATCCCCTGGCGGCGGCTGCGGCCCGGCAGCGGGGGGTGTGGTGGCTGACGGACGGCCGGGCCTTTGCGCCCGAGGAGATCCCGCAGGGGGGAGAGCCGATGGGATCTTGAACCTCCCCGCGGGGCGTTCTGGATCGCTTCGGCCCGGTCATCGGCCCTATGGAGGAGGAACGGATGGTGGAGGCCCTGCGCGCTTGGGTGGAGGAGCAGGGAGGAACCCTGCTGGGGATCGTTGTCTCCATCACCCTGGACGACTTCAGGGAGGTGGATGGGGTGGTGCCGGTGCGGTTCCCGGATGGGCAGGAGGGATGGATCCTGGTGTCGGCGAGGTGGAAGGCGTGGCCGCACTCGATTGGGGAGTTCGTGGAGGAGATCTTGCAGAACCCCCAGGCGCGGGCGGAGCTGCGGGCGAGGGGGGTGGGAGAGAGGGTGTGGCCGGTGGTGTACGCATCGGCGGCGGATTGGCGGGCCCTGGAGGCGGCGCGGGAGGCGGGGGTGGGCTTGTTGTTAGGCGGGCAGGGGATGGTGGTGCCGCCCCTCTTGTGGTCCCTGGAGGAGGGCGCCCCCCGGAGCCAGTAAGAACCCGGCGAAGGCGATCGCCGGGGTTCCAGTGGTGATCCCCCATCTTTTCACGCGGTTGATCTACGCCCCTTGACCCCGGTGGTATAATCAAAAGGTAAAGCCGGATGGCGTCGGTGGATCCTCGAGGGGAGGACCCGATGATCGAGGTGGTGATTGACAGCATCCGCGCCAGCCTGATGTCCCAGCACCGGGTGATCATCCTGCGGGAACGCGAGAGCGACCGTTACCTCCCGATCTGGATCGGCCCCTATGAGGCGGAGGCCATCAACATCGAGCTGCAGCAGATCGAGGTCGCCCGCCCGCTGACCCACGACCTGCTCAAGAACGTGATCGCCGAGATGGGAGGGACGATCCTCTACGTCGTGGTCAACGACCTCCGCAACGATACCTTCTACGCCCGCATCGTGATCCAGATGGATTCCCGGCGCCTGGAGATTGACTCCCGACCCAGCGACGCCATCGCCCTCGCGGTCCGGGCCAGGGTCCCCATCTATGTGGATGAGGATGTGATGGAGCGGGCCGGGGTCAACCCGCGGGAGGAGGAGATCGAAACTGAGAGCCTCGAAAGCCCGGAGGAGAAACTCGAGGAATCCCCCTTCCGCGATCTCATCGAGTCCCTCGACCTGGACGACCTGGGGGAGGGCGGCGAGGAATAAAGGAGCCTGGATCCCCCGGGCCGTCCGGGGGCGTTGCGCGGGGGCGCCCGGGTCCGCGACGCGCCCGCCCTGGATTCCCCCTCGCGCGCCGCCGCCCCCTCGGAGCCAACGGCCGCCATCGCTGTGTGGATCCTCCGGGAGGCCGGTTCCGGCCCCTTCCCCGTCCCTCTCCCCGCCGCGCTCCGTCCGCCGCCTTCCGGAGGGAGACTTCCTCCTGGCTCCAGCCGAAGCCGCCAACCGTCCCTTGCCGCGCAAGCGGAAAAGCGAAGCGAGGAGGCGCGGTGGAAATGACGGATGTGGAGATGGCCGAGCGAGTGCCCCTGGCGCCCCACAACCTGGAGGCCGAAGAGGCCGTCCTGGGGGCCGTCCTCCTGGATCCGGAGTTGATGCACACCCTGGCCACGATGCTGCGGCCGGACGATTTCTTCCTGGAGAAGCACCGATGGATCTGGGAGGCATACCTGGCGCTGCACGACCGCCGTGAGGCCATTGACCCGGTGACGGTGGCCGACGAGCTGGAGCGCCAGGGACGCCTCCAGGAGGTCGGCGGACGGGGCTTCCTGATCGGCCTGGCCGCGCGCGTCCCCACCACGGTGCACGCGATGGATTACGCCCGCCTGGTGGAGCGGGATTCCATCCGCCGGCGCCTGCTGGAGGCCGCCACCCGGATCGCCCGCATGGCCTACGAGGACGCTGACGGCGATGTGGATGAACTGCTGGATCGCGCGGAAGGGGCCCTCTTCGCCGTCGCCCAGCGTCGCCTCATCCGGGACGTCCAGTCCATCCGCGACCTGCTGCGGACCTATTACGAGCACATCGAGTATCTCTACGAGCATCGCGGGGAGCCCCTGGGGATCCCGACGGGGTTCCGGGATCTGGATCGCCTGCTGGGGGGGCTGCAGCGCTCGGATCTGGTGATCGTGGCCGCCCGGCCCGGGGTGGGGAAGACCTCCCTGTTGCTCTCCTTCGCCCTGAACGCCGCCAAGCGCTACCGCCAGCGGGTCGCCATCTTCTCCCTCGAGATGTCCGCCGAACAGGTGGTCCACCGCCTGGTGGCCCAGGAGACCGGGATCGAAGGCCAGCGCCTCCGGCTCGGGGAGCTGCGGGAGGACGAGTGGCCCCGCTTCGTGCACGCGGTGAGCACGCTGTCTGAGCTGCCCATCTGGATCGACGACACGCCGGCGATCTCCGCGCTGCAGCTGCGGGCCAAGGCGCGCCGCCTGTATGCGGAGCACGGGCTGGACCTCCTCATCGTGGACTACCTGCAACTGATGACCGCCGACATCCGGGCGGAGAACCGGGTGCAGGAGATCTCTTACATCTCCCGCGCCCTCAAGAGCCTGGCCCGGGAACTCAACATCCCGGTGCTGGCCGCCTCCCAACTCTCCCGCGCCGTCGAGCAACGCCACGACAAACGGCCCATCCTGGCAGACCTCCGGGAGAGCGGCAGCATCGAGCAGGATTCGGACGTCGTGATCTTCATTTATCGGGACGAGATCTACAATCCGGACACGGACCGCAAGAACATCGCGGAGATTATCGTGGCCAAGCATCGCAACGGCCCCATCGGGACCGTGGAGCTGTATTTCCGGCCTTCCCAGGCCCAGTTCATTGACCTCCACAAGCAGGAGATCCGGCTGTGAAGGAACGGAGCGGGGCGGAGACGTTCACCGGCTTCCCCTCCGGCAAAACCCGCACGGTGCCGATCCCGGAGGCCTTCTTCACGGAGCTGCTCCCGCGGATTGATCATCCCGGGGAGCTACGGGTGACCCTGGTTTGCTTTCACCACCTGGCCCGCCGGAGCGGCCCCCTGCGCTACGTCCGCCGCTCGGAACTGGAGGCCGATCCCGCCCTCACCGCGGCCCTCTCCCCCGCCGAGATCCGGGAGGGCCTGAACCGGGCCGTCGCCCGGGGGACCCTCCTGCACGTCCGCCTGGAGGAAGATGGGCGGACGGACGATCTATACTTCCTCAACACCCCGCGCGGGCGGGCGGCTTACGAGGCGATCCGGCGCGGCGCCCGCCCCGCCAGCCTGGATGTGGGGGAGTCGGCCGTGCTGGCGGCGGAGCGCCCCAACCTCTTCGCCCTCTACGAGCAGAACATCGGGCTGCTCACTCCCCTGATCGCCCAGGAACTAGAGGAGGCGGCCCGGACCTACCCGGCGGAATGGATCGAGGAGGCCATCCGGATCGCCGTCTCCCACAACGTCCGCCGCTGGTCCTACGTCCGTCGGATCCTGGAACGCTGGGCGGCCGAGGGCCGGGAGGCAGGAGGAAGGGATGAAGCGCATCGGCGACGTGTTATCGAGTCATGGAAAAAGCTCCGGCGCTAAGACGGAGGGGCAGAGTTCCCCGCCCCAACCCGAGGAGGAAGCGAAGGGCGGGCCGGCCCCTCGCCCGGGCGAGATGCAGCGGCAGGCGGAAACCCCGGCGCCACCGTCGGAGGCCGGGGACGCGGGGTGCCCCGCTTGCGGCGGGCTGGGGTATATCTCGTATGACGTGCCCCCCGGCCATCCGCTGTTCGGCCGCGCCGTCCCCTGCGCCTGCCAGGCCGAGCGACAGGCCGCCGCGCTCCGCCAGCGGCTCCGCTCGGCCAGCCCCCTGCGGGTGCTTCAGGACAAGCGGTTCGAGACCTTCCTCCCCGACGGGCTGGGGCTGCCGCCGGATCAGGCCCGCAGCGTGCGACGGGCATGGGAGCGGGCCCGGGCATTCGCGGAGCGCCCGGAAGGCTGGCTGGTGCTGCGCGGGGGGACCGGATGCGGCAAAACCCACCTGGCGGCGGCCATCGCCCACCGCCTCCTGGAACGCGGGGTGGCCGCCCTCTTCATCAACGTGCCCGATCTCCTGGATGAATTGCGGACGACGTTCACCCCGGAGGCAGAGATCTCCTACGAGGAGCGATTCTGGCAGCTCCGGGAAGCCCCGGTGCTGATCCTGGACGACCTCGGCGCCCAGCAGAGCACGCCCTGGGCCCAGGAGAAGCTGTTCCAGCTGCTGGACTGGCGCTACAACGCGCGGCTCCCCACCGTCATCACCACCAACCTCTCCCTGGAGGCCTTCGAGCCCCGCCTCCGCTCCCGCCTCCAGGACCCCCGCCTGGTGGAGGTCGTGGTCATCCTGGCCCCCGACTTCCGGCGGGGCGGGCCCTCGACCGGGCCGGATCTGAACCTCCTGCCGTTGCTGGGGGCGATGACGTTCGAGACCTTCCGGGATCGGCCGGAACTTTCCCCCCGCGAGCGGGACAACCTGCGGGAGGCGGTCCGGATGGCGCGGGCCTACGCCGAGGAGCCGCACGGGTGGCTGGTCCTGGCCGGCCCCTACGGCGCCGGCAAGACCCATCTGGCCGCCGCCATCGCCAACGCCGTCGCCGCCCGCGGGATCCCCACCCTCTTCGTCGGGGTGCCCGATCTGCTGGACTGGCTGCGGGCGGCCTTCCATCCGAAGAGCGATCAGCCCTACGACCAGCGCTTCGACGAGGTGAAGTTGGCCCCGTTCCTGGTGCTGGACGATCTGGGGACCGAGAGCGCGACCCCGTGGGCGCGGGAGAAGCTCTACCAGCTCCTCAACTACCGCTATCTGGCCAACGCCCCCACGGTGATCACCACCGCGACCCCTCTGGAGCATCTGGACGCGCGGATCGCCGCCCGCCTGAGCGATGAGGCACGGGTGACCGTGATCCCCCTGGACCTCCCCCCCTATCGCACGCCGCTGCAGCGCCGCCCGTCCCGCCCATCCTCCCGCGCGTTTTGAGGAAAGCGCGTTCGGTATCCCGGCGGGCCGCCGATGCGACGCGGAGTTGCATCAGCCCCGGGTTTCTGTATAATTGCTTGTTTAAAAGCAAGGGCCACACCGGGAGGGCCATCCGGAGACGGCTTGCTTTCTCTCTGCGGCCCGAGGCTCTCCGCGGGGGTGGACGTGCGGTGCCCCGGTCCATCTCAACCCCGATCGAAGGCCAGTGGGGATGTCCGAGGCGGAGCGGATCCTCCAGCGCTTGAAAGCCGCGGGGGAGCGACTGGCCAGCCTCCCCCCCGAGACCCCTGTCCCCGAGTGCATGCGGCGCATCGGGGAGGAAGCCCTGCGCTTGCTGGACGTGGAACGAACCGCGGCCGCGGTCCTCTTCTGCTATGACCCGGAGCAGCGCGGGCTGGATCCGACCTCCCGGGTCGCGGTCGGCGAGATCGAGTCCCTCATCGGGCCCGACTGGCCCCGGCCGGATGGAATGGCCGCCCGCGCCCTGGCCCGCTACCGACGCGTCCTCTCGTGGGAGGAGCCCGACACCCCGATCCACCCCGCCAAACAGGCGGCGGGGGCGCGACGGGTGGGGTGCTGGCCCCTGCTCACCGCCGAGGGGCCCATCGGGGTGCTCTACCTCTCCTGTCGCGAAGAGCGGCCGTTCACGGAGATCGAGTTGAGCGCCCTGGAGCTCTTCGCCAGCATGGCCGCGTCCCTGCTCCGGCGGGCGCGGGCGATCGAGCGACTCCAGCAGACCCTCCACCGCGCCACCCGGGAACTGGACGAGCTGCGGCGCATGGACCATCTGCTGAGCGCCCGCGCCGACCCCCAGGAGGTCCTGGAGGCGATCCTGCGCATCGCCCTGGAGCTGACCGGGGCGCGCTTCGGCACGCTGCGCCTGGTGGACCGCCGGCGCGGGCGCTTGGTCCTGGGCGCGCTGATCGGCCGCCCCCTCCTCCCCAACCTCGCCGCGGAACTGGAGCTGGACGAGACGAGCATCGTGGGCTGGGTGGCGGTTCACCGCCGCTCGCTGCGCATTGATGACCTCCATGCCTCCCCCTGGGCTTCCATCTACCGGCCGTGGCTCGCCGGCTATGAGATCCGCTCGGAGCTCGCCGTGCCCCTGATCGGCGCCGGCGGCGAGGTGGAGGGCGTGTTGAACCTGGAGAGCCCGGAGCCCGGGGCGTTCACCGAGGGGGACCAGCGGCTGCTGGAGATGCTGGCGGCCCGCGCCGTGATCGCCCTCCAGGAGATGCGGCTGCTGCGCGGCATGCAGGAGATCACCGGGCAGCTGCTCCACGCCGGCCGCGAGGCCCTCTTCGCCCGCGCCGTCGCCCTCGCCTGCGAACTCATCCAGGTCTCCGATGGGGCCATCTGGCTGATCCCGCCGTCCGGGCCGCCGGCCCTGGCGTTCGCCACCCATCCGGCGATGGCGGGGACCGCCGGGCTGGCGGAGGCGGTCAGCCGATCCTGCCGCCCCCTCGTCTTCGAGACCGGCGGATGGGCCCTGGCGGTCCCCATGCTGGAGCCCGGCGGGGCGGTCCGCGGGGTCTTCGTCGTCCATTCCGCCCGCCCCCGCACCTTCACCGATCGGGATCAGCGGCTGCTGATCATCCTCGCCAACCACGCCGCCTTAGCCGTGCAGCTTGCCGAGCACGTCCAAGCGATCCAGGCCGCGCGGGAACGCCAGGCGGTCACCGAGGCCTTCGCCGCCGTCGGCGACATCGCCGCCAACCTCCTCCACCGCCTCAACAACCACATCGGCCTGATTCCCGTCCGCCTGGAGGGGCTGCGGGAGAAGCGTCCGGAGCTCTTCCAGGATCCGTATCTGGCCGCCGCGGTGCAGGAGATTGAGAGCCGGGCCCGGGCGGCGCTGGACGCGGTGCGGGAGGCGATGGTCTACCTGCGCCCCCTGGCCCCCCGCCCCATCCCCGTCCTCCCGTGCCTGGAGATGGCCCTGCGGGATCTGCCGATCCCGCCCGGCATCCGGCTGGAGACGATCGGCCTGGAGGACCTCCCGCCGGTGATGGCCGGGGAGGCCCAGCTGGCGCTGGTCTTCTTCAACCTGCTGGAGAACGCAGTGGAGGCCCTGGGGGAAAGCGGGTGGATCCGGGTGGAAGGCGCCGCCGGCCCGAACGAGGTGATCCTCACCGTGCGGGACAACGGCCCGGGGATCCCCCCCGAGCTGCAGGAGCGGATCTTCGAGCTGGACTTCTCCACGAAGCGGTCGCCGAAGAAATTGGGGTTCGGCCTCTGGTGGGTGAAGATGCTGGTCCAACGGTTCGGCGGGGAGATCTGGGTGGAGAGCGCCCCCGGCCATGGCACCGCCTTCCACATCCGGCTGCCCCGCGCCCCCGCCTCGGCGTAGGGCCTCCCCGCGCGATGGAGGGAGAGATGCGGCCGTTGAGCGTGGGACCGATGGAGGAGCAGGTGCTGATTGTAGAAGACGACCCCGCCTGGCGGCAGATGCTGGTGGAGATCTTCACGGATTTGGGGCTCGCGGTGGACGCGGTGCCCGACGCCTCGGCGGCCCGGGAGCGGATCCGGGCGCAGCGATATGCCCTGGCGATCGTGGACATCTCGTTGAACCCGGAGGACCATCGGGACCGCGGCGGCTTTGAGGTCCTGGACGCCCTGGCCGCATGCGAGCCGCCGGTCCCCGCCATCGCCCTCACCGGCTACGCCACGGTGGAAATGGCGGTGGAAGCCCTGGCCCGCCATCGGGCGGCGGATTTCCTGCGGAAAGAGACCTTCCGCCGCCGGGCGTTCCTCGAGGTCGTCGCCCGCCTGCTGCAGCGGGCTCCCGCCGGGCCGACCCCGTCCCCCGCCCCCGCCGCGCCCCGGGGCGCTCCTCCCCCGCCCTCCGGGCCGCGGGTGCTGATCGTCGAGGACGACCCCGGCTGGCAGGATCTGTATCGGGAACTCCTGGCGGAGATCGGCCTCGCGTGCGAGGTCGCCCCTTCTTACGCCGAGGCCCTGGGCTGGCTGGAGCGGGAGTCGTTCGCCTTGCTCATCGTGGACCTTCAGCTGGCCAGCTCCCTGGATCCCTTCGGCAACCGGGACGGCCTTCGCCTGCTGCGGGTGGCCCAGCGGCGGGGGCTGCCCACCCTGGCCGTGAGCGCCACCGCCTCCGCCGACGAGGTGGAGCTGGCCTATCAGAGCCTGGGGGTCTTCGGGTTCTTCGACAAGGCCGCCTTCAACCGCCAGACGTTCCTGCAGTTCGTCCAGCGGGCCCTGGCCCGGCGGCGGCCCGCGGGGACCTCGCCCTCAACGGGGGCCCTGTCGCCGGAGGACCGGGCGGCCCTGGCCTCCCTGACCCCCCGGGAGCGGGAGGTGCTGCGCTGGATGGCCCACGGCCTCACCAACCGGGAGATCGCGGAACGGCTGGTGGTCTCGCCGAACACGGTGAAGAAGCAGGTGGATAGCATCCTCAGCAAGTTAGGTGTCCACACCCGCGCGGCGGCGGTGCGCAAGGCCATCCTGGGCGGGTTGCTGGACGAATCGCCGTGAGGCCTGGAGGGAGGAGCGCTAAGGCCTTGCGGATTTCCATCGTCCCTGCTAAGATGACCGCTGGCCTGGACTTTGAATCCAAAAAGATCGCAACGGCGAGGAAGGGGAGGAGTAGGCCGGGACGGCGCCGCCAGAGCGGCGGGGCCGTGGCTGAGAGCCCCGCTCGGTGACCGCCGGCTGAAGTTCGCCCCGGAGCCGGAACGGCGAACGGGACCGAGGGTCCGGAGTAGTCGTTCCCGGAAGGCCCACCGTTACCCGGGCCGCCCATGGCATCCGCCATCGGGCCACGAGGGGGTCGGCGGGAAGGCGCCGCCGGCCAAGCAGGGTGGTACCGCGGGGGAACCCCACGCCCTCGCCCCTGATCGGGCGAGGGCGTTCTTGTTTCCGCCCATCCTCGAAGGGAGGGCCGAAGGGATGATCTCGCCGGATGAGCTGGAGCGGCTTCAGGAGGAGGCGCTGCGGGCCCTGGAGGCCCTGGACAGCGAGGAGGCCCTCCGGGCCTGGCATGCCGGCTACCTGGGGCGGCGGAGCCGGCTGATGGAGGTCTTCGCCGCCCTGGGAGGGTTGCCGAAAGAGCTGCGGCCGGTGATCGGGCGCAAGGCCAACGAGGTGAAAGAGGCCCTCGAGGCCGCTTACGCCGCCCGCCTGGAGGCGATCCGCCAGGCGGCGTTGCGCCGGGAACTGGAGGCCCCGCCCCTCGACGTCACCTTGCCCGGCCGCCCCGTCCGCGCCGGCCGGCTGCACCCAGCCACCCAGACGCTGCGGGAGATCGTGGCCATCTTCGCCGAGATGGGCTTCCAGGTCTTCACCAGCCGCGACGTGGAGACGGACGAATACAACTTCCAGCTGCTGAACATCCCGCCCCATCACCCGGCCCGGGACATGTGGAGCACGTTCTACACCGACCGCGAAGGGGTGATCCTGCGCACCCACACCTCTCCGGGCCAGATCCACGCCATGCGGGCCTTCTGCCCCGAGCCGGTGCGGGTGATCCTCCCCGGGATGTGCTACCGTTACGAGCAGATCACCGCCCGCTCCGAGATCATGTTCCACCAGGTGGAGGGGTTGGCAGTGGGCGAGCGGGTCACCCTGAGCGACCTCAAGGGCACCTTCACGGACTTCGCCCGCCGCATGTTCGGGCCCGAACGCAAGGTCCGCTTCCGCGCCTCCTACTTCCCGTTCACCGAGCCCAGCGTGGAGGTGGACATTGATTGCATCCTGTGCGAAGGGCGCGGCTGCCGGGTGTGCAAACACACAGGGTGGCTCGAGATCGCCGGGGCCGGGATGGTGCACCCGGTGGTGCTGCAGAACGGTGGCTACGACCCGCGCCGCTTCACCGGCTTCGCCTTCGGGATGGGGCCGCAGCGGATCACCATGCTCAAACATCGCATTGATGATATTCGATACTTCTGGGCCAACGATCTGCGCTTCCTGGAGCAGTTCGGATGAGGATCCGTCGCGCTTGGTCGGAGGGGAACGGGCGGATCGCCGGGCGCCGGGCCGCGGCGCCCGAGGCAGCCGTCGCCGAGGCGGAGGCCCTGCGGGATCCGCGATCCTCAAATCAGGGAGAAGCCCGTCGGGCCGCAGCCGTTCGGCTTGGCCAGGTGGATTCCTCGGGAACGATCCCTCGCCCATCACGGGCTTGAAGCGCCCTCTTGCAGACATCCGTCGGAGGGATGCGCGATGCGGGTTCCGATGCGCTGGCTGCAGGAGTATGTGAAGGTGGATCTCCCGCCGGAGGAGTTGGCGGAGCGGCTGACCATGGCCGGCCTGGAGGTGGCCGCCATCGAGCGGTTCGGGGTCCCCGGGGCGCCCCTGGAGTGGGACCGGGAGCGGATCGTCGTCGGGCAGATCCTGCGGGTCGAGCGCCACCCCAACGCCGATCGCCTGCTCCTGGCCACGGTGGATTACGGCCGCGGGGAGCCGAAGGTGGTGGTGACCGGCGCCCCCAACCTCTTCCCCTTCCTGGAGCGCCCTCCAGAGCGCCCGCTGAAGGTGGCCTTCGCCCTGGAGGGGGCGACCCTCTACGATGGCCACCAGCCCGGCTGGGTGAAGATGACCCTCCAGGGGCGGGCCATCCGGGGGATCTATTCGGACGCCATGGTTTGCTCGGAGAAGGAACTGGGGATCTCGGAGGACCACGAGGGGATCCTCCTGCTGGATCCGGAGGCCCCCGTGGGGATGCCCCTCGCGGATTACATGGGCGACGTCGTGCTGGACGTTGACCTCACCCCCAACCTGGCCCACGCCTTCTCCATCATCGGGGTCGCGCGGGAGGTGGCCGCCCTCACCGGCCGGCGCCTCCGCCGCCCTTCCCCCTCCGTGAAGGCGCTGGGCCCGTCCGTCCGCCGCCTCGTGGGGATCCGCATCGAGGACCCGCAGGGCTGCCCGCGCTATTCGGCCATGGTCATCCAGGAGGTGCGCGCCGGCCCCTCCCCCTACTGGATGCAGTGGCGGCTGCGGCTGTGCGGGCTCCGCCCCATCAACAACATCGTGGACATCACCAACTACGTGATGCTGGAGTGGGGCCAGCCGCTCCACGCCTTCGACTACGACCGACTGGTGGAGCGCGCCGGGGGCCGCCGGCCGACCATCATCGTCCGCCGCGCCCGGCCCGGGGAGTCGCTCCGCACCCTGGACGGGGTGGACCGGGCGCTGGATCCGGAGGACCTCCTGATCTGCGACGAGGCCGGCCCCATCGCCATCGCCGGGGTGATGGGCGGGGCCGAGACCGAGGTCACCGAGACTACCCGCGCCGTCCTCTTGGAGTCGGCGAATTTCGATTTCGTCTCCATCCGCCGCACCGCCGCCCGCCACCGGCTCCCCAGCGAGGCCAGCGCCCGCTTCGGCCGAGGGATCCACCCTGCCCTCACCGTGCCCGCCGCCCAGCGCGCGGCCGCGCTCATGCAGCAGTTAGCGGGCGGCCGCGTGGCCCGGGGCCTCGCCGACGCCTATCCTCGGAAAGCCCCGCGGGTCGTGATCTCCCTCTCCGCTGAGGCCATCGAGCGCGTCCTGGGCCTCTCCATCCCGCCCCGCCAGGTCGAGCGGATCCTCCGCTCCCTGGAGTTCCGGGTGGAGCCGGTCGTTGCCCCCCGCCGCCGGGCGCGCCGTCCGCAGCCGCCGTCCGCCTGGCGGGTGACGGTGCCGGACCATCGGCTGGATTGCCATCGGCCCGAGGATCTCATCGAGGAGGTCGCCCGCATCTGGGGCTACGATCGGATCCCGGAGACCCGCCTGCGGGACCCGCTGCCGCCGCAGCGGGGGAACCCCACGTGGACCTTCGAGGAGCGTGTGCGGGACATCCTGGTGGCCTGTGGGCTCCAGGAGGTGATCACCTACGCGCTGATCCACCCCGATGAGGAAGCCCGCCTCTCCCCTCCGGGGGCGGCGAACCCCTACACCGTCATCCCCTACATCCGGCTGATCAACCCGATCAGCGAGGAGCGCACCGTGCTCCGCCACACCCTGCTCCCGGGCCTGCTGCGCACGCTGGCGGCGAACCTGCGCTTCCGGGAGCGGGTGGCGATCTTCGAGGTGGGCAAGGTGTTCCTCCCCCTTCCCGACGCCCTCCTCCCGGAGGAGCCGCGGCGGGTGGGCCTCGCCATGACCGGGCCGCGGGATCCGGCCTCGTGGCTGCCGGTGGATCGCAGGCCGATGGATTTCTTCGACTTGAAAGGGATGGTGG
>FWWL01006957.1_pt1 | contig 12201 bp, 10 predicted proteins | sample 2228331 | NCBI WGS metagenome assembly FWWL01 (sample SAMEA103939775, study PRJEB20133) | metagenome | reverse complement strand
GTACGGGCAAGACGAGCCTGCTGACGGCCCGTCTGTGCTATTTCCTGGTGTGGCGAGCCTTTCACCACGCCCGGTCCCACGGACGCCCCCAGGCCGCCGTCCGGGAGGTCGTGGCGATGACCTTTACCGAGAAGGCGGCGACCGAGATGCGGGACCGGGCCCGGGCCTACCTGCAGGCATGGCTCTATCCGGGAGCGACCGTCGAGCCGGCCGACGCCCGCTTCGTCGAGGCCGTCCGGCGGGACCTGTACGAGCGGGTCCACTGCACCGAATCCGAGTGGCGGCGGGTCCTCCGGGCGGTCCTGACCTACCTCAACGAGGTCCGCATCTCGACGATCCACAGCTTCTGCGCCAGCCTCCTGCGGGCCTACGCCTTTGAGGCGTCGGTCCCGCCCCAATTTGAGGTCATCGGCGACGACCTCTGGGACCAGGTCTTTCAGGAAGAATGGCTCTTTTACCTCCTGGACCTGTTGGGCCACGACCCCCGGCCCGAGCCGGCCTATCGGCGGGCCCGGGCGGCCGTCCGGTGGTTTTCCCGGAAGTACCACCTGGACCTGGAGACCCTCTCGTCGATGGCCCGGGCGGCGGCCGTCAGCTCCCTGACGATGGGGGCCTCTCTCGACCGCCAGACGGAGTGGGAGGCCCGGGCCTGGGAAGCCTACCACCGACGCTTGCGGGAGCGGGGATTCCTCTCGGCCGTCCTCGAGGCCGTCCGGGCCTACCGGCCCCGCTCCCCGAAGGCCCAGCGGTTTCAGGCCTTCCTGGTCGATACCCTGACGTCGCTCATCGACGGACCCGACCGCCGCCGGTATCCGCCGCCCGACCTGAGCGAGCGGTGGCAGGACATCCGGCGCCGGCTCGAACAGGCCGCCGAGGCGTGCGCCGCCCGGCTCCCCGAGGCCCGGGTCCCCCGATTCCTGAACCTCTTCCGGGCGCTCCTGTGGGCCTGCGACCCGGACCTGACCCGGCGGATGGGGGAAGCCTTCGCACCCTTCCTGGAACGTCTCCAGCGCCGATTCCGCCAGGAGGGCTTCCTGACGTATGACGACCTCCTGTGGCAGACGTACCGACTGCTGGCGCAGAGCCCCACCGTCCGTCAGAGCCTGCAGGCTCAAATCCGCCACATCCTGGTCGACGAGTTCCAGGACACGAACCCCGTCCAGATGGACATCCTCCGCCTCCTGGGGCAGGACGTGAAGACCCGCCAGTGGCGGCCCGGCTGTATCTTCGTCGTCGGGGACCCCAAGCAGTCGATTTACGCCTTTCGGGATGCGGACCTCGCCGCTTTCCAGCGGTTCTACGAGGACCTCCAGCAGTCGCCCGACACGCTCAACTGCGTCCTGCGGCAGAACTTCCGGAGCCGGGCGGCCATCCTGGACTTCGTCAACGCGGCTTGCGGCCCGCTCTTCGAAGAAGACCGTCAGAGGTATCCCCTGGCCGAGGGCGAGCCCTTGACGGAACGATATAGTCTGTTCCCGGCCCCCGACGCCTCCGACCCGGCGGCCGAATCGATCACCGACTTTTTGCGACGGACGGTCGTCCATCCGGACCGCTACGTTCAGCCGCCCTACATCCCCATCTACCCGGCGCCCCCGCGGCCGTCCGATACCGATGCGGGACGGCCGGTCCTGTACTGCCTGGAGGCGGCCTCGGACGACCGGGACGACCTGTGGGCCCAGACGATCGTCCACGCCGTCGTCCGATGGGCGGAAGGCCGGAGCCGGGACCCCTCCCTTGAGTCGCCCCCGTGGGGCCGGGTCGCCGTCCTGTTTCGGAGTATGACCCACGCCGAACGGCTGGGCCTTCTGGCCCAAAAATTCCACGACCTCGGCATCCCCTTCGTCGTCGAGGGCGACCGGCAATTCTTCCAAAAGACGGAAGTCCTGGACGTCCTCAACATGCTCCGGGTCTGGGCCAACCCCTACGACCGTCCGGCCCTCATCGGCTGGCTTCGGTCCCCCATCGTCGGCGTGTCCGACGACTTCCTGTTCCATTTAGTCGGATGGGAACGCAGGGAATGGGTCATGGCCCATGGCTCATGGGTCTCGTGGCCCCCCGTCGACCGAAACCCCCAGACCGACCCGGGTGCCCCGGCCGTCCTGCAGGCGGCCGACCTGAACGTATGGACCCAAGCCCGGGGGGCCTTCCTGCGGCAGTTCCCCCGCTTGGCCGACGAATGGGACCGGGCGGAAACGGCCGTCCGGCGACTCCAAGACCACCGGGACCGCCATCGGGACGACCCGCCGGCGCGTGTCCTGACGACGCTCTTTCAAGAGTTCCGGGTCCCGGCCGTGTATGCCCCCGACCCGATGGGCCCCCAAAAGGTCATGAACCTCTGGAAGCTCGTCGAGCTGGCCTACCGGTGGTTCGACCAAGGCGACACGACCGTCGACCGGTGGGTCCAGCGCTTGCAAACCTCGGCCCGGATGGGCGTCGAGGAGAGCGAGAGCCTCTTGGCCGACCCGGAGTTGAACGCCTGCCGGTGGATGACGATTCACAAGGCGAAAGGCCTCGAGTTTGACCTCGTCATCGTGGCGGACGCCCACTTCCTGGGCCAGCCGGCCGAGCCGGGCCGGGACCCCGCCGTCCCCTGTCAGGTGGAACTCACGCCGGACGGCCGCCTGGGGGTCGCCGTCGGGCGGGGCCCCGCCGGGCAGACGATTTACAACGTCACGTTCCTCCTCCACCACCTCCGGCGGAATCAACTGGAGGAGGCCGAGAAGAAGCGCCTGTTTTACGTCGCCTGCACCCGGGCCCGGGACGGCCTGACCCTCGTCTGCATGTACCCCCGATGGGGCGGTCGGGACCGACCGGCGTGCCGATTGGCTCAGCTCTTGAAGGCCGAGGACTTCCTCGAAGTCCGGCCGGTCCGGAGTCGGGCCGACCTGGAGGTCCTGGGCCCGTCGGAACTTATCCGCCCGCCGGTCTCCTCCGTACCCCCTCGAGAGGCCTATGCTCAGACATGGACAGACCTCCGCCGGCGGTGGGAACGCTTTCGCCAGGCCGAACCCGTCGGACGGCGTCCCAGCGACCGCGACCGCATGCCGGACGTCTCGTGGGCCCCCGTCGAGGAAGAGGGCTTCCTGTCCCCGGCCCTGTGGACGCCGGCCGTCCAGGGCCCCGAGGCCGAGAGTCCCCACGGGCGGTGGGTCGGAACCCTGGTCCACGAGGCCCTGGCCCGGGTCCCCCTGGACCCCCAGGGCGACGACCTCGCCTGGGCCGAGACCTTCTTGACCCACGAGGCCCCCCTGCTTCTGCAACGAGCCCTGGCGGAAAATGACATTCAGGGAACCGACGTCCCGGCCATCCTCGACGAGGCCTTCGAGCTCCTGGGGGGGTTTCTGCGGAGTCCCCTCTGGCACTACATGAAGCCCCGCATCCGGGCGCGGGAGATCCCCTTCCTTCAGCCGGCCGACGCCCGGGGCCGCCGCTTTTGGGAGGGCCGGATCGACGTGATCGTGGAAGACCGTTCGCCCCAGGGGACGACCCTGTGGGTCTGTGACTATAAGACCGATCGGGAGTCCCGGCCGTCGGTCCTGATCCGCCAGTATCGGTCCCAAATCCAGGTCTATCGGGCCTACATCCAGAAGGTATTTCCCCGTCAAGACGTCCAGGCCGCCCTCATCGGAGTCCGCCAGGCCCGGTGGGTCCCCGTCCCCACGGGGCGGACCCCCACACGTCCGCCGGCCTTCTGGCCGGTGGGGTCCGGAGAACCCCCAGCAACCGGCCGCTTCGGCGTCCGATAATCTGTCGATGGGGCGGTCCGGTTCGACGGAATGGCGTCGGACCGGCCGTCCCTGTCGGCAGAAAAGACCGGTAGGACAGGGCCCTGTCCCCGGCCGCCGACGTAGGACGAGCCTGCGCCCCACCGTCGCCAGCAGTGTCCCGACTGAGGGAAGGCAGGCATCCCGGCTGGCGTTCCGAGGACTCCGGTCCGCCTGCCCGTGACGATGACTCGTCACTTTCTTTTCGCGATCCCCCGCAGGGTCGAGGAGATGCACCCATGACCGGGCCCCGAAGCCTCTCGAAAATCGTCTTCCTGCCGGCCCTCGGTCTGATCTTTGGTGCGGCCGGCTGTGGGAAGGAGCGGGAATCCGTGACCCCGCCGCCGCCTCCCTGTGAGAATCGATTAGACGGCCAGATCGTCCAGTGGCTGTCGACGGCCGGGACGGCTCTCAGCCTGGCCGGCACCGTCACGAATCAGCAGACGGGCCAGACGGCCTCCATCCAGCCGGACGGGACCTTTAGCTTACTGACGTTCGGGGCGGGGACTTATACCCTGACGTTTAACCACGCCTCCGGGACGGCCTCGGCGACGCTCACGACCCAAGTCCAGGGCCCCTGCGAGGTCCGGTTCCAGACGGGCATCGTCGGGACGGTCGGGGCCATGTTGGAGAAGGTCCACCGATTTGACAGCCAAGCCGACGTCCGGGGCGTGGTCGGAAGCGTGGACGCTTCGGCATCCCGCTTCACCCTCCAAGCGATGGGCCAAACTTTCACCGTCCAGTACACGGGCGGTACGTCCTTCGGCGGGGCTTCGCTGTACCGGCCGATGGGCTACGGGGCATCCCGGTTGAAGCCTGGCCAGCGGGTCAATGTCCAGGGGACGGTCCAGGGGTCCCAGGTCCAAGCCAACACGGTCTCTTTGGAGGAGGGCCTCTTCTGCGAGCCGGAGACGCTTTCGGTCCCGCCCGGCGGGCAGACGACGGCTACCTGTACCGTCAAGTCCCTATTCGGTCAGGCCGTCGATTGGTCTTGTCGGGGCCTACCGGAGGGGGTGCAATGCATCCTCGAGCCGGGTCGCTCCCAGCCACCTCCCGGGGGAACGGCCACGAGTCGGCTTTTCATCGCAGTCAGTCAGGCCGTCCGCCCGGGCACTTACCCCTTCGAGGTCGTCGCCGGTCCCTACCGATTCCCGACCCAGCTGACGGTCGGAGGGACGACCGTCGACTTCAGCCTATCTTGCAGTCCCTCGTCGCTGAGTGTGCCCCCAGGTGGCAACGGGACGACGACCTGCACGGTCCAGTCCTCCGGGGGCTTCAACGGCACCGTGGACCTTGCCTGCTCGGGCCAGCCGTCGGGAGTCACGTGTGACTTCCGTCCGGACCCGGTCACCCCGCCGCCGAACGGCTCGGTCGAGAGTACCCTGACGGTCCGAGTCAGCCCCGAGACGGCTCCGGGCACATACACTTTCCAGGCCGTCGGGACGGCCGCCGGGGGCCTCACCCGGATGTTCACCCTGCAATTAAATGTTCAACGACCCCCCCCTAACCCGACCGCTTATCACTTTTGGGGGCAGACAAAGGGCATACAAGTCATCTATGCTTGGGGGAGGTAAGAACCCCTTCCAGCGGAGGTGAGGCCGATGGGCCCCATGACACGGTCCCCCGTGTTGCGGAGTTTGTTCAGCCCCTTTCGCCGGTCCCAGCCGAAGACCCTGGCCCGGGTCATGGCGGCGGTGGCGGAGGGGGCCCAGGCCGCCTCCTGAGCGGTGGCGGGTCACCTGGCCGTCCAGCTGGGGATTCCGACATCGGGTCTATCGGCTCTTGCGCAACCCGCGGATGGACGGGGGGCTCCTCACTGCCCAATGACTCCGGCGGATGGGACAGGGCCGACAGCTCCGGATAGCCGTCGACGGGACGGAGGGGCATCACCCCTTCAGGATGCGGGTGGCCTCGGTCATTGTCGGGTGCCGGGCCATCCCGGTCCAGGGAGCCGTCGGGGATAAGACCCGGGTCCTCCGCTCCCAAAATGCGTGGGAGAACCCATTCCTGCAGCTGCGGGTCCCCACCCTGCGCCGGCTCGGCCCGGCGGCCGCGGCTTCCGCCGGGCCCCATGGCTGGCCCGGCTCCTGACCCTCCGACAGCCCTTCGGGGTCCCCATCGTCTCCGATGTTTTCGTCTATCGGGGGACTCGGGGCGGCCGGCGCCTGGGGGCCTGGCCTCTCGACCTGGGCTGGGTCTTCCCCCGCAAGGACCGGGCCGTCCGGGTCCGAGGCATCGGCGTCGGGGCGCCAGGGCCGAAAGAACCCTGGTGGCTGGCGACCGACCGGACGGAGCCGTGGGCCCCGGTCGTCGCCTTGTACGACCGCCGCATGGCCATCGAAGGACAACTCCGAGACACCCAGGGGGGTCGCTTTGGGGGGAAGCTCCGTAACCCCTCCGGGTGGGGGTCGCTTGGGTCTTGGGGACGGCGGTCGGACAGGCCGTCGCCGAGGAGACGCCCTCGGTCCGCCTCCCCTGTCCCCAGAAAGGCCCCCGCCTGTCCCTGCTCCCCGGGGGCATCGACGACCTCCGACGTCTGGCCCGGCTGTTCCGGCTGGGTGTCCGCACGCTCCAGCGGCATCTCCCGTCGCCTTCACTCCGGATCTTTGCATGGTTACAAACTGCTGCGGCTACCTCATGAAAGAAAGTGATAAGCGGTCAGCCATGGGGAGATCTGAGAAATCAAGGACGATCTAACGGGGCGACAGTTGACGACCCTTCGCCTCCTTGCCTTTTTGCCTCCTGGATTCTTATCTTTGTCCCAATGACCCCCATGGGACGGACCTTCTTCCCGACCGGCGCAGGTCCGCGCCGGCATCTTACCCAGGAGGTGGAGCCATGCCGCTGTATGTGTACCGGTGCGACACCTGTGGCCACGAGGTCGAGCGCCTACAGAAATTTTCCGACCCGCCCCTGACGACCTGTGAGCGGTGCGGGGGAACCCTGGAGAAGGTCTTGTTCCCGCCGGGCCTGCAGTTTAAGGGGACCGGCTGGTACGTCACGGACTATGCCCGCAAGGGCTCCGTCTCGGACCGGTCGACCGACACCGGGGACTCGGGTGCCAGTCCTTCCAAGTCGGGTTCAGGCTCCCCCTAAGTCCGGGACCCCGCCGGCCGGGTCTGGGACGCGTCGTCGGGTCGCCCTTACGGACCCCGAGGGGTTCAGGGCCGCTGGCGGATATAGCGGTCGGCACACTCGCGACTACAGAAGTAGAGGGTTTCCCTCGGGCTGACGGCCTGCACAGCCCGGGATAGGGGTACGTACGTCCCGCACACGGGGTCTTGGACGAGCACGTCCGGCGGCTGGGCGGCCCGCCGGGCGGGTCCCCGGGGCGACCGAGCCCACGCCCGAATCCAACGCCACACGAGGATCGCCACGAGGACCCAAAATAGCCATCGGGCGACGCGTGTAAGCCAGCTCCACATCGGGCTCGGGACCGGGTCGAGTCGTTACGACGGAGTCCGCTCCGTCGGCCGCTTCATTTGCTGGAGCATCTGACGGACAAAGTCGGCCATCGGATACTGGGGATGCGCCTGCAAGAGCTGTTCCCATACCCGGACGGCGGCGGCCCGGTCTTTTCGGTACATCCCCAAGACGGCCCCCTTGAGGAAGAGGCCGTCGGCGTGGTCCGGGGCTAATTGGAGGGCCCGGTCGGCCATGCGCTCGGCCTCTTCAAAGCGGCCGCCGTTGAGGTAAAACAGGCCGACCTCGGCGTACACGTCCGGGTCGTCGGACCGGATTTCGAGGACCTTCCCGTAAGCCTCCTGCGCTTTGTCGCCCTGCTGGGCGACCGTATACAGACGGGCCAGGACGCGCCAGGCCTGCCAGTCCTTGGGGTCCTGTCGGACCCGGTTCAACTGGGCCTGGAGCTCCTTCTGCCATTCGGGGTCGCGTGCCCAGTCCTTATCGATGGGCGGATGGTCCGGCGGCAGCTCCGACCTCCCCGAGGACTCGCCCGTCGGCGGGGTCGCCCCCCGGCCGGGGGCATTCGCCATCCCGGGGGCCATTTGCTGGCTCATCTCGCCGGGAGAGGGACGGTCGACCCGCTGGCGCCCCCCGGCGATGACCCATCCGAGGACAAAACCGAACGCTAAGCTGGCGACGATCAGGGCCCACGCCGTTCGCTTCGACATGTCGACCCCCTCGATGGCCCATCTCCCGATCTGCCCGCCTGCCCACGGCCTATCTGCCTAATCGTGCACGTGGCCGATACGTATGATGTGCCGCTTATTGACGAACCAGACCCACGGCTGACTCTGGTCGATGACGGGAATGAAGCGATGGGGCATGTTCAGAAAGTCCTGGACTCGGGAGAAACCCTCCCGCTGGGCCAGGATGACAAGGTAGCCGGCGAGGGACGTCTCCGGATACAGCTCCATGCGGACCCGCTCCCGACGGTCCCAGGGCGTGTGCTTCTCCAGGTCGACGATGGTATCGAAACTCCAGCGAGCCCGGCAGAGAACCCGTTTGTTGATGATCCACACAAAAGGCGGGTCGGCCGTCGCGACCGGCAGGAACTCCCGGTCGTCATTGAGGAGCGCGAGGACGTCTTCCAGGGTCACGATTTCACCGACCGTATCGGGGAGGAATAAGCGGCCGGTCCACTGCCGATGACCCAAATCAAAGAGGAGTTCGACCGTGGGACGGGCATCCATAAGCGTCTCCCCTCACCATCGGTGAAGTGAAGTCCTCCGGGATTCGTTGAGCGGCCCTGGAGGGGCCCGCCTTCCCGTCCGGCCGGGGCGAAGAGGGCCGGTGGACGATGACCCATCACGATAAAGTATGGACCATTTCCGGGGCGGGTCAAGGTCCATGCTTGACAGAACCGTTCGGCTCAGGAGAATGCTGACGGGGCTGGCCTTTCCCATCGTCGGGAGGGACGATTTGGCGGTCCTTCGGGAGGCGGACGGGGCGAATGGCGAGACGGAACGGACCATTCGCTTCTATGAGCCGTAAAGGACCCCGTCCCGTCGGTCCCTGACGCCGGGAGGATTCCCGGCGTTCGGCGTTGAGGCGGGCGCCGGTCCCTCCCCACCGCCGATCGACCCCCCTGCCTACTGCCGACCTGCCTATCTGCCTAAAGACGGGTGCCCGTCACGTCTCCCGCCGTCACGTAACTGCCGGGAGGAGGTCCGACCGTGAAGTACGCCCTGGTCCTACTGATCGGAACGGCCGCCGGTCTGCTGTCCGGGATGTTCGGCATCGGCGGCGGGATCCTCATCGTCCCGATGCTCATGTATACCCTCAAGTGCTCGCCCCACGAGGCCGTCGGGACGTCCCTGGCCGCCCTGCTCCTGCCCGTGGGCCTGCTGGGTGCCGTCCAGTACTACCGCAACGGCTACATCCGCCTCCCCTACGCCGTTTTACTGGCCGTGGGCCTCTTCCTGGGCGCCTACCTGGGAGCCCGCCTGGCCGTCTCCCTGCAGGGGACCGTCTTGGAACGGATGTTCGGGGGGCTCCTCATCGCCGCCGGCCTCTGGATCGTCTTCCACAAGTGACCGCCCGGTCGTCGGCCCGGGGCGAACCGGAGGGGCCGGAATCCTCCGGTCCCTCCGGGACTGCCCAGCGGTCAGGACCCTGACTACAGGGTGATCCGGTCCTTAAGTCGCTCGAACTTCTTGGGCCCGATGCCCTGGACGTTCAGGAGTTCCTCCTTCCGCTTGAAGGGCCCATGCTGGGTCCGGTACTCGACGATGCGCTGGGCGATCTTCGGCCCGATGCCGGGGAGGCTCGTCAGCTCCTCGACACTGGCCTTGTTGATGTTCACGAGCGGGGTCTTCGGCGCCGTCGGGTTCGCCTGGGCCCATCCGGCGGGTGCCGAGAGATGTCCGAGGGCCACCGCCAGGCCCAAGAGCAGGCCCCACAGGGCCACCGCGTGGATGCGAGTCGGTCGACGCATCGTAGCCTTCTCCGGGATCGAGGCTCGGAGACGGGGTCCGTCTCCGGCCCGGCCTCCTGAGCAAGGTCCGTGCCGTTGCCCGGAGAAGGGCGTCCTGCGTGGAAAAACGGGGCCTCCTCCGCCGGCCCGGTCGGGACGGGGTGTTTAAGGAAATCGACACGGTGTCTAAAGGAATAGACAGTCCGGGGGCCTCGGGGGCAGAACGGCTATCCCTGCAGGACCTGCCAGTCCAGGCCGTCGAGAAACCGGGCAAAGGCCTTCCACCGGAGGGACCGGACCAGGTGCCGCAGGCGTTCCGGGGGACTCAACAGGCGGTAGAAGCGGGACTGGCCCCACAGGCGTTCCAATTCAGACCGCCCCTGGAGCAGAGCCCATCGGACCGACGGGGCCGGGGGATTCCACACGGCGTCGTACAGGGCGCCGGCGGCCAGGACCGTCTGAACGGCGTCGGCGTGGAGGACCCGCCAGCGATTGGCGTGGGCGACGGCATAGCTCCATATGCGACCGTGCACGTATCCGAAGCAGTGCAGGACGACCCACCCCGCATCGGACGGCACGACGGGCACGACGTGGGCCGGCAGGCCCGGCCAGAGGCGGGGACGAAGCTTCGAACCGACCCGATAGTTCCAGTACACGGGCGGGGCCGCCGGAAAGGGGGCCGCCGCCGCATCGGCCGCTCCGGATTGGGCCCGGACGATGACCGTCGAGCCTCGGACCTGTTCGACCCGATACGTCCGGCCGCCGATCGTCAGGGTCGAACCCGGCGGTACGGCCGGGTCCCCGAAGACCTCGGCGACGACGCGACCCTCGCTGTCGATGACGGTGGCCGTCGCCTCGGCGGCGTCGCCGATCAGGGAATGGAGCCAACCCCGCTCGAAGGCGGCCATGAGCCGGGGCCCCGGCCGGTAGAGTCCCTGGGAAACGGTCAGCCACCCCCGGCGGAGGAGCCGGTCGAGCCATCTCTCGACGTCGACCCCCAGGCCCATCCCGTGGACCAAGGCCTGGAGGGCCGCCGGCGAGGAGCCGGGGCCCCGTTTCTGGACGACGTAGGAGAGGAGCTGTTGGAGGCCCGCCGTCAGGGAGGGAGCGTAGGCCCGGTCCTCCATCTGGCCCCTCTCGGCCATCGCAAAGAAGGTCTCGGTCAGGGCCCGCTCCACGTCATCCCGGTAAAAGGCCAGGGCCCGGATGAGGGTCGCCCGGCGATTGCTCCGGCCCAGCCGTTGGAGGAAGGAGGCGAACGTCGGCGGCGGGCTGGCCAAGACGACGGCGTCGATGTCGCCGATGTCGATGCCCAGCTCCAGGGTCGTCGTCGCCACGCAGATGGCCGTCTCTCCCGTCCGGAAGGCCGTCTCCACGTCCAGGCGGGACCGGCGGGGTAGGCGACCGTGGTGGATGAAGACTTGCTGGGGATAGGGCCAGGCCTGCTTCAGGGCGGCCCCCACCTTTTCTGCGGCCGGCTTCGTATTGACGAACACGAGGGCCTTTTGCACGCCGTGGGCCCGAAGCCATCGGACGATCGTCGCGGCGGCCTGCCGCTCGTCGGTCCAGGCCTCGAAGGTTGGAGTCTCAAAGCCCCGGACCGCCGGGTCCCGGACGACCAAGAAGTCGTCCCCCAGGTAGTGGCGTCCGATCCGACGGGGGGCGTCCAGGGTCGCTGACAGCACATAGCCCTGAAGCCGCCGGCCGGTCGTCCGCTCCACGACCCGGCGAAGCCGGTAGACGAGTCCCCGGAGCTGGTCACCCCGGTCTGTCCCGTGGACCAGATGGACCTCATCCAAGATCAAGGCTCGGACGGAGGTCAGGACCTGAGGAAACCGACAGAGGAGGGAATCCAGGGACTCGGGCGTCGTCAGGACGACCGTCGGCCATCGGGCGTCCGAGACCTCCCGGTAGTCCTCGGTGCGGCGCCCGACGGAGACTCGAAGCCAAGTCGGGAGGGGTTCCAACCGACGATGGATGTCGTTGACGAGGGCTCGGGTCGGGGCCACATACAGGATGGCCGGGGGGGACCACGCCTCGGCCAGGCAGACCTCCAGGAGGGGTGCGAAGACGGCCTCGGTCTTGCCGGCGGCCGCCGGGGCCATGACGACCAGGGACCGGCCCTCCAGGACCCAGGGGATGACCATCCGCTGGATGGGCCGGAGACGACCGAAGCGCTGAAAAAAGACGGGCCACGTCCGGGCGAGCCGGCGACGAATCCATTCATCCGTCCGAAGGACCATCGGGTACCCTCGGTACAAGATGGGGGCCCACCCGGAGGAATGCAAAGGGGGATGACCGCCGTCGTCTCGGGCAAGGACACCGGCGGCGTCCGCCATCCGGAGCCGGGATGCATCCCGGCGTCAGGGGTCCGAAGGGCGGCAAGACGGCAGGACGATTAAAGTGGGGGACAGGAGCGGGCCCGGGGTGGGCACCCTCTTACCGAGGGACCCATCCCCAGGCCCGCAGGGATGACCCGATCACTCCAGCGTAAAGGCGACCAGGTAACCGCCCAGGTTGACCTCGTTGGGGAGGTTCTTACCGGCCTCGCCGGGGAGC
>FWWL01009158.1_pt1 | contig 12210 bp, 14 predicted proteins | sample 2228331 | NCBI WGS metagenome assembly FWWL01 (sample SAMEA103939775, study PRJEB20133) | metagenome | reverse complement strand
GTAGATGACGATATAAGATTAAATGCATCTGTTAAAAGTCCATCTCCTGCAAGTATTGCTATCCCTTCTCCAAATACTTTGTGATTGGTAGGTTTTCCTCTTCTCAGCTCATCATCATCCATTGCTGGTAGATCGTCATGTATAAGTGAATATGTATGTATCATTTCTACTGCTGCTGCAGCATCAACTATTTCTTTTTTATCTTTGTTGGAAAGCATTTCGTAAACTAAAAACATAAGTACTGGTCTTATTCTTTTACCACCAGCATTTATAGAATAAAGCATTGATTTTTTTAAAAGTGGATGAATAAATTTTTTTTTACTGATGAACTGATTTATTCTTTTTTCAACAATCTGTCTCGATTCTTCAAAATAAGTTTCTAAATTCATAATGTATTTTTATATATTATGAATGTCCGCCTGGTAAGTATTCTCTTTCAGGTATTTTTCCAAATCTTTCTTCGTATTTTCTAATATTCTCCTGCAAAGCAAGAAGAAATCTCTTAGTATGGATTGGATTTGATATTATTCTTGCTCTTAATTTTGCTTTTGGTTGATTTGGCTGAAGAAAAAGAAAATCAAATATAAATTCAGTTTCACTGTGGGTTATACCTGCAAGGTTTGTATATATGCCCTGAGCTGTATTTTCATCAACCTGAATTTCTATTTGAAATTGATTATCCTGTTTTTTGCTTTCTGACATAATTCCTCCTTTATCTCATAATAATATTATATTAAATAGGGTAAGTAAAAAATAGTAAAATTTAAGATTATGAGTAAAAGCTTCAGATTATTAATTATTTCAATAGTTTCTTTAAGCTTTTTTCTAAATATATATTCGGAAGACTATCTTATTAAGACCAGAAATAGGGTTAAAGGTATTAAAATTGAAAATGTTATACCTGAATATAAAGGAAAAAGTAAAGTTTTATCAGGTTATGAAGTTTTATATGATGATAGCGGTAGAGTTATTTTGGAGAAAAATTATGATGAAAATGATATTTTATGGGAGAAAAGTTATATATATGAGAATAATAAAAAGAATATTATAAAATTTTGTAAAAAGTTATTAAAAGAAAATTCAAATGATACTATTTTGGAGATCTGTGAAGATAAAAAAGATAATATTGTTGAAATTAAATTTGAAAAAATGAAAGATGGAGATATACTTCAGACTGTTTTTGTAATAAGAGAAAAAAGCAAATGTGAAAATTTTTTTCTAAATCCTTCACTCGAGATAGAAAAAAAATATGTAACTGTTTTAGATGAAAATGGAAATGTAATTGAGGAAATGGAAATAATAAATGATATTCCAATGGAAAAGATTAGATATCAGAAGAAAGATTTTAATTTATACATTAAAAAATATGATAAAGATGATCTTTTGAAAGAGGAATATATAAAAGAATTTACTATTGACAATAGATTAAGAAAACAGATATATAAAAAATATAGTTTTTCTCAAAATGTTGTAGAAATGAAAGAAATTTTTTATAATAATATGTGTTTAAAAGAAGAAGAAAAGTGGTATGATTCAACTGGAAAAATTTATAGAAAATATATGTTTGAATATAATTTTAATGATAAAGGGGATTGGGATCTGGAATATAAGTATCTTATTGATAATAAAAATAAAAAACTGGAATCTCTGGTTAAAAGAGAAATAAAATACAAATAAAATTATATCTGTTGAGGAAATTTAAATTCTTTAGATTCCTTTTCAACCATTGGTAATAGTTGAGATGAACTACCTTTAAGTATTTCAGATGCATTTAAAAACATCTTCTTAATTCTATCATCGTTGTAATAAGCATTCAGATTTACAGGAATGAATATCTTGATTTTATTTCTCTTCACAAAATTTGCTACTATTTCTATTGAACTATGCCCTTTATGGTTTTTTTCTTTATAATCAATATTATCATAAGTTGAATCATGAAGAAGTATGTCAAAACCGGAAGTAAATTTTCCTAATCTTTCATTATAATCCTGAAAAGCTGTTGCTTCCTCCCATATTTCACTGTCCGGAGCATAAGCTATCTTTAAGCCTTTTATATTTAAGAAATATATCATTGTTGTTGTTGGATGGTTTGAATACATTGTGGCAAGTTTTATATCCTCAGACAGATTATAATTTTCTTCAAGAACTTCAAAGATATTTATTTTAGCTTTTGGTTTGGATGGTATTGGTGAAAATGATGAGTATAATGAACTTTTAAGGACATCTTTTAAGGATCTTTCGGGATCATTTGGACCAACTATATTTATAGTATAATTTGAGTCAAGAAAAGGTTTGAAATAAGGTAATCCTATGATATTATCTAAGTGAAAATGAGTTAGAAAAATCCATATGTTTCTATAACAATTTTTATTCATTATATATTCGCCAGCTCTGTAAATACCTGTTCCTGCATCAAGTATTATAATATCCTTTTGAGTTTCAATGGTAAAACATAGAGTTTGCCTTCCAAAATTTGAGGAAGAAACTGGAAGCTCTGAGGGTAATTCTCGTAATCCATAAGCAGTAAGCCTTAAAGAGTCCTGTGGAATTTCCTCATTTATCATTAAATTATCAATTTTTTGTGTTTGTATGGGAGGAGGTGGTGGAGTAGGTTTTGCTCTGGTTTCCTCCATTATATTTTTTATAGTTGTTGCAAATGTTTTAACATCATATGGTTTTCCTATGAAATAATCAGCTCCAAGATTTATTGCTCTTTGTTTTTCTGATTCATATGATTTACCTGAAAGAATTATAACTTTTATTTTCTTAAGTTCAGGATGCGTTTTTATCCTCTTACATATTTCCATACCGTTTATACCAGGCATCATTATATCGGTTATTACAAGCCTGGGTTTATATTTAAGGATCTCTTCTATAGCTTTTGCAGAATCATCAATTAATAAAACTTTCCATCCTTCATCTGTAAGAAGGTCTTTAGTAAGTTCCCCACTCATCGGGTCATCATCTATAACTATTATGTCTAGTTGTTCTATATTTTCCATAAAACCTACCTTTTCTTATGATATAATATATTATAGAATTTTTTATTTTTTTACAAAAAAATTAAATTTTAAAATTTATGATAAGAATCATAGCAGGAAGCAGGAAAAACAGAAGAGTTTTATCCCTACCTTTTTCACATCATGTTAAACCCATATCAGTAAGGATGAGGAAATCTCTTTTTGATATTATAAGACCTTATATTACCGGTTCTATATTTCTTGATTTATATGCTGGCATTGGGCTTGTTGGTCTTGAAGCCCTATCACGAGGAGCACAGAAGGTTGTATTTGTTGATAATGATAAGGCATGTATTAATACGATAAAAAGAAATCTAAAACACCTGGAGTTCGAGAATAAGGCTGTAGTTGTAAAAGCTAATATTCTTCAAAAACTGGATTGGTTAAGGTATTATTCAACTGAAGGTTATGATATCATATTTATGGGTCCACCATATAGAGATGAGAATAATAATCCACTTGAATACACGCTTAAAACATTAAATTTTATTATCGAGGCAAATCTATTATCTGAATATGGAATAATAATAGCGCAACATCATATCAAAGAAAAATTTGAAATTCCATCATCCCTGATAAAATTCAGGACTGAAAAATATGGAGATACTATTATAGATTTTTTTAAGAAAAAAAATGTTTGAATTAAATTATTCTAAGATAAATGCCTATAATTTTTGTAATTACTTATATAAGTTTCTTTATATAGATAAAAAATATGTAAAACATAATTCAAAAACTTCCTTTGGAATCTCCATTCATAAAGCTTTAAAAGAATATATAAATACACGGAACTCTTTATCAAGGTTTCTTGAGGTTTATGAGGAAAACTGGACAAATTATGGATATTCGACAGGACAGGAAATGATGGATTATTATTATAAAGGAATAGATATTTTAAAAAGATTTTTTGAATATGAAAGAAAGAGAAATGCTCATATTGTATCTTCTGAAGATTTTTTTGAGTGTAATATATCAAATGATTTTATTCTTAGAGGAACTGTTGATAGAGTAGACCTTAAAGACGATGGGAGTTTAAAAATAATAGATTATAAAATAAATATTGATGAAAATAATGAAAATCATATAAGAAACAATTTACAGCTTTCTATATATGCATATGGTATTTCAAGGAAATACTCAAAAGCTGTTTCAGAACTTGTTTATTATTATGTTGGAAATTTGAAAGAATTTCGTATTGAATATATGGGAGATGAAAATCTTAGAAATTATCTTTTAGATTGTGGGGAAAAAATGAAAAACATAATTTTAACTCATAAAGGGAACTGTTATAGTTGTCTTGCAAAAGAATTATGTCAGTTTTCTGATTATAAAAGGGAAAATAAAAATGTATGAATGATGATTTAATAAGAGGAATAATAAATGAAGAGATATATGATATGAATCTTTATTTAATGGAAGCTGATTTATTTTCTAAGAAAATTATTAAAGGTAAGTTGATATCTAAAACTTTTAGAGATTTTGCAAAAGATGAGGCTACACATGCAAATATATTATTAAAAATTTGTCGTAAAAAAGTAAAGTATCAAGAAAGGAAGATTTTACCTATTAAATCTATTAGAAAAGTTTTACAGATTCATTTAATAAGAGAGTCTGATAGTATTAAACTTTACGAGGTACTTTTAAATGATATTTATAATTCTTCATATAAAACTATTATAAAAGAAATAATAGAAAATGAAAAAAAACATCTTAAAATTATTAAAAAGTATCTTTTAAGTATAGGGTAGTTTCTGTTTATGAAAATAGCTATTTTCAGACATGGGGACTCGTTAAGTATTTTTGATTCTAAGGTTTCGTTTGATTTAAATAGAGTATTATCTGAAAAGGGAATTAAAGAGGTTAAAACTTCTGCATTAAAATTAAAGGAGGAGGGTTTTAAACCACTTAAGATAATATCAAGTAATTATACAAGAGCAGTTCAAAGTTCAGAAATTATAGCAGATGTTTTTAATATTTCAATTATTTATATTACACATATTTTAGTACCTGATTCTAATGTTGAAAATTTTATAGAGATTATAAAGATGGAGAAAGATGATTTAATTGTTGTTTCACATATGCCACTGGTAGAAAACATTGTTTTTTTTCTTTCAGGCGTAAAAGTGAGGTTTAAAACTGGTAGTTATGTGAATATAGAATTAGGTGAAGATTTTAATGCAAAGATACTATCTCAATATTTTCCTCATTAAATTATTTTTTTTACTTCTTGCTTTTAACTCTAAAGCAATGGAAATTAAGGTTTCTTTATTTTCAAATAAAAAAATATCCAATTTAATTATCAAACCAGTGAATGAATCTTTTTTGATTTTAAATGGTAAGAAAATTTCCACAAAGATTAAACTTTATCCTTATAAAAAAGAAATAAAGGTTGAGAAAGATGGTAATATTTATTTTTACGAAAAACTAAATATATTTATTGATGGAGTCTGTGAGATTAAGGTTGATGATGTTAAAAGATATTATAAAGGTAAGATTGAAATAAAAAATAATAAAGGTTTTTTATCCGTGATAAATACAGTGAATCTTGAAGATTATGTCTTGAGTGTTACTGATGCAGAAACAAGACATATGAAAAATTTAGAAGCAATAAAGGCAAATGCTGTTGCTGTAAGAAGTTATGCTTTAGCAGCACTTTATAGACACATTAAAGATGGTTATAATTTCTGCGATCTTACGCATTGTCAGTTATATAAAGGATTTAAAAATATAAGAGAAATTTCTTACAAGGCTGTTAAGGAGACAAAAGGTTTTGTTTGTTTATATAAAGATAAGCCTGTATGGGCAATGTATCACAGTGTATGTGGTGGTGAGACAGAAAATGCATTTGATGTCTGGGGATATAATACTATGCCATATTTAAAAAATGTTATAGATAGAGTAAACTGTAAAGATTTATGCAGTAATGGTTGGGGATATAGATGGAAAACAAAAATTTTTAAAAAGAAATTTATTAAGTTTTTAAAGGAAAAAATTATTAAAAATAAAAATGAAAAATTTATAAAAGTTTTAGTTCAAGATTATACACATGCTGGAAGAGTTTCTTATCTTAAGATAATTACAGATAAAAGAGAAATCTATATGAGAGGTGTTGATTTTTATCATATTATTGGAAGACACTTTGGCTGGCTTGCTATAAAAAGCACTGCATTTAAGTTATATGAAAATGAAAGATACTTTATATTTGAAGGAAAGGGATATGGACATGGGGTTGGTATGTGTCAAGCTGGTGCTGAGGAAATGGGAAATATGGGATATAATTTTATTCAGATTCTTAAGCATTATTATAGTTTCATAGAAGTCAAGTCACTTAAAAATTATTAGGTATATGGTTAGGTGTGCTTGGGACTTATAAAATCTTTAAAAAAAAGGGAAATCGACAGAGTGGTCTGGTTAACGAATAGATTATGAGAAGTAATGATGAATGTGTGTGGGAGTGGAAGTATGGAGGACTCTCTCATTCTAATCCTATTTTACAAAAAGGAGATTGAAATATTCTTTCATTTGAAAGAAAATGGCTTTTACTAACCTACTAAATAACTCATCTGTCTTTATCTTGTTATTAATATGGTATAATTATTTTATAAACATTTTTGGAGGAGATATGAAAATAACCATAGTAGGAAGAAAAATTAAACTTACCCAGCCAATAAAAAGTTTTATTGAAGAAAAAGTAGAAAATGTTCTTGGATATATAAATAATATAGTCTGGGTTCAGGTTGTTGTAAATGTTGAGAAAAAACAGCATTTTGCAGAAATAGTTGCTCATATTGGACATCAGACAATTAAAGCAAGCGCTGTTTCTGATGATCTTTATTCAGCAATAGATCTTGTTCTTGATAAGATTGAAAAACAGGCTAAAAAATACAAAGAAAAAAATGAGGATGCAAGGAAAATGGTTGATAATGAAGAGTTTAGCTTTTCTATTGATAAAAGTAATATAAAATTTTCTGTAATAAAAAATGTTCCTGTTAAACCCATGAGTAAAGAAGAAGCAGTGATGGAAATGGAAAGACTTGGATATAATTTCTGGCTTTATATTGATAAAGATTCAAAACAGACCAATGTTGTATTTAAAAGGTTTGATTCTACCTATGGGATTCTCGTCCCTGTAAAAAGATAATTTTTAAATGGATAAATATATTACTGTAAAACGGCTTTTAAATGAAAAAGGTAAAGAATTAAAACTGAAAGTTGTATGGGGTAAAAATTTATTGAATAAACCTATAAAGGTAAGTGAGGTAAATAGACCTGGACTTGCTGTTACAGGATTTTTGGAACAATTTAGAGCAGAAAGAATTCAGATAATCGGGAAAGGTGAGTATTATTACTGTTCCACTAAAAGTTATGGAGAGATACTTAAAAATCTTAATAAAATGTTTTCTTACCCTGAGATGCCATGCGTAATTGTAACTGGAGGAGTGAAACCTCAGAAAGCAATAATTGAGGCAGCTAAAAAAAATTCTATACCAGTTATTTCCACACCACTTGAATCTTCAGATCTTATAAGGGAATTAACAATATATCTTGATGAAAAGCTGGCACCTTCAATAACCCTTCATGGAGTTCTTGTTAATGTATATGGACTTGGGGTTTTAATACAGGGAGAGCCAGGAATAGGTAAATCTGAATGTGCAATAGAACTTCTAAAAAGAGGTCATATTCTTGTAAGTGATGACCTGGTTGAAGTTAAAAGAAGGGTTGGTCATATTCTTGTGGGAAGTTCCCCAAAAACAATAAAAAATTTTATGGAGGTAAGAGGTATTGGAATAGTTGATGTGGAAATGCTTTTTGGTGTAGGTGCAATTTTACCAAGTTCAGTGATAGAACTTGTAGTAGATTTACAATCTGCAAGCGGGCTTGATCTTACCCAATATGATAGAACAGGGATGATTAATAACTATACTGAAATACTTGATGTTAAGGTTCCTCTTCTTAAACTTCCTGTTACACCTGGTAGAAATCTTGCTGTGTTAATAGAGATAGCATCTTTAAACCAGAGGTTAAAAAATAGTGGGTATATAGCAAGTGAGAAGCTTAATAAACTTGTTTGGAGGGAGATGAAAAGAAAAGATGAATAGAATTTTTATAGTTACTGGTATAAGCGGTTCAGGTAAAAGTCAGGCACTTAAGTGTTTTGAAGATTTTGGGTTTCACTGTATCGACAATATTCCCGCGAAATTACTTCCATATCTTGCTGAGTTAATAAAAAAAGAAGAATATTTAAAAAATATTGCTCTTGGAATTGATATAAGAGAAGCAAAATATTCAAAAAACTTCAGTGATTATCTTTTATGTTTTAGGAAATTTGATCTTCAATACAGAATAATATTTCTTGATTGTGAAGATAAGATTTTATTCCAGCGTTTTTCTGAAACAAGACATAGACATCCTCTTGGGGGAAATTTATCTGAAGCAATAAAAAAGGAGAGAAAAATTCTTTCTCCGTTAAAAGAAAATGCAGATAAGGTTATAGATACAACAAAACTTACTCTTGGAGAATTAAAGGAAATTATCTCATCTTTGTTGAATCTTAAAAGTATAAAGGACTTTAAAATAAATATTGTTTCGTTTGGATATAAATATGGTATTCCTCTTGATGCTGATATAGTAATGGATGTTAGATTTTTACCAAACCCTTTTTATGTAAAAAAACTTAAGAATAAGACAGGTGTTGATAAAGAGGTTAAAAATTATTTTAAAAAGCAGAAAATTTATAATAATTTTATAAATGATTGGACTTTTCAGATAAAAAAGATAATTCCACTTTATATAAAAGAGGGTAAATCATATCTTACAATTGCTATCGGATGTACAGGAGGTAAACACAGAAGCGTAAGTGTTAGTGAAGATATTGGTAATATTCTTCTTGAAAGTGGTTATAATGTTAGTAATTTTCATCGTGATATGAGGAAATGATGACAGGAATAATAATTGTTACTCATGGTGAAGCTGGAGCATATCTTTTAGAAGCAGCGGAACATATAGTTGGTGTAAAAGAAAATGTTAAAGCTCTTTCTATAACAGCAAGAATGAGTATGGATGAAATAAGAGAAAAAGTTAAAAATGTAACTGAAGAACTTTTAAAAGAATGTAATTCAATAATTTACTTTGTCGATATTCCAGGTGGCACTCCAATGAATGTGGTTCTTCCGTATGCACAGAATATAGAAAGATCTGCTGTAATATGTGGTGTAAATATGTCAATGATTGTGGTGGCATTGAATTTAAAAGACAATCTTGAATTTGATAATCTTGTTGATAAAATTATTCTTGACGGGAAGAAATCTATATGTGAGGTTAAAAGTCTTTTAAGCAGGAAAGAATAGTATTATGGTAATATACAGGGTTGATGATAGATTGATACATGGACAGATTGTAGAAAACTGGGTTGGTATCTTTTCTATAAACAAAATATTAATAATAAATGATAGCATTTATAATGATGAACTTAGAAAAAACATAATGAGATTTGCTCTTCCTGAAGATGTGGAACTTGAATTTAAAAAAACATCTAAGTGCATGGATATTGTATTTGAAGAAAATAAAAATTATCTTGTGCTTTTTGAGTCTCTTGAAGATGTAAAAAAAGCTGTAGAGTATGGTTTTAAGATCGACAGACTTAACCTTGGAGGTATCCATTATGCGAAAGGAAGAAATTTTACTATAGGTAAGGCTCTTTTTTTAAGTGAAGATGAATGTAAAATTATAAAGGATTTTATTTCTAAGGGGATAGATGTTTATATGCAAGCAATACCTCAGGAGAATAAGATAAAGGTGGAAGAGGTTATATGAAAAAACTTGTATTTATTGTTCATAATCATCAACCTGTTGGAAATTTTGATTATGTAATAAGAGAAGCATTTGAAAAAAGTTATAAACCTTTTATTGACCTTGTTTATGATCTTTATTATCCGAGGGTTTGTTTCCATTTTTCAGGAATTCTTTATGAGTGGATTGAGAAAAATGAACCTTTGTATATTGAGAAGATAAAAGAAATGGTGAAAAGAAACCAGATAGAAATTTTGAGTGGAGGATACTACGAACCAATTCTTGGTGTTATACCTGAAAGAGATAGAGTGTCTCAGATAAAAAAGCTCAGTTCATATATAGAAAAAAGATTTGGTTTTACTCCTCGTGGTTTATGGTTGACTGAGAGAGTTTTTAATCCTTTACTCCCAAAAACCTTAAATGAGAGTGGTATTGAATATACATTTGTTGATGATACTCATATCTTAACATCAGGTGTAAAAGAGAATGAGGTTAATGATTATTTTATAACAGAATATGATGGGAAGGAAGCAGGAATATTTGTAATTAATCATAATTTAAGATATCTTATTCCTTATAAAGAACCATATAAAACTATTGAGTATATAAACTCATTTGATAGAGGTATATTTGTAATGGCGGATGATGGCGAAAAATTTGGACTGTGGCCCAAAAGCTTTGAACTTGTTTATGAAAAAAAATGGCTTTATAATTTCTTTGAGACGATTAAAAATTCAAATATAGAGATGGTAAGGCTTGTAGATATAGAAAGAAAACCTAAAAAACTTATTTATATACCAAATACTTCATATTTTGAACTTTCTCAATGGGTTTTATTGCCCAATGATAGTAATAGAATAGAAGAGATAAGAAATTCATTAAATTATGAAGATAGAAAATTTTTAAGAGGTGGTTTTTTTGATAATTTCTTTACAAAATATAGACAATCGAACCTAATTCATAAAAGAAGTTATTATGTAAGTAAAGTTGTTGCAGATAATTATGATTTTGAGGCAGAAAATTATCTACATATGGCTCAATGTAATTGTGGATGGTGGCATGGTGTTTTTGGGGGTATTTATCTTCCTCATATAAGACATGCTATTTATGAAAATTTACTTAAAGCTCAGAAAATAATATTCAATAAAAACGAAAAGGGTATAATTCTTGAAAAGTTTGATCTAGATAAGGATGGGAATGAAGAGATTATAATCGAAACAAAGAATAATTTCTTTATTTTATCTCCTTCATACTCCGGTTCAATAATTGAATTTTCAAGCAAAAGAAGATTTGTTAATTATTCCCTTATAATGGAAAGAAAAGAAGAAGCGTATCATCTAAAGCCTCCTAGAGATATAAATGGAAATATTATTAATTTGCCGGTTAATAATTTTATTTATGACTGGCATAATAGATTAAGTCTTTTAGATCACTTTGTTCATCATGAAAATTCTTTAAATGATTTTTATTCTGTTAGGTATGGAGAGCAGGGAGATTTTATACCACAGGTATATGATTATAAAATTGAATTTAATGATATTTCATCAAAGATTAGATTTTTTAGAAGTGGATTTGCGTGGTTTTATGATAAAAAAGTTAATTTTGATGTTGAAAAAACTTTGTATATTAATAAAGAAATTGACGGTTTTAAGGTTTCATATAAAATAGTTAATAAATCATCTTTAAATTCAAGATTTAAGTTTGTCTCAGAGCTTGTTTTTGCTTTCTCACATATCAATGTAGCTCCTTTAAAAGAAATTAATAATTGTCGAGAATATATATTTAGAGATAATGTGAGAGGTGATATAAAACTTACAATAGGTAAAGATGCTACTTTATGGTTTTTTCCTATTGAAACTGTTTCAAATTCTGAAGCTGGAGTTGAAAAAACATATCAGGGTTCTGTGGTTAGTATTGTTTTTGATAAGGAATGGAATTCAAATGAAAATTTTGAGTTTGAATATAGCGTTGAGGTTTTATGAGTGAAATTGGGATTATTTTTGTTGCTTCGTTATTGAATCTTGATACAACAAGTGCATTTCAGTTTTTGATATCAAGACCAAGTTTTGTTGGAATGATTGTTGGGGTTATAACAGGGCATGTTGTAGCTGGTATTAGTATGGGTATTCTTCTTGAACTTATGATAGTTGATTTCACCCCGATTGCCGGCATAAGTATACCAAATGGATGTTGTGGAATAACCGTTTCTATTTTATTAATGGCAAATGGAATTGATCATTATTTATCATTTATTTTTGGCTTTTTTGTTTCTGTTGGATATATTTATGTAGAAAAAAATTTAAGAAGTTTTAGAAACTTTTTTAATAGGGTGGGGGATAGATTTATAGAAAAAGGTAAGTTTTATTTTGGAAGATTAATATTGTTTTCTTTATTTGTGGAA
>FWWL01009157.1_pt1 | contig 12211 bp, 13 predicted proteins | sample 2228331 | NCBI WGS metagenome assembly FWWL01 (sample SAMEA103939775, study PRJEB20133) | metagenome | reverse complement strand
GGAGAGGCGATCATCTTGTCCAGCATGGACATGTTCACCTGGACCTGGGCCTGGAGGTATTCGGCCTGGAGTTTGGCGTACTGTTGCTGGTAGGCATCCTGCTTTATTTGCCCCTGCGCGTAGCTTCTTTGGAGGTCCTGGATGGCCTGGGCCTTGGCTTGCAGGGCGCTGCGCTCCGCGGCCACTTGGGGGAGGAAAACCCGGGTAAAGAGGGCTTCCGCGTCCACCACGCCGAGCTTGATGGCCGTCCCCGCGGAGGCGGGAGAGGCAGCGGCCTTTGCCTCCAGCGATTGAACGCGGGCCTGCAAGGCGCCGAGGTCCTTAGCCAGCCCGGCCGTGTCCGTGCCTTTGGGGCTGAAAACCATCCCGCCCACGATTCCCCCGACAAAGCCGAGAATCAGGGCCCCTACGACTCCCACAACGATCCATACCGCGAGTTTCCCGTTCATTTTCCCTCCCTTTTAGAACATGGGGCTCATTGCGAACTCAAAAGCCGGAACCCACGTGGGCTCTCGGTCGTTCGGCCAAGAGGCGGAAAGGCGGAAGAACATGCCGCCCAAGTTGACCGCCACTTCCAGGCCCGGCGCGACTTTTATGCTTTCGCTGCGCAGATCCAGGCCAAAATCAAAAAATGGGGCAAACCACGCGCCTTGGGCAAGCTCGATGCGGAATTCCCCGTTGATGAGACACAAGCGATCGGTGGTGGCTTTTTTCGCCCCTCGCACGGAATCCGCCCCACCCAAAGAAAACCAATAATCCTGAGGAAGATCCCATCCCAACCGGAGCATGGCCCGCAACGCGAAGGCGCAGCGATAATCCCCAAGATCCCAGGGCCAAAACCTGCTCGTCTCCAGGCGCGCGGAAAGATACTCCACACCCGGGGCAAAAGTTCCGGCTTTTTCTAAGAGGATTTGGCTTCGCCCGCCCGTCCGCGGGAAAAATGGGCTATCGCGGTCGTCATACACAAGCCCGAGGGAAAGGGCGTTCCGCGGAGGAAGGGGTTCAGAGGGCAGTTTCGTTGGGGCTTCGCTCGTAAAGCCCAAGGTGAGATTCAGATAGTCCGCCAGCGGATAGGCGACCTGAACGCTCCCGCCCAAAGTCAGGCGCGACTCCTCCTCTTTGCGGTAAAGTTCAACCTGCACCTGGGTAAAGACGGGGAAGGATCGGCCGATGTAGCTTACGCTCCATGTGGTGTCCGTGCTTCCCGCAAGCCCGCGGGAAAACGAAAGCGACAGGTCTTGGGCCGTGCCGAACAAGTTCTTTTGGGAGTAGGAGATATTCCCCACAAGGCCGCCCGTTTCCGGGGAGAGGCTCAGTGAGCCCTGAATGCTTCCGAGCTTTTCCAGCTCCGTCACCTCCACGGTGAGGAGGACCTCGTCGTCGGCCCAGCTTGGGGTCAAAACGACGTCGCTGAAGTAACCGAGGGACATGAGGCTTTGGCGGGCCACGGTCAGGCGAGCTTCGGTGAGGATCTGTCCAGGGCGAAGGCCCAAAACCCGGAGGATCACCCATTCCGCGGTGCGGGTAGCACCTTTGATCTCGATTCGCCCAAGCTTTCCCTCCCGCACCCGCACCCGCAGGACCCCGTCCTCCACCCCTTCGCTGCGAAAGTCCAAAAGGAAATAGCCTTCCCGGCGGTAGTAGTCGTAAAGACCCCTCAGGGCCCCAAGGACGTCAGCATTTGATAGAACTCCTTGAGGAAGGGGACCAACGAGGCTTTGGGCCCTTTCCGGGGGAAGGACGGTCAGGCCCTCAAGGGAGATGCCGCGCAAAAGGGTTGGCTCGGGAAGGAGCGACCGCTCCGTGAGCTCCCAAACGAGTTTTACGCCCCCGGGCACCGCCTCCGGAAGGACCTTGGCCTGGGAAAAATAAACGGAGCGGGAGAGGCGAAGAAGGGCCTCCTGGATCTTGGAGATCCGGCCCACCTCCCCAAGAGGTACGTCGATCAGCCCCAACGCCTCCTCTTTGGGCACGGTGACAAGGCCGCGCACCTCGTGGGCCACCACCGGAAGCTCCTCAATGCGGATCACCAGGGTTTCCCCGGGGATGACCTGGCCCACCTGCACGGTGGCAAAGTCCTTTTTTTGGTACTCCTCAAGCACGGCTTTCAGGCCCTCTTCCAGCTTTTTCACGTTCAAGATTTTGCCAATTTTCACCTCATGTTCTGCGAGGATTTCCCGAACGCGGCTTTCATAAACCTTTGGCGGGCTGAGGAGCTGGCTCGCCCACACCTGGATCCAGGACCAAAGGGTCCGCGATCACGATCTCCTTCACCTTGGGGTACTCCACCAACCGGTAGCGCACCACCACCTGGCCGTCCTCGAGGGTCACCTCGGGAGCAACCTGGGCGAAGTAGCCCATGTCCTCAAGGGCCTTGGCTCCGGCCAGGACCTTCTCCCGGTCCACCTTGTCCCCGACCTTAAAGGGGAGCTTGGCCAGGATCTCCGGGGTGGAGACGTTCTCGTTCCCCAAGATCTCCAGACGATCCACGGGGAAGGTCTGGGCCAAGGCGAAAACGCTCAAGAACACGGCAAAAACAAAGCTCTTTTTCACGGCAAACCCTCCTCTGGAAACGCCCGGTACTGCAAGGCCTCGGCCACGTGCTCGGCCCTGATCGTATCGGAACCGCTCAGATCCGCAATGGTCCGGGCCACCTTGAGGGTGCGGACGTAGCCGCGGCCGGTGAGGGCGAAGTGGTCTATGGCCCGGGCAAGGAGGTTCTTGGCCTCCGAGGTGAGCACACAATATTTCTTCACCTCCCGGGGGCCCATCTCCGCGTTAGTGTGAAGTTTTCCGGAAAAGCGGCGGGCTTGAATCTCCCGGGCCGCGGCAACCCTTTTCCGCACCGCCTCCGAGGGCTCGCCCCCGCCCTCGCCCAAAAGCTCCTCTTTTGTAAGCCTGGGGACATGGACGAAGAGGTCGATGCGATCCAGGAAGGGGCCGGAAAGCTTTTTTCGATACTGCACAACTTCGTGGGGCCGGCAGCGGCACGGCCGCAGAGGATCGCCAAAATGCCCGCATGGACAGGGGTTCATGGCCCCAACGAGCATGAAGGAGGCGGGGAAGGTCACGCTCACCCCGGCCCGGACCACCGTGATCTTTCGGTCCTCCAAAGGTTGGCGCAGGGCCTCCAAAACCTTTCGGTCGAACTCCGGAAGCTCATCCAAAAAGAGGACGCCGTGGTGGGCCAGGCTGATTTCCCCGGGCACGGGGATCCCGTGTCCCCCGCCCACCATGCCCACGTAGGAGATGGTGTGGTGGGGAGCGCGGAACGGCCGCCAGCGCAAAAGGGGGCGGTCTGGAGGAAGGAGGCCAGCCACGGAATGGATGCGGCTCACCTCCAAGGCCTCCTCAAAGGAAAGGGGCGGAAGAATTCCGGGGAGACAGCGGGCCAAGAGGGATTTTCCCGCCCCTGGGGGGCCGATCATGAGAAGGTGGTGGCCGCCGGCGGCGGCGATCTCCAGGGCCCTCCGGGCGTGTTCCTGTCCCTTTACCAACGCAAGATCGATCCAGTCCGGAGGAGGAGCCTCGGGGATGACCCGCGGCGCGGGTGGTATGTCCCTTTCCCCGCGCAGGAAGGCCACGGCCTCGCCGAGATCCCCTACAGGAAAGACCTGGAGGCCCTCGACCAGGGCGGCCTCGGCCGCGGAATCCCGGGCTACCACTATCCGGGAAAGCCCTGCTTCTTTGGCCGCCAACGCCGCACCGGTCGCACGCTCCCATCCAAGGAAAGTTCCCCAAGGAAGACGGTGTTGTCCGCCCGTCCCTTGGGGATCTGCCCCGTGGCCAAAAGGAGGGAGACGGCCAAAGCCAGATCAAAACCCGCTCCTTCCTTGCGCAGATCGGCCGGGGCGAGGTTGGCGGTGATGCGGATCTGGGGGAATTCCAGGCCCAGATTGCGAATGGCGGAGCGAACCCGGTCGCGCGCCTCGGAAACCTCCTTTTCCGGAAGGCCGACGATGGTGAAGCCGGGCAGCCCCGGCCCCACATCGCATTGGACCTCCACCAGCCTTGCCTCCACCCCGTACGGGGTGCCGCTAAGGACCTGGGCGAACATCCTCCTCCCCAAAGGCGCCGCGGATGTGCCGAATCCCTTCCGGCGTCACCGCCACCACATCGAACCGCACCGCCACCCAGGGCTTTCCCTGAAGATAGGCCTGCGCCGAACGCCAAAGGTGCAGGCGTTTGCGGTGGTCCACGGCCTCTTCAGGCCCCATAAAATCGGAGCTCTTGCGGCCTTTGACCTCCACGAACACCAGGGTCTCCCCGTCTTTGGCAATGATATCCACCTCGCCGCCCCGCCAGCGCCAATTGCGGGCCACAATAAGCATCCCTTGAGCTCGTAAGTACTGGACTGCCAGCTCCTCCGCCGCTTTCCCCTCCACACCCCCATCTTACTATGTTGGCCAGAATTCTGGCCTTGCGCGTATACTGCGGGGGTCATGCGCGTCCTCATCCGAGGTGTGGCGGTTATTCCCAAGCCGGAGGTCGGGGTCATCCCCAAGGCAGACGTGGTCATCGAGGGCCGCCGCTTCGCCGCCATCGCCGTGCAGGAGGAAGTCCAGGGCCCGTTCGACAAAGTTGTGGATGGCGAGGGAAAGCTCCTCATCCCCGGCCTCGTGAATGCCCATACCCATTTGGCCATGACCCTCTTCCGCGGATTGGCCCAGGACCGCCCCCTCATGGAGTGGCTGGAAAAGGAGGTCTGGCCTCGGGAAAGGAAGCTCACCGCGGAGGTCGTGCACTGGTTTTCCCTCCTCGGCCTGGTGGAGATGATCCGCGCGGGGACCACCGCTTTTGCCGACATGTACTTTTTCATGGAGGAGGTGGCGGAGGCCGTGGAGAAGGCGGGGCTGCGGGCGTTGCTTTCCTATGGGATCATCGCCCAAACCCCGGACAAAATTGAGCCGGAGCTGAAAAAGGCGGAGGCGTTCGCCCGGGAGTGGGAGGGAAAGGCCGAAGGGCGCATCCGCACCGCCCTTTCCCCCCACGCCCCTTACACCTGCGGCCCGGAGGTGTGGAAGAGGTCTGTGGGGCTGGCCAAGGAGCTGCGCATCCCCATCCACACCCATCTTGCCGAAACGAAGGAGGAGGTGGAAAGGTTTCGGGCCCAAACCGGGCGCTCGCCGGTGGAGTGGCTGGAGGAGCTCGGTGTCTTCGGCGTTCATACCCTCGCCGCCCACGGCGTGCACCTCTCGGAAAAGGACATCGAGATCCTCGCCGCCCACGGCGTGCACGTAGCACACTGTCCCACCTCCAATTTGAAGCTCGCCTGCGGAATCGCCCCGGTGGTGGAGATGCTGAAAGGCGGGGTGAACGTGTGTCTGGGCACGGACGGAGCGGGCTCCGCCGGGGACCTGAACATGGTGGAGGAGATGAGGCTTGCCGCCCTTTTGGCCAAGGTCAAAACCGGGGATCCCCAGGCCTTGCCCGCGCCGGAGGCCCTGGCCCTGGCCACTTGGCGGGGCGCGGCCGCCCTTGGCTGGGGAAAGGAGTTAGGTACAATTGAGCCCGGCCGGCGCGCCGATGGGGTGATGATAAGACTAGATCGGGCCCACCTCCTCCCAGCTCATGATCTTTTGGCAAATTTGGTGTATGCTGGGCAGGGCTCCGAAGTGGATACGGTGTTCGTGGACGGCCGCTTCCTCCTCCTTGGGGGCAGGCTAGAAACCCTGGATGAGGAGGAAATTTTCGGCCGGTGTCGGGAGCTGGCCAAGAAATTTCGCTAAAAATTGAACCCTTTCCCTTGCGCCGGGGAAAGGGCGATTGGAGGTGAGAGCATGGCGCTTTCCAAGGAGCAAAAAAAGGAGATCATCGCCAAGTTTGCCCGGGATCCCAGCGACACGGGGTCAGTGGAGGTCCAGGTCGCTTTGCTTACGGCGCGCATCGAGCAACTTACCGAGCATCTCAAGGTCCACAAGAAGGACTTCCACTCTCGGCGGGGGCTATATATTCTGGTGGGGCGGCGCCGCCGCCTTTTGCGTTACCTTCAACAAAAGGATCCCCTGCGCTATCGCCGCCTCATCGAGGCCTTGAACCTCCGAGGGATCTAAGATGCCGGAAGTTCAGACGGAAGTCGGCGGAAAAGTTGTGAAGTTAGAGACGGGGAGCCTTGCGCGCCAGGCCAGCGCCGCGGTACTTGTGACCTGGGGCGATACAAAGGTCCTCGTCACCGTGGTCTGCCAGCCCCTCGCCCAGGATCCCGGTTATTTCCCGCTCCGCGTGGATTTCGAGGAGCGGTTCTACGCAGGTGGGAAGATCCCCGGCGGGTTCTTCAAGCGGGAGGGAAAACCCTCCGATGAGGCCATTTTGGCCGCGCGGCTGATCGACCGGCCCATCCGGCCCCTTTTCCCCAAAGGCTACAAAGAGGAAGTGCACGTAGTGGCCACCGTCCTCTCCGCGGAGAAGGACGCCCCTCCGGATGTGGCCGGGCTTTTGGGGGCCTCTGCGGCCCTCATGCTTTCTCCCGCGCCGTTTTTGGGGCCGGTGGCGGGGGTGCGGGTCGGCCTGAAGGACGGGCACTTCCTCCTCCACCCCTCCGATCAGGACCGGGAGACAGGGCTTATGGACATCGTGGTGGCCGGGACAAAACACACGGTGACCATGGTGGAGGGCCTGATGAGGGAGGTGGATGAGGAGGATGTGGTTCGCGCCATCACCCTCGCCCACGAGGAGATCCAAAAACTCATCGCCCTCCAAGAGGAGCTTGTGCAGCTTGTGCCGGTGGTGAAAAGGGAGGTACCCCCGCCCGATCCCTTGGAGGCGGAGGTCCGGGAAAAGGTGAAGGCCCGGGTTTGGGAAAAACTCCATGAGCTCAAGCGGGCGCCGGGAAAGAAGGCTCGGGATGAGATGGCCGAGGCCTTGGCCGAGGAGGCAGCGGAGGGCGTGGCCCAGGACTACCCCGAAGAGGAGCGGGAGAAGGTGAAGGCCCTGGCCAGGGCCTTGTTCGAGGAGGTGTACCGGGAGTACGTGCGCTGGTCCATCTTGGAGCTGGGCGAGCGCATGGACGGCCGCCGACCCGAGGAGATCCGCCCCATCTCCATCCAGGTGGGGCTTTTGCCGCGTGTGCACGGCTCGGCCCTCTTCACCCGCGGGGAAACCCAGTCCCTGGGAACTTGCACCCTTGGGGCGACGAGAAAAGACGCGCAGATCATCGATCTCATGATGGAGGAGGGCCTGAAGCGCTTCATGTTCCACTACAACTTCCCGCCCTTCTGCACAGGAGAAGCTGGGCGGATCGGCGCGCCCTCCCGCCGGGAGATCGGCCACGGGAAGCTCGCGGAGAACGCCCTCCTTGCCGTCATCCCTTCCGAGGAGGAGTTCCCCTACATCATCCGCGTGGTCTCGGAAATACTGGAGTCCAACGGCTCCTCCTCCATGGCCTCCGTATGTTCAGGGTGTCTGGCGATGATGGACGCCGGGGTGCCCCTCAAAGCCCATGTGGCTGGCGTGGCCATGGGGCTCGTCACCGAGGCGGCCAGCGGGAAATATCGGATCCTTACGGACATCATCGGGCTTGAGGACCATTTCGGCGACATGGACTTCAAGGTGGCCGGGACGCGCAAAGGGGTGACGGCGTTTCAGTTGGATGTGAAGACGGGCGGGCTCACCCCGGAGCTCATGCGGGAGGCGCTGGCCCAGGCCCGCGCGGCCCGCATGCACATTCTGGACCTCATGGAGAAAGCCATGCCCAAGCCCAGGTCCACCCTCTCCCCCTACGCTCCGTACCTCGATGTGATCAAGATCAACCCCGAAAAGATCGGGCTTGTCATTGGGCCGGGCGGCCGCACGATCCGCAAGATCCAGGATGAGACCAAAACCCAAATCGAGATCGAAGACGACGGCACGGTGAAGATCGTGGGCGAGGGCGCATCCGGGGTGCAAAGGGCCAAGGAGATGATCCAGGAGCTCACCGAGGAGATCGAGGTGGGCATGACCTTCCGCGGCCGGGTGACGAGGATTGTCCCGTTTGGGGCCATCGTGGAGATCCGCCCCGGGGTGGACGGGCTCATCCACATCTCCAACCTCGCCGAGGGCCATGTGCGGAAGGTGGAGGACGTGGTGAAGGTGGGCGACGAGGTCACGGTGGAGGTGGTGGGGACGGATGAGCTTGGCCGGCCGCGGTTCAAGCTCATCCAGGAGAAGCCCACTCTGAAGGTGGGGGACATCGTCCCCGGGAAGGTCACGAATGTAGTGGACTACGGGATCTTCGTGGAGATCGCCCCGGGCGTGCGGGGCCTTGTGCACCGCTCGCGCCTCGGCACCAACGAGGAGCCGGCCAAAGTGGCGAAAAAGGGCGACAAAATGCTCGTGGAGATCGTGGAAATCGACGAGGAAGGGCGCTATAAGCTCCGCCGCGTCGTGCCCAAAGGGCCGATCCGCGTGGATTCCAAGCAATGACGGAGATCTACTCCGGTTGCTTTTCCGCCACCACTTCCGCGGGCCTGCAGATCCTTGTGGAACCCATGCCCGGCTTCCGCAGCGTGGCTTTGGGGCTTTGGGTCAAAGCCGGAAGCCGAGAGGATCCCCCTGGGAAGGAGGGACTCGCCCACTTTGTGGAACACATGACCTTTAAGGGGACGCGGAGGCGTTCGGCGCTGGAGCTAGCGCAAAGCATCGATGCCCTTGGTGGCCACCTGAACGCCGCCACCACCGCGGAGTACACGTTCTACTACACGGAGGTGCTGAGCCAGGACGTCCCGGAAGCCTTGGAAATCCTGTACGAGCTTGTAACCATGCCCCGCTTTTCCCCGGAGGATTTGCCGCGGGAGCGGGTGGTGATCTCCGAGGAGATCCGCACCGCCGAGGATGACCCGGAGGACGTGGCCTTCCGGCTCCTCGGGGAGACGTTGTGGTCCCAGGGCCATCCGTTGGGAAAACCGGTGATCGGCAAGCTCGACTCCGTGTCGCGCATCGAATTATCTGACCTCTGGGCCTTCTTTGAGCGCCACTATCATCCGAAGGGGATGATCCTTGTGGCCTGCGGCGGCGTTGATCCGGAGGCCTTTTTTGAGTTGGCCCAGAAATTCGGGAGGGAGGGAGGGGCGGGAACGGATGGCACGCGGACCCCGCCCATCGTCGGCGCGGGCTTGGCCGTAGCGGAAAAAGAAATCCAACAAGTTCATCTGGCTTTGGGGTTTTCCACCGTGCCCGCCTCCGCTCCAGAACGCTACGCTTTGGAGGTGCTCAACTCCATCCTCGGTGGAGGCGTAAGCTCCCGCCTGTTCCAGCGGGTGCGGGAGGAGTTGGGGTTGGCCTACGCCGTCTTTTCCGCCACCGCCTACTTCTCCGATGCCGGTGTCCTTTCCGTGTACGCCGCCGCCGAGGAAAGGAACCTCCCCAAGGTGGTGGAGGTGATTTACGGGGAGATCGAAAACCTGGCCAAAAGTGCCCTCTCAAAAGGCGAGGTGGAAAGGGCCATCCAACGCCTTTCCAACGCCTTCCTCCTCAATCTCGACGACCCAAGCGGGCGCATGGTCCGATTGGGGACGGTAGCGTCTTTAGGGAGGAGGCCCATCTCCCCGGAGGAGGTCTTGCACAAGTTTTCTGCGGTAACCCCCGAGGAGGTGCAGGAGCTGGCGAAGAGGTTTTTGCGGGTGGAGAAGGCCGCATTGGCCGCGGTGGGGCCCTCCGCCGAGCGCATCCGCAAGGCCCTGCGGGGGTTCGTGGAGGTGGGCGCGTGAGGATCGCCCTTTACCCAGGAAGTTTCGATCCCATAACCTATGGGCACATCGACGTCCTCCGCCGCGCCAAAAGGCTCTTCGACAAACTCATCGTGGCTGTGGTGGAAAACCCTAGAAAAACCCCGCTTTTTACCGCCGAGGAGCGAAAAAAGCTCGTGGAGGAAGCGTTGGCCGAGGAAGGGATTTGCGGGGTGGAGGTCATCACCTATTCCGGACTCCTCATCGAGTGCGCAAAGAAGGTGGGAGCGGTGGCGGTGGTGCGGGGGCTGCGGGCCACATCCGACTTCGATTACGAGTTCCAACTGGCCCTCACCAACCGCGATCTTGACAGCCACATCGAGACGGTCTTCCTCATGACCGCCGGCCAGTATTCCTTCCTTTCCTCCTCCATCGTGAAGGAGATCAAGCTCTACGGCGGGGACGTTTCCAAGTTTGTTCCCCGCTGTGTGGAGCGGGCGCTGGAGGAGAAGTTCAAAAGCCTCGGAAAAAGGCTCGATCCCCAGTCCTTTAAGCCCCCGCCTCCAAAAAACCTTGCTTAACGCCGTGGATTTCCTCTATCCTTACGCCCGTGGCCATTCTGATCACGGAGAACACCAGGGTTTTGGTGCAAGGCATCACCGGGACAGAGGGATCCTTTCATACCCGGCAGATGGTGGCCTACGGGACGAAGGTGGTGGCCGGGGTAACCCCTGGCAAGGGCGGACAAAGCCTGGATGGCATCCCTGTCTACGACACAGTGGCTGAGGCCCTAAAGCACCACAAAGTTGAAACTTCCGTGATCTTCGTGCCCGCGGCGTTCGCGCCGGAGGCCATCCTTGAGGCCGCCGACGCCGGTATCCCCCTCATCGTCTGCATCACCGAGGGCATCCCCCTCCACGCCATGCTCCGCACCTACCACCTCCTCAAAAGCTACGGAGTTCGGCTGATCGGTCCGAATTGCCCGGGGATCATTTCCCCCGGAAAGGCCAAGGTGGGGGTCATCCCCCACGTTCCCTTCACCCCTGGCCCGGTGGGGATCGTATCCCGCTCGGGAACCCTCACTTATGAGATCGCCGCCCATCTTTCCCAGCGGGGCCTTGGGCAATCCACGGTGGTGGGAATTGGAGGAGACCCCATTGTGGGGACGACTTTCGTGGAGCTCCTCCCGCTTTTGAGGCCGACCCGGAGACGGAGGTAGTGGTGATGGTGGGGGAGATCGGCGGGACGGCCGAGGAGGAGGCCGCGGAATACGCGAAAAGGGCGATGAAAAAGCCGCTTGTCGCGTACATTGCGGGCTTTTCCGCCCCGCCGGGAAAGCGCATGGGCCATGCCGGCGCCATCGTCACCGGCGGAGAAGATACGGCCCAGGCCAAGGCGAAACGCCTGGAAAAACTCGGGGTACCGGTGGCCCGCACCCCGGCGGAAGTGGCCAGCCTTGTAGAGGAGATCCTCAAGTGAGCCGAACTTTCGGGCTTGTAGGGCTTCCCAACGCCGGAAAATCCACGATCTTCAACGCCCTCACCGCGGCGGGAGCCAAAGTTGAGCCCTACCCCTTCTCCACCTTGCAAGCCCAAAAAGGGGTGGCACCCGTGCCCGATCCCCGCCTGGATCGCCTCCACGCCCTCTTCCCCGAGAAGAAAAAGGTGCCCACCACCATCGAGGTGGTGGACATCGCCGGGCTCGTGGAGGGAGCTTCCCGGGGGGAGGGGTTGGGAAACCAGTTCCTCGCGGATATCCGCAACGTTGAAGCCATTCTCCACGTGGTCCGCTGCTTTGAAGATCCTGATATTGCCCACCCCATGGGCGAAATCGATGTGAAACGGGACATCGAAGTTGTGGAAACGGAGCTCCTCCTCAAGGACCTGGAGACCTTGGAGGGGCGAAGGGAGCGGGTGGCCAAGGCCGCGCGCATCGGGGACAAAGAGGCCAAGGAAGAGCTGGCCCTTTTGGAGCGGCTCATTGAATCCCTGAAGCGGGGCGTTCCCATCCGCAATGTTCCCCTCTCCCCCGCGGAGAGGGAAAAGCTCAAGGGGATCGCCCCCCTTACCTTGAAGCCCGTTTTATTTGTGGCCAACGTGGGTGACCTCGGGGAAAACGCGCACTCGGCGCGGTTGGCGGAGCTGGCCCGGGAGCGGAACGCGGGGTGGGTGGTGATCCGCGGGCGACTAGAAATGGAACTCTCCGAGCTTCCCGAGGGCGAGCGGCGGGAATTCCTCAAAGAATACGGAATCGAGGAGCTTGCCGTGGAAAGGCTTGTGCGGGAGGCCTACCGGCTTCTTTCGGTGATCACGTTTTACACATTTGTGGGCCCGGAGGTGCGTGCCTGGACGGTCCCCGCGGGCACTAAGGCCCCCGATGCCGGAGCCGTCATTCACACGGATTTCCGTGACCGCTTCGTGCTCGCCGAGATCATGCAACTTTCAGACTTAGAAACGTACCGGTCGGAGAAGGCCTTAAGGGAAGCGGGAAAAATTGTGCGGGCCGGCCGCGATTACGTCGTGCAAGACGGCGATGTGATCCACTTCATCGTCGCCTGATGGCCACCTTTG
>FWWL01009156.1_pt1 | contig 12211 bp, 7 predicted proteins | sample 2228331 | NCBI WGS metagenome assembly FWWL01 (sample SAMEA103939775, study PRJEB20133) | metagenome | reverse complement strand
GGGCCGGTACCGAGAGTTCTACCAGTGCGATGCCGACATCGTTGGCTCTGCCAGCATGTTGGCCGACGCGGAGGTCATCCACCTCATCTACGAGACGCTCCAGAGACTGGGCTTCCGGGCCTTCACCATCCACATCAACCACCGCAAACTGATCACCGGCCTGGGGCAGTTCGCCGGCGTGCCTCAGGACCTTCTGGGCGGCCTCTACCGGGCCGTGGACAAGTGGGAGCGCATCGGCCCAGAGGGGGTGCGAGAGGAACTCCTCAGGGCCCAGGTTCCACAGGAGGCGGCGGCCCGGCTCCTGGACCTCCTGCAGGGGACGCAGGGGCCGAGCCGCGAGGTCCTGCAGGCCCTGCGGACCCAGATGGCCGACTACCCAGTCGCCCAGGAAGGCATCGCCCAACTGGAGGAACTGATCGGCTACCTGGAGGCCTTGGAGGTTCCCGAGGAGGCGTACCGGGTGGATGTCTCCATGGTGCGGGGCCTGGAGTATTACACAGGCCCCGTCTACGAGACGACTGTAGAGGAACCCCGCATCGGGAGCATCACCGGAGGCGGTCGCTACGACGGTCTGGTGGGCCTCTTCAGCGAGCAGAGCCTCCCCGCCACCGGCACCACCCTGGGGATTGAGCGCATCATAGATGTGATGGAAGAGCTCCAGATGTACCCCCCGAACCTGGGGGGCACGGTGGTGCAGGTCCTGGTGGCCCACTTCGGGGCAGGGACGCTCCCCGCGGCCCTGCGCCTGGCCCGGGACCTGCGGCGCGCCGGCTGGCCCACAGAACTCTACTACGAAGAGGCGCGGGTGGGCGACCAGATCCGCTACGCCCTCAAGAAAGGGATTCCCTTCGTGGCCATCCTGGGGCCCGACGAGGTGGCCTCTGGCGCGGTCTCCCTGCGCAACCTGGCCACCCAAGAACAGGTGGCCGTCTCCCAGGAGGAGGTGATCCAGCAACTGGAGGCGTGGCAGGCCGCCCGGGCTGGAGCATGAGGCCCCCCTGCCGGGCATGGAGGCCCTTGGGAAGCCACTGCACTACGCAGGTCGCGAAGGGCACAGAGAGAGCCCTTAGACTTTTCTCCGTGTCCTCGTGGTAAAACTCCTTCGTTGGAGAAGAATATGGAAAGAGGGGAAGCGAGCCTCACGAAGGGGCGGCTGGCAGGGCGCGCGGCCCTGGTGACAGGCGGGGGCCAGGGCATCGGCCGGGCCATCGCTTTGCGCCTCGCCGAGGAGGGCGCGGACGTAGCCGTGAACGACCTCTCTCTGGATGCCGCCGCTCGGGTGGCGGAGGAGGTGCGACGTCTGGGGCGCCGCCCGTTGCCCCTCGCCGGGGACGTCTCCGACGAAGGGGCGGTGGAAGAGATGGTCGCCGCGTGCCTCCGCACCTTCGGCCACCTGGACATCCTCGTGAACAACGCCGGCATTGGCCCCATCCACCTCCTTCTGGACTGCTCCGTGGAGGAATTTGACCGCGTCTTCGCCGTAAACGTGCGGGGCGTCTTCCTCTGCGCGCGGGCAGCGGCACGGGCCATGGTCCGGCAGAGGTACGGCCGCATCCTCAACGCCGCCTCGGTCTGCGGCCTGCGGGCCTCGCCCTACTTCGTCCCCTACTGCGCATCCAAGGCTGCGGTTATCGCCCTCACCCAGGGGTTGGCCCACGAACTGGCCCCTTACGGCATCACCGTCAACGCCTACTGCCCCGGCATCATTGATACAGACATGACAGCCCACACCAACCGCAAGGTGGGGGAGTTGCTGGGCCTCTCCCCCCAGGAGATGCTGAGGAGACGGCTGGAGCGGGTGCCCTTGGGCCGGATGGGCACCCCGGAAGAGGTGGCAGCGCTGGTGGCCTTCCTCGCCTCTGACGAAGCCTCGTACATCACCGGGCAGACCTTCCCGGTAGATGGCGGGCTGGTGATGCACTGATGGTGCGGATCGCCCTCATCGGTGCCGGGCGTATCGCCCGGGTCCATGCCCAGAGCCTGAAGGCCCTGCCGGGGTGCTCCTTGGCAGGCGTCTACGACCCCGACCCCCAGCAGGGGGAGCGGTTTGCCCGGGAGTTCTCCACCTCCCTCTTCCCCACCCTGGAGGACGTCTGGGCCAGCCCCGAGGTGGACGCCGTGGCCGTCTGCTCGCCCCTCTTCGCCCACCGCGATCACGTGGTGGGCGCAGCACGGGCCGGCAAACACATCTTCTGCGAGAAGCCCATCGCCCTCACCCTGGACCAGGCCGACGAGATGATCGCCGCGGCTCGGGAGGCCGGCGTGGTCTTCATGGTGGGCCACGTGGTGCGCTTCATGGTGGAGTACGTTCGCATCCGGGAGTGGGCCGCGCAGGGGCTCCTGGGCGTTCTGAGGAACGCCTACGCCGCCCGGCTCAGCGGCATCTCGGCCGGCTCCTGGCGCGGCTGGATGCTGGAGCCGGGCCGCGGGCTGGGGGTCCTGGATGCCCACATCCACGACCTGGACTACCTCCAGTGGCTGCTGGGGCCGGCACGGCGAGTGCGGGCCGCCGGCTGGCGCTTCCCCACTGGCACGTGGTCCCACACCACTTCGTGGATAGAGTTCGCCGAAGGCACCGTGGCCGTGGCCGAGGGGAGTTTCGCCGTGCCCCAGGGCTTCCCCTTCACCATGGTCCTGCGCGTCATCGGGAGCGAGGGCGCGGCCTCCTTCACCTTTGAGGGGCCGGACTACGCCACCCCCTCCCGCAAAGTCCTTTCCCTCTACCGCCAGGGGCGCCCCCCTGAGACGGTGGACACGACGCCCATCCATCCTTACCTGGAGGAGATGAGGGCCTTCCTCCAAAGCATCCGAGAGGGGACCTGGCCGGACCGCGGCCACCCGGAGGATGCCCGGGCAGCCCTGGCCCTCACCCTGGCCGTGCAGCAGGCCCTGGAGACGGGGGAAGCAGTAGAACCCTAACCCCTCCGTTCCTCCCCGCGTGTGGGGAGGAACGGGGAAACCCGCGGCCAAGCGGGCGAGGGCGAGGAGCGGTCAGAAAAGGAGGATTCCATGCTCTCACGCGAGCGCATCCTTGCAGTGCTGAAGTTCCAGAAGCCGGACCGCATGCCGGTCATGGACATGGCCTACTGGCCCGAGACGATGGAGCGGTGGGTCCGAGAGGGCCTGCCGCCAGAAGTGCTGGAGGTCCCTGAGGAGGAGTATCTCCCTGGGGTGGACCTGAAGACCTACTGGGGCGACGATTACAAACGGCGTATGCAGGGCCTCCAGGTGGAGGATTACCTCGGCATGGACAACTGGATCGTCCTGCCGCGCCTTCCCATCATTGAGACCGTCTTCCCTTACTTTGAAGAAGAGGTGCTGGAGGACCGGGGACGTACGGTCATCCTGCGGAACCGCTACGGTGTCATCCTGGAGAAGCCCAAGCAAGGCACGGCCTTTCCCCGTTTCGTGGAGTTCCCGGTCAAGACGCGCGAGGACTACGAGCGCCTCCGGCCCCGGCTGGACCCGGAGACGCCCGGCCGCTACTGCCGCGGCTGGGACCGGTGGGCTGAGTGGCTCCTGGCGCGGGGGAACGCCCTCGCCCTCTGGTTCCGCGGCTTCTTCGGCTTCCCCCGAGACCTCATGGGCCTGGAGAACCTCTGCATGGCCTACCACCTGGATCCCGACCTGGTGCAGACCATCGTGGAGGACCGCTGTGAGTTCGTCAAGCGGCTCTTCCGGCCGGCTTTGGAGCGCTTCCACATCCACGATCTCCTCTTCTGGGAGGACATGGCCTATAACCACGGCTCCTTCATCTCCCCCCAGACCTTCCGCCGCTTCATGCTGCCCTACTACCAGGAACTGAACGCCTTCTTCCACCAGCACGGCGTGGACATGACCCTGGTGGATAGCGACGGCAACATCCTGGACCTTACAGCCCTCTTCGCCGAGGGCGGCTGCGACGGCGTCTATCCCTTGGAGATCGCCGCCGGCTCCCACCCGGCGGAGATGCGGAGGCGCTACCCAAATCTGGCCTTCCTGGGCGGCGTGGACAAGCGGGCCCTTGCCGCAGGCAAGGAGGCCATTGACCGCGAACTGGAGCACCTTGCACCGGTGGTCGCCCAGGGCGGCTACATCCCTATGGTGGATCACCTGGTGCCGCCGGACGTGCCCCTGGAGCACTACATCTACTACCTGGAGCGGCGGCGGGCGCTGTTCTGATCTCGCCCTCGCCCGCTCTCCGCTCCTGAACGGCCGGCACAAGGCGGCGAGTCCGCGTGCCCTCCAGCGGTTGACACCCCCTTGTTCTCTGCTATAATGTCCCGTACAGGAGTACCCTTTGGCTGGAGGCAGCAGTGAACGCAAAGCGATCGCCACAGGGCCAGCCCGCCACGCACCTCCGCAAGGTCATCCGCCTTGCGCCGGGCATGCGCTTTGAGGGCACGGTCAAGGCCATCACGGAGTACGGGGCCTTCGTGGACATCGGCGTGGGACGCGACGGCCTGGTCCACATCACCGAGGTCTCCCGCAAGCCTGTCGCCAAGATCACCGACGTCCTGCGCGAGGGCGACAAGGTCACCGTCTGGATCAAGGACCTGGACCGGGAGCGCAACCGCATCAGCCTGACCATGGTGGACCCCAACGCCCCTTCCCTGGAAGACCTGCAGGAAGGGGACATCGTGCGCGGGCGTGTGACCCGCCTGGAGCGCTACGGCGCATTCCTGGATATCGGAGTGGAGCGGGAAGCCCTCCTCCACGTGCGCGAGATGGGCAAGGAGTTCGTTTCCCGCCCTGAGGACGTGGTCCGTGTCGGCCAGGAACTGGAAGTCCGCGTCATCCAGGTGGACCTCCAGCGCCGGCGCGTGGATGTGAGCCTGAAGGGCCTCGGCGAAGAGGAAGAGGAGCCGGAAGAGGAACTGCCGGCCCCGGAAGCGGCCGAAGAGGGAGAATCCCCAACCCCCATCCAGATCGCCATGGAGGAGGCCCTGCGCCGCCAGGAGAAGCGCCAGAAGCGGACCAAGGGCAGGAAGGACGAGGGAAGGTCCCCTGCCCGCCAGAAGGAACTGGACGAGATCATCCGCCGCACCCTTGAGACCCACCGCAACACGTAGGCCCTCGGGGCTTGTTCCGGTCCTGTGTGGGTGCACGGCGAAGGGCGCCCGTGGCGGCTCAGACCGTCCCCGGTAGGGACGGTGCACCATCGCCCCTCCTGTTGCTGGGCGAACGGCTGACGCGCGGTGCAACCGCAGCGCCCTCCGAAAGGGCCCCTGCCGGAAGGCTCATCCGCCATTCCTGCACGCGAGGAGAGGCTGGCCGTGCGAGGGGCCAGCCTCTCTTTACTCTTGGGTCGGACCGGGCACGCAGGACGTGAGGCACGGCCATGCAGGTCATCCTGACCCACGAAAACGCGGACTTTGACGCCCTGGCTGCGTTGCTCGCGGCCTGGAAACTCTTCCCCCAGGCCAAGCCGGTCCTGCCCAGACGCCTCAACCGCAACCTGCGGGACTTCCTCACCCTGTACTGGGACGAACTCCCTTTCGTCCAGTCCGAAGACTTGCCCCGCGAGGCCGTGGACCTGGCCATCGTAGTGGACACCCAGTCCTACGCCCAGGTGCGGGGCATGAGCCCCCGCACCCGCGTCCACATCGTGGACCACCACGACCCACCTGAGGCCCTCCCCCCTGGCACCACCTTCCGCGGCGAGCCCGTGGGCGCGACCACCACTCTCTTGGTGGAGGAACTCATGCAACAGGGCATCCACCTCACGGGGGTGGAGGCCACTCTCCTCGCCCTGGGGATCTACGAGGACACCGGCGGCTTCTCCTACAGCAACACCACGCCCCGCGACCTCCGCTGTGCGGCCTGGCTCCTGGAGCAGGGGGCCAACCTGGACGTGGTCAACGACTTCCTGCACTACCCCCTCACCCGCGCCCAGCAGGCCCTCTACCAGGCCCTGGTGGAGGCCAGCGAGCCCTACGAGTTCGCTGGGCACACTGTCCTCCTCGCCGCGGCCAGCGTGCGGGACTTTGACGAGGAGATCTCCACCCTGGCCCACAAGGTCCAGGACCTTCTGGACCCCGATGCTCTCTTCGTCCTGGTGGACCTGGGCGACTTCGTGCAGATGGTGGCCCGCAGCCGGACGGAGGACATCCACGTGGGGCGCGTGGCTGAGGAGTTCGGTGGCGGAGGGCACGCCCGCGCCGCGGCGGCCCTCATCCGCGGCCTGACCTTGCAGGAGATCCGGGAAAGGCTCCTCCGAGCATTGGAACGCCACGTGCGGCCCCCGGTCACCGTGCGGGAGATCATGTCCTTCGGCGTGCACACCCTCTCGCCCGAGACCACCGTAGCGGAGGCTGCCGAGGCCATGCTCCGCTACGGTCACGAGGGGTTCCCCGTGGTGGAAGCGGGCCGCGTCGTCGGTGTCGTCACCCGGCGGGAGATTGACAAGGCCCTCCACCACAAACTGGGGCGGAAGCGGGTGGAGGAGATCATGATCAAGGGCCCCATCGCCGTGCGCCCCGACGACTCCATAGAGGCCCTCCAGACGGTCATGATGGAGCACGGCGTGGGCCAGGTCCCCGTGGTGGAGGACGGTCAAGTCATCGGCATTGTCACCCGCACCGACCTCCTGAAACTCTGGAGCCCGCCGCGACAGCCTCCGCCCTCCGCCCAGCACACAGTCCGCCTCATGGAGGAGGCCCTCTCTCCTCAGGTGGTGGCCCTCCTACGGGAGGTGGGCCGCCGGGCTCGGGAGATGGGCTCCTCGGTCTATGCCGTGGGTGGCGTAGTCCGCGATCTCCTGCTGGGCATCCCCAACCTGGACCTGGACCTCGTTGTGGAGGGCGACGCCATCGCCCTGGCCCGGGCCCTCGCCCGGGCCCACGGTGGCCGCGTCCGGAGCCACCGGCGCTTTGGCACTGCCAAGTGGATCCTGGAAGGGCCCATGAAGCCCCTCCAGACGGACCAGGGCGAGGTGGATTGGGGGGCCCTGCCCATCCGCCACTTGGATTTCGTCACCGCCCGCACCGAGTTCTACGAGCACCCCACCGCCCTGCCCCAGGTGGAGCGCTCTTCCATCCGCCAGGATCTGCACCGGCGCGACTTCACCATCAACACCCTGGCCATCGCCCTGGCCCCGGAGCGTTTCGGAGAACTCCTGGATTTCTATGGTGGGCACCAGGACCTGCGTCGGGGCCTCATCCGGGTGCTCCACAGCCTGAGTTTCGTGGAGGATCCGACCCGGATGCTGCGCGCTGTGCGTCTGGAGCAGCGGCTGGGCTTCCGCATTGAGGAGCGCACCGCCGAACTGATGGAGAGCGCTCTGGACCTCCTCCGGCGCACCACCGGCGAGCGCATCCGCCACGAACTGTACCTCATCCTGGAGGAGGCGGAGCCGGAGAAGGCCCTGGCACGCCTGGACGAACTGGGCATCCTGCGCACCCTCTCCCCCGGCCTGCGGGGAGACGGTTGGCTTGCGGAACGCTGCCGCGCCCTGCGCCAGAGCGTGCAGGAGGAGCCGTGGGCCAGCACGGTTGCGCCTGAGACGGTCTGCGGGGCGCCCCTCGCTCCGTGCTACCTGGCCCTCCTCACTTGGCGCCTGGCACCCGAGGAACTGGACCGCTTCGCGGAGCGCCTGCGCATCGGACGAGATGACCGACGCCTCCTGAAGGAATTGGTGGAGTTGCGCCCCGTTCTGGCCCAGTTGCGGGAGAACTCCCTCAAACCCAGCCAGATCTACGACCTCCTGGCCCCTTTCAGCCCCCGAGCGCGGTTCCTAGCGTGGCTTGTGGAGGAATCCTGGCTGGTCCGCCAGCGGCTGGAACTCTTTGAGCGGCGGCTGCGCCATGTCCAGCCAGCCATAGACGGCGAGTACCTGCGGAAGGAACTCCGGGTGGAGCCAGGGCCCATCTACCGGCGCATCCTCCACCGCCTGCGCGCGGCGCGGTTGGACGGCGAGGTCCACTCCCTGGAGGAAGAGCGGGCCCTGGCGCTCCAGATGATCCGAGAATCAGAATGACACGCCGTCAAGAAAGGCTTGCAGCGCTACCATGGAGGAACCCATGACGGAACACGGAACGCAGCCCTACGACCTCTGCATCATCGGGGCGGGACCCGGCGGCTACGTTGCCGCCATCCGAGCCCGCCAACTGGGCGCGCGGGTCGCCCTTATTGAGAAGGAACGCATCGGTGGCACCTGCCTGAACCACGGCTGCATCCCCACCAAGGCCCTCGTCTCCCAGGCCGAACTCTACCAGGAGATGTTGCGCGCCGCGGAGTTCGGCATTGACGTGGAGGGAACCATTCGCATCAACTTCGCCCGCATGATGGCCCGCAAGGCCGAGGTCACCGAGACTCTGGTCCGCGGCGTGGAGGAACTGGTGGCAGGCCACGGGGTGGACGTCTACCCTGGCGTGGGGACCCTCCTCACACCTACCCAGGTGCGGGTCACACCTCTCCCCGGGGCCGGGGGCGAGCCTGTCATCCTGGAGGCCCGCCGCGTTATCCTGGCCACCGGCTCCGAATCGGCGCGGGTTCCCATCCCGGGGACGGACCTGCCCGGCGTCGTCACCTCCCGCGAACTCCTGCAGATCACGGAACAGCCCCGTTCCCTGGTGGTCGTCGGAGCCAGCGTGGTGGGGATGGAATTCGCCTGCATCTTCCATGCCCTGGGCACGCGGGTCACTGTGGTGGGCCGCCGCACCTTCCTGAAGGACGCGGACCCCCAACTGGCCAAGCGCTTCAGGACCCTCATCCGCAAGGCCGGCATCCCCTCCACGATTGGTGTCCAGTTCCGACAGATCGTCCAGACGGACGAAGGGAAGTTGCGGGTGGAGTGGGAGCGGGACGGCCAGGTGGAGTCGGCCGAGGGGGACCTGGTGCTCCTCTCCACGGGGCGCACGCCCTACACCGAGGGCCTGGGCCTGGAGAACGTGGGTGTGGCCACCGAGGGGGGCGCCATCCGTGTGGACCCGTTCCTGGAGACCAGCGTGCCTGGCATCTACGCCATCGGGGATGTCTCCAGCCGCTACCAACTGGCCCACGTGGCCTCGTACGAGGGCGAGATTGCCGTGCAGAACGCGCTGGGGGCGCGCATCGCCGTGGACTACAGGGCGGTGCCCGCCTGCATCTTCACCATGCCCGAACTGGCCTCCGTAGGTCTGACGGAGGAAGAGGCCAAGGAGCAGGGGATTGAGGTGGAGGTGGCCCGCTTCCCCTACGCCGTCAACGGACGGGCCCTGGGCATGGGCCAGACGGAGGGTCTCATCCGCCTGGTGGTGGAGAAGGGGAGCGGCGTCGTCCTGGGGATGCACATCCTGGGAGCGCGGGCCTCGGACCTCATCGCCGAGGGCGCGCTGGCGATCCAGCACCGGCTGACGGCCCGGGACATCGCCGAGACCATCCACGCCCATCCCACCCTGCCGGAGATCGTGATGGAGGCGGCCAAGGCCGCGGCCTACGGCGAGGCCATCCACTACCGCAAGGTGCGGTGAGGGGCCTTACCGATCCCCCCGCCCCTCTCCGGCTCGGAGGGGGAAAAGGGATGTGCTCCGGGTGGGGAAAAGGCCGACGGAACAGGCTGCTAGTGGCCTGTGTGCCGTTCCACCACCTGGGCGAGGGCCTGGAATTCCGCAGCCAGGGCGGGGTACAGGGCCCGGTAGCGGGCATAGTAGTCGGGGTATACAGAAGCCTGGGGCCCTGGATGCACCCGCCCCGTCACCCGGACCGCCCGCTTGCAGGCCTCCGGGACGCTCCCGAAGAGGCCTGCCCCCACGCCTGCCAGGAGAGCCGCCCCGTACGCCGCGCCCTCCGTCACGTTCACGGTGGCGATCTCCGTCCCGAAGACGTCCGCCAGGATCTGCCGCCAGAGAAGACTACGCGCCCCGCCCCCAGAGACCCGTACCTCCACAATGGAGAGGCCCAAGTCCCGCATCAGTTCCAAAGAGTCCCGCAGCCCGAAGGCGACCCCTTCTAACACGGCGCGGGTCAGATGCGGCTTGCGGTGTCTCAGGGTTAGCCCGAAGAAGACGCCCCGGGCAAGGGGGTCCGGGTAGGGAGTCCTCTCGCCGCTCAGGTACGGCAGGAAGAGGAGCCCTTCGCATCCCGCAGAAACCCGCTCCGCGTCGGCCAGGAGGAGGTCGTAGGGATCCCGGCCGGCTTCCTGCGCTCGCTGGCGCTCCGGCTCGCCCAGTGCATCGCGGTACCAGCGCAGGCTGCCCCCCGCCGAGAGCATCACCCCCATCAGGTGCCATTTGCCTGGCACGGCATGGCAGAAGGCGTGGAGCCGGCCCTGGGGGTCCACGCGGTACACCTCCGAGGAGGCGAAAACCACCCCCGACGTCCCCAAGGTGGCCGAGGCCAGCCCCTCGTGAACGATGCCTGTCCCCACGGCCTGGGCCGCCTGGTCACCCGCACCGCCCACCACCGGGGTCCCCGCCACAAGCCCCGTGGCCTTGGCCGCGTCCCGGCTCACCTGCGCGCTGGCCACGGGCGACTCGGTGACTTCCGGCAGCCACGATCGGGGGATGCCCAGAGCCTTGAGCATCTCCTCGGACCACTGGCGCCGCCCCACGTCAAAAAGGGAGGTGCCGGAAGCATCCGAGACCTCAGTGAAGAAGGCCCCGGTCAGGTGGTAGCGCACGTAGTCTTTGGGGAGGAGGACCTTGGCAGCGCGGGCAAAGGTCTCTGGCTCGTGCTCCTGCACCCAGCGGATTTTCGGCGCGGTGAAGCCCGGCAGGACAGGGTTTCCGGTCAGGCGGAGGACCGCTTCCGAACCCACCTCGCGGGTGATGGCCTCGCACTGGGGCCCTGTCCGCTGGTCGTTCCACATGATGCAAGGACGCAGGACGCGCCCTTCCTGATCCAGGAGCACGAGCCCGTGCATCTGCCCAGTGAGGCCCACCCCTGCTACTTCACCTGGCCGGACCTTCCCCTCCGCCAGCACCTGGCGGATGCTCTGGACTGTGGCCGCCCACCAATCCTCTGGGTCCTGCTCCACCCAGAGAGGACGGGGGGTGGACATAGGGTACTCGTGGGTGGCAGCGGCCAGAACCTGGCCGTCCTCGGCCACCAGGACCGCTTTCGCCCCTGTGGTACCCACGTCAATGCCCAGGAGGCAGGTTGTTGGCACGTCCGTCATCTCGTCTCCTCCAGATGCTGTGGCCCTGCTACCCCCACCACTCTGAATCCGGGCGCAGCGCTTCTATCAGGCTACCCACCCGCTGCAGGAAGCGGGCAGCGGGCGCGCCGTCCACCAGGCGGTGGTCAACAGTGAGGCTCAGGGTCAGGCGATCCCGAATGTAGAGGCCACCCTGGTACACTACAGGCTTGGCGATGATGCGTCCCACCCCCAGGATAGCCACCTCCGGGTAGTTGAGGATGGGGGTGAACACCTCCACCCCCAGGGAGCCCAGGTTGGTGATGGTGAAGGTGCCGCCGGAGAGGTCGTCCAGGGTGCTCTGGCCGGCCTGCGCCCGTTCCACCAGGGCCTGCAGCTCCTGGTGGATCTGGGCGATGGTCTTGCGGTCGGCGTGGCGGACCACGGGGACCAGGAGGCCCCGCGCCGTATCCACGGCCACGCCGATGTGGATGTCCCTGTGCTGGTGGACCGCGCCCTCGGCGAAGGTGGCATTCATGTAGGGGAACTCCCGGAGGGCCGTGGCTGCCACTTTCACCAGGATGGCGTTGTAAGAGAGGGGAGCCTGCCCCTGCTGTGCCCGTGTGGCGTTCACCTGTGCCCGGGCCTGCACCAGGTTGGTCGCGTCCACCTCGGTGGCCAGGGTGACCTGGGCCGTTTCCTGGAGGCTGCGGTGCATTCGCTGGGCAATGACAGCCCGGACACCCTCCAAGGGAACCACCACCTCTTCCGCGGCCGGGACAGGACGCCGGGCAGCCCGCTCCACATCCTCCCGAGTGATGCGGCCCCCCGGCCCCGAAGGCGTCACAGAGGCCAGGTCTACCCCCATTTCCTGGGCCAGGTGCCTGGCCGCTGGAGTGGCCCGCACCTCAGGGGAGGCTCCTGGAGCAGCCTTCCGAGCCGCGTGCCGCTCCACATCTTCCACGGTGACGGCCCCGTCCGGGCCGGTCCCCACTACCTCTTGCAGGTCCACTCCCAACTCGCGGGCCCGCCGCCGGGCAGCCGGAGAGGCCATCACTGCCCGCGCTGGCGCGGCCGGGGCTCCTGGAGGCACCGAGGGCCGCGCCGCTTCAGGCCGGGGCGCGGCCGGCTGGACCCCAGCGGGCAGGGGCTCCCCCTCCTGGAGGATGTAGGCCA
>FWWL01009155.1_pt1 | contig 12212 bp, 13 predicted proteins | sample 2228331 | NCBI WGS metagenome assembly FWWL01 (sample SAMEA103939775, study PRJEB20133) | metagenome | reverse complement strand
CAGGAATTGCTTGAGCCCGTGTTTCCATCCCCTCAAGTCGGGTCGGAACCAAGGCAAAAAGGAGGTTTTGCGCCCCATTTTGGCTGAAAAGGCGAAACCTGTTGCCGTCGACCTTCGGTTGCCCCCTTTCCCTAAGGGGGTCGACGGCAGCCGACCCGCGAAAATGGCGTCATTTTGCCCCAAAATTGCCACCGCTTCTCTATGCCCTTTTCAAGGTGCCCAAAACGGCTTAGGTCGACGGCAAGTATAACCCAACACCCCGTAAAAGGCAAGAGAGAAGGGGGAACCGCCGTCACTCCAAGAAGGGTTCGGTAAGCGCTTTCGCTTGCCCCAACACTTCTTTGTGCACCACGCTCTTGCCAGGGAGGCGGTAGATGTAAACGCTGTCGCAAGTTTCGTCAATGATGTCGCTGAGCCCTGCTTTGATGCGTTCCAGTTGGCTCTCGGTCACCTCGCCCTCAAAAGCGCTGTTTTGAACCCAAATGAGGAAGCGGCGCAAATACTGACAAACCTTCGCCACCCGCACTTGCTCCACATCGTAGACGATGATGACATACACGCGCCATCCCTCCAACAACGGTCTCTGTAAACTGCAACACATGTAGCCATCTTCTTCCACTCCCTCGTCCTTCAGCAGAGGTGCAACCAAGCCTTGCGGGCATGCGCTCTTTTTGCAGCGATGGCTGCTTAACCCTCCGTTGGTGCCGAATCCCAACGCTACCGCAGTGGAAGAGGATTGGGGTTTTCAATAAGCAACGGTGTTCGGCGCAACAGTGCCCATGTCTCCCCATAGCGTTCCAAAGCGAGGGGCAAAAGGTAAGACTCTGGTTGACGATGGGCATGTTGGCTACTCCCACCGAAAGGATTGAAGCCATCAAATTGCGACTGTTCTGTCAGATCGGAAAGGCGAACCACTATTAGCCCACGAACAATCATGCTTGCCAGAAAGTTCTCGTCCAGTTCGCTTACCTTGCGGGGGAAGTAGGGGCGCCACTCTTCCACTTCCGCATCGGATACCTCCTTTACTTCGCAACACCAACAGAGCGAGTCAGAAGTGCCCAACTTGCGGACTCGCTGGAATAACTGACAGGCAGCCTCAACTTGCTCGCTGGGAACTTGAAGGAGGATTTGCAGTGGACCGTCCAGGAGGAAGTAGTCGCGAATGCCCGTTGACTCTTCAAAAGTTTTCCCCTTTTCCTTGCTTGGCTTGAGGCGCTTTACGAAAGACCGAAAGCGGACGACTCGTTCAGGGGGGACAGAATAGACGGGGCAGGTTTTCACCCACTCAAATACTTGCTTCCCTTCTTCCACCCTTCCTTTCCAACGGATAGCCGTGTCCACTAAGGTTAATTTGACGGCGGCAGGGGAAGGGATAGGAGAACCGACGGCAAACTGAGATGAGGCTTCGGCTTGACGATAGGAGAAGGTGGCAGGGAACTCAAAAGTCACCCGCAGCCATCTTAGGTTTGATGGTGTTGTTGGCGGTGGAACTTTTGGGATTGCTCGCTTCCTTCGTCCCATGTCTTACCCCTGCCTTTCAAAGAGTCGCAGAGGCTCTGCTTCTCTCAGGGAACTGAGGTGCTCAGCAAGTTCCCATAGGTCACCAAACTCGTAAACCGTTACGCCCTGTCTCTCCGCCAACCGCTTCAGTTGCTGGCGGTAATCGTCACGAAGGGGGCTAAGTAAGGGCACGGGAACAGAGTTGTCAGCGACCAGAATGAGTCCTTCCGCCCCTTCAATGTGAGGCAAGCGCGTTGTGGTCATTGCTCCGTCGGGACGCTTAAAGGTCCACTCGTAAGCCATAAGTCCAATGAGGAAGCGGTCCCTCTGTTCCTCTTCGCTCACTGCGTATCGGTAGTTGACTTCGTTTAGCCCAATCCGCCAAGGTTGGAAGAGAGTCACGAAAGCATAGACACCTGAACGAGTGGGACGGTGATAGGGCATTTGGGCGCTAACTTCTTCCCTCTTTCTTTGCTGTTGACCCTCTTGAGTCTCTACCATAGCATGGCGGGCATGGACATGAAGGTCGCGTTGGGTGCGTTCGCGAATGCCTACCACCCACCCGAATTCAATGGTGGATTGGCGATGAACTGTTGGGCGCTGAACCAGAAAGCCGTGAAGGTCACAAAGGGCGCAGCGCGTTAAAGCCGCATCTATCGCTTGCTCGGGGTTACTGGGCAATCCTCCACCTATGTCTGCGCGTTGAGGATGAAAGGTTTGGCATCCTTGACAGAGGGGAAGTTGCTTTTCCCTCGCCTGCAACCAAGTCCAGAAGGCATGGATGTGCTTCATCATTTCGCCGCTAACGCCGTCGGTTTTTGTGCCGTCCCAAAGGACGACCGTTCGGGGTTCAGTGACATTGCCGATGGTGCCCTCATTGTTAAGGGAGTGAAGGTTCCATGTGAGGCGCCCGACGATAGCAATTTCAAATATGCGCTTCCTTTCTGCCATCACTGGTCACCTCCCTGCTCTTGTGGCTGCCCTCTTTGAGTTTGCCGCTTCATGCGGCAGGCTTCCGCTAAGGCACGGCTGAGGATAGCCGCTCGAACCAACCGCAAGGCTTCCAGAACCTTGCGTTGTTCATCCGCAAAAGGCATGGCAGTGGCAAGTTGGTCAATTAACTGCACCACCTCGCTCAATCGCTCGGCTGAAGGGGCACACCAATCCTTCCTGCTAACGAAAGTGAGGAAACGACGCATAAAGCGGTGGAGACCGTCAGCAAAGTCAACGGGCGTTTGGGCAAACTCTAAATCCATCAAGGAAGCATAGTCCCGCGTTTCTTCATCGCCCAACGCCTTGCCCAAGGCTTCTCCAACCTCACGCACAGCAGGGTGGTTAAACACTTCTGAAAGCCCTGGCATCACCCAATCACCTCCATCGCTTTTCGCACTGCTTGCTCGCTCGTTGCATACAACATGCTGTTAAAAAGGCTGCGAGCAGTTCGTTGCAAGTTTTTCCGTCCGATGGCACGCAGGAGGGTGCGAGTCAATTTGTCAAAAGCATCTAAATCCCACCGCATTAGCAACTCGGTGGCGGCTAAACTCACCTCCTCTGCGCCTTTCACTGTTCCTAACTGGAAGCAAGCGTCCAACCACTTCAAGAGACTTTCGGTGTTGTGAGGGTCTTGAGCGACGGCGTCCATTAGCGGGGTTAATCGCAACTGACTTCCTTGAGATGGCTTTACTTGGTGCCCAGTTCTAAACAGCGAGAAGTAAAGGACAGCGGAAAAGCGATCCCGCAAACTCCCCTGAGCGGCAGCCCGTTGTCGTAAGTTCTCTGCAACTAAAACAGCGTAATGAGCGGCGGTGGTTTGAGCACTCTCATGACGCCTCAAACCCTGTGGTTGGAGCAGGGCTGGAACCTCACGGAAGTAGTAAAAGGTTGCTTGTTGGGGCACAAGGAGCAAGGCGACCCATTGGTCCTTTCCCGCTAAGCGGTAGAGCCCACAAGTAGCCATACCCAAGCAAGCCAAAGCCCAGTGAAGAGGGACTGCTTCAAGTTGTCCTTCCCCAAAAGAGGCTTTAGTGGGATGGCGCACCCCTTTAAAAGCAGCAGGTTCCAAACCACCGGGGAGAGTCTTTCCACTTCCCAAAACATCCCACTGGGGTTGCTGCAGGCTCAAAAGTTTTTCCCAACCTCCTTCTATGACCTGACGAACTTCCGTCGCAGATTCTTCAACCCGTCCCCTTTTGGTAGCAAACACGCGGCTCCAGAACAGGCTTTCCGTGATTTCAAAGAGGAGGCGCCACTCCGTTGCGTTGAAGGGGGGATTGGGGGGAACAGGTGTCTCTACCAGAAATGCCCAATCGTTGTCGGCAATTTTCACTTCCTTTTCCGTTGCAGTGTTCAGCACCACCGCTAATCCCCACACCCTCGCCACATCAAAGGCGTCCAAACCAGTCTTCGTAACGAAAAATCGCATCCCAACTCCCCTCCGTTGCAGCCCTATCTGCCAGTCGCAACCATCTTGCCACTAACACATACGCCGTGTAAAGCCTTTCCCGCTCCAAAGGCGGGAATGATTGTGGCAACTTCGTTGAGCCCTGCTGACTTTTGATGACTTTCCGTTCATCAATTTGCACTGGCAAGGGAAGGCTGCTCAGAGCATCGCGCCAAAGGGGATGCAGGTTGTATTTCGGAACTTCTCTGGCTCGGACGGAGTGATGATGGGCGATAGCGAGAAGAACTGCGTCAGTTAAGGGTGAGTCGCCAAGGGCATCCTTCAATGCCTCCCAAAGGGCATAGGCACTGACAGTGGCGTGAGGGGGAAAGACTCCATAGTTGCGCTCTTCCGTGTGGGCTAACAGTTCCCCAATTTGTGCTTCCAAAGGCACGCTTGCTTTCCGTTGCCACTCAACCGTGAGTTTGCCGAAATCGTGCAGGTAAGCCGCTGTTAGGGCTGCCCTCCTTACTTCATCCTCACCGACGCACAGGATCCTTGCCAAACTGGAGACAGCAAGGTGCTCTTGCTCCAGCAACTGTTTCATCCACTCAGCCACCTTTTGGGCATGTTCTAACCAAGGTTCCTTATGAGGGGCGATAGTCAAAGTTTCCCGAGGCGTGAGATGAAGGGGTTCAAAAGGCTTCGTGCTTTCTCCCCACCGCAAGCCGTATTCCTCGTCGTAAGTTAATGCGCAGGTCGGGAACACCAACCGGTCCCCCAAGCAAAGGTCATGAACCGAAACGGAGCGGAAGGCGACACGAGGGAGCCCATCCATTGAGAAAGAGTCCACTTCCACGCGCTGCACTGAAGCACCCTTTTCTCTCGCTTCCTGCAGCCATTTCCTAACCACGCCGATGTGGACGCTAATGGTAGGCAGGCGCAAGGCATCTTTGCTCAAACTTGCAGGATTATCGTGAATAGAGACCTCAACGGTATCTACATCCCGAACCGAACGAGCGACTTTTTGTCGGTTCCCTGTAAAAGCCGCTTCGCTCAGGAGGGCAATGGACCTACTGTGGTTTTCGTCTGTCAGCGCTGCTTGGTAACGAGCGCTGAGAACACGATTGACCCACTCTTTGGTCATTGACCAGTTCAAAGTTGTCGGCAAGTTATCCTGCAGCAACTTTTCAGTCTCCCGCACTAATGTTTCCTCGTAAGGGGCAGCACTCGCCACTGAAAAGATGCGAACGGTTCCCTCCCCGCCCCAACGGGCACATCGCCCGGCTCGTTGGATTAAGGCGTCAATGGGGGCTAATTCAGTTAGCACGCAGTCGGCAGAAATGTCCAAACCTGCTTCTACCACTTGAGTGGCAATGAGCAGGCTTTTTGTCCCCAAAGTTTCCTTGCCAAATCGTCGCATGATCCAGTCTTCTTTCCGCTGACGGTCGGAAGGGAGGAAGCGAGAGTGGAGCAGTTGGGCTTCGTAGCCCTGTTGGTTTGCACGATTTCTTATCTGGTCAAACAGGGCGATTGCTCTTTCAACAGTGTTAACGACGACGAGGATGTGTTGATGCTCATTGCTCATGGCTTCAACAATATCAGCGCCTTCCAAAGGCTGTCCCTGCCAATGCAGGTGCACATTTCGTTGAACAACCTCTTCACCTGCCTCCACAATCTCACAGCCAAGTTTTTCCCGAAAGAACTCTAAGATGCAATCAGGCAAGGTAGCGGAAAGGATGGCGAAAGGAATCCCCAACCTGTGCAGACGGTGGCAAATTAGCCGCGTTGCCTGCAATGCCCTAAGAGGGTCAAAAAGGTGCACTTCGTCAAAAACAAGAAAAGAACTGGTAACTGCTCCAGCAGGGATGTTCCCGTGCCGAAGGGGAAGGGTGAGGGGGGTGCACGCATAGGAAGCAATCAACTGGTCAACGGTTGTGACAACAATGTCAGCGGCGAACAAGACGCTTTCTGGGACTTGCCCGTGTTGGAGGCGGATTCTCCAATCCCTTCTGCCCAATCGCGTCGCATAACGCTCCAAGCGCTCTTTCAACTGGTTAGCCAACGAGCGCAAGGGAAGGGCATAAAGGAGACGCAATGGATTGGAAGAGATGGCGGAAGCAGCGAAAGGCAAAAACACGGCTTCTGTCTTTCCCGAACCCGTAGGTGCTCGCAACACTAAGGGTTTGCCTTGTGCAAGCACTGTCCATGCTCTCGCTTGATGGTCATAAGGAGCATATCCCACGATGCTCTCAAATGCTTCCTTCACCGTCATAAATCACCACCACGCTTTCAGCGGCTTGTAAGGCTCCATGCCGATAAGGTGCTTGATGAGTTTGTAGGCTTCCAGTCGGATGAGTTGGCGATAAGAAACAGGACGCTTGAGTTGGCGATGCTGCACCGTCGTCTGCAGCGTCTCTTCAAACGCCCGCACAAACTTTTTGCGAGCGTCTTCTTTCAAGTAAACGCCTTTCGCCGCGCCGACACTCTCAAAATCGCCCTCGTCCACCTCGCCCCGGTTAAGCAGCCGAAAAATCACGCGATCAACGACTAACGGCTTGAAGACTTCCGCGATGTCCAGCGCTAACGAGAACCGCCGTTGCGACGGTTCGTGTAAGTAACTGACGGTCGGGTTCAGTTGCGTCACATAAATCTCGGACAGCACGGCTGTGTAAAGCAAACTGTTGCCGAAGGAGATTAGGGCATTGACCAAGTTGTCGGGAGGGCGCCGAACCCGCTTTTCAAAGGGTTCTTGCAAGTCCAATATTTCGTTGAAGGCTTGGTAATAAGCCTCGCGGGCTCGCCCCTCTTCGCTCATCGCTTCCGCAACGGTAGCGCAAGTGGGCAACCGTTCCATCGCCGCTTCCACGACCGACAGGGCATCATCAACGGCTTTGCCCCGATTGCGGTAATAAGCGAGGTTGCGACGGATGTGGAACAGCGCCCCTTCCACAAAGGCTTTCGCTAATTCTAATCGCTTGCTGCCATCCAGGTAATGCTCCACCTGCCGAACCAGTAAGTGCCCGCTGACATTTGTCTCGCGCGGGTAAAAACTGCCGACATAAAAGCCGTAATAGTTGAAGCAGTGGACGACGATTTCGTTTTGCCCCAGAAACGCCAGCAGTTTCGTGTTCAGGTCAATCTCGCCGAATAGGTAAAGGTCGCGGACATTCTCAATGGGGATTGGCTGACGCTGCACTTGCCCGTCTTCGCTTTCCTGCTCCAAATACAGCGTGTTCTGCCGACGCTTTAGTCGCCCGCTGCGAAAGATGTAGTAACTGCGAGACACAAGTTCATCACCTCACAACTCACCAGCAGACCGAAGGACGCGTTGAACCATGTCTTCATCGGCATAAAAGCCCAACGCTAAGAGTTGCTCTATCAAGGGCTTGATGGTCGGCAGCATTTGGGCTTCCTTTGCTGCCAGCAATACACCCAAAGTGCCCATCACCTTGAGACCCATGCTTTCAGCGGCTCCCCTTCCCGACAGTTCATCCATGAGCAACAAATCGGCTTGGATTTCCAACGCTAAGGCAATGGTTTCTCGCTCCCCATCACCCAATTTCCGTCGCAAGACAAAGGCGGCTAATGGTTGAGCGAGAGGGCACTCCTTTAGCCACGGAGGCAAGGGACGGTTCGGGAAAGTCTCTAAATTCCCAGCGGGTCATGCCCAGCAACTCTGCTGCCTTGCCTGAAGAGATGACGCCTCGCCGATACAATTCCAGCACGACGCACTCTTTGACCGTCTCTGACGGTTCGCCCAACTCCCGTAAGATTGACAACAATTCAGGTGGCACATCCAACTTCAGTTCACTCATCATTGGTCACCTCTTTGAGGGACGGCAAAGTCAATTTGCGAAATGCCTTCACAAGTTTAACCCCAGCACAGTTCGCAGTAGGCGCAGATGCGACAGATGGGCATGAAGTCAACTTGTGGTGGGGACGGCAACGCTTCAATGCGCTGGATGTCCCGCAGCGCTTCCATCACTTGCGTTTCCAGTTCGGGGGTCAGTCTCACTTCTTCCTTGCGGCGCTCTTTGGGGAAGCGCAACTCGCCGACCAATTCTCCTGCCCCCAACCACCGCAGGTAGAGCAAGTAGTAGGCGACTTGCAATCGGGCGGCGTCCACGAGTTTGCGGGAGTGCTTGATTTCCAGCACCTTGCTTTCGTGCTCCAGCAGGTCAACTTTGATCAAGTCGTCAACGAGCACCTCGCGTCGGGGCAAATCGGGGTAGGCGCGCTCGTGGAGCAGTCGTCCTAAGGCGACGCGGTCCGACAGCGGTTCCATCCGCAAGCCTTTGGCAAACAGCCAAACCTTTCGGTGGCAAATTGCCCAGTAGTTGACCTTGATGCCGTTCGTCCGCAACGCTTCAAACTCTTCATCCGCAAGCGTTTCAAGCACCGTCGCCATCCGTCCCGCACCTGCCCGTCAGAGAATTGCAGCGTCAATGTCCACTTCTTTGGGCAACAACCCCAACGCCTCATCGTAAGCCACATTGGCGACAAGGGTTCCGTCTTGGCGCGTCAATAGTCCCGCGTTGTTGAGCATGTGGAAGGTGCTCAGCGGGATGGGAACGAGTAACTGATTTGCCAGCAGATAGCGCTTCTCCCGCCAATGCTCCGCATACTCGGCGTAAAGGTTGACTGGCAACACCTCCACGCTCTGGAACAAGCCATAGAACTCCTCTTCTCCTTCGCCAAGGCTGGTCAATGGTCGCAGCGCCTCAAGCACCGATTGGAACGCTGAGCGGGCTTGCTCGTAGCGGTGCCGCTCCTTGCTCGTCCAACCCTCGCGGTAAACTTGCCGCACCCATTCGGCAGCCGCTTCAACCGTAAGCGCGGTGCCATCCTCTGGGGCAGCGGCAAGGGTGCTTATCAGTCGCTCCTCGTCGTAAACGCGGATAAGCCTGTCACGGTCAAATTGACGGGCAACATGCACCTCAACACCTTCCGGGTGCTCGCCGTAGCGGTTCACTCGTCCAAACCGCTGCAGCAAATCGTCAACGGGAGCAACCTCCGTGAAGATGGTGTCAAAACTGACATCCAGCGAGACCTCCACGACCTGCGTCGCCACCAACGCTTGCACAGCAACATCGTTGCGGTTGCCCCGCAAAGCATCAATGATCGTCCGCTCCTTTGCGACTCGGTCGCGGCGGGTGAAGCGGGAATGCAGCAAGTGAACGCCGGGGAATTGCTCATGCAGTTGGCAATAAATTTCTTGTGCCTGCGCCACTCTGTTGGCGACAACCAACACCCTTTTGCCTTGTTGAAGGGCTTCAGCGATGGCAGGGAGCATCGCTTCCAGCGGTTCATCGCGCCATCGCAAGATGTGGCGAACTTGTTGGGAAAACCGTTGCGTCCATTCATCGCCTTCACCCTCTTCAAGCCCGAAGGTCGCTGCATCCCCATTCAGCGCCTCTTGCAGCAAGTCTTTCAGGAAAGGCGGAAAGGTGGCACTCATGAAGAGAAAGCGCCCACCCAATTGCTTCAGGAAACGCACCATCTCGGTGATGAGAGCAACTACATGGGCATCGTAGGCGTGAATTTCATCAAAGATGAACAAGCCACCAACCATCTCGCTGATGCCAATTTCAAAGCGGGGAACGCCAAAAAGCCACTTGAGCAATTGGAACGGCGTGGCGACCTTGATGGGCTTGTGAGCGAGACGGTTCAACTCCGTTTCCTCCCTCGCGCGTTGCGCGGCGCTTTCATACTCCCCCGTTTCTTCAAAATACTGCCGAAAAGCGTAATCCAAAGCGCGGGCGTGCAAGACGGCGACATGCTCCTTGCCAAAAAGTTTTGCCAGAGTGTCCGCCATTGCCTCAATGCTAGCTTGATAGGGCAGCAGGTAGAAGATGCGTTCGCCACCTTTACGATTGCGGAGCGCCCAAGTGATGGCGGCGTTGGTTTTTCCCGCCCCCGTCGGCGCTTCAAGGAAAGCGTCGCCCTCGTGTTCTCCGACACGGCGTTGAAACGGTCGCAAAGGCGGGAGTTGGGGTGCGGGAATCTGGGACGCAAACTGTGTGACACCGGCACTGACCGCGTGGTCCGATGCCATCAGCCAACCTCGCGTCAAAAGCAACGCCAAAGATTGGCGCTCTGTCAAACTCGTCAACCTCTCAAGCGCTTCTTTCTGCCGATTCAAAAATTCCGCTGGCAACGGAAGGTCGTGCGGGGTCGGCGGAAGCGATAACCCTTGAAGCGCAGGGTGGCTTTGCAAAAATTCCTGCAGCCACTGCCAGTAAGGGAGCAGTTCGTTGGCTCTGGCGCGAAACTTTTCGTGGACTTCGTGAACGATGTCGGGAAGTGGCAATGCAACTGAGCCACAGCGTAAGGCAAGTTGCGAATCGTCCACATTTCGGTGGTGCGTGAGCACAGCAGCGATTGCCCACTCAAGGGCTTCATCGTCACTGAGCGAAGCAAGCAGTAGCGCGGCGGACAAAACCTCGTGGCGAAACTCCCAGCGATACTTGGGATCGCGCAAGGCGCGTTGGAAACCTTCCGCTGCCTTGCCCAAGTCGTGGGTGAGCGCTGACAGCAGCAGTGCTTTTTGCACTTTCTCCGCTGCTTCTTTGCCCAGCAGAAAGTTCCAGTGCTCCTGATAGGCTTCAGCGACCATGCGGGCATACTCTGCCACTTGCAGCAAGTGCTCCCGAAGCGGAACGGGAACATCTCCCGATTTCGCCAATGGCTCATTCGCCATGCAGCATCCACTCCTTGCGATACAGGACGAGCGTTGTTCCCTCTTGCGCATCTTGCACTAACCAACCGTTTCCATTTCGCACTTCCACAGGGCGGTGGGCGTCAACGATGCCAAACAGGTGCATGCGCAAAGGGCGACGCTGCGGCTCATCGGTGAAGGCGATGGGCAAGTTTTGCATCAACGCGGAGACATTGTTGCCAACGAGGAGTTCTAAAGGCAGCAGCACGCCTTTGACTTCCCCCGCGCTAACGGGGTGCAATTCCGTTTGCGCAATGGACATTACGGTGGCAACATCTTGCGTTCGCCCCAGCAGAAGGGCATAGCGCGGGCAGCGGAAAACGCTTTCCCATGCGGGCGGCAAGTAAAGGGTCAAGCACGGATGCACGAGAAATTCGCGTTGGACAACATTGCGCGTGACGAAGCGAGCCGACTGATCGGGTTTGGGTCGCTCAACGGTGTAGATGGCTTCCAAGTCCGTTTCCTTGCTCTCGTAAGTGCAGTAGTAAGCGAGCCATTCTACCTCGCCGGGCATCACCCATCGTCCCGCTGCGGCGGAGAGCAGCCCGAAAACGGTGCTCAGTGGGGGAACGGTCAAGGTCAATTGGTGCCCGACAAACGCAGGCACGCGGAAAGACGCTGTGTAGGCAACCACTTTCACGCGAATAGCGTTCATCACGACACTCTCCCTTCATGCTTCGCCTACGAAGTGATAAGGCAGGTGCTGTTGGAGACCGCAGGTTCTTTCACTCTCCTACTTCCTCCCGCAGTTCTTCTGGCGAGTAGGCGATGACAGGCACCCCGTAGCATCCTAACAGTTCAAGGAAAGCGCGTTTGGAGTAGCCAGCCAATTTAGCAGCTTGCCCCAAGGTCAGCCGCCCAACCTCATATAACTTGATGGCTAACAGCAGCCGCGCTTCTTCTTCGGAGACTTCAGGTGGCAGTTCCACTTGAAGCACGGGTCTTCCCTCCTTCGGGTTGTCACAAACTGTGTTCTTCAAAAACCGCATTCACTGCCTCAGCGGCTCGCTCCAGCGCTTGTCGCGGTGTGCCTGCCACTTCAATGCATTCCGCAAAAGGCACTTCGTTTTGAATCGCTGCCAGCACTTCCTCCTCGTTCGCCAAGATGGTGGGATGGTAGCCGAAGAACAGGGCTTTGCTTCCCTGAGGGGACAGCAGACGGTCTTGGTAGTCACTGAGAATGGAACGCAGCCGCTCAAGATTCAACTGCACGCGTTCGTTGTTCGCATCGGGTTCAAAGATGCGTTGGAAGGGGGCATTCCCCCCGTCCAAGAAACCAACCAGCACGCAAACGGGCGAAACATCCGACAGGTTACGGGCAAGGTGTGCCCCGCCGCGCAACCGTGCCAGCGCAAGGATGGTTTCTCGCACGCGCCTTGCTCGCTCTTCCTTCGGCAGCCAATAGATGCGGTCATTGTTGGGGTCCTTTTGCAGTTTTTTGTTGGGGTCTTTTTGCTGTTCTTGAGCGTGGGCTTGCAGGATGTCCTCCGACAAATCGCGCATCTCGCCAACCTCAAATCGTCCAACATCCAAGAGCGAGATGGTGAAGACGCCTTGCAGGTAGGTCGTGTAGTGCTCCGACTCAAACGGGATGATGTCGGTATCTGGGGG
>FWWL01009153.1_pt1 | contig 12215 bp, 8 predicted proteins | sample 2228331 | NCBI WGS metagenome assembly FWWL01 (sample SAMEA103939775, study PRJEB20133) | metagenome | reverse complement strand
TTTAAATTATTTTTAAGTTTTAACGAAACTAACCCTTGATTAAAAAGGCTTATCAATTCAATGTTAGCAACTGGAATTTCTGATATATTGGGTATAACTATAACTTCTCTTGTTTTTCTATAAAGAAAGTTAACAAGATGAGAAGCTTTTTCGGAGGGAAGAGTTGGGATAGCAACTATTGCTGTCCACACTTTATCTCCTTCAAGATAACTCTCCAATTGATCAAGTTTTCCTAAAACTGGGAATTCTTTGCATTTAACAGCGACTGATTTTATCGGCGCGTCATCGAAAAAGCCTTCAATTTTGTATCCTAAATATGGCTGTTGAACAATTTCCTCTGCGATAGATCTTCCGGCTTTACCAGCGCCAATGATAATAACTGGAATTTGAAAAATACCAGTTTTTATAAGAAACATTTTTGTAAGATAATGAAACAAAGGAAAGAGAACCAATGAATATCCCCAAACTATTAGCACGATAGCCCTGGAAAAGGTTTCTATTTCTTTTGTTATTGAAAGATAAGTAAAAACAACGAGGGTCCATAAACATACAGCTTTAACAATCTTTTTAGCCTCTTCCCAAAAAAGATTTCTACTGGCATATACTTTTTCATAAAACATAATTGCAATAAAAATTAGCGAAAAATATACATAGTGAGGGTTAAAATAGTTCCAATTTAAATTAAATTTTTCCAATAAACCAACCTCTCCCAAAAGCTTCCTTGAATATAGAGCCAAAAGTAAAGATATATAGACTTGAATAAAGAAAATTATTATAAAGATAAACAGCGTAAAAATCTTATTTAATTTGATATTATTACTCATGAATTTAAATATTCGAAATATTTTCCCTCCACAAGCATTTTAAACTCTTTTCGAAATCGCTCAGGTGAAAATCTTAAAGCGTTTTCGCGACAAGAATAAGGGTCGATATTCTTTTCATTATTTTCAAATAACTTGATAGCATTTATCAAAGCTTCATGCGTTTGTTCCATAAAAAAAACCCCAGTTGGACTTTCATCGTTTAGCCCTTTTATAATTTCACTTGCTCCTCCTTTCCCGAAAGCTATAACTGGAGTTCCACACGCCTGAGCTTCAACCATTACAATTCCAAAGTCTTCTTCTGCCGCAAATACAAAAGCTTTAGCCCTTTGCATGAAATCTCTCAAAATTTCAAAAGGTTGATAACCCAATAGTGTTATGTTTTTGCTTTTTGAATTTTCCACGATTTTTTTAACTTTGTTAAAACATGGCCCATCTCCAATTACTACAAGTTTCTTATCAGGCATTTTAACAAAAGCTTCTACGATTAGCTCAATTCTTTTGTATGGTACCATTCTGGAAGCAGTGAGATAAAAATTTTCTTTGTCAACTCTTAAGGGAAATTTGGAAATATCCACGGGTGGATATATTACTACGGCATCCCTTCTGTAAGTTTTTTTTATTCTCCTGGCAATGTATTTGGAGTTTGCTACAAATACATCTACATTGTTGGCTGTTCTTACATCCCAAATTCTTATTTTGTGTAAAAGCCAGCGTGCTATCCAGCTTTTAAGCCCTTTATCTAACATAGACTCCTTTAAGTACTGGTGTTGTAAATCCCAAACGTACCTCATGGGTGAGTGAACATAGGATATATGAAGTTGATCTGGTCCTGTGATCACTCCTTTTGCAACCGCGTGGGAGCTTGATATAACAATGTCGTAGCCTGAAAGATTAATCTGTTCTATGGCAAGGGGCATAAGGGGTAAATAATATCTGTATTTGCTCTTTGCAAAGGGGAGCTTCTGGATGAAGGTTGTTTTAACTTTTTTGTTTTGGATGAAAAACCTTTGATCTTCTGGCAAGAAATCAACTACTGCAAAGAGTTCCGCTGATGGATAAATCTTTAAAATTTCTCCTAATACCCTCTCCGCTCCTGCGTAGGTAACCAACCAGTCGTGAACAATGGCGATTTTCATAGTTCACCTAAGTAAAAGTTTGTCTCAAGCCTTTATTTAATTGGCCGTCTTATAAATTCATCTTTATATTTTCTGGTTTTTTTCTAAGTAAAAAGAAAATATACCCCATGCCATATTAGGGAATATTTTAGCTAAAGGCTTCGCAATAACAGGTGGAAAAGGATAGAAATTACTCCCTTTAAAAGATATCATTTCATAACCCCCATATATGTTCAGGAATTTTAACATATCGCTCTTTGTAAATCCTCTTACATGAGCAGAATGATTTTGTATACAGGTGGGTTGTTTTCCAAATAATAGCAAAATTCTATTGTGTAGGCTTGCCAAATTTGGGATACCGATAACCAGATGACCGCCGATCTTTAAAGTCCTTGATATTTCGTGAAATATCCAAAAGATTTCTTTTGTATGTTCTAAAATTTGGTTGGCATTTATCACATCAACTGACTCATTCTCAAAAGGAAATCTATCTCTTTCTAAATCACACTTAAATACTTTCACTCCTTTCTTCTCTAACACCATTACATTAGGTTCCCATGATTCTATAGCAAAGAGTTGAGCATTTGGTTTTATTTTTCTGTATATCATTAAGTCTGAACCACAGCCCGCTCCGATATCTAATACAGTATTATTAATCTCCTATCTTTCTTGCAAAGTCTTCAATTATGTGTCGGCCGTAATTAAGACTTCTATCTATTATTTTGCCTAGCATTATTAGATCTTCTTATAAGAGTTTATAAATTATCTCCACAATTTGCTGTGCTGACTTTTCCCAGCTAAACCTTTTTACATTTTCAAAGCCTTTTCTAATTAAACTCTGCCTTAAAGACTCGTCCTTTATCACCACATCTATACCTCTAGCTATATCTTCAATATTATATGGATCTACATAGTAAGCCGCATCCCCGCATACTTCTGGTAGGCTTGCTACTTTTGAACAAACAACGGGGCATCCGCAAGCCATAGCTTCAATTGGTGGAAGTCCAAAACCTTCGTAAAATGAGGGGAAAATAAAAATCTTTGCAAGGTTATATATCTTCGGTAAATCTTCATCATCTACATGGCCAGTAAAAAATACCTTGCTTCCCAAATTATTATTGTTTATTATGTTGTATATTTCCCTATCACCAGTAATGAATCCTTCTTTTTTACCAACTATTACTAGATTAACATTTAAATTTTTAATTGCTATGAGAAGATTTTTAAGGTTTTTATGAGGTTTTACATTTCCGACAAATAAAATAAAATCGTCTGGAAGTTGATATTTATTTTTTATTTTACCTAATACTTCTTTGTTATTTATTACTCTAAATCTCTCAAAATCGAGTCCATTGTAAACCACTTTAATGTCTTTTTGTGTTTTTGTATATTTTTTTATTTCATTTGCCGAGAAGTTGGAAACAGTAAGTATTACATCACTTCTTTTCACAGCTTGGATTATTACAAATCTTGCATATATTTTTTGTTTCCAGTTCAACTGATGGTAAAAAGCTAAGTGAAAAACATCATGGATTGTTACTATTTTCTTCTTTGCTCTGATTGGCAAAAGAGGAATGTTATAATGCGGGGACCAGAAAATATCACAACTAGGAATCTTTCTAAAAAGTTCAAGTTGTTCTTCTATAGTGTAAATTCTAGATGTGCATTTGATTATATTAACCTTCTTTAGAAAAGAATAAACCTCTATTTCTCTTGGATTTACAAGCAAGGTTATTTCAAACTTATCGGTAAGATAAGGAACAATATTTCTTATGTATGTACCTATCCCAGAGGCTCTGTGCATGCGGAAGTCGATGCAGAGATTCATAATTTACTTCTTTCTACAAGTTGTCCTTTTTATTGGAGTTATTTTACTTGTAAGCTCTATTATCATCTTTTCTTTTTTAATTTTCTTCAAAGATACCGAGATAACCAAAGGTAGCCAGATGATAGAATTATAAGTTAGACTAAGAAACATCCAAGCTATTAGGAACGTTAGCATAAGAGCCAACACACATAACATTTCTTTTGAAAATTCCCTAAGCGATATCTTTATCGCCGAATATATAATCCAAAAGTAATATGCTGAGACCGCTAAACCCCAAATACCCCCAATAACGAAGAGTTCTAAAAAGGTATTGTGCGCTACGTTGTTAAGCCCTGTTAAATTAAACACAGCTTTGTCCGTTTCATATGCCCCTAATCCAACAGTCCAATTTTCAAGCCCTAATAGAAGTGACGTTCGCAATAAAATGGCTCTTACCTCTGCTGAGCTTAAGTGACTGTATGGCCAATATTCCTCGCTGACAGTAATCAATGATAGCGCTGTTATCATATCCTCAAAACGCTTCACAAGGTAATCCTTTATTACAAGAGGGGCCCATTGGTATAGCAATAAAATAACCAAACTGATAACCCCCAATAATCCAAATGTTTTGAAAGCAGTACTTAGCCATTTTTCCCGCACTGCGAAAGACTCAACGAAAAAAGTGAAAAACATAATTATCCCCGCTAATATCAACCCCATGCGTGAAAAAGTTGCTACTATTCCCAAACAAATAATTAAAAATGCTAACAAACGAGTCTTACCCTTCAAGAACACGCCCACAAATGCTATACCAATTGCAAGCATCAATGCGTGAAAATTCGGGTCAAACTTTAAGCCTATGCCACGATAAAAGCCCGTTTCTGTTTCTCTATTATGCAAATATTCTTCTGGCACATTGATAAGAGGAATTACCCCTAAAGATTGAAGAATAGCAAGTATAGCCGTAACAACACTGATCCATATCCATACTTTCCCTACCAACAAAACACCATCTTTCTTCTCAACGACAGCTGTGAGCAAAGCTATGGCCCCCCAAAGTTGCATCCATACCCCTATTACAGCTGACCAACCTTCAGGTGTTACCTCCCCCCTAGCAATATGACCAATTAGATAAACAACCGTCAATAATACCGCAAACCCAATTAAGTGCTTATCAAATCTTAATCTTCTAATAAGTAGAAGAGATATTGGGAAAACTAATGCTGCTACTGTCTTCTGCACTGATATTGAGAATCCGCCAACATCATAAAGTGTTAAATCGATAAATTGAACACATACGAAGGTAATTATAAGTAGACTAGAAGCTAAATTAGCAAGCTTCGATTGATTTTTCGTTCTTTGGTATGTTGTAATATTTTTCATTTTGCTACTTAATTAATATGCAACCTATCGACCAAGTTTCTCGTTAATAGAAGAAATGTACCCAGATAATCTCCCCTTGAACACGTTCCAGTGGTATCTTGCCTTTCTTTTACGAAGAGTTGCCATAGAAAGGATTAAACCAACTAAAGGACGACAAACCATATAAATAACAAACCATAGTGGATATTTGTGTTTGCCCAACACATATCCCATCCCCATCCCATATGAGAGAGCTCGCGTAATTGCTCGCTCATTATACGACTTCACGGGATGGTGATGGTATACTATTAAATCTGGATTATAGAAGAGGCGAAATCCCTTATATAAAGCTCGTAAAAGGTAATCTTTCTCTTCAGCTGAGCCCCACTTAGTTCCAGACCCAACACCAAGATTTTCATCAAAAGGACCTATTTTTTCTACAACCGTTTTTCGTAGAAAGATGGTAACAGAAATAGCTCGCTTCCAAATATTTATCTTATCAAGAAAACCGGCTTTTAAATCCCAGCGATCTGCAGAAGGACGCCCGGACTCATCCACGGACTTTCCAGTGAGACCGTCAATTTCTGGGTGATTAGATAAGAAGTTATCTATGCACTGCAAAATGTCAGGAGGATACCAACAGTCATCGTCTGGAAAGGCAATAACATCTCCTGAGGCATATTTCAACCCAACATTTCGCGCCCTAGAAAGCCCGCGTTCAGATCGTATGTGAATTATAGAAAATTTCTTCTTGAATGATTCAATGATAGGCAGCAAGCGATTATCTGGATTCTGATCTACTATGATGACTTCAAAGTTTTGATATGTTTGCTGGGTTAGAGAGCATAAAAATCTTTTAAGTTCTGATGTACGATCTACAGTCGCTAAAATAAGAGAAAAACGCACGTTACTTCTTGCTTTACTTTTTATTTTCCATTGTTGAAAACTAGTCTCTACTCATTCAATAAAGTTCTCGATAAATATCTTTTAACTTGATTTTGAGTCTATACAAAGCGATCAAGTGGCTCTGAATGCAGATTGAAACTGTATTATATTTGGGCAGTAACATATTTACAGGCTCGAGAATTTCTACTTTATCATACTTCGATATATTGCCCCTCGTGAAAGGTAATTGTATTTCAGAAGCAAAGGATAAGTAAGAAGAGCGACGGCAAATCGATCTATGCGTTTCATGTTATATACCCATTCTGCGTCAAGCTGAAGTTCAGTTTCACCTGTTTTGAAGCGAATAGGATTGCCAGAGATAGTATGACACGCCTTGAGCCTTACTATTCGCTCATTCATGAAGAAAGACAGATCATTGCCTTGTTCATTTACGAATTTTACAATATTTTTTATTGTCTTCTGAGGCCACATTATAAAATCTTCGTAATAAATCCGCATATACTTCTTGCGGGGAGATACCAGCTCTATCCCTATATTTTCAAACATCCATAATAAAGCGCTTCTTATAGGATAATTTTTTTCCATATATCTTCCAGGATGAATCCCACTGGGATAAGGTCTTTCGCGTATATAAGAAAAGGCGAATCCTTGAGGATGTCGGATGATATGGATAACATAAAGATCAACGGCAGGTATCATGCGTAATATCCAAAGATAAGGAAAAATTTTTGAAGAGTCTACTATTATCTTGCTCTTTGTAACAAGATAAATAGCGTCATATAGCTTCTCCAAATTGCCCAAGTATTCATTTAGACGACCTTTAAAAAAAACGCTAATAGGGATAAAAAAAGGTATACAGCGAGCCCTTGCAAAAGTTCTCGACAAGGAGAGCATTTTGTGAGGATCCACTTGATTAATATTCCCAAAGGCTTTATCTACTACGGCATTCCATACATCACATTCTCTAAATGGATTGCCACATCCACATTTCCAATTTTCAATAAAGCCTCTCTGCCAGATATGGAAGAGTTCACCAACATGGAAGAAACCGTCAATTTGCCCTAAAATGTTGCCAAGAATGGTGCTTCCACTTCGGCTAGATCCAGCAATGTATAGTACTTTAATTTTTCCCCTTGTCATGCTGTATCATTTTTTACTTTTTGGATTTTGGATTTGGTCAGGACTATCTTAAGGTAAGCTTTTTGGGCAATAACTTTTTCTTCTCTTTCAAAACCAATTAACATAAAAGCACCTATAAGGAAGCTAAAGGAACTCATGGATACGCCCACCAGGGTCAACAGAGGAGAAAGCTGCAGTTGCCTAAAAAGAAATAGAAAGCTCACTGTTACAAAAGCAGCTGCGGCCACTTTCCAATATCGTTGATCATAAGGAAACATTCTCAATAAAATCCAAACTTCGATCAGCCCCAAGAGAAAAAGCAACACAACCGATACCGCAGTGGCCATTGCTGCTCCTATGATGCCCATCTTGGGGATAAAAATAATGTTAAGAACAATATTGGCAAGAGCAGCTAATACCGTATTGGCGAACCAAATGTTCTGATGCCCAGACATCACTAGTACATAGCCAACTGGACCAGTCACTGCGTTAAACCACTGAGCCCCCGATAAGATCACTAGAGGTAAAGTCCCCGAGGTATAATCCTTCCCAAACAGCACCTCCATTAGCTCAGTTGGGGCAAAGACAATCACCAAAAATAGAGGTAAGGTAAGATAGATGATCCACTTAGTGCTGATCTTAAAAAGCCAATTAGCTGTCTTGAAGTCTCTCTTATGGAATACCTCAGCAATCATAGGTGCAAAGATCATATTGAACGCTCCTAAAATGATAACAAACAACATCGAAATCTGCGATGCTGCTCGGTAGATCCCTACATCAGCTGTCGGGCTAAAATATCCTATCATTAAGATATCTGCCCACATGATCAAGTTGCCAAAGAAATTCACAAAAAGCAGCGGCAATGAAAACGATAACAGCTCTTTAGTGATAAAAGAGGGTTTTACCTCTTTTTTAGATAAAAGTTCAGGGAAAAGCATCATTAAGTAATAGAGGGCTAGAATGAGAGCAATACCAATGGATAAGATACTAGCAGCCACCACACCTAATAGTTGCCACCCCAGTAAATAAAAAAGGACCACGAAAAGTAAATTGGCTAAAGGTTGAGCAAGATCACGGGAGTAAACTGCATATTCCATTCTTTGAGAGACCTGGGTACCTGCAACGACAACGATTAAAACTGCCATCAGTGGAATCCCTATAGAAAATGCACGCAGTACTGGCTCAAGCTCAGCTTTACGGAAGATTGTACTAGCTATCCAAGGAGCACCGAAGAAGAGAATTCCTCCTACAACTACAGAGAATAAAACGGTTAAACCTAATGATTGTAGCATTACCCCCTTGAACTTGGATGGATTACTATCCTTAAACATTAAAGCATATCGAATAAGACCACTGCTAAGGCCACATTGTGCTAAATTACTTAATATGCGTAAAATAGTCCATCCAATCGAGTATAAACCAAAGGCTTTAGGCCCTAAAAGGCGAGCAATAACGATCTGACCAATCGTATGAATTCCTCGTCCTATACCAGCCCCTATCAAGCTGATGATAGCACCCTTAGCTAGTTTTACTACTGAGTCCTCTTTAGAGGTGAAACTATAACTTTCATGGATACTTGTCGATTCTAAATCTATGATTTTAGTACTACTGTTCATTTTTGCTTCATCCATAATTATTTGAATTTTATTAACGAGGGAAACACACTTCCAATGATATTCCTTTCAATAATCAGGTTTGGACGGTTAAAACATAAGAGTCTTCCTTAGGAGATCAATAACTTTACTCCAATCGCTTTTCCCAAGCAGTCTAAATTTTACCCACGGTTTCCTCAAAAGAAAGCCAACCCTTCTTTCTATCAGGAAGAAGCTTAATATAACATCTTGCTGGTTGCACAGTTGATATCCATCATTAGGTTTTCACTGGCTTTTCATTCCACAGTTACTTTTTCAAGATTTGCAGAATTTAACAGCTTCATTATTGCTTCAAACGTCTCTTGTATGCGGATTATTAAAAGCGTCGTGATCTATTTTAGAGTTCTCTACTTCAACATAAGCTTTTTTAACAAAGCCCTTCTTAGCTAGATAAAGCAAAATTTTGTAAGCTGCCTCTTCTGCACTTATTTTAGATGTATCTATAATGATTTCAGGGTTCTCCGGAGGTTCGTAAGGATCATCTACGCAGGTAAAACCTTTTATTTCGCCTCGGCGTGCCTTGGCGTACAATCCTTTAACATCGCGTTGCTCGCAAATTTCCAGTGGGGTATTCACAAAAACTTCCACAAAACGATCATTACCCACCATATGTCGGACCTCATTGCGAGTTGCTCTATAGGGACTCACCACTGCACATATGACTACCCCATTGTGGCGAACAATCTCTGAGGCGACAAAGCCAATACGACGGATATTAATATCACGATCTTCTTTGCTGAATCCCAACTCTCTAGAAAGATGGGTACGCACCACATCACCATCCAGCAAGGTTACTTGTCGACCATGCTCCAAAAGTAATTGAGTCAGCACTTCCGCTATAGTTGATTTTCCCGAACAGGGCGGTCCTGTAAGCCAGATACAAACTCCTTGCTTATGCCGTGGCGGATAAGCCTCTGCCAAAATTTCCGCAACTTCAGGTCGAGTGAACCACTCCGGCAGTCTGCGCCCATTATTTAGATCATCTCGTACTTGCGTGCCAGAAATACTCACTGTTTTCGCACCCGCTGGTACCTTAGATGCCTCCACATACCTATCTTCGTCAGGCAGGTAGACCATCTCAGTAAACCGTATAACCTTTACACCCACTTCTTCACTGTAAAGCTCCGCTAATTCCTGTGCGTCATATGGACCATAAAATGGCTTTCCTGTTGAGTCCCGACCTGGACCGGCATGATCACGTCCAATTATGAAATGGTTCGCCCCATAATTACGTCGAATAATCATATGCCACACCGCTTCACGAGGACCAGCTAGCCGCATTGCCAGTGGCAAGAGCGCCAGCAGAACACGGTTGGAGTCATAATAACGTTCAACCATTACCTTATAAGTGCGCACTCGGGTGAAGTAGTCCACATCATCCGGCCTGGTCAGACCCACAACAGGGTGTAACAATAAAACGCCATCCACCTCCTCAATGGCCCGCTTGGTTAATTCTTCATGTACTCTGTGCAATGGATTTCGCGTTTGAAAAGCCACCACATTGCTTCGTCCCATTGCTTCCAGACGGATTCGAGTTTCCGCTGGTGTCAAACGCAGCTCTCGAAAATCGTAATGGCGCGGCAGTTGTAATACCCGTAAACGACCAGAGATGTTCAAAGGTCCCCAACGATACATTTCGGCAATCAAGGGATGCTGTGAATCTACCGTTCCTAAAACCTTCTGGGCAAATTCATTTCGGTCCCACTCATAAATCTCCTCTATAGTCATCACCGCTAGCAAATCATTCCTTGCATCGCGAAGAGCAACATCTTGTCCCAAGCGAATATGGGGTCCTGGTTCTACTGGCAGAGTTATCGGGATAGGGAAAACATAACCAGAGGCTAAACGCATTTCATCCAGCACACGCTGATAATCTGCTTGTCCCATAAAACGATCTAGAGGAGAAAAAGCTCCTGTAGCAAGCAATTCCAAATCACAAACCGAACGCTCCGAAAGCAATATAGAGGGTAAACGACTAGCATAAGTTTTGAGCTCTTCAGCCTCATTTGGCGAGACGATTAGATTTACCAGATTACCACCATAGGGGGGGATAAGCGAGACAGTCTTCTTCATAGACATTTATGACTTCTCCATAAGTTTGTTATTCTTATGCTGCGATTTCTTTGAATTTTCATTTGGGGAGCGTACATGTTAATTTTATCTCCTTTTATCTTTTCCATCGTTATTTCTATGTTTTTCCATTAAGACTTTCAAGCCTTGCTATCTATGTTCTAAATCCTCAACAGTTAGTATGCTTTTCTTTGCTTAAGTGCATTAAGTTTTAATCTAAACGTGCTACCGCCATTGGGAGCCCTCCGTCTCCCCAAAATTTGTAGTAGATATTTTTGAAGGTTAAATTTTGTGTTAACCTCATATGTCAGTATAAATATAATAAATTTTTCTACATTTGTCAAGACCCCGTCCCAAAATTAAAGACACTTTATCAATTCCTGCGCTATTTGAACTGCGTTTGTCGCTGCACCCTTGCGAAGGTTATCCGCAACGATCCATAAATTTAAACCGTTATCAACACTATAATCACGCCTTATCCTCCCAACGAAAACCTCATCCCTTTCGTGTGAATTTATCGGCATTGGATAAAAATTATCAAACCGCTCATCTTGCAAAATTATACCTGGAGAATTTAAAAGAACTCGTTTAACATCTTCGATTTCAAAACCTTTCTCAAATTCTATATTGACAGATTCACTATGCCCACCTATCACCGGAACTCGAACACATGTCGCGGTGATTCTTATCGTCTCGTCATCTAAAATCTTCTTCGTCTCCTTCATTATCTTATGCTCCTCTTTTGTATATCCGTCTTCGTAAAAAACATCTATATGTGGGATGCAGTTGAACGCAATTCTGTGGGGAAACTTTGGATTCAAAACCTTTTCATCTTTAAGTTCAGCCATAAGTTGATCAACCCCTCTTTTACCAGCGCCTGTTACCGCTTGATATGTTGAAACGACAACCCTTCTAATCTTGAAATTATCATGAAGCGGTTTCAAAACAACAACAAGTTGAATCGTTGAACAGTTTGGATTTGCTATTATACCTTTGTGTTCAAAAATCTTTTCTCTATTCACCTCTGGTACAACGAGCGGAACTTCTTTGTTAAGTCTAAACTCACTGCTGTTATCTATAACGACGCAATTTCTCCTCACAGCCTCAGGTGCAAATTCTCGACTTACTTCAGCCCCAGCCGAAAAAAGAGCTATGTCAATTCCTTTAAATTTTTCCGGACTCAATCTCTCAACTTTAAAAACTTCACCATTGAATTTTAATTCAACGCCGATCGATCTTTCAGAGGCAAGGAGAATTAAATTTTTAACCGGAAAATTTCTCTCCTCAAGAACTTGTAACATCTTCCTTCCGACAAGCCCGGTTGCACCAACTATGGCTACATTATAACCGCTCATTTTTC
>FWWL01009151.1_pt1 | contig 12222 bp, 12 predicted proteins | sample 2228331 | NCBI WGS metagenome assembly FWWL01 (sample SAMEA103939775, study PRJEB20133) | metagenome | reverse complement strand
AGGTGACGAGACCACCTGCCTGGAGGAGGATCAGCCCCTTCACCACCGGCGGCGTCAGCCAGCCAGGGGCATAGGGGATGATGAACGAGGTGGCGATCATCGCCGCCACGGCCACGTGAAACACGGCAAACTCCAGCCATTGCCACCACTTCTTGCGGGTGGATTCCATAGCCCACGGCCGGACGATGCTGGTGAGGGCCAGCACAACCCCTGGCGTGGCATCTGCCCGGGGCCGGGAGAGGTCTCGGGCCACGCCAAAGCGGAAAAGCCACACCAGGCGCAGGATGTACACCAGCGCCATGAAACTCAAGGCTGCCAATTGTACCTCATTTTGCAGGATTTCCAACCACCGCGGCATGCATCAGCCTCCCAAGGTCTTTAGCCGTGGCCTGGCCTCCCGCTAACCCGGGCTTGCCCCATCTGCTGAGGGGCCACGGCTAGGGGAACAGCAAAGCCCACCTCCACCGCTGGAAAAGCGCCGCTACGTCCTCCAGGTCCTCCTCGGAGAGGACGCCCCGAAAGGCAGGCATGGCTGTGCCGGGAAGGTCCTGTTGCAGCAGGGCCTTCACTGCTTCAGGAGTGTAGCGGCTCAGGGTGTCGGGGCTGTTGATGGCGCGCTCCACGATGGCCCCGCCCCGGCCCAGATCGCCGTGGCAGGATGCGCAATGTCGGGCGAAGAGGTCGGCTCCGCGGACAGGGTCGGGTGCCCGTGCCGGTGCCTCCGCCCCTGCTTCTTCGGGCAGTGTATCCCGCCAGCCTTCTATTAGCGTGATGAGGGCCTCCACCTGCGCATCGCCCAGGTCCGGCGCACAGGCCGGCATGCCGATGGCCGGCTTGCCCTCCCGGATCTGCCGGCGCATGGCCTCCGCGGTGGCCCGGTCCAGGTAGGCATGGGAGCGCAGGGCGAAGTCCAGCCCTTCGCGGCCCTCCCCCGTCAGGCCATGGCACCGGACACAGCGCGTGGCATAGAGCACCTCTGCATCCACCTGGGGCGTGGGCGAGGGCAGGACCTCGGCCGTCGCCTCCCAATGGCGGATGAAAGCCACCAGGTCCTGGACCTGGTGGTCCCCCAGAGGGCCTCCCCGCTGGAGGAGGTAGGCCCGCATTTGGGTCCCTGGCCGTCCGTAGGCAATGGTCTCCTGGATGTCCGCATCGGTGGCCCGGCTCAGGAAGGCCCGGTTGTTGAGGGCGGGGGCTGGGGTCTTCCCATCGCCGCGCCCTTCGGAACCGTGGCAGGTCGCGCAGTGTGTGGCGAAGAGTTCCTCCCCACGGGCCACCGCGGCCCGGGTGAAGGCCGCCCCGGTGCGGGCCAAGCGCGCCGGCTCCGCCAGGATGACGCCCCCCAGGACGAGCACCAGGACCAGGGTCAGGGCCAACCCGATGAGGAGGTTGCGGTCCGTTTCAGTGAGGGTTGTGCGGGTCTCCACTCGGGTCACACCTCCGTCACCTGGCTCTCGTCGTACTCCGTCCGCCGGCTCAGTGCGCTCGTGTCCACCACCACCGTCCCGTTGGCGATCTCCACCGGGAAGTAGTCCAGCGGCCGGGGCGGTGGGCCGGCGAGGACCTCGCCCTTGGTGTTGAAGACCGCGCCGTGGCACGGGCACTCAAAGCGGGCGGCCTCCTCGTTCCAGATCACGGCGCACCCCAGGTGCGTGCAGACCTGGTAGAGGGCCAGGAAGGCGCGCTGGAACCGCACCAGGAAGAACCGCCCCTGGCGGATGTAGGTCACCGTCCCGGGCGGGAAGTCGTCCACGCGGCCAGCGACGATCTTCCCGCCGAGGTTTCCTTCTCCCTCGCGGGGCTCCAGAAAGCGCAGGGTGATGCCCACCAGTTCCGCTGCGGCCAGGGCCCCAGCCGCAGCCCAGACCGCAAGGAGCAGGTCCCGCCGCCGGACCACCTTCTCCAGCAAGCCCGCTCCCTCTGGGCCGCCGTCCTGCGCCTCCGCCATGCTGCGCTCGTCCACCGACATCTCCAAACCTCTCCTACACCGCCAATGCCCTACCCTTCCGGCATGGCCCAGGGCCAGTACAGGCGCTCGCCAGGCCCCCGGAAGAGGAGCATGATGAGGGTCAGGATGACGAAACTGGTCACGAACACGGTGAAATAGGCAATGGTCATCTCCCGACGGGTGGCCCCGTACCGCTTGAGGATGCGCCGCAGGCCTTCCAAGATGACCAGGATGATCCCCAAGGGGACGAGGACTCCGGTCACCGTCGCCGAGGCGTTGGGGAAGAGGCTGCGGACGCCGTACAGACTGCTCAGGACCACCAGGACTGGCACCGTGATGGCCGTTGCCAGGGCGGTCCAGCCGGCGATGCGCCGACCGCGCGGGCCCGCGAACCAGACCCCCACGTCGGAGGTATCCCGGTCCAGGTAGGGGATGGCCATGAGGAGGATCGTGATGATCCCCGGCACGAGGATGGCACCCCAGGCTGGGTGCAGGTGGAGGATCAGTTCCTGCACCCCCATCAGGTACCAGGCAGCCTTGGCTGGGTTGGGGGGCGCTTCGGGGTTGGCGAACTCCTCCAGAGGGGCATCCCGCAGGAGGGAGAGGACCAGGAGGAGGAGCGTCATGGCCAGTGCCCCCAGGAGTTCCACCAGCACCAGGTGGGGCCACGTCATGACCGTGTCCTCTGGTTCCTTGTCCACCAGAGGGCTCGTCCCCCGCGCGAGTTCCATCAGGCTGTAGGTCTTGGCCGGGTCTGGGGTGAATGGCCTGGGCTCTTCGTGCGGTGCGGTCATGCCTCTTCCCCCTCCCCCGTGGTGGGTGGCGGCCCGGAGATGCCGCCATCCTTGCGGATGCGCCAGAAGTGCACGGCCAGCACCATGGCCGAGACCACCGGCAGGATGAAGCAGTGCAGGGCGTAGAAGCGGATCAGGGCCGGCTGTCCCACGGTCGCGCCGCCCAGCATCAGCCGCTGGATGTAGGGCCCTACCAATGGGGCGTAACTGGCGATGTTCGCCCCCACGGTGATGCCCCAGTAGGCCAGTTGGTCCCAGGGGAGCAGGTAGCCAGTGTACGAGAAGGCCAGGGTGATGAACCCGGCCACGATGCCCACGATCCAGTTGAACTCCCGCGGCTTCTTGTAGGCCCCTGTGTAGAAGACGCGGCAAAAGTGGAGGAAGACCGTGAGGACCATCAGTTCCGCGCCCCAGCGGTGCAGGTTCCGCAGGAGGCCGCCAAAGGGGACCTGGGACTGGATGCGCACAATGTCGCTGTAGGCCCGGGACGTGGAGGGCACGTAGTCCAGCATCAGGATGGCACCGGTGATGCCCAGCACCAAGTACAGGAAGAAACTGAGCCCGCCCAGGCCGAAGGTGTAGGTGATGCGCACCCCGTGCTTGCGCACCCGCACCGGGTGCAGGTGCAGGAAGACGTTGCTGGTGATGACCAGGGAGCGGTCCAGGTCGTTATCGGGCAAGCCGTGGCGGAAGAAGGACCGCCACACGGCCGACTCCGTGATGACCTCCTTCCACGAACGTTTCTTCTTGGGCGAGAGCACCTCTGCCACCCTTAGCCTCCTGCACACGAACGGGACGAGTTCTTCATCTCTGCTGTATTCGTGCCATTCGTGTCATTCGTGACCTATGACCTCCCTGAAGCGGAAGGCCTCCATTGTAATGGCCCCTGTGGGGCAGCGACGGGCGCACAGGCCGCAGCGGATGCAGCGCGTCTCGTCCTTGATCATGGCCGTGCCCTGCTCCAAGACGCCCGGCGGCCACCACCCCTTGTGGAAGGCGGCCAAGGGCAGGCCGTAGCGGGCTTCCACCGCTGCCTCCAGAGCCGCGTCTCCCTCTATGCGGTCCAGGCGGACCATCTTCAAGCACCGCTCTGGGCAGACGTCCACGCAGCCGCCGCAGAGGATGCAGCGGTCGCCGTGGAAGACCGTCTGGACCTGGCACTGCAGGCAACGGCGGGCCTGCGCTTCGGCCACCTCTCGGGGGAAGGGCGCTTCCACTTCCGCCTCCAGGGTGCGCCGCTCCACTGGCAGGAGCGGCGGTTCCACCCGCCGCAGCCGGTGATACCCGTCCGGCATGCAGTAATTCGGGATGGGGGAGAAGGCCCCTTCCAGCCGGACCTGAAGCCGCATCCCCTGGAGGTAGGCGTGGATGGCCCGTGCCGCCCGCAGTCCATCGGCCACGGCCTGGATGGCGATGAGGGGACCCAGGCCCACCGCATCCCCACCCGCGAAGACCCCCGGGATACCGGTCTCCAAGGTCTGAGCATCGGCCACGGCGAGCGTCCCCCCGCGGGTGATCTCCAGACCCTCTTCGTCCGAGAGCCCCGTCAGGTCCGGCGCCTGGCCGATGGCGACGATGACCGTGTCGGCCTCCAGCAGGAACTCGCTCCCCAGGATGGGCTCTGGGCGGCGCCGCCCCGAGGCATCGGGCGGTCCCAGACGCATCCGCAGGCATTCCACCTGGGCCACCCGCCGTGTTTCGGGGTCGGGAAGCAACCGTGTGGGGTTGGCCAGGAACTGGAACTGCACCCCCTCCTGCAGGGCCTCCTCCACTTCGCCGGGGGCTGCGGGCATCTCGGCGCGGGAGCGGCGGTAGACCACCGTCACCGAGGCCCCGGGGCCCGCCAGACGGCGGGCAATGCGGGCCGCGTCCATGGCCGCGTTCCCCCCGCCGACCACCACCACCCTCTGGCCGGCCTCCATCGCCTCCCCCGTGTTGGCCCGCCGCAGGAACTCCACTGCCTGGACCACGCCTGGCAGGTCCTCCCCGGGGATGCGCAGGGCCCGGCCTCGGTGCGCGCCGATGGCGAGGAACGTGGCCGCGAACCCCTGCTCCTGCAGGTCCCGCAGGGTGAAATCCCGGCCCAGGCGCGCCCCTGTGTGCAGGTGGACCCCCAGGCTCAGGATGAAGCCGATCTCCGCGTCCAAGAGGTCCCGGGGCAGCCGATAGGCTGGGATGCCGTAGCGGAGCATCCCTCCCGGCTCCTCCGCTGCCTCAAAGACGTGCACCTCGTGCCCCAGGAGGGCCAGGTCGTGGGCGCAGGAGAGGCCTGCGGGCCCGGCCCCCACGACCGCCACCTTGCCGCGCCGGGGGTCACCGGCCTCCCGCAACTGGCCCAGGCCTCGGAGGTCCGTCCATTTCACCGAGTCGGCCGCCCCCTGCTCCAGGAGCGCCTGTACGTGGTGGTGGGTGAAGCGGGGCGTCTCCACGCCGAACTGCTCCGCCACGAAGCGCTTCAGGGCCCGGATGGCGATGGGGGCATCCACGGCCCCCCGGCGGCAGGCGGCCTCGCACGGCGCGTTGCAGACCCTCCCGCAGATGGAGGCGAAGGGGTTGCTCTGGCGGGCGATGGCGTAGGCCCGGGCATACTCGCCTTGGGCGATGGCCACGACGTAGGCGCGGGCGTTGGTGCCCGCGGGGCAGGCCGCCTGGCACTTGACCATCTGTTGATAGGTGTGCAGGCTGGGCACTTCCACTCGGTAGCGCGGCACCTTTCTCCGCCCCCCTCACCGGCCAGGCACGGCCAGCGCCGCCTGGTGCGCCTGCCGGAAGGCTTCCTCCGCGAGCGCGGGGTCCAGGTCCGCCCAGCCCACGCCCAGGAGCCGCAGGGCCTCGGCTGCGGCGAAGGGCTCGCCCAGGACCCACGTGGCGCGGGCCTCCTCCAGGGCCCGGGCAAAGAGGTCCCGGCCCTGGGCGAGGTCCCGCGCCGCCGCCCCCACGGAGAGTTCCCGCAGGACCTCGGCCCGCACCGCCCGGTCGGAGATGCGGCCAGCCACTTCCAGGGCCCGGCCCAGGTCCAACGGAGCCCAGGCCAGGGCCAGGTCTCGCAGCGGGGAGGCCGTCTCCACCGCTCCGGCCCGTTCCGAGGCCGCTTCTAAGGCGCGCTGGGCGTTGGGGAGGTCCCCGGCCTCCCGCAGCACGTGTGCCATCCTCGTATAGGCCTGCACCGCGGCGCTTGGGTCGGCGATGCCCGCCGCCACCTCCAGGGCGTGGGCCGCGTCGGCCCTGGCCCAGGCCACGGCCACGTCCCGCTGGGCCAGGGCCTGGGGCTCGGGTCGCCCGATCTCATCCAGGCGGGCCTCCGCCGCGCTGGGGTTGACCCCGGCCCAGGCCGCAACGAGGCTCGCCCGGGCCCTCGCCCGGTCAAAGGGGCGCGCGATGTGGGAGGCCTCTTCCCACGCCTGCTGAAGCAGTTCCTCCGCGCGCCCAGGATCCCTGTCCTTCACCGCCTCGGCCACGTCCCGCAGGCCCAGGGTCCGCGGTTCGGGCAACACGGTATCAAGGGAAAGGACCGTGTTGACGGCCATGTCCAGGTCCAGGGGAGCCCAGGCCGCCGACCACTGGGCCAGGGCGTAGGCCGCGGTGAGGGAACTGCCGATGTCGTTCACGGCTTCCCGCGCTGCACCCAGGGCCACGCGGTGCATGGCGTCGGAGAAGGGCCGCCAGGCCTCCGCCAGGCCCATGAGGGCCAGGAACCGCCGGTACCCATCGTCTATCCGGCTGGCCGACTCCAGCGCCCGTGCGAAGGCCACCTGGCCGCGGTCCGTGGCTCCCCACGCGGCCCCCAAGTGCGTCCAGGTCCGTGCCTGTAGGAAGGGGTCGTAGATGAGGTCTGCTGTGGCCTCGGCCTGGTCCGCATCCCACTGGCTCCAGACCACGGCGATGCCCGCCAAGTCCAGGTCCCGGTGGTAGGCGGAAGGCTCCTTGAGGGACTCCCGCACCGCCTGGTGCAGGAGCGCGTCGGCCGCTTCGCGGTCCACGCGGCCCCAGGCATCGGCTGCGGCTCGCCAGCCCCAGGTGCGGTGCGCGGCGTCTCGGATGCGGTTCTGGAGGTAGGCCACCAGTTCGTCGTCCGGTTGCTGCCAGTTGAGGGCGCCGGTGGCCACGGCCCGCAGGTCTGCCAGGTATTCGGACCGGTCCCGGACCAGGGACTGCATGGCCTCCTGGGCGTCGCCGAAGGCGGCGGAGGCCGCGTTCGGGTCCAGCCGGGCCCAGTCCGCGGCGATCTGGGCTAGCACCCACCCCTTGGCCATCGCCCGCTCCGCCGCCTCGGCGGAGGCTTCGGCCTTGTCCACCGTGGCCTGGCGGACGGTATCGCCCTGGGCCACGACCGCGTTGGGGTCCTCGCCTGTGCGGAAGGGCCAGAGGAAGACCGCGAACGCCGCGAGCGCAGCCAGAGCCACGCCCGTGGCCGCGCCGGCCCGCAGCCTGACCGTTCCACCTCCTGCCCCGGTGATGCGCCACGCCTGGACCAGGCCCCAGACCAGCACTGCGGTGACGGCCAGGGCGACGCCGTAGATGATGGAGAGGGTACGGGTATCCCCGGCGTCGTGGATGCGGGCGTAGACCTCGCTCCACTGGAGGCGCACCTGCCCTGCCGCCCCTGCAAAGGCCTCCAGGCTCTGAGGTTGAGAGGAGAGGAGGGAGATGTAGGCCTGCCGACGCCGGGCCAGGGCCTCGTCCAGGGCGGCAGGCCTGTAGGCGGCTCCTTCCACCGCTTCCACCAGGCTTTCGGTGTAGAAGAGTTCCTCCCGCATCCGCCGCAGGGTGACGCAGGGGTTCTCAGCCTGGGCCAGAATATCCCCCTGCCAGACTTCCAGGTCCGCTGTCACTGGCCGCACGTGGCATTCCACGCAGCGGTTCCCCTCCCGCTGGTCCGCTCCCTTGACGACCGGCGGTTCTTCCGCAGCGGCCAGGGATGTGCCCAGTGCCACCAGAAGGATCAGCACACTCGTAAGGACGATCCCGCGTCGTGTCTGTGTCATCGGGTGACCTTCTCCCCTCATCCTCACAGCCGTTCGCCGATCCAGAGGACATCGCCCTCGTGCCGCACCTTCAGCCTCTGGAGCGGGAGTTTCGGCGGCCCGGCGATGGCCCGTCCCTCGGCGTCGAACTTCCCTTCGTGGCACGGACAGCGGAACCCTTGGTTCTCTTCGTCCCATTCCACCGTGCAGCCCAGGTGGGTGCAGACTAGGGAGAGGGCCTCCACCTGCCCGTCCGCCCCCTGGCGGACCAACACGGGCTTCCCCGCGTAGGTGACGATGAGGCGTCCGCCCGACGCAAGGTCCGCCAGGCGGATGCGGGCCGGCTCCACCGTGCGCGGCTCGGCGAGGAACAGGCGGTGCAGCGCGGCTCCCAGCCACCCGCCGCCCAGGGCCGCGGCCAGCCCGATGAGGAAGGCCCGCCGGGAACGCAAGACCGGCGAGGAAGGCGCGCTCGGTTCCTGAAGGAGTGCAGAGGCCCTGTTCTCGGACATACCCTTCTCTCCCATCACCTCTTGACTCCTACGTAGTTGTGGCAGTTGTCGCAAGAGGTCTGGGTGTTATGGCAGTAGGTGCAATCCCCTTCCACGATCTCCCCGTTGTTGAGGGAACGGAAGTGATTCCGCTGCCACCAGTCCAGGGGGCTGTGGTACTCCGGTGCGGAGACGCCCGGGTCAAACCGGATGGAGAGGGGGCCGGGTCCGTCCCGCGTGGGTTTTTCGGGCGGGGCGCACCCCCCCAGGGCCAGGAGGAGCATGCTGAGGGCTAGGTACCCCAGGAGAGCCTTCTTTGTCATCCGCTTCCCCCCTCTCACAGGATCAGGGCCCGCCCCAGGAGGTCGTGGACGCCGCCCACGCGGACCACCTCGCCATCCACCTCCACGCGCCAGTGGTGCATCACCTCTGGGAGTTGGGCCTTGCAGATGGCGCAATGTGTGGCTAGGTAGTTCGCCCCCACGTAGTGCACGGCCTCTGCGCGGGGCTTTCCCCCGGCCATGCGGACCTCCATGATCTCGTCCGTGAGGAGGCCGCCTCCTGCGCCACAGCAGAAGGTCCTCTCTCGGATAGTGTCCTCGGGCATCTCCACGAAGCGGTTGCAGGTGGCCCGGATGATGGCCCGCGGTTCCTCCAGCAACTGGCCGGCGCGGGCCACGTTGCACGGGTCGTGGTAGGTGACCAGGAGATCGTCGTTGGCGCTCTTGTCTATCCGGAAGGCGCCGCGCCGGATGAGGTCCCACGTGAACTCGCAGATGTGGATGGGGTAGGGAACCTCCAGGAAATCCAGTGGCCCGTTCAGGGTGTCGGTGAAGGCCAGGCCGGCCCTCCAGGCGTGCCCGCACTCGCCCCAGACGATCTTCTTGACCCGCAGCATGCGGGCTGCGTCCACGATCCGCTTGTTGACCTGCTTGAGGTTGCGGTAGTTCAGGAAGAGGCCGAAGTTCCCCGCCTCGTTGCAGTAGGTGCTGGTGGTCCACGAGATGCCCGCGGCGTGGAACATCTTGGCGTAACCCATCATGGTGTCGGTGTTGGCGAAGTTGTCGGCCGAGGGCGGCACGAGCAGGACCTCTGCCCCTTCTTCGTCCACTGGCAGGCGGATGCGCTGGCCGGTCTCCTCGTAGAGTTCCTCCTCCAGGAACTCGCAGTTGTCCTTCCACGCCGCGGCCGGGATGCCCAAGTTGTTGCCCGTTTGGTAGACCTTGGCCACCACCTCCGTGACGTACTTGGTCGCCACGCCGATGGAGGACATGATCTCCCGGGCAGCGATGGTGATCTCGGCCGTGTCTATCCCATAGGGGCAGAAGGCAGCGCAGCGGCGGCACTCGGAGCACTGGTAGAAGTAGGTGTACCATTCCTGGAGCCCCTCTTCTGTGAGGGGTTCCGCCCCCGCCGCCCGTCCGAACAGCCGCCCCACGAGGGTGAAGTAGTAGCGGTAGACCTTGCGCAGGAGGTTCGCCCTCTGGACGGGCATGTTGTTGGGGTCGCCTGTCCCCAGGTAGAACTGGCATTTGTCGGCGCAGGCGCCGCACTGGGCGCAGATATCCAGGTAGACCTGGAGGGAGCGCATCTTCAGGAGCAGTTCCTCCAGTTTGGCCACCGCGCGCTTCTGCCAGTCCTCCACCCGCTCTTCGGGCAAGTGGATGGCTCGCATGTCCTTGGGCTTCGCCGCGTAGCACCGCCACTCGGCAGCCACACCGGGTTCCACAGGGGGGATGTCCAAGCGAAAGGCCATGTGCAACCCTCTTCTGTCCGCGTCGGGCTCAATCCACTGGGAAGTCCCAGGGGTTCAGGTGGCGCTCCTTCCGCACATTGAAACGCTGGTTCAAGGTCGGGCTGAGGAGGATGCCGATCATGTGGACCAACTTCCCATAGGGGAAGTAGATCAGGAGCACCGCCACCAGGAAGAAATGCAGGAGGAAGACAGGGTGCATGGGCGGTGCGGTCGGGTTCAGGCTGAGGAGGCTGAGCACGAACGCCTTGACGTCCACCAGGTAGGTCCGGGCGAAGTAGTGCAGGATGAGTCCGCTGGCCCCGATGCCCCCCAGGAGGATGAGCACCCCGAAATCCAGGGGGCCTGTGAGGTAGAGTTCCCGGTCCCGCACCAACCGCCGCCAGAACAGGAAGACGACGGCGGCAGGCATCACGTACCCGGCGTACACGCCCCAGGGCTGGAGGTCTACCACCCACTGGGGCACCGGGTAGAGGAAGTACCGCAGGTGCCGCAGGAGGACCAGGAAGAGCGAGAAATGGAACGTGAGGCTGCCCAGCCACAGGGCCAGGTCCGCCCGGAAGAGGTGCGGGAAGAGGAACACCTGCCCGGCCATGCGCCGGACCACGCCGGCGTAGGTGGTCGGCCCCGGGGTGAGGGTGATCTTCAGAGGGGTTGGTGCCCGCAGGTAGACGTAGAGACGTCGCAGGAGCCCCAACAGGAAGACCCCCGCGGCCAGGTACCCCAGCCCGACGAAGAAGTAGGCCACGGCATCTTGCGCCAGGTTGCCCGTTGCCATCCAGGCCTCCTGAAGAGGGGGATGCGTGCGGCGCGCCGGCAATGGGGCCAGAGGGCGCTCCTGTGCGCCCACTGGCCCCATTGCGCGGTGGCAAGCCGCGTCTAGACGCAGCCGGTCGGTTTCGGCAGGCCTGCCAGTTTGCAGGCCCCCTTGGCCGGGCCGGACGGGAAGAGTTCGTAGATGTACTTCAGGCTGAAGCCGGTTTCCTTGCACAGTTTCCGGATCATGGGGGCGATCCCGAACTGCTGGTAGTAGTCCCGCAGATAGCGGATCACCTTCCAGTGATCCTCGGTGAGTTCGCCCTGGATCCCCTCCATGGGGGCGTAGAGGCGGGCGAACTCCTCGCTCCACTTCTCCGGCTCCTGCAGGAACCCGTCTTCGTCCACGACGTAGGTCTTTCCACCCAGTTCAATGGTCGGCATTTCCTACCTCCTTTTCCGACCTGCTTTCCGTGTTGGTCTCAGTCCTTCTTGGGGAGCTGGATAAACGTGGCCCCGCCGAAGGAGACGAACTCCAGGGTGCCCTCGTTCACCAACTCGCGGATCACGTCCTTGACCAGTTTGTGGTCCAAGTTCAGGCCCTTGGCCACGTCTCGGGTGGTCATCTGCTTGCCCTTCTCCTTGAAGAAGGCCACCACCCGCTCCTTCAGTTCCTCCGTCACCTCTTCCACCATTGGTTTGGCCCTCCTTGTCCCTGCGCTGGGACTAGAACTTGAAGGTCGCAGCCGTCCGGAAGGTCTCCACAGCCAGGTCGTAGTCGTCTATGAGTTGCTCCTTGAAGGGGATGCCCGTCAGTTCAAAGAACCGTTCCCAGCCGATGCGCTCAATCCACTCGCCCATGCGCTCGTGTTTGCGGGCGTGCCTGGCCCAGGTCTCCAGGATGTTCTTGACGGCCTCCACGGTCTCGGGCCAGCGGGGCGGGTTGTTGGGCAGGTAGGGGATGACCAGGCGTGAGAACATGGGGGGCTTGCGCGAGTTGGCCACCTTGCCCCCTACCCAGATGGACACCCCGTCGCCGGTCGGGTCCGCGATGGGCATGGCTGGGCACATGGTGTAGCAGTTGCCGCAGTACATGCAGCGCTCTTCGTTCACGATGACGCTCTGGCGCTTGGGGTCCGGCCGGATGGCCCCCGTAGGGCACGCGGCGATGACGTTGGGGATCTCGCAGATGTTCTTGAGCCGCTCGTGCTCCACCTTCGGGGGCTTGCGGTGGATGCCGGTGATGGCGATGTCGGAGCAGTGGACCGCGCCGCACATATTCAGGCAGCAGGCCAGGGAGATGCGGCACAGGGCCGGCAGTTCCATGCTTTCAAAGTAAGGCAGGAGTTCGTCCATCAAGGCTTTGACGATGCCCGAGGCATCGGTGGCCGGGGTGTGGCAGTGGATCCACCCCTGGGTGTGGACGATGTTGCTCACCGAATGCCCCGTGCCGCCCACGGGCCAGCCCTTGGCCTTCAGTTCGTCCAGGAGCGGCTGCACCTTCTTCTCATCGGAG
>FWWL01004039.1_pt1 | contig 12223 bp, 10 predicted proteins | sample 2228331 | NCBI WGS metagenome assembly FWWL01 (sample SAMEA103939775, study PRJEB20133) | metagenome | reverse complement strand
CGAGGCGTTGAAGCAAGGAGATCCGGACCAGGCTGAAGCGGTAATGAGGGAGCATATACACCGTTCCTATCGCGAGTTCGTCCATATCGGACAGTTCGACCAATCGGAGTTGGCCAAGAATGAGTGGCTCTAACTCTATCAGTCTGCAGGCATTGCATAGAAAGGCTGCTCTTTAGTAGATAATCTGCTATCGGGCAGCTTTTTTCTATTTGGATCCTTCCTAAATTAATAAATCTAAATTGACGGTTTCGATAATATTATATATAATTTATATAAATTACATATGATCATGAGGAGTTGGTACAACAATGAAGGTACCAGGTATGAGCGATCTTGAGCAGCAACAGGATCCCAATCAACATCCGTCCGTCCGGATATTAGACGATCTGGTGCGTATCCAAAGTGTGAATCCTCATTATGGAGGGGAAGCATGCGGGGAGCAGGGGGTAAGTGAATATATCGAGCGCTATTTTCAGGGTACGGACGTCAAGGTTACACGCCAGAATGTTTTGCCTGGTCGAGATAATTTACTGATTGAACTTCGAACCGGCCATCCTGATCGCACTCTGCTATTCGAGACGCATATGGATACCGTGTCCCTCGGTTCCATGATCGATCCGACAACTCCCATCTACCGCGAGGGTCGTCTATATGCAAGAGGAGCCTGCGATGCGAAAGGGTCCTTGGCCGGAATGATGTGGATGATCAAAGAGTGCGCCAAGCATCCAGAGCGTCTGTCTGCAGATATCGTGCTCTGTGCAGCAGTTGACGAAGAATATGAATTCCGTGGTCTCAGAGCATTCATGGGCTTGAATATGCCGTTTGCCGGAGCTGTAGTCGGTGAACCGACTAATCTGGAGATCGTGATCGCCCATAAAGGCTGTGCTAGATTCGCGGTAACGACACATGGCAAGGCGGCGCATAGCTCGATGCCTAAGGAAGGCAACAGCGCCATTAAACAGATGATGCGTGTCATCCAATTTATTGAGGAGGAGTTAGAGCCGGAACTGGATCGTGCCAGCCATCCGCTATGCGGTTCGCCGACAATTGTGGTTGGTACGATTCAAGGCGGGACGCAGATCAACATTGTTCCGGAGCGCTGTGAAATCGAGATCGACCGTCGTATTATCCCAGGGGAAGATCCGAACCAGGTGCTGGAACAGTTCCAGAGTAGACTAGAAGCCTATTCTGAGGAGAAGCAATTATTTATTAAATATTCCATTCGCGAGCTTCTGCTGGATGGAGCGCTTAATACGCAGCCAGATGCACTTATTGTTCCATATGCCCAAACCGCAGCAAGCAAGCTAGGACTCTCCCAGGTGCCGGTAGGCGTGTCCTACAGCAGTGATGCGAGCAAGCTGTATAAAATTGGTATTCCTACGATTGTCTTCGGACCTGGGTCTATTGCTCAAGCTCACTCCAGGGAGGAATGGGTATCCGTGCAGGAAGTAGAGCGGGCAGCGCAATTCTACTATGAGCTGGCTTTGTGCTTCGGAAAGCCAGAGGAAGGAGATTAATTAACATGAAGATAGCGGATCGTGTTTATTTGGTAGGCAGTGGAGCTTATAGCTGCGAACTCAGCCATTCCCGAGATTGCAATGTGTATGTAATCGACGGCGGCGGGGAGTACGCGATGATTGATGCAGGCAGCGGGATAGCACCAGAGTTAATCGTTGCACGAATAGAAGCGTGTGGAATCCCGATGGCAAAGGTGACCCGATTGCTGCTGACCCATATTCATGGTGATCATGCGGCTGGAGCTTATTATTTTCACAAGGAATACGGGTTAAAAGTTTATGCAGCTTCGGAAGCCGCTGCTTGGCTAGAGCAGGGAGATATGGACAAAACGAGCGTGAACGCAGCCAAGCGGGCCGGGGTCTATGACATCGAGTTTCAATATCCGGCTTGCCCGGTTGCAGGACATATGAGTGACGGGGATCGGATTACGGTTGGAGATTTGGAGCTGCACGTACTGGAGACACCAGGACACGCACGTGGACACGTCAGTTTTGTGATGGAGGAAGGTGGAGCGCGCGCTCTATTTTCTGGAGATGCGATCTTTGCGAATGGACGAATCTATGTTCAGAATTGTTGGGATTGCAGCATTCAGGATTATGCCAGCAGCATCGCCAAGCTTCACGAGCTTCAAGTCGATCGCTTGTATCCCGGACATGGAGCGTTTGTGATGAACCGAGCAGGAGAGCATATTGCCCAAGCGCACCGATGCTTCGAGCGTCTGGATTTGCCGCCTAATTTGTAAGAATCAAGCAGGATAAGGAACTAATAGGGAGGTTTAAATATTGAACATTCAATCATTACTGCCAAAAGCTTCATTCCGAGGTTTGGAGCAATGCACTTGGTTATACAACGGTGCAGAGACACCTCCTCTTGAGGGCAGCGCACAGGCGCTTGAAACCTATATGCGCAACCGCGAAGAAGGGCCGATCGGACGTGCAAAGAACACGGAAATCGAACAATCTTTGCGAAGCAACCTTGCACGGCTGTTGAATGGACGCGTTCAGGATATTGCCCTGGTCTCCAATGCTTCAGAAGCGATAACTATAATGGTCCAGGCACTGCGGCTCCAAGCGGGAGACAATGTGGTCATAAATGCCTTGGAGTTTCCGTCGGGTATTTTCCCGTTTCTGCTGTTGCAGGATCAGGGGGTAGAGGTGCGGCTTGTCCAACATCGCGATTGGCAAATTTCTGTAGAGGATGTAATGGACCAGGTTGATGCCAACACGAGACTAGTTCTGTCCAGCCATGTGAGTTATGTTAGCGGGGCAAGATTGGACTATCGATTACTCTATGAGCGGCTGCAAGGAACTAATGCACTATTGTTGCTGGATGTCACACAGTCGCTTGGTGCGGTTCCCGTCGATATGCAGTCAGCTGATGTGATCGTGTGCAGCTCCTACAAATGGCTGATGTCTGTGCACGGCCTAGGCATTCTGGCGGTTAACCCTTCTCGGATTGGTCCAATCATGCCGGTCTCAGTAGGGTGGCGCAGTGTGAAGGAACTATTCCATGACGAGAGATACTCTTCCTTCCAATATTATGATGATGCGCGCAGGTTCGAGCTAGGGTTTCCGAACTACCCGGCTATTTATACGATGAATTTCTCCACTGGGTTGCTGCTTGAAACAGGAATTGAACGAGTCGAGTCCCATATTCTCGAGCTTGGCGGATATTTAATAGAAAGGTTGACCCAGGCGGGCTATGAGATCATGACACCTCGTGAGCCTGAGCATCGCGCCGGGAACATCAGTTGGCTGTGTGAGCAAGGAGATCAGGTAGCGTCAAGCTTGGAGGAAGCCGGGATCTATGTGTGGGGCGGCGACAAACGGATTCGCGCTTCTGTGCATTTGTTCAACGATTCGGATGACATCGAACGATTGTTGGCTGCTTTGAGGCGGAGCGTTCATGTATGAAAGGGTGCGTGCAAGAATGGACACAATCAGAGTAGCTGTGATCGGATTAGGCGGCTGGGGACAATGCCATTTGGAAGCCTACCGTTCGATCCCCAATGTGCAAATCGTAGCGATATGCGATACGCGGGAACATATCCTCCAAGAAGTTGGCGATCGGTTCCAGGTTCATCATCGTTATTCGGACAGCTCGGAGCTTCTGAGCCGGGAGGATGTCGACTTGGTCAGTGTAGTAACCTCCGAGGAGAACCGCTTGCAGATCGTCTTGCAAGGGCTGAATGCAGGAAAGCACATTCTTGTAGAGAAGCCGGTATCGATTCAGTCCGAGGAAGCCAAGTTGATGCTTGAAGCAGCTGTACGCAATGGCCGCCATGTGATTCCGGGACACATTCTGCGTTTTGAGCCCCGCTATGCTGAGATTCAAGCAGCCATTCAGAGAGGGGATTTGGGTGTCCCACAGAGCATGTATTTCAAGCGAGCACGGACGAAGGGCATGTTTGCTACTTACAGCCGCACACATTCCGCTTATTTATCAGCCGTGCATGATATTGATTTGGCACTGTGGTATACGGAGAGTCGGGTAAAAAGCGTCAGGGCTTACGGTAAATGGGTTACAGGTGCGGATACACCCGATATTCTATGGGGCTGTCTGGAATTTCATAACGGGGCGATTGCCTTTCTGCACAGTAATTGGATGACTCCAGATGAAGCGGGCATCGTCATGAATGACGGTATCGAGGTGATCGGGAGTAAAGGGAATGCCCAGTTCGACAATCGGGGTACAGGTCTTGAGCTGTGGGATTCCGAGGGTAGGCACACGCCTGATCTTTATATTCATCGTGTCAGGAGCGGGTATGCGGAAGGGGCTCTACGTGAACAGCTTCAATACATTTGCGGTTGTATCGCTACGGGTACGGATCCTATTCATACCTCATTCACCGATGCTATACACGGCATTGAAATCGCAGAAGCGATTGTTCGTTCGGCGGCGGAAGGCAAGGAAATTATACTTTCAACTTATAAATGAAACTGGTAAATCGAGGTAACTAACATGCGATTATCAAACAAAATATGTATTATCACAGGTTCAGGCTCTGGAATCGGCCAAAGTTCTGCCTTCCTGTTCGCGCAGGAAGGGGCAGTGGTTATCGTAAACGACGTGGATAACGACAAAGGCAACGAAACGGTGGAGCGAATCCGTACGGCAGGAGGGCAGGCGGACTTCATTCGTGCAGATGTTACGAATCCGGAGGAAGTCTCCCTGCTTGTGCAGGAAGTGATCGGCAAGTACGGCCGCATTGATGTGCTATTCAATAATGCCGGAATCAGCGGAGTTGGTGCCCTGCACGAGCTCGAGCCGGACGTATGGGATCGTATTATGTCAATCAATATAAAAGGAGTCTATTTGCCAAGCAAGTATGTAATCCCGCACATGATGAAGCAAAGCTCGGGGTCCGTTATTAATATGTCATCGTGCGTTGCCGAGATTGGTCTGGCCAGACGCGCTTCTTATGCAGCGACCAAGGGAGCCGTCCTTGCTCTCACCAAGTCTATGCAGGTGGACTATGCGCGCTACAACATTCGGGTGAATGCTCTCTTGCCGGGTACGATTCTGACTCCATTTGTGGAGAACTACTTGAACGAATCCTACGATGATCCTGAAGCGGCTATTTCTGCCTTGAAGCTGCGTCAATTAAGCGGCGAGCTGGGACGCCCAGCGGATGTAGCCCAGGCAGCTTTATTCCTCGCATCCGACGATAGCAAGTTCATGATGGGGTCCCCTTTATACATCGATGGCGGAGTGGTATTTGGTAAAAACGCATAGGAGTTGCATAAAAGAGGTAAGAGACCGGATGCTGTTCCCGCATGTGCTGGAGACTATGTCCTTTAATAAAATGAAGTAGGAGAGTGTACGAATGACCTTGCGATTAATTAAGAGAGCCGTTCATCTGGATTTTCATACGATGCCTGACATTCCTGATTTTGCAGCCAATTTTGACGCCAAACAGTTCGCACAGACACTCAAGGATGCCAAAGTAGAATATATTAACGTCTTCGCTAAATGTAATATCGGAATGGCCTACTATCCGACAGAAATCGGTGTCATGCATCCTCACTTGCAATTCGATATGTTCGGGCAAATCGTGGAGGAATGCCACAAGCATGGGATTGCTGTAACTGCCTATTTCAGTGTCGTTCTAGACCATGAAATGGCGAGTAAGCGCAGAGAATGGACGACCGTCAACAAAGAAGGGCAAGTCATATACGGCGATCGAACCGCTAACTTTTTCCGTCACATGTGTTTGCACTCCGACTATCACGATTACATGCTCGGGATGATCAAGGAGGTTGTGGCCAAGTATCCAGTCGATGGCGTTTTTCTCGATAACCTCGTTGTTAGTCCGTGTTATGGCAATGAATGCTGTGAGGCTATGAAGTCGGAAGGAATGAACCCGCTTGATGATGCAGACGTGCTGGCCTTTGCCAAAAGAAACGTGCTCCATTTCTGCCGGGAAGTGAAAGGCATCGTTGGTAACGACAAATTCCTTTATTTGAATGGGCCCGACTATAGTGAGACAGAAGGACTGCGCACGCATGTAGAGATCGAGTGCTTGCCGAGCAGTTGGTCCTATGACCGCTTCCCGGTTCATGCTGCTTATAGTCGTAATCTCGGTCAGCAAGTCTTCTATATGACGGGGCGATTTAATGTGAACTGGGGCGATTTTGGCGGTCTGAAGAGTAAAACTTCCTTGTTGAACGATTGCTGGGACGCGCTCAGCAATGCAATGCCTACAATGATCGGCGACCATATGCACCCGCGGGACGGGTTGGATCCGGCGGTATACAAGGTCATAGGGGAGATACATGAAGAGCTGGAGAAGTACGAGCCATGGACTGATTATGCCACAGCGGTTGCGGACATCGGCATACTGACACTTCCAGGCGGCAAAATAGATTCGTGTCACAAAGGTGCCGTTCGGATGCTCGGTGAGATGAAATATACGTATGATATCATCAATGAGAATCACGATTTATCGAGGTACAAGGTCATTATATTGCCTGATGACGTAGCGGTGACACCGACACTGCAGCCCAAGCTCGAAGCGTATCTAGCCAGTGGCAGGGGGATTATCAGCTCTGGCCGCTCCGGGCTGAATCCGGAAGGAACCGCATTCGCTTTGGACGCATGGAATATGGATTACGAAGGAGCCGATCCTTGGAACTGCTCTTATTTCAAAATGCTGGAGCCTACAGACGGAGAAGTGCCGGATATGTTATGCGGGATCTACAATCAAGCGATTCTGCTGCAGCTTAAGGAAGGCGCAAGCGCGATCGCGGATTACTACCAGCCGTATTCCAATCGGAAGTGGGATGGATTTCACGGCAGCTTCTACACTCCGCCGGATCGTTATGCCGGTCGTCCGGCTGTGGTGAGATCGGGTCAAATATATCAGTTCTGCTTTAATATTTTCACTTCTTATATAGAGTTTGCCGTACCTGCCCATAAATTTATGGTGAAATACTGCCTCGAGCAGCTATTGTCGGAGCCGATTGTTCGCTGCGACAATATTCCGTCAACTGCGCGTGTCACTGTAACGGAGAAGGATCATCTAAGCATGATTCATATCAAGCTGACGCATCCGGAGCCGAGAGGAAAGTTTAATGTGATCGAAGATCGGCAAACGCTGGTGGACGGAGTCGTATATCTTAGAGGCGATAACATAAAAGAGGTTTATCTGGCACCTGGGAAAGAAGCGCTCTCCCATGAGCAGGCGAATGGTTATGTCCGTATCCCCTTACCCAAGGTAGATGGCTATGCGATGGTGGTCGTGGAACGATAAACCCAATCAAACCAGATCGATGGAATTACGAGGTTGTGAACCCGAGATGGTAATACGCGGCAGTACCCGGAATTACTCCATATACCTGTTGCCGGTTACGGCCGCTCAGACCATTTCTAGCTGGCGTTGATCGGGTGCATCACTTGTCTCCTGCATGGGCGTCAGCATTCTGCCTTTCCCATAGGGAATACACATGGGTGTTCCGAAGATCGGATCAAGCGCCACACGGCACTTCATATCGAAGACGTCCGCAATCAATTGCTCGTTCATGATGTCCTCAGGGCGCCCTTCCCCATATACGGCGCCATTCTTTATGGCTACAATATGATGCGCATACCGGCACGCCAAATTCATATCGTGCAATACCATGACGATTGTTCGCTGCTCGTGCTCATTGAGCTCGAACAGCAGATCAAGCACCTCAATCTGATGAGTCATATCCAGATAGGTCGTTGGTTCATCGAGCAGTATCGTGTCTGTATCCTGAGCTAGAGTCATGGCGATCCAGGCTCTTTGTCTTTGTCCACCCGACAGGCTGTCCACGGCGCGTTCTGCGTAGGCTTGCATACGTGTAAGCTCCAAAGCGGAGCGCACCTTGTGCTCATCCTCAGCCGACCATTGCTGCAGCCAGCTTTGATACGGATAACGGCCTTGTTTGACGAGCTGCAGCACGGTTAAGCCTGCCGGAGAGGAAGGGCCTTGGGGCAATATCGCCATCTGTTTGGCTATTTCCTTCGTCGGCAGCTTGGCCAGCTCTTCGCCATCCAGCAGGATGCTGCCAGATCTCGGCTTAAGCAGTCGGGCGAACGAGCGGAGGAGTGTAGATTTACCGCAGCCGTTAGCTCCGATGAATACCGTAATCCTCCCCTTCGGGATGTGCAGGTTGAGACTCTCGAATATCGAGTAATCCCCGTAGGAGAGCTGTAGCGATTTGGCTTCCAGTGCTGTACGTTCTGTCATAAGAGTTAACTCCTTCTTGTCATTAGGAAATCGGAATGTCCTCAGGAATTTCGGGAACGGTATAACAAAAATATGAAAAAAGGTGCGCCGATCGCGGCTGTAAATACGCCCGCTGGAATATCATGCGGTGGAAATAAGGAACGACCGGCTAGATCTGCCAGCAGAAGGACAATCGCGCCAACTAATGCGGCCGCCGGCACCAAGGCCCCAAAAGTCGGTCCGACGATTTTGCGGGCGATATGCGGCGCTAGCAAACCAATAAAGCCAATCGCGCCGCCGAAGGCAACCCCAGCCCCTGCCAGAGCTACGCTCAAAAGCAATAGAAGAAATCGCTGAAGCTGTACAGCGCTGCCGACTCCGCGTGCCACATCATCGCCCAACTCCTGAATATTAATATGGCGGGATAAAACAAGCACGAGAGGAAGAAGAATAGCGATCCAAGGGAGCAGCGGCAGTACCGTCTTTTCCATTGATGTCCCATACACGCTGCCTGTCATGAAAGTTAAAGATTGATTAGCTAGAACGATTGGGCCGGATATCATCATCATGTACGAAAGCGAGCTCATGGCGGCCGTGAAGCCGATGCCGACGAGCACAAGCCGCAGTGGGGCGACACCTTGCTTCCAGGACAACACATACACAAGCAGCGTAGCTCCAAAAGCTCCAATAATAGCCGCTAATGGCAGCCAATGAATACTCAGCTTGTCCGAGAAGAAGAAGAAAAAGGATACAGCTCCGAGCGTAGCACCTCCCGTAGTGCCCACGGTATCTGGAGAAGCCAAGGGGTTGCGGACAACACCTTGCAAGATCGCGCCGGACACTGCCAACGCAGCGCCTATCAAGACTGAAATGACAATACGCGGAAGACGGAGTGAACGCACAATCAATTCACTTGAATCCCCGCCAAATCCGAATATAGAGCGAAATACCTCAACCGGTGAAATATAAAGGCTGCCAATGCCGGTGCTGACGATCATAAGAGCTAATAAGACGGCAAGAAGCAGGATAGAGGAAGCTACCGCCCTTTTATGAATAAGGAAAGAATAAGCTTTATTGCGGGTCGTTACATACCGGCTTCGGTCATTCATCCTAGCTGTCCCCCTTTGCGCGCAATGTAAACAAAGAAGGGAACGCCCAGCAGCGCTGTTGTAACTCCGACATGAACCTCTTTGGGCATTGCTATGAAACGGGCACCGATATCCGCGCTGACTAGAAGCAACGCCCCTAGAACGGCGCAATACGGGAGCAGCCAACGATGATCCGTGCCTACTAAGGCTCGCACGATGTGCGGGATAATAATCCCGATAAACACAACAGGACCGGCAACAGCTACGGAGCCACCTGCGAGAATGACGATGACGATCGCGGCAGCTGCTTTTATGAGAACCGTACGCTGACCAAGACCTTTGGCTACATCCTCTCCCATGTCCAGTACATTAATATGAGGGGAAAGGACGAGTGCTCCAATAAGCGCGACCAGCATATATGGGAATACCGCTTGGAACATTTCCATGGTGCGTCCCGCTACAGAGCCGACAAGCCAGAACAGCACCTGATCGAACGCTTTGCCGCTCGACAATAGAATCCCCTGTGTGAGTGCCGCAAAAAAAGCGGTGAGTGCGGAACCAGCCAGAATGATTTTGATGGGGGTCATTCCATCGCGGCCGATTGAGCCAAGGAAGTAGACCAGACAGGCACTAACTGCTGCACCAAGGAATGCGACCCATGTTAATGAAGTCAAACCTGAAATGTCGAACAAAGACACCGCAATTACAAGGGCAAAGGCAGCTCCGGCATTGACGCCGAATATACTGGGAGAAGCAAGAGGGTTGCGGGTAATAGCCTGCATTAAAGCTCCGGCAACAGCAAGACTGCCGCCGACGAGTGCCGCGATAAGCGATCTGGGCACGCGGACGGTCTGAATAATAATATGTTCGTTGGATCCCTCATAGTGAGTATAAGCCGTGATAACCTGATTCCATGAGTAAGTATGAAGGCCGAATAGGACGCTGCAAGCCATAGCGATCCCAAGTAGAATGAAGGCTGTGAGGAGACCAATAGCTTTATAGGAACGATATGGTTTGATTGTCATGAATAGTTAGCCGCTCCCTGTCTGAACTAACCTTGTATATGATGATTAGTATGGTAGAATTCTGCTGCTTAATACTTCTAATTCATTGTATGAGAATGATTTTCAGCTGTCAATGACTCTGAGAATCATTATCAAAAAAACAATTGACATTAAGGTAAGCGTCAAGTAGTATATGGATGTCAATGATAATCATTATCAACATAAGCATTCAAATATTGGGGGGCAATTTACATCATGTTACGTTCGATTCATTCACTGCGATCGAAACCGGCAGCGTTATTAGCCGTGATTCTAGCATTCACTCTTTTCCTGACGGCTTGTGGTGGGGGTGCCGATTCTCAGTCCAAGACTGGCGCTGGCGGTGCTGCTTCTAATAACGAGGGTCCGCGTAAAATTACTCATATAATGGGGGAATCAGAGGTTCCGGCTCATCCCGTACGAGTGGTTACTTTAACGAACGAAGCGACCGAAGCTGTACTAGCACTTGGTATTAAACCGGTAGCAGCAGTAGAATCCTTCTACGGAAGCCCCTGGTACGAGCATCTTAAGAAAGACCTGGAGGGCGTTAAGCCTTTAGGAGTAGAAGGGCAGCCTAATCTTGAGCTCATTGCATCTGTAAAGCCTGATCTCATTATCGGGAACAAGCTGCGTCAGGAAAAAATATATGAGCAGCTTAAGGCCATAGCGCCAACTGTTTTCTCGGAGACGCTCCGCGGGGAGTGGAAGAGCAACTTTGCGCTTTATGCTGACACATTGAACAAAAAAGCGGAAGGCGATAAGGTTATTGCCGATTTCGACAAGCGCATAGACGATTTCAAGCTAAAAGCCGGTGATAAGTTGAAGGCGGAGAAGGTAGCTGTTGTTCGCTTTATGGGCGGGAAAACAAGATTTTATTATGGTGATATGTTCTCTGGTGTGATTCTCAAGCAAATCGGCTTTCCGCGTTCGGACCCGAAGAGCGATGAGAAGTCGTTCGAGGATATTACCAAAGAACGGTTGACGGAGCTTGACGCTGCGGATAAGATATTCTACTTCACTTACGAAATCGGGGACGGCAAGGGCGAGAAGCAAGAGCAGGAGTGGATGAATGACCCCTTGTGGAAGAACCTTAAGGTCGTTAAGAATAATAAGCTAATCAAAGTTAATGATGCTACCTGGAATACCGCTGGAGGAGTAAAAGCGGCGAACCTGATGCTGGATGATCTCTACAAGCTCTACGACGTAAAACCATAATGGGCATTCAATAAACATGTTTGTAAGATTCGGCCGTTTTTCAATGGAGTTGTGGTTTACGAAAAAAAAGGAATGTTATATAATAATGATTGGCACTCGATGGGTTAGAGTGCTAATCATTATTTTTTATACCCTATACCTTATTTGAATCTTTTTAAGGAGAGCGATAGGAATGGCCAAAACACAGTTCAAGGCAGAGTCCAAAAGATTATTAGAAATGATGATTAACTCTATTTACACGCAAAAAGAAATATTCCTAAGAGAGCTGATCTCCAATGCCAGTGATGCAATTGACAAGATCTACTATAAAGCACTAACGGATGAGAATTTGGTTTTTGACAAGGATAGCTACTATATAAAAGTGGTTGCCGACAAGGAAAGCCGGACGTTGACGATCCGCGATACCGGTATTGGAATGACCCGAGAAGAGCTGGAGGAGAATCTTGGCGTTATTGCGAAGAGCGGCTCTTTGGCGTTCAAAAAAGAGAATGAATCAAAGGACGGACATGATATCATCGGTCAGTTCGGTGTTGGATTCTACTCGGCGTTCATGGTTGCTGATGTCGTTACGGTCATAAGTAAGGCTGTAGGCGGCGATGGCGCATATAAGTGGGAATCTACCGGGGCAGACGGGTACACGATTGAGCCGGTTGAGAAGGATTACTACG
>FWWL01003605.1_pt1 | contig 12223 bp, 10 predicted proteins | sample 2228331 | NCBI WGS metagenome assembly FWWL01 (sample SAMEA103939775, study PRJEB20133) | metagenome | reverse complement strand
TGCGAACATCTCGCGCTTGGCATCGATCACGCGGCCCAGCGTCTTATGGATTGTCACATCCCCGGGGACGGTGGTCAGCGTCTTGCCGAGGCTGTCGAACAGCTTCTTTTCGATCGCGGATTCGACGTTGCGGCGCGCCGTTTCAGGATCGGCCGGCTTGTTGAGCCCCGACCAGCGGCCGCCGAACCAGTCGGCTTCGTTGGGCTTGTAGCTCTTCGACGCTTCGAATTCCTCGTCGAGCTGGGCGATGAATTCGTCGCGCAGCGCCGTGGCAGTCCCGGGCTCGGCGACGCCCTGACGGATCAGTTCTTCGGAATAGAGGTCGCTCACACGCGGATGCTTGCGGATGGCATCGTACATCAGCGGCTGGGTGAAGCTCGGCTCGTCGCCCTCGTTGTGGCCGAAGCGGCGATAGCACCACATGTCGATCACGATATCGCGCTTGAACCGCTGGCGGTATTCGATCGCCAGCTTGCAGGCGAAGGTCACGGCCTCGGGATCGTCGCCGTTGACGTGCAGGATCGGTGCCTGAACACCCTTGGCCACGTCCGATGGATAGGGCGAGGAGCGCGCGAATTGCGGGCTGGTGGTAAAGCCGATCTGGTTGTTGATCACGAAGTGGATGCAGCCGCCGGTGTTGTACCCGCGGACGCCCGAAAAACCGAGGCATTCCCACACGATGCCCTGGCCGGCGAAGGCCGCATCGCCGTGCAGCAGCACCGGCAGGACCTGCTCGTGCGCGGCGAGATCCTCGCGGATCGCCTGCTGCGCGCGGACCTTGCCGAGCACCACGGGATTGACCGCTTCGAGATGCGAGGGGTTGGGGACCAGCGACATATGCACCTTGATCCCGTCGAACTCGCGGTCGGTGCTGGTGCCGAGGTGATACTTCACGTCCCCCGAACCGCCGACATCGTCGGGGTTTGCGCTGCCGCCGGAAAATTCGTGGAAGATCACCCGGTAAGGCTTGGCCATGACGTTGGCGAGCACGTTGAGCCGGCCGCGGTGCGCCATGCCATAGACGATCTCGCGCACGCCCAGTGCGCCGCCGTACTTGATGACGGCTTCCAGCGCCGGGATCATCGCTTCGCCGCCGTCGAGGCCGAAGCGCTTGGTGCCGACGTATTTCTTGGCGAGATACTTCTCGTATTCCTCGCCCCGGATCACCGCCTGCAGGATGGCGCGCTTGCCTTCCGGGCTGAACTGGATCGTGTCCTCGGGCTTCTCGAACTTGTCCTGCAAGAAGCGGCGTTCCTCGGTGTCCGAGATGTGCATGTACTCGAGGCCGACGTGGCCGCAGTAGGTTTCGCGCAGCACGCGGTAGAGCGTGCCGACCTTGACCCAGTCGAAGCCGAAGACGCCGCCGACGAACACTTCGTCGTCCTCGCGGCCTTCGAGCCCGTGCCATTTGAGCGAGAGGTCCTCCGGCTCACCGCGGTGGGACAGGCCCAGAGGATCGAGCTTGGCCGCCAGGTGCCCGCGTACGCGATAGAGCCGCACCAGCAGCATGGCGCAGATGGAATCGCTCGCCGCCTTCTCGATCGCCTTGGGGTCGGTCGGCTTGCCGGCCTTCTCCGCCGCCGCCGCGACCGCCAGCTTCATCTGCGTCGGATCGAGCGCGACAGTCAGGTCGGCGCCGGATTCGACGACTTCCGCCAGCCAGCGCGGGTTGCCCCAGCTCGGGCCCGGCTGCGGGCCTTCCTGGTCGCCCAGTTCGGGCATGAAGTCGTGGCTCTCGTTACCCATTTCGGGTCACCTTTCGCACCGGCGCCTGTGCCGGTTACCAGTTTCACCAAAGCGTGACGGTGCGGAAAGCTCCCGGGGAGGAGTCGGCTTCCCGCGTGTCTCCGTCAGGCGATTTCCTTCAACAGCGCATCCAGCGTGGTGCCGAGCTCGCTGGGCGAGGGGCTGACACGGATGCCGGCAGCTTCCATTGCGGCGATCTTGTCTTCCGCACCGCCCTGGCCGCCCGAGACGATCGCTCCGGCGTGGCCCATGCGGCGCCCCGGAGGGGCGGTGCGCCCGGCGATGAAGCCGACCATCGGCTTGCTGACACCCTGCTTCGCCTTGTGAGCGATGAACTCGGCGGCTTCCTCTTCGGCACTGCCGCCGATCTCGCCGATCATGATGATCGACTTGGTCTCGTCGTCCTTGAGGAAGAGATCGAGCACGTCGATGAAGTTGGTGCCGTTGACCGGATCGCCGCCGATGCCGACCGCGGTGGTCTGGCCGAGGCCGACCATGGTGGTCTGGTGGACGGCTTCATAGGTCAGCGTGCCCGAGCGCGAGACGACGCCGACGCTGCCCTTCTTGAAAATGCTGCCCGGCATGATGCCGATCTTGCATTCGCCCGGCGTGAGGACACCGGGGCAGTTCGGGCCGATGAGGCGCGACTTGGAGCCCGACAGGGCGCGCTTCACGCGGACCATGTCGAGCACCGGAATGCCTTCGGTGATGCAGACGATCAGCTCGATCTCGGCATCGATAGCCTCGAGGATCGAATCGGCGGCGAACGGCGGCGGCACGTAGATGCACGATGCGGTCGCGCCGGTGGCGTGCTTCGCCTCAGCTACGGTGTCATAGACCGGCAGGCCGATATGGGTCGTACCGCCCTTGCCGGGAGTCACGCCCGCGACCATCTGCGTCCCGTAATCGAGCGCCTGCTGGGTGTGGAAGGTACCGGTATCGCCGGTCATCCCTTGGGTGATGACCTTTGTATTCTTGTCGACGAGGATGGACATATTTCAGGCCCTAATAGTGTTGAGGAAATGAGAGGCTGCGATGCCGATGGCGCAACCGACCGAGATGAAACCGAACACCGCTACGCAACCTAGGCCAGCTTGTTTCGTTTCGCCCGATCCACCGCTGGAAATGAGACCCAGGAAAAGCATCAGTCCGACCGGAAGATAGAGCGCGGCGGCCAGATACGAACTTACCTGCCAGGCACCGAAGAAAATGACCGCCGGAAGCAGCACGAGCAGAGCGAGCCTGTCCCAAGTTTTCCTGCTTGGCCATTTCAGTCTCGGCATAGGTCAATTGAGGCCACCGCTCTGCACGTCGAGGGCGTCGAACAGATTTTCGATTTCGACGACCGAAGACGCCGTTTCGGTCCTATCGATGATGCTCATCAATTTACTCCGTTTCGAAATCAGGCTGTCGCTCGGGAGACGGTAAAGTAAGCCATAATGGCGAGGAACCCGGGCAGGTTGTAGATCAGCCACCCCTTTTGCGGCATTCCGAACGCTAGGAACAGGCTTGCGACAATCAACGCCGGTACCACTGCGAGACCAGTCAGAACCTTGCCGAGCGTGCCATCTACCCACCCGCCGAAAGCGCCGATCGCTATCGCGATCAGGCACCATAGTATTAGCATCCGGATGCTTTCGGCGTTCATGGAGACGGCTTGCATCGCATCAGCCCAGCGACGGCTCCAGGCCCTTGCAGGCCACCAGCAGTTCCTCAACCGCGTCGGTCGAGACCTTGAGGTTGGCCTTTTCCTCGTCCGACAGGGCGATCTCGACCACGTCCTCGATGCCGCTCGCGCCGATCACCGCGGGGACACCCACGTACAGGCCGTCGAGGCCGTACTTGCCATCGACGTATGCCGCGACGGGGAGGATGCGCTTCTGGTCGCCGAGATAGGCTTCGGCCATGGCGATCGCGCTGGTGGCAGGGGCGTAATAAGCCGAGCCGGTCTTGAGCAGGCCGACGATCTCGCCGCCGCCCGAGCGGGTGCGCTGGACGATCTCGTCGATGCGGCTTTCGGCCACGCCCTTGATCTTGGCATAGTCCTTGACCGGGATGCCGTTGATGGTGGTGTAGCTGGTGACGGGCACCATGGTGTCGCCGTGGCCGCCGAGGACGAAAGCGTTCACGTCCTTGACCGAGACGCCGAATTCCCAGGCGAGGAAGGTCGCGAAGCGCGCGCTGTCGAGAACGCCGGCCATGCCGACGACCTTGTTGTGCGGCAGGCCGCTGAATTCGCGCAGCGCCCAGACCATCGCGTCGAGCGGGTTGGTGATGCAGATCACGAAGGCGTCGGGGCAGTTGGCCTTGATGCCTTCGCCGACCGCCTTCATCACGGAAAGGTTGATGCCGAGAAGGTCGTCGCGGCTCATGCCGGGCTTGCGCGGCACGCCGGCGGTGACGATCACCACGTCGGCACCGGCGATGTCGGCATAGTCGTTGGTGCCGGTGATCTTGGCGTCGAAGCCTTCGACCGGACCGCACTGGCTGAGGTCGAGTGCCTTGCCCTGCGGGATGCCCTCGGCGATGTCGAACAGGACGATGTCGCCCATTTCCTTCTTCGCAGCGAGATGGGCGAGCGTGCCGCCGATCATGCCGGAGCCGATCAGGGCGATCTTCTTGCGTCCCGTGTTATTGGCCATAGGGGCAACCAGTCCTTCCAAACGCGCGGGACCGCAATGTCTCGACCGATGTGGCGCACGCTCGCGTCCCGCGAGGAAGCCGCGCCCGGAAACTCGGTTTTCGCCTAGGCCTGTGGCAGGGGTATTGCAACCGGCAAAAACCGACGCGGCGCAACTATTTTTGCGAATAGTTCGCAATTGCAATAAGAGCGCGATGTCCGAACCTTCTTGCCCTTGTGCGATACGGTTCGGGACGGGGTTTCGTTACGGAAATGCAGCGCTTCAGCCAACCCGGCCTGGCGCGGTTAGCCGACCTTGCGCAGCGCCTCGTCGCTTTCGCGTTCCTGAGCAAGCAACATCGCGGCGAGATAGTCGGGCACGGCGCGGCTGAAATAATAGCCTTGCCCAAGCGTGCAGCCGGCATCGCGGACCGCCTGTACCTGCTCGATCGTCTCCAGGCCCTCGGCCACGATCGACATGTCGAGCTGCGCACCCATTTCGGCAACGGCGCGAATGATCGCTTCGGTCTTCTTGCCGACATCCGGCCCCGAGACGAAGCTGCGGTCGACCTTGATCTTGGAAAACGGATATTTGTTGATGTAGCCGAGCGAAGAGTATCCGGTCCCGAAATCGTCGAGCGCGAAGCGCACGCCCTTGGCGGCCAGTTCGGTGATGAACAGTTCGGTCGCCTCGCTGTCGTCGACGAAAAGGCTTTCCGTCACTTCCAGTTCGAGCCGCTCGGGCGCAAGCTTGGCCTCGCGCAGCGCGTTGACGATGCCCAGCGATGCACCGGGCGCCTTGATCTGCAGCGGCGACAGGTTGACCGCCAGCGTCACCTCTTCGGGCCATTGCGCCGCTGCCTTCGCCGCCTGCGCGGTAATCCAGTTGCCCAGCGTCACGATCAGGCCGCTGTCTTCGGCCACCGGGATGAATTCGTCGGGCCGCAGTTCGCCCTTTTCGGGGTGGAACCAGCGCACCAGCGCCTCGAAGGTGCGAATACGGCCGGTTTCGAGATCGACGATCGGCTGGAAGAAGATCGACAGCTCGTCCTTCTGGATCGCGGCGCGCAGCTCGGCCTCGATCTCGCGCTTGCGGGCAAGGTCGCGGCTCATGGAGGTGTCGTAGAAGCAGGTCTGTTTCCGGCCGTTGACCTTCGCGTGGTAGAGCGCAATGTCGGCGTTCTGCATCAGCGTGTCGGCATCGGTCCCGTTGTCGGGTAGCAAGGACACGCCGATGGAGGCGCCGATTTCGAGGCGAACCCCGTCGAAACGGAACGGACGCATCAGCTCGGCATGGACTTCGCTCGCCAGTGTCTGGGCGTGGATGCGGTTGTCGACCTCCACCACCAGCACGAATTCGTCGCCGCCGAAGCGGGCGACGATGGCGTCTCCCGGCATTGCCGACTTCAGCCTGCCCCCGGTATCGGCAAGGAGGCGATCGCCGATCTGGTGGCCCAGCAGGTCGTTGACCTCCTTGAACCGGTCGAGGTCCAGCCACAGGATCGCGGCCATCCGGTCCTGCGGGATCGCCATCACAAATTCGACCAGCTGCTGGTTGAGCCCGGCGCGATTGGTCAGCCCGGTTACCACGTCGGTGTGGGCCAGGACTTCCATCTTGCGGGCGAGCTGTTCGCTCTTTTCCGCCGCGGCGATCGATTCCCGCAGCACCGTGTGCACATTGTGCGTGATCGATGCCATGGCCGGGGCGACAAAAACCATGGTGACCGCCAGTACCAGGAGCGGCAGCGAAGCGATGTAGAGACACGCCGCGAGCACCGGCAGGAAGGTCAGCGCGAGCTGGCCGTTGGCGATCAGCGGGGCGCCGGCATTCCGGGCGCTGACCCCGATGCCGTAGCACAAGGCGTTGGCGACGATCAGCACCTCGACCTCCGTGCCCGGATTGTACACCAGGGTCAGGGCGGCGATCACGCCGTAAAGGAAGGCATAGCTGAAAGCCCCGGCCTCGTAGAGAACCTCGAGCTTGCGTGTCGTATCGGCAGCATTGTCGCGCGACAGGTGCGACGCCATGAGAAACCGGACGATGCCGATGGCGCCGAACAGCGCGGCGATGCCGGTGAAGACCGCATGGCCGATGACCCAGGCGGCGATCGAGGTCGAGACGATGCCGTTGATGGCGCCGATCGCCAGACTGGTGGGCTGCGTGTAAAGCGTGCGGACGAGCACGCGCCGCACGCGGTCGCTGATCGCGTCGCGGCCGCCGTAGCGATCAAGCTTGCGCCTGAGCGCCGGCAGGAAGGGCAAACCCGTCATAGGATGCCCTGCCTAGAGCCAAATGTTCACGATTGCGTTAACGCGGAAGTTACCACGACCATGGCCGCGCGGGCGGGGCGCGACACGGGCAGTGTCGCTAGGCGGAAAATGCTGCGCGCCTCAATCGGCGCGGCGCCGCACCAGTTCCTCGGCCATGCGCCGGTCGAGCGTGCGGCAGATGCCGAGCCAATGGTCGTAGCACGTGCGATCGCCTGCAAAGAATGCCGCTTCGGCCTGCCGCCGCGCTTCGGCCGCCGCGCCGAGGCCATGGGCGGCGAAATGACGCAGGGCCGCATGGATCATCTTGGCCTCGGCTGCCTGCACCGCAGCATCGCGATTGTCGTTGGCGGGGACGGTCAGCGGCCGCCGCACCAGCGCGCGCGCAAGCGGGGAGCGGCTGGGGGTGCGGGCGGCGGCGAAATGCACGGTCATGCGCGCGTGTATCCTTCTCGTGGGGGCGACTTCTCGTTGGCCGGGGTATTAGCGCAATTGCTTGAAAACTTTGCTGCAGCACAGGGTTTCGGGCCCGTTAACGATTGGGCGCGGTGCCCGGTGTCACGGCTGTTCCTTCCACTTCCCGGCATTGGCGAACTCGTCGCGGACCGCGCCCGACTGCGGCAGCTTTTCCGCGGTGAACAGGGCATCGCCGCCGCGCGCCTGGATCTCCGCCGTGTAGGCCGGTGCGGGGAGCGCTGCCGACGGCCGGCTCGCTGCTTCCGCCTTCCTGCGCGCTTCCTCGTACGCCCTGGCGAGCGCGACGGGGTCGAGCGGATCGCTTTCGCTTCCCTGCGCGAGCGAGGTTTGCGGCTTGGGACGCGGCAGCGGTTCGCCGCCGATGTAGACCGTGCGGAAAGCCGATGGCTGCCCCGCCGCCCCGCGCCAGCGATAGAAGCGGTGCGCGCCGATCACGCCGATGTAGTCGAGGCTGGGGGCCCAGTACGGGCTGATCCAGATCGTGTGATAGTGCGTGGCCAGCCCGACCGGTTCGTAGACGTCGCCGGCCAGCGCCTCGCGCGCGACCTGCAGCGCGGTCGCCCACCCGCGCGCCGAGGGTGTGCGGCGCAGGCTGCCGTCGCAGGTAAAGCTGAACTGGCACCCGGTGCGGCGCTCGCTGCCTTGGTAGACCACGCCGCAGACGCTGTTGGGATAGGTCGGGTGGGCGACGCGGTTGAGCACGACCTGCGCCACCGCCTTTTGCCCGCCGATGCTTTCGCTGGCCGCTTCGTAATAGACGGCGGTGGCGAGGCACTGGGTCGCGCGGGCCATGTCGAGCCCGCTGCCGCCGCCGCGGAAGGCGCGGGCCGAGGGGCCGGCATCGTGCGTTTCGACGGCCTTGGAGGGGTCGCCGGCAAGCACCGTCAGTGGGTCGAAATAGCGCCCGCTGCCGACCGTCGTATCGAGAGTTCCACCGACGCCCTGCGCCATCTCCGCGCTGGCATCGACATAATAGAAGGCGGATCCCGGGAAACTTCCGCCGGGCTGTTCGAATGCCATCGGGGTCACGATAGCGGCCGGTGCGACGTCGTTATTGTCGGGGCCGAAGGCGCGCCATTCGGACGGCGCGGCCATCGCCGGGACCGTGATCGCCGCGACCAGCGCCAGCAGGGCTTTGCCGCGCTTGCTCCCCATGCGCTCGCGCCAGCTGCGTCGCCGCTGGAAGGCGAAGCGCGAGGCATCGGGGGCATCGGCAGGATTCAAGCGGCGGTCCTTGGCAAGCGGTGTTGGGGGCAGCATCACCCTTATCCGCGTGTGCCGCAGCAGGCGACGCGGGAATTGGCGTCGTCCTATGGCGGCACAGGCTGCAAGACGGGGTTAAGCCGCTTGGTCAATGCCGGGTTACCGCGCGACTGTGCCCCGCGTAAACGCTTGCCAGCCCGCCGGACCGGGCCTATCGGGCCCGCGACGTCATGGGTTGTCCGAGCGATCGGACCTAAGAGGGAAGGATGTGCGATGCATCCGCTGCCCCCGCAACTGTGACCGGGGAGCGATCCCGCCATGTGCCACTGGCTATGTGCCGGGAAGGCGGCGGGCAAGTGACGATCCGGGAGCCAGGAGACCTGCCGGTGACGGTCGTTCGAGCTGCCGGGCGGGGTGTACCGATGGCAAGGCGAAAGGGCTCTCGCACTCCCGCGAAGCTCCGTCATGAGCGACGTTTGCTTGTGATGGAGGATATGTGCGTAAATACCTTTTCTTGTTGAGTTGTGCAGTCGTTTCGGTGCCGGTGGCGGCGCAGGACGAACAAATCACGCTGCTCAAGACCGAAATTTCCAGGGATGCCCCGCCTGACACGACGATCACCGTCACCGGCACACCGATAGAGACCGAGGACACCGGCCAGCCTGTCAGCATCATCGCTCGCGACGAGATCGAGCAGGTGCAGGGCGAGGATATCGTCCGTATCCTCCAGCGTGTTCCCGGCGTGACCTACAGCCGCAACGGCGGGGTGGGCAGTTTCACCGGCGTGCGCGTGCGCGGGGCGGAGGCCGAGCAATTGCTGGTCCTCGTCGACGGCGTGCGGGTCAATGATCCGTCGTCGCCGGCGGGCGGGTTCGATTTCGGCAACCTGCTTCCGGGCACGATCGACCAGCTCGACCTGCTGCGCAGCTCCAATTCGACCGTCTGGGGCAGCGATGCCATCGGCGGAGTCCTTGCCGCGCGCACACGGTCGGACAGCGGGATCGAGGGCAGCGCGGAGTACGGATCGCGCGACACCTTCAGCGGCAATCTGTCGGGCAGCGTGGAGAGCGACTTCGGCTTCCTGAGTCTCGCCGGAGGATACTATTCGAGCGACGGGTTCTCCTCAGCGGCAAGCGGAACCGAAGCCGACGGCTTCGAGCAATTTGCGCTGAGCGCTCGCGGGCGCGTGTTCCTCTCTTCGACCACCGAGCTGTTCGCCAGCGGCCGCTATGCCGAGGGCCAACTGGAAATCGACGGCTTTCCGTTCCCGACCTTTACCCTGTCGGACACCGACGAGTACCAGGATACGGTCCAGTATTCGGGCGCCGTCGGCCTGACGCACGACAACGGGCCGCTGTTCGTACAGGCCGCCTACAGCTTCGCCGATACCGAGCGCGCCAATTACGACCCTGCCTTCGGCACCGATCCGGGCTTTACGAGCGACGGGCATTCGGACCGGGTCGAGGTGAAGGGCGAATACCGCCCTATCGGTCCCCTGCTGGTCAATTTCGGCGCGGACGGCGAATGGACCAGCTACGAAACCAACTTCTCGCCGCGCGAGGATACCAGGATTATCGGCGGATTTGTGCAGGCGGGGATCGAGTTCGCCGGACTGTCGGGCCATATCGGCCTGCGCCATGACGACCATGCGCGGTTTGGCGGGGCGACCAGCTTCGGCGCGGATGTCAGCTACGAAGTTGCGCCGCAGCTCAGGCTGAAGGCGAGCGTCGGCGGGGGCTTCAAGGCGCCGAGCCTGTTCCAGCTTTTCAGCGATTTCGGCAACCAGTTGCTGTTGCCGGAAGAGAGCACGAGCTTCGACCTCGGCCTCGCCTTTCGCGACCGCAACGCGCCCTTCCATGCCGCCGCAACCGTTTTCCGCCGCGACAGCGAGGACCTGATCCAGTTCGTCGGCTGCTTCGGCGTGACCGGCGGCATCTGCACCGGTCGCCCCTTCGGAACCTACGACAATGTGGCCGCGGCACGGGCGCAGGGAATCGAACTGGAGGCGGGTGCGACGCTGGGCAGCGCCTTGCGAACGCGCCTGGTCTACAGCCTGATCGACAGCGAGGACCGTGCGTCCGGCAAGGCGCTCGCCCGCCGCCCGCGCCATTCGGTCAATCTTGCCATCGACTGGGACAGTGCGGCCGGCACCGGTGCGATGTTCCGGCCCGTGCTCGGCGCAGATGTGCGGCTGGTCTCGGACTCGTTCGACGATGCGGCCAACGCTGCCGCGCTCGATGGCTATGCGCTCGTGGACATGCGCGCCGAATTGCCGGTGGCCCAATGGGGCGGGGACAGACCGCTGGTGCTGTTCGCCCGCGTCGAGAACCTGTTCGACGTAGAGTACCAGACCGCCGCAGGATACGGGCAGGCGGGCCGGAGCGTATTTGGCGGGGTAAGGTTCGGCTTTTGAGGGCCTGCGCGGGCCTCTTCGCCTGCGTGGCACTGGCGGGTTGCGGATCGCCGCAGCCCGCCGACGTGCCGACCAGAGGCCCGACCATCGTCAGCCTCAACCCCTGCGCCGACGCTATCCTTGCCGAGGTGGCCGCGCCGGGGCAGTTGCTGGCGATCAGCCATTACAGCCAGGATCCGGCGGCGACCTCGATGGACATCGCCAAGGCCCGCAGCTTTCCCGCGACCGGCGGGACTGTGGAAGAAGTGCTCGCGCTCGATCCCGATGTGGTCGTCGGTTCGACCTTCATGGACCCGGCCACGGTCAAGGCATTCGAGCGTCTGGGCGTGCGGGTCGAGATGCTGGGGATCGCCTCGACCGTGGCAGATAGCGAGGCGCAGGTGCGCCAGTTGGCGGCGCTGGCAGGGGAGCCGGAACGAGGCGAGGCACTGGTCGAACGCATCGATGGCGCACTGGCAGCAACCGCCCATGGCGGCCCATCGGTTTCGACCGTCCTGTGGCAGGACGGCGGGATCGTGCCGGGCGAGGGCACGCTGGTGACCGCGCTGATGGAACACGTCGGGCTTTCCAGTCACAGCGCCGCGCGCGGGATGGAGCAGGCCGACTATCTTTCGCTCGAGCGGCTGCTGGCCGATCCGCCAGACCTGCTGCTGGTGGCGGGAGACGAACGGGCGCAATCCCACCCGGCGCTGGCGCGGCTGGCCGGCATGCGCGCGGAGCGCTTCGCCCCGAACCTGCTCTATTGCGGCGGGCCGAGCATCATCGGGGCGGTGGAGCGGCTGGCAGCGGTGCGTGCCGCGCACCACCCCCAAACCCCCTCCTCTAAACAGGAGGGGGCTTTCGTAGCGCGCAAGTCACTCCCCCTCCTCTTCAGAGGAGGGGGCCGGGGGGTGGTGGAGAGCGGCACATGACCCGGGCCACGCTCGCCCTCCTCGCGCTCCTCGCTATCGCCGTGCCGCTGTCGCTGCTGGCGGGGCGCGTGTGGATCGATCCCGCGACGACGCCCAATGCCGCCGTGATCCTGATGGAATTGCGCCTGCCGCGCGCGCTGCTGGCCATCACCATCGGTGCCGGGCTGGGCGCGGCAGGGGCAGCGATGCAGGGCTATCTGCGCAACCCGCTGGCCGATCCCGGGCTGTTCGGGATTGCGCCCGGCGCGGCCCTGGGCGCGGTGGCGAGCTTCTGGTTCGGCTATGCCGCCTCGCCCTGGCTCCTGCCTCTTTTCGCGCTCGTCGGCGCGGGCGGGGCGATGGCGCTGCTGGCCCTCATCGCCGGGCGCACCGGCGGGATCGCGCTTTTCACCCTTGCGGGCCTCATGATTGCCAGCCTCGCCGGCGCGCTGACCAGCCTTGCCATCAGCCTTGCCCCCAACGCCTTTGCCATGAGCCAGATCGTCACCTGGCTGATGGGCGCGCTGACCGACCGCAGCTGGCAGGACGTTTATCTCGCCGCGCCGCTGACGGCGGTGGGCATAGCCTGCCTGTGGCAGACCTCGC
>FWWL01009148.1_pt1 | contig 12230 bp, 7 predicted proteins | sample 2228331 | NCBI WGS metagenome assembly FWWL01 (sample SAMEA103939775, study PRJEB20133) | metagenome | reverse complement strand
TGTGCCTCCCCGGAGGAGGTCAACCATGGCGCTGTATGCGATCCTCACGCGGCTTTCCCCGGAGGCCCTCACCCGCCCGGGGGCGATCCGAGAGCTGGGGGCGAAGGTGAGCGAGGCCCTCCAGGCCCAGGTCCCGGAGGCCCGCTGGGTGGCCAGCTACGCGGTGTTAGGGCCGTGCGATTACCTGGACATCATCGAGGCGCCGAACGAGGAGGTGGCCGCCCGGGCCAGCGCCGTGATCCGCACCCTGGGCCACGCCACCACCGAGACCTGGGTGCTCATCCCATGGGAGCGCTTCAAGGCCATCGCGCCCTAAGGCGGAGGAAGCGGGTTCCGCGCGGCGGGACGCTGCGATCCTTCTCATAGGCGATTGGGCAGTGGAGCCGCGCCCCCCACCCGGCGCTCCAGGTGGCAGTCAGCCCGGCCTTGGTCTTCCTCGACGCCGATGGCTCCGCGACGGTCACCCTCTCTATGTCCGGCGGCCGGGAGCTGCCCACCGGGGATTACGAGGGGGACCTGGTGATCGCTTGCGGTGAGAAAACTCTCCGCGTCCCCTGGTGGCTGCGGGTGGATCGGGAGGGGAAGCCATAAACCCAGATGAACGGTGGGGGGCGCTTCGCCGCTCCCCACCGGACAACCATCCTTCCGGAGGTGGCCGATGCGGTTCCGTATCCTGATGCTCATGGTGGTGCTCTTGGGGATGGTGGGGCTGATCTTCGTCGCCCCCGCTGCGGCCGTGCAATACGGCCAGCCGGATGGGTACGGCCATCCTTACGTGGGCTTGGTGGTCTTCTACGACGCGAACGAAGTCCCCCTCTGGCGCTGCACGGGGTCCCTGGTCTCGCCCACGGTGCTGCTGACGGCCGGCCACTGCGCCGGCTTCGACCCGGAGCTCGGCTTCGCCCCCGCCTTCGCCCAGGTCTGGTTCGACCCCGGTCCGATCCCCGTCGACCCGAACTGGACGCCGGGCACACCATGCACGCCGGAGATCCCGGGGTATCCCTGCGGCGGCGGCTTCTGGGGCACGCCGCAGGCCCACCCGGGCTGGACCGGGGCGCTCACGATCCCCAACACCCATGACATCGGCGTGGTCACGTTCGAGGAGGCGCTTCCCTCAGAAGCCACCCAAGGTCAATACGGACAGATCGCCCCCGAGGGCTATCTCGACAGCTTGGCGACCCGGCGGGGGCTGCAGAACGTGCAGTTCACGGTCGTCGGCTACGGCCTGCAGCTGGTCAAGCCGGTGTTGGAGGGCGTGCGCGCCCGCTACGTGGGGACCGTCAGCCTGGTGAATCTGCGCAGCGCCCTGACGGACGGCTACAACCTCCACTACTCCAACAGCCCGGGGCGGGGGGTCGGCCCCGGCGGCACCTGCTTCGGGGACTCCGGCGGCCCGGTGCTGCACCGGATGGAGGACGGGACGGAGGTGATCGTCGGCGTCAACTCCTTCGTCCTCAACGCCAACTGCAAGGGCGCCGCCTTCGCCTATCGGACGGACATCCCGGACTCCCTGGACTTCCTGGCGGGCTTCGGGATCACCCCGTGATCCGGGAAGCGGGGGGCTCGAGGGATCTCGCTCGCGGCTTCGAAAGGGGGTTGTGATGTTCCATTCCAGGGGGATACGGGGGCGCTGGCGCTGGCGGCGGTGTTCATGATCCTGGTCGGGGCGGCCCCGGCGAGGCCTGCCGCCCAGGCCCCGCCGAGGGCTGCCAAGGTCATCGTCTTCGCCGCCGATGGCATGCGGCCGGACCTGATGGAGCGATACGCCCGGGAGGGGGCCATGCCGACCTTCGCCGAGCTCCTGCGCCGGGGCGTGGTGGGGGAGAACGGCTTGGTCCAGGCCTTCCCGCCCAACACCGGCGTCGGCTGGTATACCCTGGCCACCGGCACCGGGCCCGGCGAGCACGGATCCACGAACAACACCTTCCACCGCACGGGCCAGGCGTTCACCGTGCGGACCTCTTTCGCGACCACCGGCATCCTCCAAGCGGACACCCTGCTGCAGGCCGCTGAGCGGGCGGGGAAGAAGGTGGCTGCGGTGGAGTGGGTGGCGGCGCGCAGCCTGGTCCCGCCCCTCCAGGGGCCGGTGGTGGACTTCCGCACCTTCTTCTCGATGCGCGGGGTGCTGGTGAACTACGACCTCCCCGGTCAGCCGGCGGGAGCCCAAGCCTTCGGCTTGGCCTACGAACGGGTGGATCTCCGCCCGGCCGCGGGCTGGACGAACCCCCCACCTTCCTTCAGCCCACCTATGGAGACGGCGCTGGTGATCTCCTCCACGGCCACCGCCGTGAACCCCCACCGCACCTACAACGTGTTGATCTACGATAGCACCAATGACGGGGCGACCAACTACGACCGGGTGATCCTAGACACGGACAAGGACGCAAGCGCAGTGGCGGCGAACCTGGGCCGCGGCGAGTGGGCCGACATCAAGGTCGCCCTCACCGGGGCCCGCACGGGGCAGACGGCCGGGTTCTACGTGAAGGTCATCGACCTCGCCCCCGACCTCTCCCGCTTCCGCCTCTATTTCACCTCGGTGACCCGGATCAACGCCTCTTTCAACGCCCGGGGCCCGGCCGGGTCGGCGGCCTTCGAGGAAACCCTGGCCCGGGATTTCCCGACCTCCACGGCGGCGGACTTCGCGCCCCTGGAGGCCGGGCTGGTGGATGAGGAGACCTACGTGGAGCAGGGGCTCTTCTGGGAGGCAGCACATCACCGCATCCTGGAATACATCCTCCGGGAGGTCCAGCCCGACACGGAGGTCCTCTTCTTAGGTTACCCGGTCACCGACGAGTTCTCCCACCAGTTCATGGCGCTGATCACCCCCACGGCCCCCGACGGCTCGCCCAACCCGGTTTACGACGACGCCGATCGGGATGGAGTCCCCGACGGCCGGGTGGCGGCCTGGGAGGGCTTCATCCGCCGCGCCTACGCGGGGGCCGACGCCACCCTGGGCCTGGCCCGGCGTTGGATGCCCGGGGCGGCCGTCTTCGCCTCCTCGGACCACGGGTTCGCCCCTCAGTGGAAGGCCGTCAACGCCCGCCGCGTGCTCTATGAGGCCACGGTGAAGGGCGTCTCGCTCCACGCCAGCGGGGCGGCGGCCACGGGCAACTGCCTGGGGGCGGCGACGGATCTCACCAAAGCCTGCTGGGCGGGCGGCACGGCGCAGATCTACGTGAACCCCACGCTGCCGCCCGGGATCACGTATGAGGAGGTGCGCCGCGCCGTCATCGAGGCCTTCGCGAACCTGCGGGACCCGGCCAACCCGTCGGCGAAGGTGGTGGATCGCATCTTCCGGAAGGAGGAGCTCCGAAACCTCCCCGGCGGGGACGCCCTGCACCCGAACCGCAGCGGGGATGTGGTGGTGGTCCTCTTCCCGCCCTACCAGTTCGATGCGGCGACGCCGGGGATAAAGATCGCCGACGCCCCCTTCTTCGGCCAGCACGGCTACATGCCCGACTTGGTGGACCTAGAGCACAACATCAACATGCGCGCGGCCTTCGTCGTCGCCGGGCCGGGCATCCGCCACCGCACCGTCCCCGGCGTGCGGGCCATCGACTTCGCCCCGACCATCGCCTTCTATCTGGGGATCCCCGGCCCCATGAACGCCAGCGGCCGCATTCTCTATGAGATCTTCGAGCGGCCCGGCCAGTGGAAGGAGATCACCGTCCTGGACATCTCCGACTACCACGGCAACCTGCTCCCCCTCTCCGAGCGGGCCGACACCGTGGGGCCCTCCTTCGCCATCGGCGGGGCTGCCTTCCTGAAGGCCTGGTTCGACCGCTACCGGGCGGAGGCGCGGGACGGGATCATCACCGTGGCCGGGGGCGACTCGGTAGGGGCCACCCCGCCCATCTCCAACTTCTTCGGGGATCGGCCGACCGTCGAGATGATGAACCTCATGGGCTTTAGCGCCGACGGCCTGGGCAACCACAACTTCGACCGCGGGGCCACCTACCTGCGCACGGTGCTGATCCCCCTGGCGGCCTTCCCCTACCTCTCCGCCAACATCGTCGACAGGGACACGCTGCGGACGCCGCCGGAGTGGAAGCCCTCCCACATCTTCGAGTTCGATGCGGCCAAGGTGGGGGTGGTCGGCTTCAGCAACCCCGACATCCCGCAGCTGATCTTCCCCGGCCGCCTGGAGAACTTCATCGTCCTCGACCCGGTGGCGGCGGTGCAGCGGGAGGTTAACCGGTTGCGGGGGATGGGGATCCGGACGATCATCGCCCTGGGCCACCTGGGGGCCACCGGCGGCACGACGGAGAACCCCACCGGCCCGCTCATCGATTTCGCCGACGCCCTCCGCGGCGTGGATGTGGTGATCGGCGACCACACGGATTTCCAGGTCAACGCGGTGCGGCCCAACGGGGTCCTGGTGGTGGAGAACCGGAGCAAGGGGATCCGCTTCACCCGGGTCCGCATCGTGGTGGACGCCAACACCAAGGCGGCGGTCTACAAGACGGCCGACTTCCACAAGCCGTGGAACATCGGCATGGCCCCGGACCCCACCATCCAGGCCCGGCTGGACGCGCTGCAGGCCGAGCTCGCCCCCATCCTCAACCAGGTCGTCGGCCTCTCGAAGGTCGCCATCCCGCGGGCGGACGCCTGCGGCAACGCCGTCGGCCGCACCTGCGAGTCGAAGATCGGGAACCTGGTGGCGGACGCCATGCGGTTCACCTACGGGGTGGACTTCGCCGTCACCAACTCAGGCGGCCTGCGGGCGGATCTCACCCGGGCAGGGGATGTGGACCCGGCCACCGGCTTCTTCAACATCCGCCGCGGCTACATCCTGGAGGTGCTGCCCTTCGGCAACGCGGTGGTGACCCTCGAGGTCAACGGCGCGGAGCTCAAGGCCATCCTGGAGAACGGGGTCTCGCGCATGCCCGCTCCGGACGGCCGCTTCCCCCAGGTCTCAGGGCTCTGCTTCACCTATGACATCAACGCCCCCGCCGGCAGCCGGGTGGTGAGCGCTGTCCGCCAGGCGGCCGATGGCTCCTGCACCGGGCCCGCCGTGGACTTCTCAACGGCCGCGGCCTACGCTATTGCCATGAACGACTTCATGGCCTCGGGCGGGGACGGCTACCCGGTGCTGATCGGGCGGGCCGCGACCCGCGAGCTGATGGATCAGGTCCTGGAAGCCTACATCCAGGCGAACAGCCCGGTGGCGCCAGCCATCCAGGGCCGCATCGTCTGCACCGGGACGGGCTGCCCGACGGTGACGCCGTAGCCCGCGGATCGCCCCGGGGCAGCTTTTAGGGCGGGGGGGCCGTTGAGGGGGCTTCCCCGCCCGGCGTTTCCCGGATCCGCCGCCAGGCCGTCCGCAGGATCCACCCCGCGGCGATCCCCCCTACGCCCAGGACACCCAGGAACAGGAGGAGGCCACTCCAGTCGCCCCGTACCGGGATCCGGCTCAGATCCACCCATTGCCCCAGTTCGGTGGCCTGGACTACCTGACGGGCGATGGCGTTGCTAAGCAGCGTGATCCCCTGGAGCGTCGTCAGCAGGGCCGCGGTCGCCGCGCCGGGGCGGGCCCGGTAGAGCACGGCGCCCAGGAAGGCGGCTGGCATGCTCCCCCCAGCCAGGAACTGGAGGGCTGGAGGCAGGCGATCGGCCACCGTAGGCGCGTAAAGGATCCCGGCGATCCCGAAGATCCCCAGGCCGAGGGCGTGGAGTGCCGGGAGGACCCGCCGGACCTGCGTCCGGAACACTGCGTCCCGGCCGTCCAGCTCCGCCAGCATCGCCAGGAACACCCCCACTGTCCCAAAGGCCATCCCGGCCATCAGGCCGAGGCGGAGGAAGGCCTCGCGGTCCAGGTAGATCGTCAGGCCATGCACGGCCCCGGCGGAGGCCGAGGTCCGGAAGAGCGCCGGCCAGCGATCCGGCCGGGCGGTCAGGGCCATCGCCGCCGCAAACTGGAGGCCAATCCATGTGAGGAGGGCGGCGGCGATCAGGGCGGTGAGGGGCCGCCAGCGCCTGAAGGCGGCCAGGTAGACGAAGGTGTAGGCGATGAGGAGGAGAGGGATGACTAGGAACCAGAACCAGGCCTGCAGGATGGTGGCCGGGTAGAAGAACTGAGGGTAGAGGGTTTGCAGGAAGAGCAGGGGAACGATCCCCGCATTGAGCCCAAAGGCCATGGCGAAGGGCATGGCGGCGATCAGGCGCTCGGAGACGCGGGGATAGAACCGCCACAGGGCCACGGCCGTGGGCAGCCCGGCCAGCCACAGGTTCATATACACCATATGCAGGAAGAAGCCGAAGACCTTGAGGGCGAACAGATATTCGACGGGGATCGGCATCCCCAGGGGGTCCGGCTTCGGGATGGGCGGCATTATGGCCTTCCTTTCTGTAGGGCGATCAGGTAGGCGATCAGCGCCTCCCGCTCCGATTCGTTCCCCAGCCACGGTGGCATGGCCGGGTTGGCCCGATGCAGATGCCGGATCGCGTCTGCGATCATCTCCTCGGTCCACGGCTGGATGAGGGGCCGGAGGCCGTTGTAGCCCTCCAGGGCATGACAAGCTGAGCAGTGGTAGACGTAAAGGGCCTCACCAACCTGGGCCTTCTGGGATTCCGGCAGGCGGGCCGGGTCGCGCATAGCCTCCTCCGACAGCCCCATGGATTCCCGGAGGTAGAGCTGGAGCCACGGGGAATGAGCGATAAGCCCATCCTGCTGGAGAAGGGCGGCCTCGGCCACGCGCACGCCAGGGGAGAAAATGTAGCGCTCAATGCGATAGGGCTTGCGGGCGCCCTCCCGGAGGAACTCCCCGCTGGTGATGGCCACCACTCCAATGAGCAGCATCAGCACAGCTTCCGGCGGGTGGATCCGGCGTCCCTCGCGAAGGTAGCCCAGGCCGAAGGCGGTCAGTGCGACGAGGGTGGCGCCGAAGTTGAGGGCCGTCATGATCAGGAGGAGTGGGGCGCGGATCATGTTGAGGCGGGCGTGGTCCGGCAGCACAGCGAAATATCCCATCCCTCCCATCAGGATGAGAGCCATCCCGGCGGTGGCCCAGCGCGAGATCCGCGGGATCAGCTCATCCCGCAGGGCCTCCGGGGCCCGGAAGGAGAGATGAACTCCGATCCAGAGAGCGGCAATGGCCAGCGAGCCTCCGGTGCGAATCAGCACCTGGGGCAGGAAGGAGGGGTTGAAGAAGGCCGTGAAGAAGTCTGCCTCAGGGGTCCAGTGCCCTGTGGTCAGCATGAAGGCGGTGATGCCGGTGATCAGCACGAGGCTGATCCAGGCCGATGCAGCATAGATCCAGCCCAGCGCCATGTGCTCCTGAGGCCTCAGGCGGCCCCAGAGGTAGTAGAAGGCGAAGGCGGAGAGGATCTCCACCACGAAGGCCACCCACTCGGCCGCCCAGCCGAAGACGAAGATGTGGATGAGGGCGCTGGTGCTCTCAGGTGAGGTGAGGCCGATGGTCCACCAGATCCCGAGGCCGGTGACGGCCCCAAAGACAATAGTGAGCAATACGAAGAAGTGGGCGAGATCCCGAAGGTAATCCAGGACATCGGCACGCTGGTGGCGGTAGGCCCATGTCACCCCGTCGGCCAAGAGAAAGCCACCCCCCACGGCGAACTGGGCCACGATGACATGGGGGATGGCAATCAAAGGGATCAACATAGGGGAGGTGAGGAATGGGACGATCCACACCGGATATTCCATGGCAGCCTCCCAGGGCCAAGCCGCGGACCGCGCCGCGCGATCCCTCTCCCTCAGGCCGTGGCTCCCCGGCAGATCCGGAGGGGATACGCCGTTATTTCTATTATCATATTTTTAGCCCTAAGGAACCAGCCGCGCCGTGAGGAAGCGCATCCCATCGAGGCCCTGCTGCAGATCCATCCGGGAGGCGGTGAGGATGGTCGCGCTGGAGAAGGCGGCACAGCGAGGGGTGCCCAGCCTGGTCTGGGGCCCGGGGCAAGCCCGGCGCCTGGAGCTCATGCGGCGGTTCGCCCGCCTCGAAGCCGCCCGCGTCCTCGTGGATGGGTGCGGGATCGGGATGTATGTGGAGGCCCTCCAGGCGTTCGCGCCCGAGGTCCACGGCCTGGACATCGAGGAATCCTACCTGCAGGAGGCGCGGCGGCGCGGGCTGGCCCTCCTGGTGGCGGCCGCCGCCGAGGCCCTTCCCTACCCGGATGAGGCCTTTGATGTGGTGCTTTCCCACGAGGTGATCGAGCACGTGGCCGACGACCGCCGGGCGGTGGCCGAGATGGTCCGCGTGCTGCGGCCTGGCGGCCGGATCCTCCTGTTCTGCCCGAACCGCTGGTTCCCCTTCGAGACCCACGGGCATTACTGGCGGGGCCGCTACCATTTCGGGAACACGCCGCTCATCAACTACCTCCCGGATCCCCTGCGCAACCGCCTGGCGCCCCACGTGCGGGCCTACAGCGGGCGCGCCCTGCGCCGCCTCTTCACCGGCCTCCCCGTCCGCATCGTCTACCACACGCGGATCTTCCCCGCCTTCGATCGGATCGCGCGACGCCATCCCCGCTGGGGCCGCCTGCTGCGCCGCGCGGCGGACTTCCTGGAGCGCACGCCCCTGAACCGCCTGGGCCTTTCCCACTTCATCGTCGTGGAGAAAACGCCGGAGCCGCCTGACTCTGCGCGGTGAGAGGAACCTTTGGGACCGTCCCTACCGGATGCCTTGCACCCGCACGGGCAGCTCCAGGTGATCGCCCCCGTCCTCCGCCCGAACCCGTTGCATCGTGTCCGGGTCGTAGAGCACCACGATCAGGCGCCCCTCGCCGGACAAGGGCTCCCGGAAGGCCACCGGATGGGGATCCTCAATGTATTCCCCATAGACCCACGAGGAGGTCGGCATGGCGCCGTCGGCCGGCGGGCGGTCGTCCTGCCCGACGAGACGGCCTTCCGCGTTCAGGACCTGGACCGAGACGACATAAGAGCGCTCGAGGGGTTCCTCGTTCAGCGCCCGCCAGATCAGGCGCACGGTCAGGGGATCCCCGGGGCGGATGGCCGTGCGATCCAGCGAGAGCCCGACGAGCTCGGCCAGGCCGGGGAAGCGGCGGCCGACCGGGATGTCGTAGGGCGGGGGATCGAACCGGCGCGGCCGGCCGGCGATCTCCACCTCCCCCAGTGGGATCCACGGCCCATCCCCCCAGCGCAGCCGCACGGTTGCGGGCCCGGCCGCCGCCCGCGGTGACACCCAGACCGTGCGGCGGTCGAGGACCGGGAGGCCGGGGATCCACTGCGAGAGCGGGTAGCGGCCGTAGCCGGGATCCCCGCTCTGCCGGCCCAGGGTCTCCTCGTCCCGCGCGATCTCCAGGGTGAGGGGGCGGTCGGGGAGGCCGGGGCGGTCGGCCTGGAGGAGCAGGAGCACCCGCAGCGGCTCCCCCGGGGCCAGCGGGGAGGACGGCAGCTGCGCCCCCAGCAGTTGCAGCCCTTCCCCTAAGGGGATCGGCGCCCTCCAGCGGGGGACCCCCGCCATCGTCCCATAGGGATCTCCCGAGAAACGTGACGGATGGACCTCCACCACCCTCAGGGGAAGGGATCGGCCGCCCGGGTTGCGGGCCGCGTCCAGGAGATCCAGCCCCTTCAGGTCCGGCTCCCGATAGAGCGTCACCGTCAGCGTGTAGGGCCCGGGGGGCGCGCCCAGGGGGATCGGGACCACGAAATACGTGGTGGTCTCCTCGCCGGGGGACCAGCGGGCGGTGTAACGGTGGAGGTCGTTCATGAGCATCCAGTCCATCCCGCTCACCCGCTGGCGCTCCGCGTCGAGGAGGGCGACCGCCGCTTTCAGGTTCTCTGAGATCGGGGCGGGCATCCGCCAGCGCAGGGCGACGGCCACGCCTTCCCCGGCGCGGGCCTCGGTTTCGGCGAACACCCCCGACAGCCACAGGCGGTCCCCGAAGTTGACGGCGGCCGGCCGCAGCGGCGGCATCCCCACCGGCCGCTCCAGCTCGTAGACCCACAGCGTGTAGCCAGAGAACTCCCGATGATCCGTCAAGCGGCCGGCGTATTCCAGCAGGAAGGGGATGAAGCGCTTGTCGTCGGTCACCGAGCGGAACCAATGCAGGAGGAAAACCCGCCGCTTGCCCGCGGTGATCGCCTGAAGCTCGGCGAGGCCTTCCGCCTCCCGGCCTCGCATCTTGATCCCCCGGATCAGGGAGGGGCCGGTGTAGTATTGCTGCAGCGTGTATTCCTCGGAATCCACCACGATGGCGTCCTCGGGGGTGGTCACCGCGCTCAGATACGCCGCCACCCCGCGCACGTCCTCCCGAAAGAAGGCCGGGTCGTAGTAGACGATCCAGAGCCCCTGCAGGAAGGTGGCCCCAATCGCCAGCCCCATCCCCAGCGCCAGCGCCCGGCCCGGCAGGCGGAGCGAGCGGGGCGCCGACCAGAGGGCGGCGATCAGGGCGGCGTCCGTAAGCAGCAGGGCCGGGGTGAGCATCAGGATGTAGCGGGGGTGGACGATGGGCTTCCACCGGGTGATGCCGAAGACCAGCAGCAGGGGGAGGGCGAAGGCCGCCAGCCACATAAGGGGGCGGAGGGGTGCGGGGCGATGGCGGCGCCATGCCGCCAGCCCGGCGAAGGCCAACGCGCCGGCGAACGCGATCCCGTAAGCCGCCGAGGCGGCCACGAACCCCGTCCGCGGCGGCGGCTCGCCCGTCTTCCCCAGCACCTCTCGGATGCCGATGTTGAAGAAATGCCAGGTCAGGGAGAGGAACTCGAAGAACGTGGGAAAGGACGCCCGCTCGTCGCTGTGCTGGCCGGTCTGGCGGTAGGCGGGGGGCAGCCAGGGCCCATAGGCGAGGACCACCAGGGCCTGGACCAGGACCCAGCGGCGGAAATTCCATCGACGATCTTCGATGGGTTGGCGCCGGAGCAGGGCGAGGGCGGCCAGGTTCAGGAAGGCGACGGCGACCACGGAGAAGTAATGGGTATACATCATCGCCGCCTCGGTGAGACCCATGGCGGCCAGGACGCCGGCCGGCCAGCGGCGGGCCTCGATGAGGCGGCTCAGGAGGAGGAGGGCGAAGAGGTATTCCAGGGCGAAGAGGGTATACATCCGGGTCTCTTGGGAGTAATACACGTAGGCCGGGGCCAGGGCCGCCAGCCCGGCGGCCAGGAGGCCGACGGCGCGCCCGGCCCCCTCCCGGCCGGCCCGGTAGAGCAGGGGGAGGATGAGGATGCCGAAGATCGTCGAGAGGAAGCGGGTGGTGAACTCCGTGTAGCCGGCGATCGTCCCCCAGAGCGAGAGCAGGATGTAGTAGAGCGGAGGATGGATATCCACCGCCGTCATCCGGATGGCGGTGAGGATCCCGTGGCGGGCCAGATAGGTGCTGTAGCCTTCGTCCCACCACCAGCTCTGGACTGCGATGCGGTGGAGGCGCAGGGCGAAGGCGAGGACGAGCATCGCCAGGAGCGCCCGCTCGATCCGGACCGCGCGCCTCATCCCTGAGGGTCTGCCTCCTCCGGTTCGCCGATGCATGCGCCCGTTGTCCCTTTCTCGTGGCCTGCGGCGCCCGAGCCGGGAACCGCTGGGGGCGAGGCCCCGTCGACGCCGACATCTTCGCCGATGCAAAGCATACCCCTAAGGGGCCTGCACCGGCAAAGCCCAAGCCCGGGAGCCTTCCTGAAATCTTGACCTTTCTTGAACAACCCATGGGCTTTCCATGCGGGTCCAGACCGCCATATACGGCGCCCCGCAGGGCCCCCGCGGCATCTCAGGTGAGATATGTGAACCGGCGGGGTATCATATACGGAGGGTTATGTTCGCGCTTGAGACCCGTGAGGACCGCGGGCGCTTCCCCACCGACCTCCAGCCCGGATCCCTTCCCAGAGGCGTCGCGGGGATGTTCGAAGTGTTCCAGAGGATGTTCCAGCCGGTCCCTGGTCAGCAGGTTCGGCTCCCTGAGGGGCCCGAATACGATCCCCTGCTGGCATGCATCCGTTGCGGGCGGTGTCTCCCCGCATGCCCCACCTATCAGGAGACCCTGTTAGAGATCCAGTCCCCTCGGGGTCGGCTGGCCCTCCTGAGGGCGGTGGAGGAAGGCCGACTTCCCCTGGACGAGGCCGTGGAGGCCCACCTCTACCATTGCCTGGACTGCCGGGCCTGCGACACGGTCTGCCCAGCCGGGGTCCCCATCGGGGAGCTGATCGTCGCCGGCCGGGCGGCCGCCGCCGTCCAGCGCCCCCGCCCGTGGGGATTGCGGTTGCTGCTGGAGGGCGCGCTGGGCTCGCCGCGGGCGGCGGAGCGGGCAGCCGCCCCCCT
>FWWL01008877.1_pt1 | contig 12230 bp, 11 predicted proteins | sample 2228331 | NCBI WGS metagenome assembly FWWL01 (sample SAMEA103939775, study PRJEB20133) | metagenome | reverse complement strand
GGCGGTCGAGCGTATTTACAACGGTCCACAGGTGGATAGGTCGGGCCCTCGCCCTTGCAGGCGAGGCCGAAAAATAGGGTAAGGATCATCACAATCATCATCAGCCTTTTCATCTTAGCACCTCCTTGAAGAGTGTATTTTAATTATAACACAAAAAACAAATAAATCAATTTATAAGTTAAAATAAACATAAATGGCGGGTAACCCAGGGGTAGAGCGTCTCTCTTACAAGGAGAAGGTCGGAGGTTCGGGTCCGAAAGCGCATCGAGACGACTTTCCGACGAGTCCTGGGCCTCTGCGGCCGGACCCCCCATGCCGTCACGCCCCGGGGCTTGGAACGCCCAGTCGTCTTGTCCCCCTGGGCCTTCCACATTTATACCCTGTAGGTGATAACTTGAGTTATAACGATGTTAGTCCGGTCATGATAATGGGGCAAGGTCTTAGGAATCCTGGGGTCGGGACCGGAAAGGGGACGTCTCGGGGGCGTCCCGGGAAGCTCCGTCTCTGGCGGACGATGGGGTGACTGCTGGCTCCCAAGGAGGACGCCGGCCGTCATGCCGGCGTCCTGAGTCGGGGACGGTGGGAGGACCCCCGGCGTTCCGAGGGGTCGCTTCCGGGAATCCCGGACCCGTCCCATTGCTTGTCCTGGCTTGTCCTGACCCCAGGCGGGACGGGGCAGGCATCCCCTCCCTGCCCGTCTGCCGGACTCCCGAATTGCCGACCCGGAAGCCCCTGGTCTACACTGAATCTCCCAGGACCCCCGACCGTGGGGAGGGCCCCGATGAACGTCTTGGTCACGGGCTCGACGGGTCTCATCGGTTCGGCCCTCGTGGCCTTCCTCAAGGCCCAGGGCCACCGAGTCACGCGTTTGGTCCGACCTGCCTCCCGGTTCCAGCCGACCCCGGACGAGTCGGTCGTTCGCTGGGACCCGGAGGCCGGCGTGATCGAGGCCTCCGGCCTGGAGGGTCACGACGCCGTCGTCCACCTGGCCGGGGAGTCCCTCCAGGGCCGTTGGACGGCGGCCAAGAAGGCCCGCATCCGGGACAGCCGTGTGCGGGGAACGCGGCTTCTGTGCGAGACGCTGGCCCGGCTCGCCCGGCCGCCGCGGGTCGTCGTCGCCGCCTCGGCCGTCGGTTACTACGGGGACCGGCGCTATGAGACCCTGACGGAGGAGAGTCCGCCGGGCCGGGGCTTCTTGGCGGACGTTTGCCAGGCCTGGGAAGCGGCCGCCGAACCGGCCGTCCAGGCCGGTATCCGGGTCGTCCACCTCCGGACGGGTCTCGTCCTGAGTGCCGCCGGCGGGGCCCTGCGTCCGATGCTCCTGCCCTTCCGGCTGGGCCTCGGCGGGGTCGTCGGCAACGGCACGCAGTACTGGAGCTGGATCGCCATCGACGACCACGTGCGGGTCGTCCTCCACGTCATCGAGACGGAGACGCTTCGGGGACCCGTCAATGCCGTCTCGCCCTATCCCGTCACGAACTACGAGTTCACCAAGGCCCTGGGCCGGGTCCTCCGGCGGCCGACGGTCCTGCCGGTCCCGTCCTTTGCCGTCCGACTCGTCTTGGGCGAGGTGGCCGACGAGCTCCTGCTTTCGAGTCAGCGGGTCCTGCCGGCGAAACTCCTGGACAGCGGCTTCACGTTCGGGTTTCCCGACCTGGAGGGTGCCCTCCGCCACGTCCTGGGGGTGGCGTGACGGAGGGGTCGTCTCGGGCCGATGGGCCGCGGACTGCCGAGTCCTAACCGGCGTCCTCGTCGGGGGGCTTCCCCTGGGCCATACGGTCGGAGTACTCGATCAGGCGTTGGCCGACCTGGAGGCCCCGTTGGCGGAGCATGTACCACCGGACGGCCGTCTCGATGAGGGCGGCCAGGTTCCGGCCCGGGACGACCGGCAGGCGGATCATGGGGACGGACCCCAGGTCGTAGGGGAGGGGGTAGAATTCGACCTCGGTCCCCAGGCGGTCGATGTCCCCCAGGGGGGGCGCCGACACGAGCTGGACGACCAAGTCGATCGTCTTCTCTTCCAAGACGGCCAGGACCCCGAATAGGAATCGGACGTCCAGGATGCCCAGGCCCCGGATCTCGAGCAGGCCGTAGCTGGCCTGGGGCGCCCGGCCGAGGAGGGTCCCGTCCTGGAAGCGGGCGACCTCGATGGCGTCGTCGGCGACGAGGCGGTGGCCCCGGCCGAGGAGGTCGAGGGCGGACTCGCTCTTGCCGATGCCGCTCTCGCCCGTGATCAGGACTCCCAGGCCGAAGATCTCGACGAGGTTGCCGGGGATGCGGAACCAGGGCACGACGAGGCGCTCGATCCAGCGGAATCCCCCGGCCAGGATGGTCCGGGACGGGCTACTGCTGGCGTAGACGGCGACCCCGTACTGGCGGGCCCCGTCGAGGAAGGCGTCGGTCATCTCGGCGTCGGCCCCGACGATGACGAGGGGCGGGCGGCACGACCAGAGGGTCCGGAGCCACGCCTGCTGGGTCTCGGGGGGATGCCGTCGCAGGAATAGGAACTCCTCCCATCCGAAGACCAGGACGTGGCGCTCGACCTCGTCGGGCGGCCGGAAGCCGGCCAGGAGGAGGCCCGGCCGGTGCATGTAGCTCTCGATCTCGACGACGGCGTCGGGGTCGACGTCGACGAGGGGACGGAGCGGGTACGGGCAAGCCTGGACTAAGGTGCGGACCGACACGCGCCCCAGATGAGGTTCCATCCTCATGCCGACCGTTCCCACCCTCGGATGTACTCGAGGACTTCGACCGGGGAAGCCGCCGCCAGGAGGGCCCGGACGTTTGCGGCGTCGCGTAGGAAACGGGCCACGGCGGCCAAGACCTTCAGGTGGGTCGCCGGTTGGTCCTCGGGCGACACGATCGTGAAGAACAGGTGCGTCCGCTCGTCCGAGCCGGGTCGGAAGGGGACGCCGTCCTCCGAACGGTCGATGCAGACGACCGGGGCCGCCAGACCGGGCATCTTGCAGTGGGGCAGGGCCGTCTGGTTGTCGAGGGCCGTCGACTCCATCCGTTCCCGTTCCAGGAGCCGCCGGAGGAGCTCCCGGCGATGAGGCGCCAGGCGGGGCTCGACGGCGGTCACGTGGTCCACGATGGCGGCCAGGACCGTCGGGACGTCGGCGGCGGAGAGACCGAAACGGACCGCTCCAGGCGTCAACCACTCGCTCAGGGGCACACTCGCCTCACCAACGGGAAGAGACCAGGGCGATGGCGTCGTCCTTGTCCCGGTAGACCACCGTGAGGGCCTCATCGTTCTCCAGGTCTCGGAAGATGACGAAGGTCTCATCGCGGTCCAACAGGCTTTGGACGGCTTCCTCCTGGGTCATCAAGGGGACGGCCGGCAGGGGCACCCGTCGGACGGGCGGCTCCAACGTCTCGGCCGCCATCGTTTTCTGTTCGATGGCCTGGACGGCCTCCGCCGTGGCCCGTCGCCGGCCGACGGTCCGCCGCTCCTTAAAGCGACGGATTTGTTCTTCGATCTTCGTCAGGGCCCGGGCCAGGGCCGTCCGTTCGTCGTATCCCTGGACCCGGGTCGACTGGATCGTGCCCCAGTGGGTATGGACGATCAGGTCGGCCTCGACGGGGCCCTTTTCCTGGTTCCGTCGGAGGACGACCTCGACCCGGGCGCCGGGGTCGTACCGCTCGATCTTCCGAAGACGTCTCTGGAGCCAGGTCGTCAGGGCCGTCGAGACGTCGATGCCCTTGGCTTGATACTCGACGTTCATCCGGATACCTCCGGCCTCGGGATGTCGGGTCGCCGTCGGACAGGGTCGGACGGTCCGCTCAGGCGGTCTGCATGCGACGGCGCTGGCGAGCGCTGGGGATGTTCATCTCCAGGCGGTACTTGGTGATGGCCCGCCGGGAGATCTGGATGCCCTCGAACCGGAGGAGGCGGGCCAGGGCCTCGTCGGTCAAGGGCTTCTGGGGACTTTCCGATTGGATGAGCTCCCGGATGCGGTGCTTGACCGTCGTCGCCGACACCGCCTGGGCGGCCGACTGGGTCGAGACCCGGCGCTGGAAGAAAAACCGAAGCTCGAACGTCCCGCGAGGCGTCTGCATGTACTTGTGCTGGACGGCCCGGCTGACGGTCGACTCGTGCAGGCCCAGGGCCCGGGCGACGTCCCGGAGGCTCAGGGGCTTCAGGCCGGACAGGCCCTGCTCCAGGAAGGCCCGCTGGTGGTGGACGATGTGGCGGGCGACGCGGAGGAGCGTGTTCTCACAGTAGTTCAGGGTCCGGAGCAGGCGGCGGGCCGCCAGGCTACGCTCCCGGATGTACTGCCGCTCCTCCGGCGACAGGCCCTGCCGGTCCCGCAAGAGCCGCAGGTAGCGCCGGGAGATGGTCACCCGCGGGACGACCGCCCGGCTCAGCTCGACGACGTATTCGCCGTCCTGCTCCCGGACGATGACGTCCGGATGGACGTACAAGAGCTGATGGACCGTGTACGCCTGGGCCGGCCTCGGGTCCAGGTGGTAGATGACCTCCAGGGCCGCCCGGAGGGCTTCCCGGGAGAGGGCCAGTCGCCGGGCCACGTCGTCCCACCGCTTCTGGACGAATTCGTCCCAGGCCTCTTGCAAGACCCGGTAGGCGTCGGTGTCGGTCTGGCCGAGGGCCTCCAGCTGGACCATCAGGCACTCCCGGAGCGTGCAGGCGCCGACGCCGACGGGGTCCAGCCGAAGCAGGTGTTGCCGGGCCCGGTGGACGGCCTCGACGGGGACGCCGGCCAGGCCGGCCAGCTCCTCCTCGGTCTCCTCGATGTAGCCCGAGGGGTTGATGAATTCGGCCAGGAAGTACATGACCGACCGGGTCGTCTCGTCGACGGGGGCCATGGCGATCTGCCACCGCAGGTGGTCCAGCAGGGTGCGGGGGCTCTCGACCCGGCGTTCCCAGATCCAGTCCTCGTCCTCGGCCGGCTCCTTTTCCCCGATCGGGCTCGGGAGTTCGAGGTGGGTCTCGTCGAGGACCTGGGAGAGCCACTCGTCGTCGTCCCCCGTCGAGGTCTCGCCCTCGGGGGGCTCCGGGGACGGGACGAGTTCGTCCAGGGAGGGGCCCTCTTCGTCGGACTGGACTTCCAGGGCAGGGTTCTGGAGGTACTCCTGGAGCAGGTACTGGCGGAGTTCGATCTGGGAGAGGGGCAGGAGCCGGACGGCCTGGATCAGCAGGGGACGCAAGTCCAAGCGAACCGTCGGCACCAGCTTCTGTTGGAGCTCCATGCTCGGCCCCCTAAGCTTCCCAACGGAAGTCCTCTCCTAAAAACGCCCGCCGGACCTCGGGGTGGGCGGCGACCTCGCCGGGACGCCCGTCGGCCAGGATCCGGCCTTCCGTTATAATATAAGTCCGGTCCGTGATCTTCAAGGTATCCCGCACGTTGTGGTCCGTGATCAGGACGCCGATCCCCTGGGCCTTGAGCTTTTGCAGGGTCTGCTGAATTTCCCGGACGGCGATCGGGTCGATCCCCGTGAAGGGCTCGTCCAGGAGCAGGAACCGGGGCTCGAGGGCCAGGGCCCGGGCGATCTCGACCCGCCGACGCTCGCCCCCCGACAGGGTATAGGCCCAGGACCGGGCCAGGTGGGTCAGGCCCAGCTCGGTCAGGATCCGGTCGACCCGCCGGCGCCGCTCGACCGGGGGGAGGCCCCGCATCTCTAAGACGGCCTCGATGTTGTCCTGGACCCGCATCCGCCGGAAGATGGACGGCTCCTGGGGGAGGTACACGATGCCCCGACGCGCCCGCCGGTACATCGGCCACTCCGTGACGGCCTCCCCGTCCAGGTAGACGGCGCCCCGGTCGGCTGTCAGCAGGCCGACGACGATGTAAAACGACGTCGTCTTGCCGGCCCCGTTGGGTCCCAACAGGCCGACGATCTCGCCGCCGCGAACGACGAAGGAGACGCCCTGGACGACCCACCGGGACCCGAACTGCTTCCAGAGGTCCTCGGCCCTCAGGGTCGAACGGTTTCCGTCCATGTCAGATGTCCCCGCCGGGGGGAAGGGTTGACCAGCTCGATGCGCTCCGTCTTCATGTCGACCCGGAGCGCCTGAGACTGAGCCCGGTGCCCCTGGGCGTCCCGCAGGTCGACCGGCCCGTCCACGTACAGCCGCTCCTCAGACCAGTCCAGGCGGGCCCGGGACGCCGTGCCCGAGACGTCCCGGTACCGGAATCGGAGGCCTCCCGAGAACCGCCAGACCCGCTCACAAAAATCGCCCTCCGGGGCCTCCACGGCCAGGACGCCCGGACGGTCCCGCTCATGAAATTCCAAGTAGACGTCGCCCTCGAGCCGGGTACAGGCCCCCCCGACCCGCTCGGCCCGCCCAGACCGGAAGACGACTTCATAGGCCCGGTCGCCTGTCTTCTGCCACATCCGACCCTGGCGGACCGGCTCGGCCTGCCAGGTGTCCGCCCGGCGCTCCCACCGGTCCGTCCGGACCAGGAGGTCCGGGCTCCGGACCTCGACACCGCCGAGCCAGCGAAGCGTCTGGTCGGGTAAAAGTTCGGCCCGCCGGGCCTGGATGTGCCAGTCCTGGCCCTGCCCGGGGCCGGCGCCCCGCACGGGGTCCGTCTCGGTCCCCTCCAAGACGAGGGCCGTCCCGTCGTGGACCATCGACGCGGCCGTGACCCGCCAACCGTCGGCCCGTTCGAAGACCGGCGCCTGAGCCTGCCACCGCTGGCCGTCGTAGAAGCCGTCCCGAGCCTGCAGGCGACCGTCGCTCGTGTGAATCGTCAGGGGTCCCGGTACCTGGAAGCGGTCCAGGGCCCCCGAGGACGGCCATACGAGGCGGTCGGCCTCCATGAACGGAAAGCGCCCATAGAAGGGGGACGTCGGCAGGGGCTCGACCCGCAGACGGCCTTCGTCGGCCCCCATCGCCAGGCCCGAGCCGGGGGTCTCCGACAACCAGAGACGCCGACCGAAGACCCACCAACGGTCGTCCAGGTTGAACTGGCCGTTCGTCAGGAGCCATCGGCGCTCGCCCCCGCGAAGCCGTCCCGTCAGGTCGTCGGCCGTCCACTTCACCCGGTGGTCGCCCTGCTGGAACGTGCCGTCGCAGGCCTCCCCGCCGGACCAGACTTGCGTGCCGTCGGCCTCCTGCGTGTGTCGGAATCGGCCGCACCCCAGGTCCAGACTCGGACCGGTGAGACTGACGACCCGCACAGGCCGGAGAAACTCCATCACCCCCCGGGCCAGGTCCCACCGGACGGCTTCCGTCTCGAGGCGGTACCGGGCCGCCCCGTCGTCGGTCGTCATCCGGACCTGGCCTTCCATCGCTACGGCGGCCGACGAAAACTCGTACCGACCCCGGTCCGCCTCTCCCGCCCAGTGTCGGGCCGGCCATGCCCATCGGACCGGCGCCTCGGTTTCGGCCACGCCCTCTTCCACCCGATAGGTCAGGCGGTCGGTCTCGACCCGGAGGTCCCGCCAGTGGATCTGGACCCGACCGTCCAGGACGACCCGGTTTTCCGTCGGGTACCACTGACCGGCCCGGGCCGTGATTTCGGTCGTCGCGCTACTGTCCGACGGGAGCTCGATGCGGACGTCTTGACCCTCGACGACGCCCCCCGCATGGAGACGGTACCGCCGGGCCTGGAACCGGAAGACGGGCCGGCCGTCCCGAAGGCGCACGTCCTGAAAGTCCTCAAAGACGTCCGCCCCCGGCGACGTCGGGGGGAGTTGGCTCCGCTCCATCCGCCGCTGATGCCACCAGTAGGCGGCCAGCAGGACGCCCAGGATGAGGACGGCGCCGATCGCCAAGAGCCACCGGAGCCAACGCATCGGAGACTCCACCGGCATGCGGGGATGCAGGATGCAAGATGCAGGATACAAGATGTCGGGTGCGGGATAAAGGACGCAAACCCGACGGGTGCGTTTCGGTAGCGAGCCCGCCATCGGGGCGTCTTCCGGACGCCGGCCGTCATGCGGGCGTCGGAAAACCTCCCCATCGGGGATGCAAGATGCGAGATACGGGATCCACGCTGTAAGACGCAGAAGGGACGGAGAGAAGAGGCGAGAAGAAAAGGACCTATAAGACTCCCTACCTGCCCACCGGCCCATCGAACGGACGGCCGACCTAAAAAGACTCGATTTCCGCCGCCAGTCGCTGGCACAGCCGCTGGAGGCGATAACGGGCCTGGCCCAAGAGGCCGTCGGGCCGGAGGCGCATGAGGACATAGTAGGAAGGCGTCACGAACCGGGCCAGCAGGTAGTACCGGCCCGTCGTGTGGATATGCTCGAACAGAGGGGCGTCGGTCGCCATCCGTTGAAAGACCCGGTGGAGGGCCTGAATCACGCTCGTGTACTCGGCGGCAAAGGACTCCATTTCGTCAGACGTACGGGGGTCCCGGACGGCCCGGGCGACGGCCAGGCCGTCCATCCCCATCAGCCACACGCTCTCGCAGGCCGGCAAGTCGGCCAGGACTTGGTCCAGATAGGTTTGCAAGTTCATTCGCCGTCCTTGACTGTTCGGGGGAACGTCCTCTCCATTATAACCCGGTCGGCTCGGCTTGAAAAAGGCAGTCCGGCAATCGGGCAGGGACTGGTCGGAACGTCCCCTCACCTGCCGACTGCCCTACCGACGAACGGCCCGATAGCCTCATCCGGCGCCGAGGAGCCGTCGCACGACGGGCTCGTTGGACGGCAGGACCGGCAGGCGCTCGATCTCGGCGGCCAGGACCCACCGATAGGGCCAGGGACCCGTCGGGACTTGGTCGGGCGGCTCCAGCCGGGTCCAGAAGAAAAAGACCAGCCAGTGGTCGCCCCCATGGACGTAACTGACGTAGTCGAAGACGTCCCCGACCTCGACGGTCAGGCCCAACTCTTCCCGGATCTCCCGTCGGAGGGCGGCCCGCAGGTCCTCCCCGGCCTCGATTTTCCCGCCCGGAAATTCCCAGTAGCCGGCCCACCGCTGGCCGGGCTGACGCTGGATGAGGAGAAAGCGCCCGTCCCGCTGGATGAGGGCGGCGACCACGACGACCGGTCCGACCGGTGAGGCCATTCGGGAATCCGGCAGTTCGGGAATGCGGCAGGTGGGCAGGGGCCCATCGGGACACCCCCTGGAGTCCGGCCCCCCCTGAGGGACGATCGGTCCCTTCCCCCTACTATCCGCCCGTCTGGCGACCTGCCCATCGCTCGAACGCCGCCTGCAGGCGGTCCCAGACCTGGGGGACGACCGTGGCGTGCTCGGGCTTCATCAGGACGCTCCGGAGGACCGTCACCTCCGGCTGGTCGACGACGAGTTCGGGGAACCTCCGCTGGAGCCACCGGCTGGCCAGGCGGAGCTTGCTCAGGTATACGGGCCCCGGGGCGTCCCGCATGGCCGTCTCAAAGACATATTCGGTCGCCGCGCTGATGCGGGCGGCCCGGGGTTCGTCGGCCCCAAAGAAGGTCACGATGTCCAGCTCGGGTTCGAGGACGGGCCGGAACGGGCCGGACGTCTGGAGCCGGCCGTAGGCCTCGAGGGCGGCCGTCCGGGAGCGGGCGAGGACCGGCCCCAGGCCCTCGTAGGGCCGAAGGGGGAAGCACCGTAGGGTCGCCCACAGGGCGGCGGCCGCCGCCCCCGGCCGGGAGCACTCCAGGCTGATCTCGCCGAGGTGGAGCTCGGGCGACGTGAAGTACGTGTACGGGGAGTCGTGCCGGTAGAAGCGGCCGACGGCCGGGTCCCGGAACAGGACGCACCCACAGCCGTAAGGCTGAAGGCCGTGCTTGTGGGGGTCGATGACGACGCTGTCACAGAGGGGCAGGGCCTGGAAGGGCGCCGGGTCGACCTCCGGCGGCGTGCGCTGGGCGAGCAGGCTGAAGAAACCGCCGTAGGCCGCGTCGGCGTGGATGCGGAAGCCGTACCGGTCCTGGAGGGCGACGACCTCGTGGACGGGGTCGATGGCCCCGAGGCCCGTCGTCCCGACCGTCACGACGACCGTCCCGATGGGATGGCGTCGCAAGAGGGACTCCAGGTGGTTCAGGTCCATCCGCCCCCGTTCGTCCACGGCGACGACGAGGAAGGGCACCCGCAGGAGCTCACAGGCCCGGCGGTGGGTGTAGTGGGCGTGCTCGCTGAAGGCGATCCAGCGGTCCGGGTGCGTCTCCCGGGCCACCCAAAGGGCTTCCAGGTTGGCGACGGTCCCCCCGCCCGTGAGATGCCCGAGGTGGGTCGTCCAGCCCAGCAGGGCCGCCAGCTCGGCGACGGCTTCCTTCTCGAGGTAAGACGTGGCCGGTCCCCCGTCGAGGGCGTGGTTATTCGGGTTCATGTGGAGCGCCGTGAAGTAGGCCAGGATGGCCACGGGGTGGGGCGGCTTCAGCATCTGTCCGGCATACAGGGGGTGGAAAAAGGGATAGGTATCCGCAAGTCGCTGAAACAGGGCATCCAGCGTCTCCGTGAGGCGCCCGACGGGCACGTCGACCGTCGGGTCCGGCTCGAAGGCCGGCCACCGCCGTCGCCACTCCTCGAGAAAGTCCAGACACCGGTCCAGGAGTCCCTGCCATACTTTCCGCTTCATCGGGGACGACTCCTACGGTTCTGACCCGATCAAAACCTAACACCCGGCACCGAACGCCTGACACCCCAGGACGGCCGCCGTGCGGACGTCCGTCCCGCCCGGCGGGACCTTCAGCCAGTCCATCGGATTCTGGGCCTGCACGTGGAAGCGGACCTCAAAATACAGGGACGGCCCCCGGAGCGAGGCCGTGCTCCCCGAGAGGGCGATGACCTGACCCTTCTGGACGACCTCCCCGACCCGGACCCGCAAGACGCTGTTGTGGGCGTATAGCGTGTAAACGTCGTACCCGTGGTCCAGGATGACCAGCTTGCCGTAGGCCGTGAACCACCCGGCGTACCGGACCAGGCCGCCGAACACGGCCCGGACGGGCGTCCCCTCGGGGACGGCGATCTCGATGCCCCGGCTGAGGATGTAGGTACCCGTCTCGGGAAGCCGGACCCGACCGAAAGGACGGATGACGGGCCCGAGGACGGGCCAGTCCAGGAGGCCCTGAAACTTCCGGATGTCCAAGAGGGGCCGGTAGTCGGAATCCTGCACGTAGTCGTCCAGACGCCGGGAGGCCAGGCTCAGCTCCGTCAGGGCCCGGGCGTACATGTCGCCCCGTTTCTGGAGTTCCTCCAGGTAGAGTTCCCGCCGCCGTCGGACCTCGGCCAACCGCCGGTACTTTTGACGGACTTCCTCCAGGGCCTGTTGGTAGGCCGCCTGCGATTGCTGGAGGTCCTGAATCTCCCGGGCGAGGGCCCGGACCGTCTGGAGGTAGCGCTCGACGTAGACCTGGTCCAGCCGGGCGATGGCACCCGCATAGGCCGAGGCCTGCAGGAACCGACGGGCGTCCGAAACGCTCAGCAGGAGCTTCAGGGGGTACACCGACCCCATCCGATACATGGCGACGACCCGCCGTTCCAGATGACGTCCGTACTCGGCCCGCTCCCGCTGAAGTTCGTCGACCCGGGCTTGCAGGGCTTGAAGCCGGACCTGCGTCTCCCGGAGGTTGAGCTCCATCAGCGTGAGCTGTTTGGTCAGCAGGCGCTCCTCGACCCGGAGGCGCTCCAGGTCGTTCGTGACGGCCGACTGGAGCCGGTGGATTTCTTCGTACTCCTTCGTCAGGGCCTCGATCTCGGCCGCCAGGCTCTGCCGGAGGTCGCTCGGCGCCTGCGCCCGCCCCAGGGCCATTAGACCCAACAGGACCGTGGCGAACCATCGCCCGGCCCGGTCCATCCCACGTGGTCGCATCGGGGCGACCCCCTCGGGAAGACTCCCGGCGTATCGGGCATATAGTCTACCAGACGCCTTCGGTCCGTGGGAATGGCGTCCCGACGGTCCGGGTTCGGCCGTTGGGAATCCGGCGGGGAAGAGTCGGCGGGCCGGCGTGGTGGGGCGTGCAGGAGTTGAACCTGCAACCCCCGGATTAAGAGTCCGGTGCTCTGCCAGATTGAGCTAACGCCCCATACCGTGGAGGGAAAAGGACATAGGACCCATGGCGGGCTCGGCCCGCACGGCTCCAGGACGGCCGACTCGGTGCCTCGGTTTTTTAGCGATTCGGCAGTTTAGGGAGGCGATGGGGTCGCAAGGGAGCCGCAGGGCCCCAAAATAAGACGTCGATGGCGCGCCTGGAGGGATTCGAACCCCCGACCTCTGGCTCCGGAGGCCAACGCTCTATCCAACTGAGCTACAGGCGCGCCCCGTGCGTCGTCCTTTTTGATCCTAATCCTCCCGGCGGCGGTCGTCAACCTCGGACCGCGGGGGTGA
>FWWL01009144.1_pt1 | contig 12233 bp, 11 predicted proteins | sample 2228331 | NCBI WGS metagenome assembly FWWL01 (sample SAMEA103939775, study PRJEB20133) | metagenome | reverse complement strand
TAATCAAATTAGACATATGTAATGACATATTTACATTGTTACATACATACTTACATATATTCGTCGATTTCCCCATTTAATTATAAAATGTATTTTGTGAAAGGAGTCCGATTATGATTACTGGCGGTTACAAACAAAAAATCCTTAGAGTAAACCTGACCACTAGGACGGTCACGGAAGAACCTATCAAAGAGGAGATTATCAAACTTTTTCTCGGCGGAAGAGGAATAGCTGCGAAGTATTATTATGATGAAATACCCGCTAATGTAGATCCTCTTTCAGAAGAAAACAAGATTATATTTATGACCGGTCCCCTTACAGGTGCTCCTGTATACTCTTCCACCAAATTTCAATTAGCTACAAAATCCCCGTTGACCAATATGTATCTGTGTTCAAATTCCAGCGGATTTTTCGGCCCGCACCTTAAGTTCAGCGGCTATGACGGCTTGATTATCGAAGGAAAATCCCCTGAACCGGTTTACTTGAACATCAGAGATAACAATGTGGAGTTTGTTGATGCTAAGGATCTGACAGGCTTAAAAACCACTGAGGTTGACACAGCACTTAAAGAAAGATATAACGACTCCCGCCTAAGTGTAATGAGTATCGGTCCAGGTGGTGAGAATCTGGTAAAATACGCTTGTATCCAGGTAGATACCCGAAGCTTTGGAAGGGGCGGCTGCGGTGCAGTAATGGCCTCAAAGAATCTAAAGGCAATAACCGTCAAAGGATCAGGCAAGGTTGAACTGGCAAACGAGACAGCCCTGGCTGAATACGTGAAGGGGAATATGACCAGCACCAGAAATTCAAAGGCTGGCCACACCAAATATGGAACCGCACAATACACTGAAGTTATGAACAGTTTTGGCTGTTACCCTACTAACAACTTCCAAACAGGTATATTCGAAGGTGGAGAAAGCACCTATGCCTCAGCCATGGTTGACAATTATAAGATAAAGAATACTGCATGCTATAGATGTCCAGTTGCCTGCGGGCAGTTATGCGAGGTAAAGGACGGCCCCTTCAAAGGCGCAAAAAGCGACCCTGAATTTGAAACAATCGGAGCCTTTGGCGGACAGTGCGGCGTCAAGGATTTTGGAGCTATTATTGCCGCTAACATGCTTTGTGATGAATATGGCATAGACACAATGCAGACAGGAACAACCATCGCCTTTGCCATGGAGTTATATGAGAGAGGTCTTATTACTGATGAAGATACAGATGGCCTTGAATTAAAATTCGGAAATGCTGAAGCTATGGTTGAAATGGTAAGGAGAATTGCATATCGAGAGGGACTCGGAAACTTGCTGGCAGATTCCTTCTATGACTTAATTGTGAATAGGCCGGAATTTGAACACTATATGATGCATGCCAAAGGAATGGCTTTTGCTGCATATGATCCAAGGGGATTCTTCGGCATGGGTCTGGCCTACGGTACCTCCAGCAGAGGAGCTTGCCACAACGTAGGTGGTTGGACTATAAGGGATGAGTTGACCTCCGGAAAATATGACAGATTTGCACTGGTTGGAAAAGGTAAAATGGTAAAGGATATACAGGATACCCGTGCTTATATAGACTCCCTGGGAATCTGTACCGTTATTCGAAGCGGCCTCGGCTTTACTGATAACCCAACTGGAAACGTAATGGAATATGTAACTGGGGAAGAATTCACGCCTCATCTTATGGAAATAGCAGAAAGAATATACAGCTTTGAAAGAGTGATTTTAAATAGGGAAGGCATTACAAGAGAAGATGATTATCTTCCTGACAGGATGTCTGATGAAGAGCTTCCTTCAGGGCAGGCAAAAGGTAAAAAGCTCACACGAGAAATGTATGATGTGATGCTGGATGAGTATTATGTACTAAGAGGCTGGGATAGCAACGGCTGCCCTACCAAGGGAAAGCTTCACGAGCTGTCATTAACCGAGGTTCTATAATATGAAGATCTCATTCAAAGTACTAATTATACCCGGTATCAATAACCATACTATTTCCGGAACAGTAGAGAAAGCTGAAGGCTCCACTCTCTCCTGGCTGCTAAACCATATAAGCAGATATTATCTTGTGGACCTTCAAGAAGCTTCCAGCTGCATTGCACTATTAGATGGAAAGCCCTTAGATTTGAAGAGGGATAAAGATATTTCCATAGAAAACAACAGTGAGCTTTTAGTAGCGCCTATGATATCCGGAGGTTAAAAAAAAGCACTGCATTTACAATAAATGCGGTGCTTTCTTTATATATCTTTGCTTTGCTATTCATTTTTCATATAGTTGCTTAAAGTAAGGGACAAGTAAAATCCAACGGCAAAAATGAATATGCTGATTAAATATTTGAGATTGAATTCTATACCCGGGAATATTGCAATTATTGAACCCATTACAAAGCCGAGCACGGCATAATATGTATATCCGTATATTCTCTTGAACAAAAGGCTGATAAGCTTCGCGAACAAGATAATGCTAACAACAAATCCAACTCCCACAGGCACAAGCACGGTCATATCAATGTTTGAAATTCCTTCAAGGACTACTTGATATGCTCCGATATACATCAGTACAAAAGAAGCACTTATACCCGGCACTATTGTTCCGAGACCTATAATAGCTCCATAGGCAGCAAGCTGCAGCATCCCCGGCTTTGCCTCCGGAATAATATTAATCCCGCCATTCTCCAGGGCTATTGCAAGTAAAGTCATACCGAATGCGATGATGCACGGAAGGATATAAATCCTTTTAAAGCCTTTTTTATTAGCTTGCCTAAGCACAGAGGGAAGTGTTCCGATCATAAGCCCGATAAAAAGATATTTAACCTGCACGTCATAGTGCAGAAAAAGATATTTCATAACCTTGCTGAAAGCCAGTACTCCAACGCCGCCGCCAAGAGCTATTGGGAAAAAGAATATTACGTTTTTCTTAAAATCCTTAAATACATCTGCAATGGCATCTGTTATTTTCTCATATATACCGAATATTACCGCAAGAGCCCCGCCGCTTACTCCAGGAGCAACTGCGCCAATACCAATAAACAAGCCCTTAATAAAATCAGATAGAAACCTCAATTCGCCTCACTCACCTTCATTTGTATATTATTTAAGCGATGAGCACCAAGCGGAGCGCATACAATGCGCTCCCTACATGGATTACGCTTATAAAATTAGCAGGGAATGCATTGTATGCATTCCGCCCCATATGACACATTTTCCTATTTATACGATTCGTAGTGGACAAAATCTTCAAGTGGCAATCTTAATGTTTCATGTCTATCGGGGGATTCAGCTGCTCCACCTGCATAGCCTATGCCCAGGATGTTAACCGGCTCAACATCCTCAGGGATGTTGAACTCTTTTTTGAGCACCTCAGGATTAAAATGACACACCCAAAGTGTGCCCAACTCCAACTCAGTAGCTTGAAGCATCATATGGTCTGTCACAATCGCAGCATCAATATCCGCTATATCTTTTCTATCGTAATGCCTCTTCCATGACATTTTATGGTCTGCACACACAATTATAGCCAAAGGAGCCCCATATACATTGGCAGCCTTTTTCAGCCTTTCCAAACCCGCTGCTTCCTGTACTACAATCAACCTTTGCGGCTGCCTGTTGGCTCCTGTAGGTGCTACTCTTCCCGCCTCCAGTATTTTCAAAAGCTTTTCTTCTTCAACCAACTTTGGCAGATAGTTTCTCACAGAGTACCTCATCTTAGCCAATTGCAAGAAATCCATTCAATACACCTTCCTTAATCCATATTCCTTATAATATTTTACCCCATTACCATTAATAACAAAAGCACTGCATTTAAAAATACAGTGCTTTTCTCTCCTGCTACTCGTTAAATTTTAGATGTACAAGCTCTACAAGCTTGCTTACAGCCTCTTCTTCGTCAGGTCCTTGCGCTGAAATTGTAATTTCTGTTCCTTTAGATATACCCAGGGACAACACAGCTAGTATCGATTTTGCATTAACCTGTTTTTCCCCTTTCTGTACCATCAGCTCGGATTTGAATTTTGCTGCCATATTGACGAATATAGATGCCGGCCTCGCATGCAGTCCGGTTTCATTTATTATTACGACCTTCTCTGTTATCATGTTTTTACCCTCCCTAAACAAGCTCTATATCAAGCTGCTTTAAAACGTCACGTGAATACTCCAGCACCTCTTCCGGTGTTTCCATGTCAATTGCATGCTCTGCAATTGCTTTAGCCTTCTCATATGTCACTTTCCTGAGTATATTCTTAATAACAGGTATTGATACAGCACTCATACTGAACTCGTCAAGTCCAAGGCCAAGTAGTATGACACATGCCTCAACGCTGCCGGCCATTTCCCCGCACATCCCTGTAAATTTGCCATGCTTGTGGGATGCATCTATGACATTCTTAATGAGCCTGAGTATCCCTGGGTGCAGCGGCTGATACAGCTTGGACACCTTCGGATTCATCCGGTCTATCGCCAGTGCATATTGACACAAGTCATTGGTGCCTATGCTGAAGAAATCCACCTCTTTTGCTATTACATCTGCAGTCATTGCAGCAGATGGTATCTCTACCATAATACCTACTTTTATATCTTCATCAAAGCTTAAGTTTTCCCTTCTAAGCTCAGACTTGGCCTCCTCAAGAACCTTTTTTGCCTCTCTTACCTCCCCAACCCCCGATATCATGGGGAACATGATTAGAATGTTGCCTGATATACTTGCTCTAAGTATGGCCCTCAGCTGCGTCTTGAAAATATCCTGTCTCTCCAGGCAGATTCTTATAGCTCTCCAACCCAGAAAAGGATTCATCTCCTCCGGTAACGGAAGATAGGTCAGTTTCTTATCTCCGCCAATGTCCAGAGTTCTTATAATAATCGGTTTCCCTTGAAGTTCAACCGCAGCTTTTCTGTATTCCTCGTACTGCTCCTCCTCCGTGGGAAGTGCATTTCTATTCATATACAAAAATTCAGTTCGGAAAAGCCCGACTCCGTCTCCTCCATTTGTTCTGACACTTTCAACATCCGCCGGAGTCCCAATATTGCCTGAGATTTCTACTCTTCTTCCATCAGTGGTGACCGCCGGTAAATAAGCCAGGTTTTCGAGCTCATCCCTATATGCTCTGTACTCTACGATTTTCTGTTTGTATTCAGCTTGCTGCTCTTCATCAGGATTTATAATTACTAAACCTGCCAAACCGTCAATTATTAAATAATCACCGTCACAGATTATGCTGCTTATGTCCCCCATCCCAAGAACCGCCGGAATCCCAAGACTTCTAGCCATTATTGCAGTGTGTGAAGTACCACCCCCTATATCAGTAGTAAAGCCCAATACAAGATTCTTGTTCATAACTGCTGTGTCTGAAGGGGTAAGATCATGGGCAACTACAATCACCGGAGCATCTATTCCACTCAAACCCTGCGAGGCCGCCCCGACAATATTTCTTATCAGCCTGCTGCTTACATCCTGGATATCGGCAGCTCTTTCTCTCATATAAGCATCCTCTATATTTTCAAATATAGAGATATAAAAATCCGCAGTCTTCTGCACCGCATATGCAGCATTCACCATATCAGTTTTGATTGCTTTCTTGATAGCTTCAATAAACTCAGGATCCTCCAGCATCATCATATGAGCATTGAATATTTGCGCTTTTCCCTCATCAAGCATTAAAGCAACCTTCTGCTTAAGCTCTTCAAGCTGGGCTTTGCTATGCCGAATCCCCTCATCCAGCTTGTTCAATTCAACTGCTATGGACTCTACTGATATGTTTACTGTATCAATCACAGCCTGTTCATTCTTATATACATAGGCTCTCCCCGCTGCAATGCCTTCCGAGCCTGCAATACCCTTATATATCACGGATATCCCTCCAAACTTTTTTTCAGTATTGGATCATAACATACCGTTTCCTATTTCCAGTATTCAAGCAGATATTTCTCTGCTTCGGCACACCATAGACCTTTATTTCGGTTTACTATCTCAGCCAGTTTTGCGAAGTGAGGGTTGCTTTCACCCTTCTTTTCAAAATCGCTTATAGATGTCAACTCCATTTCAATATGGGTATATGCGAGCTTTTTCCCCCCAGGAATCTTTGGCAGGTTCAGAACTGTATCTGCAACTGAGTCCAGTCCGCCAATGTGAGTTACCATGACAGCTGGATTAATAAGCTTCTGCTCTGTTAGCTTCAGGGATTCTATAAGGTCATCTGTGTTTCCTCCTGTTGTACCCATAACATGTGTGGAGGCATAATGTATGTTGTAAAGGTTTAGCTCTGCGGAAAGGTTTGTATCCGTTGGCCCTGCAAAAAAGTTCAGACAGCCGTCTCTGGCAAGAATACTATCCCCCTGCTCAAAAACAGATTTTACAGGTGCAAAGACAAGTACATCGTCATATCCGTCTCCACCAGTAAGTGATTTAAGGTAGCCAGTAACATCATTCATTTTCGAAGTATTTACAAATATCAGCTCTACACCGCAGCTTGCAGCTTCCTCTGGTGTGAATATTTTCTTTGCCCGCTCTATTCTATCATCATCTATATCAGTCACTACCAGAAGCCCCGGTCTCCTGTCGCAATGCAGAGCATAGTCCACAGCCCCCAACCCCATTGGTCCGGCTGCTGCCAGCAATGCCATCTTGCCGCCTTCAACTATTCCCATCTTGTGTATATAATTGCCCATATCAGTATGATAATTAGCATGAAAAGCACCGATTATGCAGGACATAGGCTCTGCCAAGGATGCTTCATAATAGGTTTCTCCCGAATAGTTCAGCAGACATCCCAGCTCCATGACCTCCTGGGGTATGATGTTATATGTGGCATCTCCTCCGAAATATCTATATGAGTAACCCGGGGACCACATGGACCCTTTGTAGTTCAAAGCAGGCTGCTGTGCAAATTTGCTGCCTTCCTTAAATTGATCCTTCCATTTGGAACCTACTTTAACTATATTTCCGGAAAACTCGTGTCCTATGATTATCGGGTTCTCTGAAACATCTTTTGGTACCCTTTTGTGCTTATTCCCTAATATTGCAGTCTTGTATGTAGACATGCAAACACTGTCAGAAATCACCTCTACCAGTATTTCATCTTCCTTTATTTCCGGCAGCTCGAAAGTTTCCAACCGCAAATCGTTTTCCCCATATAATCTTACTGCTCTTGTTTTCATTTACGTGACCTCCCAAATGTTTATTTCAGGTAATTTAAACGCACCTGACCTTCATATGCTCGCACATCCTCCAGCTTGGGAGGCTGTGTGCCGGAACTGGCTACATTTGCTGCAGCCGTCGCAGTAGCTAGAATTATAGCCTTTTCAAAAGTATAACCTCGAGTAAATGCAAGCGCCAGTGAAGCAACCATTGCATCCCCTGCCCCCACGGTGCTTCTCACATCCACTGCAAGTCCCTCGGCATATATGGTCTGATCCCTTTTCACAAAGACAGCACCATCAGCTCCGAGGGACACTGCAATTATCTCTATGCCTGTATCAAGCAGGCTCTTTGCTGCAGAAGCAACCTCATCTACACCGGCGAGCTTCCTGCTTAATAATCTTTCTAATTCGTTAATGTTAGGCTTAACTAGGTAGGGCCTTGCTTTTATGCCTTCCCGCAAGAGCTCTCCATCCGCATCCAGCAGTACTCTGGCACCTGACTTTCCAGCTCTCTCCGCCCATTCTTTATAAATGCCGGAGGAGATATTGGAAGGTACACTACCTGATAATATCAGGATATCGTCCTTACTCATGAGGTCGAAAATCCTCTTCTCAAGTAAGCTCAAATCCTCCTGAGAAATATCAAGAATACCTGGCTCATTTATGTCAGTATTGGTATGGTTCAGTCTGTCTACTACCTTTATATTGGTTCTCGTTTCACCTTTTACAAAAAGGAAATCGTTGTCCACTCCCATTTGCTCGAGGTAGCTTTTAATGTATTCGCCATTTTTGCCGGCAAGTATCCCTGTCGCCAAGCTGCTGCCGTCTAACGCCTTTATTGTCTTTGACACATTGATGCCTTTTCCGCCTGCATCCAGCCTTAGTCCAGAAACCCTGTTAACTTCCCCTATCCTAAAATTAACTATTTCTACAGTTTTATCTACCGCAGGATTCATAGTAACGGTTTTTATCATCTACACATCACCCTCTGTCAGTATTGATATGATTTCCTCCTTGATTTGGGCATTTCGAAGCTTATCAACATTTCGCTCATCCGAGCACACAAGTGCAATAGCAGACAATATTTCCAAATGCTCATCGTTTTGCCCTGCAATTCCAATCAGTATAAATGCAATATTTCCGGCTCCGAAATCCACTCCTTCCGGATACTGCACAACAACAATTCCGGATTTCCTTATATGCTTAATATATTCCGATGTCCCGTGGGGAATTGCTATCCCATTTCCAATGTACGTTGTTATCTCGTTTTCCCGCTTCTTCATACCCTCTATATATTCTATATCTACATATCCGTTATCTGCCAGCAGTCTTCCAGCTCTTTCTATAGCATCGTATTTACCCTCTGCTGCAGTGTTCAGCAATATGTTTTCTTCATTCAATATCAGCATGTTCATCTACTTTCCTCCCTGTTGATTATTTCTACAATTTCATTACGTATATCCTTTATATCACCAAATCTCAAAATATTGATAAAACTGTTTTCCTCTACAAGAGATGCGCTGATCCTTCCCAAGGTTTCCAAAATATAATCACTTTCACTCTTCCTTGCAAGCATAACCAAAATGGTATCTACATTCTCTATAGAAAATCCGGCGCTTTTCATTTCTATAAAATGTTCTAGCCTGAAGACTCCAACAAATGGTTGATCGATTTCTTCTGTTCTGATGTGAACTAATGCCACATGGCTTCCCGGAATTACAACGCTGCCTTTTTCTTCTCTCTTTTTTATTTGTTTCTCTACCTTCTCTCTTTCTTCTATGATTTTGGATTCAAAAAGTTCATGCACAATTTCCTTTACTGTACTTTGAATATCGCCGGAAGCTATGGTCTTTAGTTTGAAATTCTTCAGCATATTATCTGCTGCAATGAAATCCACTTCTGTCTCTGCTACATCATCATCAAAATTCACAGACACATTCTTTTTCAGGCTGCTGTTTTCTCCTGCCTTGCTTTTAATCAAAGCGCTTACCTTCTCAATATCCTTATTCGGAAGAAATGGTGATATCATAATTATTCCGCTGTCCGGCTTTTTACTGACCTGAACTGTTGACAGAACAATGTCATAGTCCTCTTTGATCTTTTCATCCATTTCCCTCAAAGAACATATATCTATTAAATCTATCTCCGGAAACTTGCTTTTTAGCTTGCCAAACAATATCTTAGCCGTGCTCATACCATTGGGGCAAATAACCAATACTCTCATTCTGCTATCAAAGCCCTGGTGCCTTTCTATAGCCGCACCGATATGCATGGTTACGTAACCTACTTCATTGGCTGGAATAATGAGATTGTATTTCGAAAAAACAAGCCTGCAGGCATAATCTACAGCATCGAATAAATCCCTGTAATACTCCTTTATCTCATTGATTATAGGATTCCTAACCTCCAACCCCATGGTCAATCTGTACAACGCAGGGTTAATATGCTGCCTAAGCCCTACAATCAGCTGATTGTCACATTCTATTGCTATGTTCAGCCTTTTTCCGGTAATATGTATGATTTCCCTGATGGAATCCTCAAGGTCGAAGCCTAATTCTTTCGGTACCTTGTCATCGGTATATATATTATTATCCTCCGTCAGGTGAATCGCAAGGTAAGCAAGTTCACTATCGGGAAGCTTTATTCCATTTTCGTTAAGAACACTTTCAACGTCCTTTATAAAGGAAAACTCGTTAATCGACAAGGTTTCTTTTATAAGATAATCCGGCAGTTCAATGGGCATATTGCTGCGAGTTCTCTCAATTGCCAGCAGCAAGTGAATGAAAGTGCTGAAATAATCCACATCGTTGGCCTTAAGCATATTGCTTTCAGAATACAGTTTTTTCAGCATGCCTTTTACATTAGAAACAAGCTTTTCACCAAAGGTAACACTGAAAAAGGCTTGCAGTGAATAATCATTGTTGTCTTCATACAAAAACGCCAGAAGCTCGCTTATAGACTTATAATTATACAGAAGCTCAGCAAAAGCATTTCTCTTGTTCCAACCGGAACCGATGATTTCAAGGCCATATCCCCTTCTTCTTATGAGCTTTAAGTTTTTAGTCCTAAGCCAGCTTTCAATTTTATCAAGATAAAAAATTATGGTACCTTCCACTACATTGAATTGGCAGCTGAAATATGCTGATTTTATGGGCTCTTGGGATAGCAAAAGCTGAGCTGTTATGAGCACCTGTCTCTGTTCCTGGGTAAGCATCCATAAAGGAGGTACTCCATCGAAGAGCTCCCGGATCATATCCAGTTCCTTGCTTCCGCCGCTTATAAGAAGCTTGCCGCCGTTGTCAGATATACGCAGCCCGTACTGCTTCAGCCAATCATTAATTGAGGATATCTCCCTCAGTATTGTACGCTCGCTTACATCAATCTGCTGAGAGAGGCCCTTGGTAGTTAAAGGGCCTTTCTCAATCAGATTGCTCAATATGAACTTTTGCCTGACAGTAAAACCATCCATACAGTTCACAACCTTATGTTTATTTAGATAATAAAAGCTCTATTTTTTGAACCTGCTCAGATACTCGTCATAGGCAGACTGCTCAAGGAAGTTCTTGATTGTTACGATTTCTGCATTCGGAGCTACCTGCGATGCTCTAGCAGAAAGGCTCTCCTGTGTGAATATGACCTCCGCATCTGCTGATAACTGGTTAACAGCCACATGCTTTACTTCTATATCCAAGCCGGCTTCTTTAATCTTTTTCTTCAATATGGATTCTCCCATTGCAGAGGAACCCATGCCTGCCTCACAAGCGAAAACTATTGTTCTAGGCATATTTACACTTGCAACCTTCTTGCCTTTGCTTTCAGCCTTCATATTTGAAATCATATTCTTTGCCATGTTCAAAGAGTCTGCATCCATTTCTATCTCGGACTTATCTCTCTTAACTATTACGGAAGCTATAAGGAAGGATACAACTGTAGCTACTGTTATCCCGAGCAGTACCGGCAGCAAGCCTCCCTTAGGAGCCATTGCCATTTCTGCAAATATGCTTCCTGGTGATGGTGGGGCAACCAAGCCTGCCTTGAACAATACAAAGGTAAAGTTACCTGCTATTCCTCCACCTATTGCAGCGAGTATTAGTAATGGCTTCATGAGTATATAAGGGAAATAGACTTCATGAATACCGCCAAAGAAATGGATAATCACTGCACCAGGGGCTGACTGCTTTACAGCTCCTTTGCCAAACAGACTGTATGCAAGCAGAATACCAAGTCCGGGACCAGGATTGCTTTCCAGCAGGAAGAATATTGATTTTCCCATTTCTGCAACCTGCTGAATTCCCAGAGGTCCCATTACACCGTGATTTATAGCATTGTTAAGGAATAATATCTTTCCAGGTTCAATTACTATTGCTATAAGGGGTAGTAGTCCTGCATCTGTTACTACTTTTGCGAAATTGCCAAGTGTTGTCGAAATGCCTGTTACTATAGGCCCAGCAATAACAAATGAAAATATGGAAATCAGCGTTCCAAAAATACCTACAGAGAAAGTATCCACCAGCATTTCAAAACCTGTTGGAACCTTACCTTCAACGAGCTTGTCAAATTTCTTTATCAGCCACCCGCCTAAAGGACCCATCATCATAGCGCCAAGAATCATCGGAATTGATGCACCTATAATAATACCAGCAGTAGCTATTGCGCCTACTACACCACCTCGTGTGCCATGTACCAGTTTCCCGCCTGTATAACCTACCAGAATAGGAATTAAGTAAGTAATCATTGGACCTACCAACTTTGACAGGTTTTCATTAGGTACCCACCCTGTTGGAATAACAAACATAGTAATAATACCCCAAGCCAAGATAGCACCGATATTCGGAATAATCATACCAGCCATGAAGCCCCCGAACTTCTGAACACTAGCCTTAAAACTAGTAGCGCCATTAGTATTGCCATAGACTTTTTGCGTACTCATTGCCTTACCTCCCTTAATAATTTACCTTAATAGTAAGCGCCGGGAAGAGGTTTTGCAATTCAAAGAAAACCAATATTGTCATCAGGTTTAACTGACAATTTTGACAATTCAGATTCCATAATAGCTGCAGCTGTTTTGCACCTGCAATTAAATTTTAACATATATATTTATATAAT
>FWWL01009143.1_pt1 | contig 12234 bp, 9 predicted proteins | sample 2228331 | NCBI WGS metagenome assembly FWWL01 (sample SAMEA103939775, study PRJEB20133) | metagenome | reverse complement strand
TCTGAGGAGGAAGCTGCCCCTGTCCCTGTCCGATTCTTCGGAGAGGGACAGGGGCGGGGCATGGCGCGGAGATCATGCCGCGCAACAGGCCATATCGGGCGCTGTGGGTCAGCCTTTCATCTGTTCGCGGCGATAATCCACAAACCGATATCCCATTCCCCGTTCGGTGAAGATGTAGCGCGGGTTGGCCGGATCTGGTTCGATCTTCTTGCGCAAATAGTTGATATAAAGCCTGAGAAGCTGGGTATCGTCCCGATATTCCGGCCCCCAGACCTTGGCCAGCAACGCTTCCTGCGGCACGATCCAGCCGGCATTTTCCACCAGGTGCAGCAGCAAACGATACTCGGTGGGCCGCAGTTTGATCCGTTCCCCGCGCACAATGACTTCGCGGCGCGGGAAATCAATCGCCAGGTCCTCGTCAATCACGAGCGGCTCCTCGGCCTGCGCTCTGGTCGGCTCCACGCGACGCAACACTGCGCGGATGCGGCTGACCAGCTCGCGCGGGCTGAACGGCTTGGTGATGTAGTCGTCGGCGCCCAGGTCGAGCCCCCGGATGCGGTCCTCCTCATCGCCTTTGACCGTCAGCATGATCACCGGCACCGATGACATCTCGCGGAGGCGTGCCAGGGTCTCGAAGCCGTCCAGATCGGGCATCATCACGTCGAGGAGCACGAGGTCGGGCATGTCATCGCGCACGCGCTGTAGCGCGGCCAGCCCGTTGTCGGCTTCCAGTACGTCGTAACCCTCTAGTTCCAGATTCATGCGTACGAACCGACGCATGCGCGCCTCATCGTCGGTCACCAGAATGCGCTTCCTCATGTGGTTCGCCTCACTCACTTCAGGGGCAGGGTGAAGAAGACGGTTGTGCCCTTGCCCGGCTCGCTGCGCAGCCAGATGCGGCCGCCGTGCGCTTCGACGATGGATTTGCAGAGATACAGCCCCAGCCCGGCACCCTGTGTGCTGCGCCGCAAGCTGGAGTCTACTCGATAGAAGCGCTGGAAGAGCTTGCCCTGTTCTTCGACCGGAATGCCGATCCCCTGATCGGCCACATAGACTGTCGCCCAGGCGTCGTCGCTCCAGCCGCCGATTCGGATCTCGCCGCCGGCCGGCGAATACTTGATGGCATTGCTCACCAGATTGTCCAGCACCTGGCGCAGCCGCTCCTCGTCGCCTGATACGCAGGGATAATCGGCCGGAAAATCGAGCACGAAACGGTGGCCGGTGGCGTGCACGCGAAAATTGTCCACCACACGCGCGGCCAGTCTCGGGATGAGCACATCCCCGCGCTCCAGCTTGAACGCGCCGGCCTGGATGCGCGAGGCATCCAGCAGATTGTTGATCAGCGCATTGAGCCGGTCGCTTTCCTCGCTGATGACCTGCAGGCCCTCGCGCAGCGTGGCGGCATCCCATTGCGCGTCCTCTCGCGCCAGCGTGCTGGCGTAACCTTTGATGAGCGCCACCGGCGTCTTCAGTTCGTGCGAGATCACCGACACGAACGTGGACTTCATTTCTTCCGCTTCGCGGAAACGCGTGATGTCCACGACGTTGGCGATGATGCGCGTCAGTCGGCCATCTTCATCGTAGAGCGGCGAATAGGTGATGCTGACCGCCAGTCGCGAGCCACTCGGCCGGGATAGCAGCCCTTCGACCATCACCGGCTGACCGTCGGGAAACATCTCCTCGACCGGATCGGGGCCGCACAGGTTCGGGCCAGATGCCTGCTCCAGCGCCAACACCTCGTAGCAGGGCCGGCCTAGCGCCGCTTCGGCGCTCCAGCCGGTCATCTGGCTCAGTGCCCGATTGAAGACCTGGATGCGCAGATCGGCGTCCAGGATCATCACGCCGTCCGCGCTGTGCTGGATGATCGCGTCGAGCTGCTGCTTTTCTTCGCTGAGCTGTTGATAAAGCTGGGCGTTGCGCACCGCAATGGCTGCCTGATCGGCGAAGCTGGTCAGTACCGCCCGATCATTCGCCGTAAACGCGGCGGTACCGCTGCGAAACAGGTAGATCAGGCCCAGCAGCCGCTCCTCGAACACCAGCGGTAAGGCGATCACCTGATGGAGCGGCAACAGAATGGCCCGCGCCACCATGTCCAGCCGCAGCTGCAAGTCGGGAAAGATGAAGTGATCGGTGCGCAGCGGGACATCGGTGAGCAGTGGCGCGAAACGGGGCAACAGCGCGGAGGGTATGTTGTAACTGGCATGGATCGTCAGCGCGCTCGACTGGCCACGACGGAGCGCGATCAGCCCGGCTTCGGCCCGCACGATCTCGGCCGCGTTGGTCAGGATCAAGCGCAGGAGCGATGGCAGGTCCAGCCGCGACGTCATCGCCCGACTGATCTGCAACAGATATTCGCGTTGGCGCAACTGATAGCTGATCATAGGGCCCTCATCAGGATAATAGCAGAAAGCTGCAACAAAAACAAATGGGGCACAAAACGTCACAACAATGCCGAACCGGAATTGCGGCCAACCCTTCAGGCCCTCTCGCAACTCAAGGGTTTGCGTCCACATTGCCCTGTGCTATAATTGCGTCAGCCTCAGACAGCGAAAGGCGATCCTATGATTTCAGCCAACCGTGTGCGCAGACTCATCGGAAACGTACTGATCTTTCTCGGCCTGATTGCGTTCCTGGCCGGATGCTCCATCTTCGTGCAGCAACAGGTGGCCGGCCAGCAGCTGCGTGCCGAACTGCAGGCGGCGGAGACGGCTACGCCGGTCCCGGCCGAGCCATCTATCACGCCGTCACCCACCGCGACCGCAGCGGCTAGCGCGACCGCCGCGCCCGCCAGTCCCACGCCTGCGCCGACTGCCACGGCGTTGCCGGTCCCGCCGATCACCGCCACACCCGATCTGCCCGCGCGCATCGTGATTCCCGATCTCAAGCTCGACGGGCAGGTGGTCGAAATGGGCTGGACGATCGTCACCACCGCCGCCGGCCCGCGCTCCGAATGGGTGATTCCCAAAAACGCGGCCGGTCATCACATCAACAGCGCGGCGCTGAACGAGGTGGGCAATGTCGTCATCTCGGGCCACAACAACATCGAGGGCAAGGTGTTCGAGGCGATCAGCCTGGCCTGGGACGAGCGCAACAAGATCGTAGTGGATGCGTTCACCGATCGCTCCGACATCCTCAAGGGGCGGAAGATCCAGATCTACGGCACCACCGGCACGGTGTATGTATACGCGATCACCGATTTCATCCGGCTGAAGGACTCGGGGGTGTCGCTGGAACAGCGGCTGCAAAATGCCCGCTACATGGATCCCAGCCCGGAGCCGATTTTGACCCTGGTCACGTGTTGGCCGCCGTGGAGCAACACCCATCGCCTGATCGTGCGCGCCCGGCCCGTGCAGCCGTGAGCGCCGCGCCTGAGCAGCCAGCGGCCGGCCCACGGCGCGCCAGGGGCCGTTTCTGGTTCGGCACCTGGCTGCAGATCTGGTTGGGCGCAGTGGTGGCCGTAGTCACCGTCTATCTGGCGGCGCGCTCGGTGGACTTTGTGCAGCTCATCCAGGTGCTGCAGACGGTACGACTGCCGTTTGTGGCGATAGCCCTGGTCACGGCCACGGGCACCCATGTCCTGAAGGCGCTTCGTTGGCGCGCGCTGTTTCATGATCGCCAGGTGCCGCTGAACCTTGTGCAATTGAGCAGCCTGATCGTCATCGGGCAGGCGGTGAACTTTTACGTTCCGGCTCGGGTCGGCGAACTGGCACGCGCTTATCTGACCGGCGAGGAGGCCGGCATCAGCAAGCTGTACGCGCTCGGCACGATCGCCGCCGAGAAGTTGATAGACATCATCGTGCTGGCGCTGCTGATCGCGGCCATGCTGCCGTTTCTGGCGTTGCCCGACTGGCTGGCGGGCCGGGTGGGACCGCTGTTCCTGACCGCGCTGGCGGTGGTCATCGGCCTGGCCGTGCTGCTCGGCGGCCGGCGCGGGCTGATGCGCCTGGCCGACTGGGGATTGCGTTGGTTGCCTTCTGCCTGGCGCGAGCGGTGGCTGGTGCGCCTCAGCGCCGGGCTGGATGGCCTGAACGCGCTGGGCTCGCGACGAGCAGCGATGGCGGTGTGGGGTTGGACGGCGGTGTTTTGGACGGTTGCGGCGTTCACGAACTACGTCATGTTGCTGGCGTTTGACCTGCCGCCTGCGCCGCTGATCGCCTTTTTCCTGTTGGCGGTGCTGCAGGCCGGTGTGGCAGTGCCTTCGACCCCCGGCAAGATTGGGGTGTTTCATTATCTGTGCGTGCTCGGCCTGTCGGTGTTTCATGTGCCGGCGACGATCGGGCTGGCCTATGGGCTCGTCTTGCATGTGCTCGTGGTCGGCGGCGTGAGCATATGGGCTGCAATCGCTTTGTGGCGTCGAAGCTGGAATCTGCGCCGACTGGCCGAAGCCTCTCAGACCCGATCGAACGGGTTTTGAACAGAAGGGTACTATCATGATGCGCTTTCTTCGCCTGGTAGGCTATCTCCTGACGGCAGCCGTCGTCCTCGCCGCGCTGGCCGGCAAGCCGCAGGCGTGGGCCTCGTCCGATTCCGTGTATCCCAGCCAGACGGTGCCGACCCGGACGCCGAAGCCGCCGCCCACCATTCCGCCGACCGAGGGGCCGCGTCCGTCCGATACACCGCGACCGCCCGACACGCGGCTGCCCACCCTCACGCCGACCGCGACGCGCCGGAGTGTGGCGGTCACACCGACGTCTACTGCCACGCTCGCGCCGGCGGCCGTGAGTCTGTCGTTGATCGCGTACCCGATCCAGGTCTGGTCGGGTGTGACGGTGGTGTACACGCTAACGGTGTCCAACCGGTCGGCGGCCGCGCTGCGCGATATGGCCCTGCTCGTCTCCTTGCCGGTTGAACTGGAGCCTGGCGTTGTGCTTTCGCCGCCTGGTGCCCGCTGGCAGGGTGCCACCCTGCGGATAGCGCTGGCCGAGCTGGCTGCCGGTGCCCAGACAACGGCGGTATTTGCGGCTGCCGTCGCTGCAGACGTGCCGGCCGGGCAAGTGATCGCCGTTCAGGCGCGCGTCGAGGCTGCGGGCCTGGCACCGGTGCATGCGACAGCCCTCATCGCCATGCCCCCTGCAGAGCTGCCGGCCGTCGGGAGAGGCGCCGGCCTGGCCCGCTGACGGTTCCATGCGGCAGACAGTTCTGTCCTGGCTCCGCACGGCGTGGCCGGCCCTGGTCGCGGGTCTGGGGGCCGTGGCGCTTTACGCGCGTACGGCCGCGGCCGGCCTCACCTGGGCACATCACGGCGCAGACGGCGGCGACTTCCTGGCGGCCGCCCTGACTCGCGGTGTGCCGCATCCTCCGGGCTATCCGACCTATCTGTTGCTCCTCTCGGCGGCCGTGCGTTTGTGGCCCCAGGCGCCGGCGCGCGCGGGCAACCTCTTCTCCGCGGTGGCTGCTGCGCTCGCCGTCGCGCTGTTGACCGATCTCGTCCGGCATACGTTGCGCGATGTTCCCGAAGGCGTTCGAACCCTGGCTGCATTGGCGGCCGGGCTTGCCTGGGCGACATCGCCCGGCCTCTGGAGCCAGGCCACGATCACCGAAGTGTATGCGCTCACTGCGCTGGCCGTCGTCCTCGTCCTGTGGCTGGCCAGCCGCGGCAGTCGGCCGGGCCGGCGCTGGCCGATCGCCATCGGCCTGGTTATCGGCCTGGGTCTGGGCGTCCACCTGACGATGGCCTTGCTCCTGCCGGGATTGATCGTCTGGTTTTGGCGACGCTGGACATGGCGGGCATGGATGACGGCCATGGTCGCTGCGTTGGCGGGCACGACGGTCTACCTCTATTTGCCGTGGGTGGCTCGACACGGGCCACCGGTCAATTGGGGCGATCCGAGCACGCCGGCCGGCTTCTGGTGGCTCGTTTCGGCCTCGATCTACCGGCCGCTGGTCTTCGGTCTGCCGTTGGCCGATCTGCCGCATCGGCTGGCCGCCTGGGCCGGTGAGGCCGGTCGTCAGCTCGGCGCGGGACCGTGGGGCCTGCTCCTGGTCCTGGTCGGCCTGTGGCGGCCGGAACAGGAAGCCCGTCGTTGGTGGGGGGCGACTGCGCTCGTGGCTGCGGCCTACATCGCCTACAGCATCGGCTACAATGCGGCTGATTCCCGGCTATATCTCATTCCGGCCTGGGCGGTGACCTGTATCTGGCTGGGCCGGGGGATCGCCTGGGTGGCGCAGCAGACGACCGCATGGCGGCCGGCGAGTCGCGCGCGCAGCGCTATGGCCATAGCGCTGCTGTCGGCCGTCCTTTTTCCGACCGCAGCGCTCGGTCGCTGGTGGGCCGAGATGGATTTGAGCCAGGATCGCGGCGCCGAGGATTTCCTGGCCACCGTCTGGCAAGAGGCTGCGCCGGCTGCAGTGATCCTGGTCGGCGGCGATCAGGCGACCTTTGCGCTGTGGTATGGCCGCTACGGACTGGGCCAACGGTCCGATCTGACGCCGATCAACGTGCATTTGTACGATTTTCCGTGGTATCAGGCTGCGCTGCGGCGGCATCATCCGGAGCTGGCGGACTTGATGGTCGGCGAAACATGGCTCCCGGTCGAGGAATTCGTGGTCGAGGCCGCGCGCCGCAGGCCGCTCTATCGGGCGGATGCGCTGGCCGGCTTCGAGACCGGCCTCCGCGAGGAGGGGGCGGGTGAGCTGGTGCGACTGTCCGTGCCGTAGGGTGATATTATCGGGGCACAGTTTGACCGTTTGCATCCTGCTGCGCCGCCGAACCGCTTCAATACAAAAACAGATGAAATCCAGACGCCTGCTTCTCGCTTTCCTCCTCATACTCGTACTGATCATCGCCTGGCTCGGCTGGACGGGCTATCGCGCAGCCGTGCAGGCCCGGCTTGTGCTGGCCGATCTGCGCGGGCTGCAGGCCCTGGCCGCGCAGCCGCAACTGAATACGTTGCCCGCGCTGCGCCAGAACCTCGCCGGGCTCGAGGCCCATCTGCAGGGCGTGCAGGCTGCAGGCCGGCCGTTTTTGTGGCTGGCACCCCGCCTGGGCTGGATACCCGAATTCGGCCCCACGCTCCGCGACGCGCCGCAATTGCTGGAGATGGCGCTTGAGCTGGCCGGGGGCGGCCGTATGGCGCTCGATGCGCTGCTGCCCGTCACCGATCTGCTGGCGCAGGGCGGCCAGGCCGACCCGCTCGGTCGGGCGCTGCCTGCGCTCGTTGCGGCTGGACCCCAGCTCGCCGCAGCCGACGCGCGGCTGGCTCGCGCCGAGGCGTTGCGCGGTCAGGTGCAGGGGCCGCTGCATCCCCGGCTGGCACCTCAGATCGAGCGCCTGGATCAATTCCTGCCGCTCCTCCGGGTGGCGTTGCAGGCTGCCCAGGTCGCCCCGGCGTTGCTGGGCATGGATGGCCCGCGCACCTATCTGATCCTGGCCCAGAACAACGAGGAGTTGCGCGCCACCGGCGGCTTCATCAGCGGGGCTGGCCACGCCCGGCTGGAGCGTGGCCGCATCGCCGAGATCAGGCTGAGCGATAGCTATGCTGTGGACAACTTCGCCCAGCCGCATCCCGAGCCGCCCGCCGCGCTGCGCGAGCACATGGGCGCCGACCTGCTGGTGCTACGCGATAGCAACTGGTCGCCCGATTTCCCCAGCAGCGCCCTGGTCGCGCAGGCGCTCTACGCGCAGGATCAGGGGATTGCCACCGATGGCGTCATTGCGCTCGACATGGAGGCGGTCCGCCTGCTGGTCGCCGCGCTCGGACCGTTGACCGTGCCCGGCCGACCCGCCCCAATTACGGGTGACAATGTGATCGCCGAGATCAAGCGAGCCTGGGAAGCGCCGACCGCCAGCCAGGACACGGTCGAAAAGCCGACCGCCGACTGGTTTCGCAAGCGCAAGGATTTCATGAGCGAGATCGCGGCTGCTGCGCTCGCGCGGGTACAGGAAGGTGGCCGCCTCGACCCTGTGGCGCTGGGCAAGGCCGTGCTGGCCATGCTCGATGGTCGCCACCTTCAGATCGCAGTGGCCGACCCGACAGTATCTGCCCTGCTGCGCCGACAGGGCTGGGATGGCGCGCTGACGCCGCCGCAGGGCGATTTTCTGGCCGTGATTGACACCAACGTCGGCTTCAACAAAGCCAACGCGTCGGTCAAACAACAGATCGGCTATCGCGTCGTGCCCGAGGGCGACCGGTTGACCGCCACCTTGATCCTGACCTACACGCACGCCGCGCCGGCGCTGCCGGCCAATGTCGCGTGCGACCGCACCTTGAGATACGGCGACTCGTATCAGGCGCTGGCCGAGCGGTGCTACTGGGACTACCTGCGGGTCTACGTGCCCCTGGGCAGCGAGCTGCTGGCGGCCGACGGGCTGCGCCAGAGCAAGACTGAGCGCGGGGAGAACGGCTCGAGCCTGTTCAGTGGCGATTTCGTCTTGCGGCCCGGCAGCCGGGCGATTATCACTCTGCGCTACCGGCTTCCGGAGACGGTGTCGGCGAGGCCGTACACGCTGGTCGTCCGTAAGCAAGCCGGCACGCTGACCGCTCCGCTGGCGGTGCAGGCCGGGCCATGCACCTGGCGCACCGACCTGAGCCGGGATCGGTCGTTTACGTGCACGTCTTTGCCGTAAATCGTTTCAGTTGTCCATGCACCGGCCGGCGCACAACGTGCCTTGGAAACGAGCCTGTGCTGGCGACGATTATCAGGTTAGGGCAGTCGGTCTCGACCGACTTTCACCTGCCTGAGCCGGGCGTTTGAACGCCCGGCGGCGTGCGGTGGCACGATTTTCAGGTTAGGAGGTTTGATCGTGAGGATCGAAAGAGCTACCGGAGTCACAGATGAGCTAGTGGCGGCCTTCGACCGGCTCATTCCGCAGCTGTCATCGTCCAATCCGCCGCCCACCCGCGACGAGCTGCGCGAGATCATCGCGTCGCCGGCGACTGTTCTCTTCATCGCCCGCGACCCGGACCGGGACAACGCGATCGTCGGCGCGCTGACGCTGGCGCTCTTCCGTATTCCTACCGGCCTGCGCGCCTGGATCGAGGACGTGATCGTGGATGCGGCCAGCCGGGGCAAGGGGATCGGCGAAGCCTTGTGTCGCGCCGCGCTCGATCATGCACGAGCAGTGGGCGCCACGACCGTAGACCTGACCTCGCGGCCATCGCGCGAAGCTGCCAACCGTCTGTATCAGCGCCTGGGCTTCGAGCGCCGCGAGACCAACGTGTATCGCTACAGGCTGCTTTGAGAATGGGCCATGTACCGCGGGATTCATCCCGCCCCGGCCCGCTGCGCGGGCGGCATGAACGGTTAACTCGGGACGCGATCGCGCAGCAGTCGTGCTGAATTGCCCAGAATGCCTAGATCGGGCAACGACTGTGCGGCAGCCGCCAGGACGGGCGGCAAAAGGCCCAGGGCGGCGAGTGAGAGGCCGACGACGTTGTAGAGGACAGCGAACGCCAGGTTGATTCTTACGACGCGCATCGTGCGCCGGGCTGTGCGCAAGAGCAAGGGCACCAGCATCCAATCATCGCGCATCAGCGCCACAGGCGCGGCCTCGACTGCAATATCGGAGCCACTGGTGGCCATGGCGATGCCGACATCGGCCTGAGCCAGCGCCGGCGCATCGTTGATGCCGTCTCCGATCATCATGACGATGTGACCGGCCGCCTGGTATTCTCGCACGATGCGGATTTTGTCTTCCGGCAACAGGCTGGCCCGATACGGGATCGCGAGTGCTGTGGCAATCGTGGCGGCGGCCTGCTCATGATCGCCTGTGAGCAGCTCGACATGGCGTACGCCGAGGTCGCGCAGCGCAGCTACGGCAGCCGGTGCGTCTTCGCGCAGAGTATCGGCCATAGCGATCACGCCCAGCAGGTCGCCATCGGCTGCCACAAAAAGCAGCGTCTTGCCGACGCGTGCTAACGCAGCCAGTGTCTCGGCAAAGGCACTTTCCGGGGATCCGGCCGGCTCGATCCCGTCGAGATTGGCCGCGCCAGCTTGAGGGACGGCGCGAATCGGCTGCTTCTCCTCTGCCAGACCGGCCAACCGCCGATTTCCCACCGTCACCCGCCGGCCATCCACCGTCGCCCGCACGCCCAGCCCCGGCAATACCTCGAAGTCGAGCGGATCGGCCAGGGTTAGATTGCCTGCTCGCGCTGCTGCGCGGATCGCCTCGGCCAGCGGATGCTCGGAGTAGCGTTCGGCCGAAGCCGCCAGCCGCAGGATGATGGACCGGGGGTCGTGGCACGACATATCTGGATCGTCTGTTGGCCAATGGCGGCCCGGCGCGGGGATCACGTCAGTCACCTGTGGTTTGCCCAGGGTCACCGTGCCGGTTTTGTCTATCAGTGCCACATCGGCACGGGCCAGGAGCTCCAGATAGCGGCCGCCTTTGACCAGCAGGCCACGGCGGGCACCCGCAGCGATGGACGCCAGCATGGCGATGGGGGTGGCGAGGGCGAAGGAGCAGGAACAGGCGACGACCAATACCGCCGCGGTCGCCAATGGATCGCCGCGCAGCAGGAAAGTGAGGCCGGCCAGGCCGGCGACGACCGGCAGATACCAGGCAGCCAGGCGATCAGCCGCGCGCTGCACATGCGCTCGCTGCGCTTCGGCCTCTTCGACCAGTCGAATGACCCTGCCGAAGGTCGTCGCCGGACCGACTCGTGCGGCGCGAATACGCAGGTGGCCCAGGCGCACAAAGGTCGCCGCGTACACATAAGCGCCTGGCCCCGCCTCGACCGGCAACCCTTCACCGGTGATGGCCGCCTGATCCACCGTCGCCTCTCCACTGACGACCTCGCCGTCCACCGGAATCTGTTCGCCGGGGCGCACGATCACCAGATCGTCCGGTTGTACTGCTGCGATCGGTGTCTCCACCTCGCGGCCATCTCGCTCGATGCGTGCCGTCTGGGGAGCCAGGGCCGATAGGTCCCTGATCGCGCGCCGGGCGCGGTCTGTGGTAAAGCGTTCGACATAGTCGCCGACGCGCATGAAGCCGACTACCAGGAGAGCCGTGACCCACTGGCCGACCGCCAGAGCCGCGAGGACGCCCAGAGTCATCAGGGTGTGCGCGATGATCTGGCCGCGAAGGGCAGCGCGCGCTACGTTGCGGAAGACGGGGAGCCCGGCGGCAAGCACCGCGATCAGGCCCACGGGCAGCGGAAAAGCCGCGTTGATGGACGCGAAAACATCGAGGCCTTCGCCAACAATGACGGCCAGGAGCACGGCGACGAATAAGCCGGCCAGCATGATGTCCGTCCGACGCCCGAAGTCGGACCGAAACGCTGCGTCGGGAGCGGGCATCTCAGGGGCAGAATAGCCGACAGCCGCAACGGCCCGGCGGATTGCGGACACGTCAACTCGACTCGGGTCCAGACGTACGGTCGCCTTTTCGGCGGCCAGAAAGACCTCTACCGAGGCCACGCCCGGCAGCCCGGCGATGGCGTGTCGGACATGCTCGGTGCATTCGGGGCAATCCATGCCCCGGATCGGCATTTCTACCGTGACGAGCTCGCTCATGTCGTGGTCATCTTGAGTGTGCCTGCGCGGGACACACGCGCAGGACGATCAGGCTGGCGAAAGCCATGATCGCGCTGGCGACGAAGAGAATGCTGTATGCGTCCATCCCGTGGCGTGCCGCCGGGCCGAAGCTGTCCGCCACGCTCTGCAGGATGCGGCCGGCCAGGATGGCGCCGGTTGCGCCGGTGATGCCGGCCCAGGCATAGAACGCGGCCATGTAGTGGGACGTACCCTCGCGCGGCACGACATCCATGAAGAAGAAGCGTCCTGAGCCAATGGTCCATGCCGGCTGGCAGGCACCGGTGAGGAAGGCCGCTGCGAGCGCCGCCCCGAAGGTCCACGGGCTGCTGGCTGGCGTGGCCAGCCAGAGCAGGGGCAGCGCGCTGGCTGCAATGACGCCGGCCAGCATCACGGGTTTGCTTCCGAAGCGATCGGCCGTCCATCCCCATACATAGCTGAACAGTAGCCCGCCGATCAGCCCGGCGCCCTGCAGAGAGATCACATTGGCCTGCGGTAGGCCCAGCCGTTCGTGGGCGAAAAGTGCCAGAAACGAGTTCAGCGGCACCACCGCCAGGGTCATCAGCCCCAGACCGACCAGGAAGGCGGCCAGCGGCAGGAGCAGTTCGTCGGCCCCCGGCCAGCGCCAGCCCAGGGCCAGGTGGAGCCCCAGCAAAGCCAGCCCGGCGGCCAGCCCCGGCCAGAGACCGGCCAGCGTGGCCGCCCCGGTCCGCCCCATCTGGACCGCCAGCAGCCCGACGGCCGTTGTCGCCAGGGCCA
>FWWL01009142.1_pt1 | contig 12235 bp, 14 predicted proteins | sample 2228331 | NCBI WGS metagenome assembly FWWL01 (sample SAMEA103939775, study PRJEB20133) | metagenome | reverse complement strand
GTAAAAAAAATAGTAAGAAATGATAAGAGGGCACGTTTTTATTGTAAATGAGAAAACACTACCAATACATTTGGAATATCAATTTGTGGGTGTTAGTTCTGGAGAAAGAGACACAAATATAGCCTTACTTGCGGATATGTTTCGTGTAAAGAAGGATGATTTTATATTTTTTTATATTGAAGGTAAAGATACAAAGAAAGGGAGGTTCTTTGGGATTTTTAAAGCCTCGGATAATATAGTATATAACATTACTGGTTCAAGGGCCTTAAGTCCAAACTTGTCTGTAAAACTTATTTATAGAAAAAAAATTATACCATACAAGGTCTATCAAAAGGGTGTACTGGAATGGGTAGCATTAGATAAACTTCCAACCTATGCAAAAGAATTGCTCTGGACCTTAATTTATAGAAAGATGAAAGAGAAAAGAGGCAACACAATGCTATTTCCTTGGGAGGCAGAGAGGTTGATTACTCTTATAAAAAATGAGAATGATGGAAACCAATTCAAATTACTTTTGATAATGTTAAAAATTCAGAAACACATTTTCAAGCGTTTATTTTGCAGAATTTAAATTTAGAAAATAATACTTTTCTCCCACAAATTTTTGGTAAAAATATAGTCTGGATAGGAAACGAAGTTTTTGCGGGTTCTGGAATGCAAAAGATAGATATTTTTACAATAGAAAAACTGGATGAAACAGAATACCTTTACAGAATAATAGAACTTAAACATCCAAAATCTGGAATAGGTGTAAATTTTGCCCCTCAGCAATTAGAATATTATATAAATTGGGCAAGAGAAGATATTGGTGGGCACATTATTGGTGGTGGAAAATTTAATATAAAACCAGTTCTTTTTTCTTTTACAAAGCAATTTAATTCTATTCCAGATTCTGTTATAGAACAAATAGGGTTATTAAATAAAATCTCTATTTCCCCAGAGATCTGGGAGATGGATTATATGGGAAATATAAATAAACTTTTATAGAATACTACCTGAAATATTTTCCATATAAGTTCCCTAATTTAAGAGGGGCCTCAATTTACCACTTCCGTTTGAAAGGATTTTTCTATCCCTCATAAAAATAGATGCATATTTAAGGTTGTTAAGTCTAACTATAGGATAGAATTTGATGGAGCATACATGTCCAGTAATTTGTGTGAGAGGTAGTAGAAAGACAATCTTAATATGCTACCCCTTGTGCTTTAAAATTGTTGAGCTTGATAAAAAAATTGACAATTGAAGAAATTTATTCAAACTTCAATGTATTTCAAAAACTCTCTAACGCTGAATTTATACTATCCCCCTATTTCCAGATACCACTTTATGATATATTAAAGGATGAATTGTGTGAATTTTATGGTTTTTTTCATAATGGTGATCTTTTAGGTATTTGCACACTTGTTTTGGAAAATGACTATTATAAGTTTCCAACATTTGAAGGTATAAATCCATATCAGGACTTTATAGTTGACAATAGATTTAGGAAAGAGTTCATAACTAACATTCTCAAAGATAAGAAGTTCTTGCTAGAACCCATTTTGGAGGATAGTCCAAGCATTAAGATATTGACTGAACAGCTAAATGCACTAAAGGAATCCCTTTCAGAAGTATTTTATTTAGAACTACCAAAAACACTCGATGAAATGATTTATAAATCAAAAAAACACGATGAAATAGTTAAGATACTAAAAAAGCATTCAAAGATACACAATTTTAGCATTGTTCAGAATTTTGACTTTTATGAACTTATCTTAAAAACAAAGATGTACTTATTACCACAAAAACTTCAAATTTTTGTATCAGATTTAATTTCAATTTGTAAAACAAATGGATTTTTAAAACTATTTACTATTGACAACGAATTTTACTATATTGTATTCGTCTATCAGCAAAGGGCTTATCTATGGCATTACTACGTAGAAGATGAAACACTTAAAGTTTATGGTTTTTTGAAGGTTTTGGAACACTTGATTTTAGAAAATATAAAAGTATTATTCATATCTGCAGAAAAGCTAAATTTAAACTTTCCGATTAAGCAAAAGAGGACATATAGAGTTTATAGATTATGAAGGTTCTTATAACAGGTGGTGCTGGATTTATGGGAAGCTTTGCAGTTAGACATTTACTAAATGAAGGCTTCGATGTTACTGTTATCGATAAACTTGACTATTCAGGAGATTTAAGGAGATTAGAAGATGTTCTAAATAAAATTGATTTTTTTAGGTTAGATTTGTTAGATTTTGAAAAATTAAAGAAAATTGTATTAGACAAAAAGCCTAATATAGTGATTCATTTTGCAAGTCAAACTCATGTTGACAGGAGCATCATATTCCCAAGAGAATTTATCGAAAACAATATAATTGGAACATTTAACCTTCTTGAAGTTTTGAGAGAAATAAGGATTGATAAATTTATTCACATTTCAACGGATGAGGTTTATGGTGAAATTATAGAAGGTAGCTTCTTTGAGCATAGTCCATTATTACCAAATTCACCTTATGCATTTTCAAAAGCAAGTTCTGATTTACTAGTAAGGGTTTATTACAAAACTTATAAAGTTCCTTCCATTATTCTAAGACCTACTAATAACTATGGACCATCACAATATCCTGAAAAGTTAATTCCACTTACAATCCTAAAAGCTATAAATAATAAGAAAATCCCTATCTATGGAAATGGTAAACAAAGAAGAATATGGCTCTTTGTTGAAGATTTTTGCAAGGCATTAAAAATTGTAATTGATAAGGGTAAAGTTGGTGAAATTTATAACGTTAGCTCAGATGAGGAATATGAAAATTTACAAGTTGTAAAGAAAATTTTAATCTATCTTAATAAACCATTTGATCTAATTGAGTTTGTTGCTGATAGACCTTCGCATGATTTCAGATATTCTTTGAACTACGATAAAATCAGAGAATTAGGTTATTTACCAAGCTATAAACTTGATGAAGGTCTTAGAATAACAATTGACTGGTACTTGAAAAATACAAACTGGCTTAATGAAAAATATAATTTTATAAATGATTTTGTTAAGAAGCTTATTGACAGTTATAAAAAAGTTCAGGGTAGTTAACTAACATTTTGGATTTCATCTATTATGTCTTTAAGTGAAGTGCTTGATAAGAATTCATAAAATTGCTGATTCATTTTTTTCCAAAAACTTTTCATAAGACATTTTGAAACGAAACTACAATTACTATCGGATTCTACACACTTTACTATACCAAACTTGCCTTCGAGTGTTTCAATAATATCCAAAATTTTTATCTCTTCTGGCTTTCTCTTCAAATAATAACCACCTGTTGGACCTCTCTTACCTTCTACAAAACCTGCATCTTTAAGTTCAATCATAACCTTTTCCAGAAAAGGCTCTGGTATTAGTTCTATATGTGATAGCTCTTTGGTAGTTAATGATCCATTAAGATATAATCTTATTAGAGCTCTAATACCATATTCAACTTTATTTGTAAGCTTCAGCACACTAAAATTTTAAAGCATGGTCATGATACTAAATTCTTAATTTTTTATCCTTTAAAATTTGGTATGTTCACATTAATACTTATAACACAAGCACCAACAGATGCAGCTAACGGAACTTGGCTAAAAATAAGAGGTTCTCAAAGAAGCACAGGTATCCAACTTCTAAGGGGAAATTTTGGAAATGGTCCAACAGGCTTTACACTTAGGTGGTATCATGACTTTTCATTTAGCTCAACAGATACATATAAATGTTCTAATACAAATCCTGACTCCCTGGAATGTGGATGTGAGGCAGAACCTGCTATATATGATGTTAATGCTGATGGTATAAATGATATTATATTCACTTGGGCAGATTCGGTACCATCTCACACTGCTTCCGTAAAAGTTTTAAATGGATCAAATGGTAATGTAATATGGGACTTTGCACCTGCTAATTTTGGCTCACACCAGGGACCTGCTATTGGTGATGTAAATGCTTTAAATCCTGGTTCTGAGATAGTAGTTTTACAGCATAAACAAAATAGACTTCATATCTTAAGATTAAATGGAACTGAAATATGCAACATGAGTTTATCAAATGCAGCACTATACTCATCACCTATCATTATACCTGATATAAACGGCGATGGAAGACCCGATATTGTATTCACATATGCAGAAGCTCCAAATATAAACTGTTTTAGTCTACTTGGTTGTTTAGTTATTAGGGCAGTTAGTGGAACATGTGGTTCCATATGGATTAGAAGAATAACTTTATCACCTCCAGATGCATTTATGCCTCCATTAGCAACTGTAACATATGGAAATGCTGGAAATAATGGAAACAGAATATATGCACTAGCAAATACAGGTTTATTAGTTGCTATAAATCCAACAAATGGCAATGTTTTTTGGCAATTAAGCCTAGGTCCTACAGGTGGGGGTTATTGGAGCACACCTGCTATTGCAGATTTTAGAGGACCAGCGGGTAATGGTGATGAGATTATGGTAACACAATATGAAGGTTATATTCATCTTATAAGGGATAATGGAACATCTGCAAGTATTATTTGGACCGATACACTCGGAGGAAGCCCTCCATATAATGTAAATACATCTGTTGCGACTTGGGATATAGACAATGATGGATGTGATGATTATGTTTTTGGTTATTCTCAGTTTTCATTACTACCAAGAGCAACTGCAAGGAAAGGAAATAATAAGCAGGTTATATGGGATATACAACTTCCTGATGCACTAGGAGCAATTCCTTCATATCACGGTGGAGCTCCAAGAATAGCGGATTTAGTTCCATCAAATCCGGGAATGGAGGCAGTTATAGCAACAGGTTATACACCAACTGAGAATTCCCTGTATTCAATAGATTTAGATAATGGTAATATCATTTGGAGATTTAAAGCAAGTGATTATATACCAAATGGTGCCACATTTGAAGGTGGAGCTATTGCGGATATTGATGGAGATGGATGTGCTGAGATTATAAATGTTCCATCATTTAATAATAATGCAAGGGTTGTTGTATTGGATGATCCTTCAAATAGTAGTAATTGTGGAACAATAACTTATTTTAAGCCAAGCTGTTCCTTGACACCTGTTGATTATGATGAAGTTAAAGGTGATTTGGATGTAAGGATTGTTGTAGAAAAAGGTAGATTTGTTGTTAAACTTAGTGAGCCTTCAAGTATAGAAGTTATGGAAGTAAGTGGAAGAGTATTGAGAACATATAATAGTGTTAAGGAGATATCAATGAATGTTAAGCCTGGTATTTATATATTAAAGCTTGAAAACAAGTCATATAAGATAGTAGTTAATTAAAAGGTAGGGGCGTATCGTAATACGCCTCTTACTATTCAAAAAATCTATTGGCGATGGGATATCTTCTATCTCTATAAAAAGCTCTCCTTGTTATTTTTGGACCAATTGGAGCTTGCCTTCTTTTGAATTCATTCTTTCTTATCATATTCAATACATTTCCAATATATTCACTGTTCTTTATTTCGCTTATGATTTGCTCTTTTGGAAAATCCTCTTCAACAGCCATCTTTATGATCTTATCAAGCACCTCATATGAGCCAATTTCATCTTCATCGTATTGATTTTCTCTAAGCTCTGCTGATGGTCTTTTGATAAAAATCCTTTCAGGTATTACATTATCCTTTTTATTTCTCCATCTTGCAATTTTATAAATCCAGGTTTTATAAACATCTTTCAATGGTGCATATGCTCCTACCATATCTCCATATAATGTAGCATAACCAACAGCATATTCACTTTTATTTCCCGTTGTAATAACAAGTGCTTTAAATTTATTTGAAAGTGCCATCAATATATTGCCTCTTATTCTTGATTGTAAGTTTTCTTCCGTTGTATCAGGACCATAATTTTTGAATACAGGTTTTAGTTCTTTTAGATAGCTTTCAAATATTTCATCTATGCTAAATTCCAAAAGTTGAATATTTAGATTTTTTGAAAGGAGCTTTGCATCTTCATAGCTTTCAGATTTGTTATATTTACTACCCATCCAAACACCTATAACATTCTCATTGCCAAATGTATCTACACAAAGAACACTTGTTAGTGCAGAATCAATACCTCCCGATATTCCAACAATAACCTTATTAAATCCACTTTTAATCACATAATCCCTGAGTCCTAATAGAATTGCTCTATAAACTTCTTCCTCAAAGCACAAATTTTCATTCAAAAATCCCTTAAATTCAAAACCATTTTTAAGCTCCTTTTTGATAAAAATTTCTTCAACATTTATATTTATTTTATGGTCATTTAATCTGTTCTCATGTGCTTTCGCCTTAATAGACCATTCCCTTGGAACATCAACTACGAGCAAATCTTCTTCAAACGCTTTTCCCCTCACAACAACTCTCATATCATTTACTAAAAAGCTCCTTCCATCAAATACCAAATCATCCTCTCCTCCTACTAAATTAACATATAAAATTGGTGTTAAATTATCTATATTTCTTGAAATGATTAAACTTTCTCTCTCCTCTTGCTTTCCTACAAAATAAGGAGAACCATTTATAACAATCCCAAGATCAATTCCATTTAAAGCATATAATCTCATTGGTCCATCAGGATGCCAAATATCCTGGCAAATTACAACTCCAACTTTATATCCATTTATATTCAAAAATTTATATTCATTACCCTCCCTAAAAACGCGCTTTTCATCAAATGTTAAGTAATTTGGAATATGAAATTTTTCAATTGTATCAATTAAATTACCATTATACAAAATAGCTGCACTATTATAAACAAATCCATTCTTTTCATTTACAAATCCAACTATTACAATCTCATCCCTTACAAAGCTTGCAATTTCATAAATACTCTCAATACTCTTTTTTATAAAGCTTGGTCTTATAGCTAAATCTTCAATTAAATAACCCGTTAGTGATAGCTCTGGAAATACAACTAAATCGCTATTAAAATCCCTTGCTTTTTGGATGTATTCTAAAATTTTTTTCTTATTATATTCAAAATCTCCGACAATGGGATTTATTTGACAAATTGCAACTCTTAAATTCATTTTAATTTACTTTTAGAACTTTAACTTGCAATTTCCCTACTACACCCATAATTTCTGCTTGCTTATCTATTGAGCCCCTTTGAAGCATTAGATGACCTACACTTGCAGGAAACTGACCAAATGTAGGATCAATCCATATCCACTTACCATTTATATATGAGGCATTCCAAGCATGATAATAATATCTTCCATCCTGATAAATTAAACCTACTACTATATCAGTTGGAATACCTGCTGCTCTTGCAAGCGCTGCATATAAAATTGAATGCTCATTACAATCACCATAACCCATATCTAATACTTCAATAGCATTTGGAACACTAACAGTTGGTTTCTTTTGTAAGTTTGTATACACCCAATACATAGTAGCTCTTGCCTTTTCTAAGTTAGATTTTTTATCCTTTATAATTTCATTTGCTAATTTTTCAATTCTTGGATTATCAGATTGTGCAAATTCATCAGGTTCTAAATATACTTTGATACTATCTGGAATAATTGTATCTGTCTCCTTTATATCATTTAAATTTTGTTTTCTAATCTCAATTTTAGCACTTGAATTATTCTTCTCAACAAGCCTTTGAGCACCAAAGTCCAAAATGAGATTACCTCTTAGACTATCAAGTTGTAAAACAATTAGACTATCTTTTTGATCATCAAAATTACCTTCTGGTTTTATTGCAAACATCAAAAGAACATCCAATTTTTCATTTTCCATCTTAATAGCTTTCTCCATTGGCTCACTAATTAATGTAATATCAAATGGGGATTCAACTTTTATTATCTTATTGTCCAAAATATAAACCTTTGTTTGTGCACCAAACATATCAGTTCTATAAACCTTTGACTTTACAATTTTTTCATTATATTCAGTTTCTAAAAATCCTAAATTTTCACTCTTCGCACTACCCAAAACGAAATTTGTGGGATCATAAACATCCATTTCTCTTGGAGGCTCTTTACCTAGTAAAATTAGTGCCCACCAACTTTGAGGAAGGAAAAATTCATGTTTTAATTGATATTCTCGCTTAGTTTTAGGCATGTTATCGCCTTTAATTTCAACAATCAGTTTGTCTTTTTCAACTTTACCAACTGCTTTAAGCTGAACATCCGTTTTTAGCTCAAAATTAAATTCAGTTGTTCTTAGATTGTTATTAAGTTTAACAGTTGTAAATGTTATGAGTTGTTTATCCTGTCCAAGCATTTTTAGAACAAGGACAGCCTTTTCATTAACTTCATAACCATTTAGGACTTTTTTAATCGAATAGTAATTATAACCAACTTTTAATCCTCTTAGGTAAGCTGAAAACCATTCTTCATATTCATCCTTTACTAAATTTCCTTTAAATGTTGAACATGAAACTAAGGACAATAATATAATGGTATTTCTAAACATAGTTAAAAGTTTAAAGTAGGGCGAATCTAAGTCTTGATGTTTTTGCAAATCATTTGCAATAAATTGAACTCTAAAATTTCCGACTTTCTATATCTGAAATTAAAAAGAGGTGGATAAAATGAAGAAAGTTGCAACGATTTTGATAGCTCATATAATTTTGAGCGTTTCAGAGATCTATGCACATGAGCGTCTCTTCACTTACTCATACGATACAGATTATCTTCCAAAGGATCTTTTTGAGGTTGAACAGTGGGTTACATTAAAGGCTGGGAAGGACAAGGGAATTTACAATTTATGGGATATGCGAACAGAATTTGAATATGCTATTACACTAAGAACTCATCTAGCACTCTACTTGGATTACAGTTCAAAGTTTCATCAATACTACGATAGCACAATTAAAACTATTCAATCCTTTTCATTCAAAGGTGTAGATTTTGCAATTGTTCATAGAATTTCAAGTCCAAGAGAAAAATTAGGATTTGGACTATATGGAGAATTTAAATATAGACCAAATGAATATGAAATTGAAGAGAAATTACTATTTAGCAAATACCTATTTTCAGAGAAAATTCTAACAACACTAAACATTATATTTGAACAAGAATTTGAAAGGGAATATGAGAATAATGGAGAGCTTGAAATGAAAAAAGAGGCAATTTTAATGATACCTGCTGGTATAGCTTATAAATTCTCAAATTTCTCAATTGGACTTGAAGCTTGGATGCATAGTGAATGGCCAGACAGATTATTCCCATCATCCTTTACTGATATAGAACATACTGCATTATTTCTTGGACCTGCAATTCACTACTCAACTTCGAAATTCTGGGTAACGTTTACCATCACACCTCAAATTACAAATGTTCTTGATGAGCATGAAAAACTTGAGACAAGAATGATTCTCGCAATATCATTTTAGGAGGGAATATGCTCTCCCTCCTTATCTCTGAAATTTATTTAACAAATGAACAAGCTCTTAAATTGGCATTTGAAAATTGTAATGACATTAAGCTTTTTAAACTAATCTTTAATAAAGACATTAAAAATGACTTAAAGCGAAAAAAATTCCCACTACCATTGAAAGATTCATTAAACTTTTATTATGGATGTAATAAAGTTGCTATAATAGATGATGTATTGGGAAAGCACCTTCCCATAACATTTATGGTAGTTCTGGATAAAAAAGGCTTTGTAGATTTTGTAGAGATACTAGCATATAGAGAACAATATGGTGGCGAAATTAGAAATGAAACTTTCCTCTTACAGTTTAAGAACAAAACTGAAAATGATAGTCTAAAACCAAATAAGGATATTAAAAATATAGCAGGTGCTACAATTTCAGTAAATTCTATAACCTATGCAATAAAAAGGACACTATATTTATACAAAAACTATGTCAAGGATAAAATTGAATGAACTTCCAATTGGTATAAAAATCGCTTTTATTTGCTTTTATCTATTTATAATCCTTGGGTTTTTATTTGCACATTTAATCTTGTATTTTAAATTAAATGGTTCATTTACACCAAAAGATATTATTGATTACTATAAGGGAAATGAAGAATTATTGAAATTTCAAAAGACGCCCCTGGAATTATCAGAAACTGCTCACTTTCATTCATTTATTTCACCCTTAATAGCTTTTGTTCTTTCTATTTTCTTTTCATTTACGAAATTAAATGAACTCTTCAAAAACCTTATTATCCTGCTCTCATTTATTTCAGTATTCTTACTGATAATAAATCCATGGCTTTTAACATTTAGTTCAAATTTTTTCGTGTATTTAAAGTATTTAAGTTCACTAATTTTAACTTTTACATTCTTGTTTATGGGTGCATTAGTAATATATGAATTTTTCAAGTCTTCCTAATTGTCCAATAACATTCTATTCCTTCCTCTCTTAGAATATCACATAATGCAGAACTTCTTATTCCATCAGAACAAGCAACAAAATAAACCTTACCCTTTTCAAATTTTCTCAAATTTTCAAGATATTCAAAGAAATCATCATTTGAACTAATCTGAATAAAAATATGGGGAATATCAAGTTCTCTCCTTAGATAAATTAACATTTCAAGAGGGATAGATCTTAAATTTTCAATTAAAACATCATTTATAACAGCTCTATCCATCTTTTCAAGTTCAATTCTAAACTTTTCTAAATCCTCCACAGTTTCAATCCACATACCTTAAAATTTTAAAACTTACTTATGGTTATAATATCGGCAGATATATCCTTGCTAAGAGGAGAAATGGAACAACTTGCAAAAGAAAAGAAAGCAGTTTTGTTAAATCCAGATAATCAAGCGCTTGCTTATATCAAAAAGCATAAACCCAAAATCATCATTTTAGATATTTCCTCTGCAGAAACTCTACTATATGAGATTTATACAGCTATAAAGAGTGAAATACCAGATGTTCAATTTATACTAGTAGGTTATCAAAAATATATAAAAGGTAAATTTGAAAAAAATGAATCTTTTAAGGTATTCCCATACAATAGTAAAAAAGTTAAAGAAATTCTAAGGGAGCAATTTAAATTGTGAATGATGTTTTATTTGAAATCTCAAAACTTGGAACACCCTTATATTTCTACCTAAAAGAGAAAATTTTAGATAATGCAAACAAATTAAAAAACCACTTCAAAAATGTTGAGTTATTCTATGCAGTAAAAGCTAATTTCAATCCTGAAATACTAAGTATCTTTAAGGATGAAGGATTCGGTTTTGAAGTTGTTTCAAAAGGAGAACTTAAAATGGCACTTAAAACAGGTGTTAGTCCCCAAAAAATTGTATTCAATGGGAATGGTAAGGTATGGGAGGAGGTTAAGTTTGCTATTGAAAATGGTGTTGAAATTTTTAATTTTGATAGTGTTGATCAGTTATTGTTATTAGAAAGTGTAGCAAGTGAACTTAATAAAACGGTTAAAGCACTTGCTAGAATTAAATCGCTTGTAGATGTTGAAACCCATCCGCACTTACAAACAGGAATATTCACAAGTAAATTCGGATTAAATGATGAGGAAATAGATGAGGTATTGGACATTTCAAAAAAATTAAAAAGGGTTAAAATTGTTGGTATTCATAGTCACATTGGCTCAAATATAAGTGACGAGGAACCATTTATAAAATCAACATATAGAGTTATTAAGATAGCCAAAAGTTTTAATAATATTGAAATTTTAAATCTAGGAGGAGGGTTTGCAATAAATATGAACTTTAAAGAAATTCCAAAGCTATATAATGAACTTACTAAAAATTATAGAGTGTTTATAGAACCTGGAAGGTATTTAATAGCAGATACAGGATTTATATTATCAAAGGTTATTTCAATAAAGAAAGGTTATCCTCATGACTTTCTTGTAATAGATTGTGGTATGTCAGAACTAATAAGACCAGCATTGTATGGTGCCTATCATCCAATTAAACCAGTAAAAGAAAAAGCACCTGAAAAATTCTATTTAGTAGTAGGACCAATTTGCGAGAGTTCAGATGTTTTTGGTGAATACCTACTTCCAAGTATGGATTTATATGATCTATTAGTAATTGAGAATTGTGGTGCATATGGCTATTCAATGTCTTCAAATTACAATGGAAGAGAAAAACCTTGTGAAGTTCTTATTGAAGGGAAACATTATAAAGTCATAAATGAGAGAAGATTTCTCTAAGAAATTCCCAATATACTTGGAATATCTACACCTTTATTGAACCTTAAAACAACGATACCTACATTATAAATTTCAAATACACTAAAACTATAAACATTACTACCATAGAAGCTCAAAATTTCCTCAATATCAATAT